>Ga0116218_1000853_pt1 | contig 20473 bp, 17 predicted proteins | sample Sb_taG_2_FD_88966 | JGI IMG/M metagenome (GOLD analysis project Ga0116218, IMG submission 88966) | Peat soil microbial communities from Weissenstadt, Germany - Sb_50d_5_LS metaG | ecosystem: Environmental > Terrestrial > Soil > Wetlands > Peat | place: Germany: Weissenstadt | collected 2010-09-21 | reverse complement strand
TCGGCGCGGCCTTCTGCATCGCGGCGATAGTCATCACGAACGCGAGGACCTTCGGGTCCTGGAGCGCTGCGGCGATCTCCGCCGGCACGAGCCGGGTCCTCGCCGCCGGGTTCGGGATCACCGGCACGACGGGCACCAACCGCTCTTCGTCGATAAGGAGCCGTTCGACGGCCTCCGGCGGCGGGACCGGGACGCCCGTCGCGCGCAGGTACGCGCGGTACGCGTCGCCCGACACCAGGTGTCCGTACCGGGCGAGCTGGGTCGACCGGTCGGCCCAACCGAGGAGTTTCCGCACGACCGGCTCCGACATCCCGAGCCGCAAGTAGTGCGTCGCCCGCGCGTGTCGGAACGAGTGGGGGTGAACGGGCTTCCGGATCCCGGCGCGACGGCGCGCGCCGACGATGACCGCCCACGCCCTCTTGCGCGACATGCGCGAACCGTCCGCGTTGCAGAAGAGGGGCGAGGCGTCGTCGGGGACCGGGTGAGCCTTGAGCCAGGCCGAGAGGAACGACTCCGTCTCGGTGACGTACGCGTACCGGGGCTCGTCGGTTTTTGTCAACGAAAAAAACAAACGAAAGGCGGCGGGCATACCATCGGTGGCCGGTTGCCGCTTGACGTCCCGGAGGTCGGTCGCCAAGAGTTCGGTGATCCTGCCGCCGGTGTCCCACAGCGCCCCGATCAGCGCGCGGTTCCGTAGGCTGTTGGTGGACTCGGCGAGCGACTGCACGTCCTTCGGCGTCAGGATCTCGTCGGGCCGGAGCTTCGGCCTCTTGACCTTCATCGCGCAGAGCGCCGCAAGGTCCTTCCGGTCGCCGGCGCGGTAGAACATCGCGGCGGTCAGCGCGTAGCCGAGGCCGGCCTTTTTCTCGCGGAGCCGCGCCATCAGCGTCGCGAGGTCCCGCTGCGTCGCCTGCTTGAGCGGCTTCCCGAGGAGCCGTTCGCACGTGGCGAGACGGTCGCGGTACGCGGCCTTCGTTCCCTCGGTCGTCGCGCGACGGGCGAGGAACCCGTCGATCGTCAGGGGGTCGAGGTCGTCCATGCCGGGCGTACCGCACCGGCGGGGATAAGGTGTTTGTCAGGGCGCAACAAACAGGCGGTACTTGTCCTCGACACCCAGCAGCTCCTGCTCGATCCGGCCCACGATCAGCTTCTCGGGGTTCTTGAGGTGGAGTCGCTGCTCGATATCGGCGAACGTCGCGAACGGGGCCCGGCGTCGCTCGTCCACGATCTGCTGCATCGTCTTCTTCCCGATCCCGGGCAGGAGCTCGAGCAGGTGGAACCGTCGCGACACCGCCGGCGACTCGTTGAAGAACCGGAGGTACCTCGCACTGTTAGTCCGCACGATCGCCTCGAGCGCCGTCGTCAGCTCGGTGCGCCCCGTTACCGTCAGTTCGTCGTAGCCGACCCGGCGGCGAACGTGGTCGATCGGGGGGACGACCCCGTCCTGGGGAAGGAGGGGGATCCGCTCGCCCGGCTTCAGGACCACGCCGGGTTTCGGGACGAGCTCGAAGAGCTTGAGCCCTTCTTCCCCGACGGCGAGCGCGAGCGGCTCACGATGGAAGCCGCGGTCGGTCTGCCGGCCGTTCGGCAGATAGTCTAGGATGTACGCGAAGTTTTCCACGGACCCCTCCGCTCATCGGTGCTGCGCCACGATCTCGAGCAGGCGGGTGACCTGGGCCTCGTCGAGGGCAACCCGCTCCTTCGAGAACAGGAGGCGGATCTCTTCCGGGAACTGGGGGAGCACGTCGGCGATCTTCACCGCGAGCCCGGCGTCCACGAACGGGAGGGTTCGAAGCTCCGCGACCAGCTTGTCGGTCGCCTCGCCGGTCAACCGGGCGAACAGCTCCGCGTGCTGCTGGGCGAGCGCGGCCTCGCGGGGAAGCGTCCGTCGGGCCGCTTCCTCGACCAGGAGCTCCTTCACGCGGGCGAGGGGGACGGGTTCAGTCACGGCCGCTCCCGTTCGGTGAGGGGATCAGATGGATCGGAGCGGCGATGAGCTCCTTTCGTTTCCCGCCGTCGAGGAACGCGATCCGGTAGGAGCGGCCCGACCGGGCGACCACCGTGCAGACCCGGCCCTGATAGCGCGGATGGGGCTGGCCGTGGGGGTCCGACGGCTCGATGCGGACGGAGACCTTGTCGCCGATCTCGAACTTCCGGAGGAACCGGTTGACGGGGGGCATCCCCTTCTCGCGGACCTTCTTCGTGAACGTCCCGCGGGAACGGGACCGGAACCCCTTCGAACTCTTGACCATCTATGCCTCCGTATCGTGGATCTCCAGGACGTCTAGGTACTCGACCCTTAGGGGTGCTCCGACGAGCGACGCGAGGTTCGGGTCGGTCCGTCCGGAATCACCTTCCACCCACTCCTTGATGTACGTTCCGGCTTCCGTTCTGAGGTCGATCGTGAACCGGCCCTCCGCTGCCTCGACGACGCGGGCACTGATGATCCGCCGCGTGCGGACGCGGTCGGACCGACGGTGCACCACGCGCGTGGGCGTGCGCTGGTCGATCGTGCGACCGACCACGAGAGAGAGGGCCTCATTAACTTTTGCCAAGGGAACCGCGCCCGTCACCCCCACTCGGTAGCTCTTCTCGGGCGTCGCCTCCTTCACGGCCACCACGTCCTCGGCCTCGGCGGCCACGACGTCCTGGACCTCGACCCGTCCGGCAGCGTCGGGGCCTAGGTCGGCGGCGAGGGCGGGAAGGTCGATCGACCGGACGCGGGGGCGAAGGAGCTCGAGGACGAACGGTCGACCTCGGCCAAGCATCCGGGCGTCGATGTCCTCCCGGCCCATCCCGTGGAATCGTGTCCCCTCGGCCTTGGTCGCCGCGACGAACGGTCCACCGATCAGCTCCTCGACGCTGGTCGGGTACGTCTTGCCGGTCCCCGCACAGGCGTCGCAGCCCTTTCCCCGGCACCGCCGGCAGGGCCAGCGGGTCTGGGGTACGGACCGGTCGAGCTTGCGGTACCGGCCGCGAACGTAGAGCGGCATCACCGTGAGGTCGACGCGGCCGACCGGAAGGTCCGCGAGGAGGACGACGTCGGGCTTCTCGGTGCCGCCCGCCGCACCGGTCTTCCGTTCGAGGGTCTTCCCGAGCTCGCGGTTGAACGCGGGCCGGAGGCTCTCTCCCCACTCGGTGCCGACCTCGGTCCAGACGGACTCCTCTGTGGCGAGACGCTCCGGGTCCCAGCGCGATCCGCAGGTGAACCGGTGCCACTCGTACCCGGCGGCCGCGCGGACCGCGCGGTCGGCCCATACGTCGAGCCGGTCGAAGGCGCCGCCGCAGATCGTGCAGGCAGCGGCTCCCCGATCCGGAAGCGGTCCGGTCACGCCCTCGATCCGGGACGCCCGCTCCGGGTTCGTCAGTCCGTGCCCCCACCGGCCGAACAGGCGCCCGAAGCATTCCGGGCACAGGCCGCGCTCCCGAGCCCTCCGGGCCGCGGCGATCACCGGGTCGGTGAGCTCGAACGTCGGAGGGTCGGCCATGGAGGCGCGACCGAGGCGGTCCACTAAAGTTCGTCGGAAGGCAGCGACTGCCGGGAGAACCTTTTACTCGGCGTCCGCCTCGCCCGCCGAGGTTCGATGGCGCCGATAACCGAGGTCGAGCTGACCAAGGCGCTCGAAAAGACGCTGGTCGCCCGGGGGAAGATGCCCTTGGCCGAGGCCCGGCCCACGGCCCGGATGGTCCTCGGCTACTTCGGGGCCGAGGACGCGGTCCTCGACAACAAGCTCTCGAGCGAGGACCGCGACCGGTTCTACCTCCTCGAGGAGGAGGGGCTCCTCACGAGCGAGGAGGAGGACGCGACCGTGTCCCGCGGGAAGACCTGGCGGATCCACTACTGGCTCCTCAAGAAGGCGCGCATCCGGGACGTCGGGCAGAGCGGCGAGGCGCCGACCTCGGACGATGCGTCCACGGTCTACCGGTCGATCGGCGCGGCCGACTGGCACCACAAGACCGAGCCCGAATCGGGCCGTCATTAGCGTTCCTCAGCGGCCGGGGGGCGGGCGCCGCGCGACGGTCGAAAGACGGACCGGTTTGGTCAGCGCGGGGTAGTCGGAGGCGTGGATGACTGCCCGGACGTGCTCGATCGCCCCGAAGGCGTAGGCGATCGCCGCGACCAGCGCCACGAACGAGGCCGTCTCGACCGCGAAGCCCCCGATCCCGAAGACCATCAGGATCGCGGCGAGCGAGGCCAGCGCGTTGAACGACGCGTGCATCGCGACGGCGAGGCCGTAGTAGGCTCCGCTCCCCGGACCGGGGAGCTTGAAGCGCGACCGAGCGTACCCGTAGCCGAACATCCCCGTCGAACTGCCGTGAAGCACGACGCTCGAGACGCTCCGTAGGGCGATCAGCGCGATCCCGGCGGCGAGCCCTCCGACGAGGAAGGCCCCCGCGCCGTAGAGGAACGTCTCGAAGAACCCGAACCCGAGCCCCACCGACGCGCCGACGACGGGCCCGTCTGCGACCTTCCCGATCCGCGCCTTCCACCGGACGACGCCGGAGGCCTTCAGGGCCTCCTCGATGAACGGGGCGACCACCAGGACGAGGAAGAACGTCCCCAAGGTCGAGTTCCCGTTCAGGAAGACGAACTCCGGCCCCGGATAGTTCTGGCTCACGGAGGTCCCGACCGATACGATCACCGCCTCGAGGATCGCCGCCGTGATGGTGGCAAACATCGCCCCGTAGACGAACGCCCAGAGCAGGGGGCCCCAGGCCTCGCCCGAGTACCGCTCGGATTTGCGGACCCAGATGAGGTAGAGGAGCGCCGGGACGAGCGAGACCAGGACCAGGACGATCAGGTACTCCGCGTCGGTGGTGGTGCTCATGGGGGAATGGCCGAGGTTCGGTACGTGTAGAAGCCCTCGCCGCTCTTACGCCCCAGCTTCTTCGCGGCCACCAGGGTCCTGAGGAGGGGACAGGCACGATAGCGGCTGTCGCGGAAGCCGTCCCAGAGGACGTCCAGGATCGCGAGCGACGTGTCGATCCCCACGAGGTCCGCGAGCTCGAACGGGCCCATCGGGTGGTGGAACCCGAGCTTGTAGGCGGTATCGATGTCCTCGCGCGTCGCCACGCCCTCGTAGAGCATCCAGGTGGCCTCGTTCAGCAGGACCGCGAGGGCCCGGGTCGTGACGAAACCGGGCGTGTCGGCGCTCGTGACGACGGTCTTCCCGAGGCTCTCGGCGAAGGCGCGCACCCGCTCGACCGTCTCCGGCCGCGTGCGATGGCCCGGGATCAGCTCGAGGAGGGGCATCTGGAGGACGGGGTTGAAGAAGTGGAGCCCGACCAGTCGGCCGGGGTCCTTCAGTTCCTGGCCGATCGAGGTGATCGGAAGGGACGAGGTGTTCGAAGCGAGGAGCGCGGTGGGGCGGGTCGCCTCCTCGAGCTCGGCGAACAGGCGTCGCTTGATCGCTAGGTCCTCGGGCGCCGCCTCGATCACGATGTCCGCTGAGTCCGCTCTCCGAAGGCCGATCGCGATGTCCATCCGCGCTACCGCCGCGTCCCGGTCGGCCGGCGCGATCTTCTGGCGCTCCACCCCGTGCGCGAGCGCCCGGCTGGCGTTCTCGAGGCCCCGCCGGGCGATCTCCTCCGTGACGTCCTCGAGCGTCACGGGATAGCCGGCCAGCGCGCACTGGGCCGCGATCCCGCTGCCCATAATCCCGGCGCCCGCGACGAACACCCGTTTCAGGACGGAAGCACGCGGGTCGGTCTCGTCGCCGCCTTCGGCCGGGTCGCTCACGCGGCCTCCGGAGTGAGCGGGTGCGCGCGGGCCAGCCGGAGGTATTCGCACGCCCTGCACATCTCGTCCGAGGACGGTTCCCCGCAGCCACGGCAGGTCCGGGGGGCCCCGGCGGCCACGCTCGGCGGAAAGATATCGATGATCCGGTCGCGGGAGCGGAGGAGGGACTGCCGCGTTCCGGGCTGCGCCGACTCCAGCTCCCAGACGATCTCCCGGAAGCGGTTGCGCACCGCCCTTCCCGCGTGCGGGCATTCCGCGTGGTCGAACGGGAGCTTCGAGTGAAGGGCGTAGAGGAACACCTCGCGCTCCGGTACCTGGGCGAGCGGCGCGATGCGGGGGACCAGGTCGGTCTGGGACCCCCGGTGCGGCGCCATGCGGGCGAGGCGGTCGAGGTCGCCCCGAACGAGGTTCATCAGCACCGTCTGGGCGAGGTCGTCGAGGTTGAACCCGAGGATCAGCGCGTCGGCCCCCGCCGCGCGCGCGGCGCGGTTGAGGAGTTGCCTCCGCCAGACACCGCAGTACGAGCACGGCGGAGTACCCTCCGCCGAGCGGGCGACGTCATCGGTCGTCGTGCCGAGCTCGTCCCGGGCCCTCACGGTGACGTGCTCCACGGCTAGCACTCGGCAGAGCGTCTCCGCGGCCTTCAGCGTTCGGGGACGGTATCCCGGTATGCCCTCGTCGACGCTGATCGCGACCAGGCGGACGCCCGGCCGGGGGTTCAGGTAGCGGTGCGCCAGAGCGAGGGCGACCGCGGAATCCTTCCCTCCCGAGAGCGCGACCGCGACCGTTCCTCGGGTGATACGGGGAAGCTGGGCGCGCAGAGCCGTTCGGTACCGTTCTTCGACGGACGCCGCGAGATGCTCCGCGCAGACGTGCGCGCCCCGGTACGGCTGGTCGACCACGGCGGGCGCGGCGCACGAGGAGCAGCGCACGGGCTCGCCACGAGGCCGCCGTATTTGAGAAAGAGCGACGGAACGATTCCGATGGGCGCATACGATTATTAGGCGACCCCCAGCCAGCCAACCGGGATGGCGTCGTACGGACCGGCCTCCCGCCCTCCGGGGTCCGGCCGCAGGTCACATCCTCCGGGCGATCCCGCCTCCCCGGCCGCCGAGTTCAGCGTCACCAACCTCGTAGAGCGGTTCCAACGGATGCTCCAGGTGCAGGAGAGGAGCCCCTGCACGGTCAAGCAGTACGGGCACATCGCCCGGACGTTCCTGGCGTTCGCCCAGAAGCCGCTCGAGGAGGTGACCGAGAAGGACCTCGAGGCGTTCCGTGAGTACCTGGTCCTTCAGCGGCACTACTCGAAGAACTCGATCTACACCACGATCCGGGGGCTCGCCTGCCTGTTCCGGAGCTTCGGCCTATCTACGGCGGAGACCCTCGACCCCCCGCGGCGACCCGAACGCCTCCCCCGGTACCTCTCCGAAGAAGAGGTCCACCGGCTGCTGGATGCGGTGAAGGACTCTCCCCGAGACAACGCGATCGTGCATGTCCTCGCCTTCGGAGGACTACGCGTGGGAGAGCTGTGCCATCTCCTGAGCGAGGACGTCGAGTTCGAGAGGAACATCCTTCACGTTCGCTCGGGCAAGGGCGACAAGGACCGTGAGGTCGTGCTGGAGGACCGGACGCGCGCCGCGATCGACCGCTTCGTAACGGAACGGACCCTCGCCGGAGCACACGGTCCACAGCTCTTCGGGGTCGGGCCCGTCACGGTCGAGCGCATCGTTCGACGGGCAGCCCTGGCCGCCGGAATCCCCCGAAAGGTCACGCCCCATGTCCTGCGGCACACGCTCGCGACCGCGCTCCTCTCCCGGGGATGCGACATCCGCTACATCCAGAAGCTCCTGGGCCATGCGTCCGTCGCGACCACCCAGATCTACACGCACGTGGACACGCAGGCGCTGCGCGACGCCTACCAGCGCTCGAAACCCCAGTATTAACCCGCCCGACCTGTGCGGGCTCGTGGCCGACGAGCGCGCCGAGGTGATCGTGCTGGGCGCCGGGATCGTCGGCACGGCGCTCGCCTTCCACCTCACCGAACGCCACGTGGGTCCGGTTGTTGTGTTCGACCCCCGGACGCCGGGGGCGGGCGCGACCGGCCGAGCCGCCGGGATCGTGTCGGAGCAGCTGTGGGACCGCTGGGACGTCGAAGTTGTCCGGGAATCGAACGAGGAGTATGCGCGTCTCTCCCGCCGGTGGGACCCTTCGGCGTACCGGACGATCGGCTTCGCGCGATGGACCTCGGACCCAGAGATAGCAGCCGCGCTCCGGTCGAGCACGGAACGCCTCCGCAGCTGGGGCGTGGGCGTCGGACCGATCTCCTCGGACGCCCTGTTCCGGCGCGTCCCCGTGGCCCGTTGCGACGACATCCTGGAAGCAGCCTGGCACCCGGACGATGCGGTCGTCACGCCGAGCGCGATGACCGAGCTCTACGCAGAGGCAGCTCGCCGTGCTGGCGTCCAGTTCCTCCTTGGGGCGCCGCTAGGCTCCTTCACCGCCGACGGGGATTCGTGGAAGCTCTCCACGGCCGGCCGCACCGTGCGGGCCCGCCGAGCGGTGGTGGCCGCGGGCGCGTGGTCGAAACGGCTCCTCGCCTCCGTCGGTCGCCCTCTTCCTCTGGTGCCCTACCGCACGCAAGCGGCCCTCCTCCGCCCGCCAAGTCCCTCGGACGTCCTCCTTCCTTCCGTGCACGACCTCGACCTGGATGTCTACGCGCGGCCCGAGGACGAGGGGCGGGTTCTCGCCGGCGACGGAACCGAGAAGGTCGAGGCCGATCCGGAGACGTTCGTCCCATCGGGGGACGCGTCGTTCGTGGCGCATCTCGCGGAGAGCTTCGACCGACGCTTCCCCGGATGGAAGGACGCCGACCTCGTCCGGGCCTGGGCCGGCGTGTGTACGGCCACCCCCGACCGCCGACCCTTGATCGGCCCGGTGCCCGGGGCTTCGGGGCTCTACTGCATCACCGGTTTCAACGGGTTCGGCGTGATGCGGGCTGGAGGGGCGGCGCGCCGATTGACCGAGGCCATCGCGAGCGGCGGGGCGGAGTCCGCCTTCGGCGGACTTTCGACGGTGCTTCCCGGCCGCTTTGGGGCCGACCCGCCCGAGTTCCTGCCGCAACCTGGCTTCACGCTCGAGGCAGGGGCTCGCCCACGATTCTGACCGCGCGCCCCGCGGTACGTGCGCCCCGAGGCTGCCCAAGACCAGTCGGCCGCCGCCCACCGAACCGACAGGCTAATCATTAGGCACTCCGATTGAATCCGAGCCGCGCCGCGGCGGAAGGGAACCGAACATGGGATGCGGAAAGATGAAGGTCGCGTGTGAGGACGGATTCGAGGTCGTTACCAAGGACAAGCACGAGCTCGTCTCTGTGACGCAGTGGCACGTCGAGCATAGCCATCACAAGAAGGTCAGCGAAGCCGAAGTGATGGCGATGTCCAAGCACCCGTAGGGGTGCGCCGTCGCGCCAACCCTTTCCTATCCAGCCCCCACCCTACGGCCGTTGGCGGGAGGTCCCTCCTTCGAATGGTGAGCGACAGAACGGGAGACCCCTCATCGTCCGCCGTCTCCGACGCGATCGCGATCGTGTGCGCGGGGATACGGGCGGTAGACCCCGGTGTCGTCGTCCGGAAGAGCCTCCGCCGAAGTCACGGCGCTCTCCTCGTGGGCCAGAGGACCCTTCGGGAAGTTCGCGGGGGTCGGGTCCACGTCGTCGCGATCGGGAAGGCCGCCGGAGGCATGGCCGACGCAGCGTGGCAGGTCGCCCGCGGTCGGGTGGAAGGCCTTGCGGTCGTACCCCGCGGGTACCCAGCGCCGCGTGCCGGCGCCGAAGTGGTCATCGGAGATCATCCTCTGCCGGGGCGAGGCAGCTTCCGGGCCGGCCGTCGAGCCCTCGAATACGTCGCCGAGACCTCGGAGGAGGACGTTACCCTTTTCCTGCTCTCTGGGGGTGGCTCCGCAGCGCTCGAGCTGCCTCCGGTTGACATTTCGCTGCCGGACCTCGTCCGGACCAACCAACTGCTGCTCGGATGCGGCGCTCCGATCGCGGCCATGAACACCATCCGACGCCACCTTTCGGAGGTCAAGGGCGGGCGTCTTGCCGTGGCGGTCCGCTCGAAGAGGTTCGCAACGGTCGCGATCAGTGACGTCGAGGGGGACCGCCCCTGCGAGATCGCATCCGGACCGACCGTGGGGGATCCAACGACGTTCCGCGATGCTCTCCGGGTGGTCCGCCGGTACGCGCTGACCACGCGCCTCCCGCGTCCGGTCCTTCACCACTTGGTCGAGGGAGCCCGGGGTGGCCTCGCGGAGACGCCGAAGCCGGGCGACCCGCACTTCCGTGGGCGCCCGTTCGTGCTCGCTGCCTCGAACCGGACCGCGCTGATCGCCGCGTCGGTGGAAGCGCGGAGGCGGAGGTACCTTCCTCGTATCCTCTCCAGCCGAGTTACGGGCGAGACCCGGCTCGCGGGGGCCGAGTTCGGCCGCAAGGTTGGACTCTTCTCGACCCGCAACGCTCGCGTCGCGGTCCTAAGTGGCGGTGAGACGACCGTCACGCTCGGGCGACGACCCGGGCGCGGCGGCCGCAACCAGGAGTTCGCGCTCGCGGCAGCGCAAGCACTCCAAGGTACCGACGCGGTCGTGCTCTCGGCGGGGACGGATGGGATCGACGGGCCCACGGACGCCGCTGGCGGGTGGGTCGACGGTCGTTCGGTAGAGCGCGCCCGCCGGGAAGGGGTGGCGATCCGAATCGCTCTTCGCGAGCACGCCTCCTACGACGCGCTCATTCGAGTCGGTGGGCTCTGGAAACCGGGCCCGACGGGCACCAACGTGATGGACCTACACGTCGGGCTCGTGCCCGGCCGTACGGCGAGCCCCCTCAATCGGGGTACGGCAGGAAGTAGTCCGCGCTATGCGGCTCCTTCCAGTCGACGTAGACGGTCTTGAGCTGAAGGTAGTCCCGGTACCCCCAGACGCTACCCTCACCGCCCAACCCACTCTGCCGGAATCCGGCGTGGTAGCCTTGGGGGGACTCGGGCCCTACTCGGTTGACGTAGGTCTCTCCGCACTTGAGCTCGCGAATCGCCTTCTCGGCGAGGGAAAGGTCGCGCGTGAAGACATAGCTGGAGAGCCCATACCGACTCGCGTTAGCCCGCCCGATCGCCTCGTCCCAGTCGTCGAACGTCAGCAGCGGAAGGACCGGTCCGAACACTTCCTCCCGGGCGACCGGGTTCGCCTCGTCCACCGCGTCGAGAACGGTCGGGAGGTAGAACGCGCCTCGTGCCAGACCCGGCGCCGTCGGGGAGCCCCCGCCGACCACGACCTTCGCCCCTCCGGTCACCGCGTTCCGTACGTGCTCCGCGACGGCGTCCCGGGCTCCGAAGGCGTAGAGGGGGCCGATGTCGACCCCCGACGAGGTTCCCGGCCCGACCCGGAGGGCCTTCGTGAGGGTGGAGACCTTCGACAGGAATGCGCTCGCGACGGGTCGCTCGACATAGCATCGTTCGGCGGCTATGCACGCCTGCCCCGCGTTCCAGAACCGGGCCCAGACGGTCGCTCGGGCCGCCCAGTCGAGGTCGGCGTCCCTGCCCACGATCACGGGGGCCTTTCCGCCCAGTTCGAGAAGGCACTTCACGACGTTGGGAGCCGCCAGCCTGAGCACTTCCACACCGCTCGCCGTCGAGCCGGTGAGCGTGACGGTGGAGCACAACGGATTCCCAACCAGCGCAGGACCCATCTTCGAACCGGGACCCGTGACCACGTTCAGAACGCCGGGCGGGAGTCCCGACGCGTGAAGCGTTTCGGCGATCAGGAGCGAGGAAAGCGGGGTCGAGCTCGAGGGTTTCAGGACGACCGTGTTTCCTCCAAGAAGAGCCGGAGCGAGCTTCCGGGTCACGGTCGCGGCCGGGAAGTTCCAAGGGGTGATCGCCACAACGACCCCTCGAGGGACCCAGACGAGGCGCATCGTTTCTCCGGCAGGGAGACCCGCGACGTCCACGCCGGAAAGGGTCCTCGCGAACGACGGGTAGAACTCCAGGTTGTCGATCGCGCCTCCGACCTCGGACCGGCTCTCGTAGAGGACCTTGCCCATCTCCCGCGTTATGAGCCCGGCCAGCTCGTCCGAACGGGCCCGGAGTCGCTCCGCGGCCCGAAGCAGGATCTTCCCGCGGGCGAGGGCCCCGATCGCCTCCCACGCGGGCTGGGCTCGAGACGAAGACTCGATAGCCGCTGAGGCATCATCAGAAGTCGCCCGGGCGACGCGCCCTACCAAGGACCCGTCGGCCGGGTCCACGACATCGGTACTTTCTCGGTTCCCCGGGGGCACCCACTCGTTCTCGAGGAGGAACCCGAACCGCCGGGGGTCCGTCACGATCTGCCGAGACGGGGGCGGGCTATACCCTTAGCCGGGAGGCGGATCCGAAGACCGCAGACTTTCGAGTTTTTCAAGGAATTCCACGCCCTCGCCCGTAGTCATCGGTCTTCCGTCCTCGCGACGAAGAGGGAGCCCCGCCATCTCACACGCGACTTCGGGAGTCTTCCCGTCGAGAAGGGCTCGAACGGCCAACCGCTCCCGCGGGCTCAGGGAGATCGCGCCCAACTGGTACTCCTCGAAGGCTTCGAAGGCCATCGGGCACACCTCCCGCGCTAATTTCGATAGCTCCGCCGCGTAGAGACGGATCTCTTCCTGGGCATGAGGGTCAAGACGTAGGGAAAGGAAGTGGAAGAGGTTCCAGAGGTTGGTCTTCCAGTACCATTGGGTGTAGTAGGCCACCGGGAGAAGCATTCGTGCGGTTTCGCGGGCGACCCCCGACTCAAGGGCGCGCGTGTACGCGTCGTACGCGTCTCGGGAAACTCGATCGAGGTCGGATCGAAACCTCTCCACAACCTCATTGGGCAGAGGATCGCCTCGTCCCTGTCTGTTCCGAGTGGACTGCTGCCGAACGCTCTCCGCCTGTGGGACCTCGAACTCGTCGGGAACGACGGAGTACCTCGCCGAATACTCATTCACTGAGTTGTGAGTAACGATCCCATTGGCGACGAAGTTGTGGAACGGACCTTCGACCTCGATGTCATAGGTCATCCGAACTCCGAGGAACTCGAACCTCTCGACTCCTGCCAGCCGCGAAACCGTAAGGCGGTTCCAGGCGATTCTCGGTCTCTTGGTCCATTCCTCCGAAAATGGCGGTCCGCCGAGCAGTTCGACATAGGCCTTTTCGTTCCGGTGGACCTCTCTGTGGCAGTCGTCGCACAGGGTCGTGAGGTTCGTCGGATCACGGGCTCGAGAAAGGTCGGCCCACACTGGGACGATGTGATGGGCATGGAGGTATCGCCGGTGGTGGTGACACAATTGGCATGTCCAATGATTCCGTGCGTGGACGCTCGGCGCGATCTGGGTCGTCCACCGCCCGATGCTCTCACGGTCGCTGGACCCGCCTCCCTTCCAGAAATTCGACGCAGGGCCCGACCGCGCGGCCCTCACGATCGCGAGGCGCGTGGCGGTCATCGGACGGGGTCCGAGCCGGTAGGTCTTGCCAGCGTTCCAAGGGGCATCGTCGGGAAGGAAGCGAGGGTGGCTGTCGTGAGAGGGATGGTTGGTAAGGCCATAGAGTCGTAGCCACTTTCGGATCGTGGAGAGGCTCGCTCCGCACTCCCGCGCGATTGAGCTCGCCGGGAGGCGTTGCACTGCCCATTTCTCTTCGAGCCAGGACTTCGACCGGTACGGTTCGCTGCCGGTACCACGGACCGCGCGGTTGACAGCGATCCCACTCCGGCCCTTCCGAAGCGAGGAATACTCGTTGCCGATCGTGAACGTGCGGGACCGACCGGGGCTGGGGAGCCCAAACCGATGAACCCAGGCGAGAACGGTCGCCGGCAAGACCCCGCACGCCTCGGCGATGTCCTTCAGCGGTCGGTTGCGTTCCACGTACTCGCGCTCGAGCCAGACGCGTTCTTGATAGAGCGCTGGGCGGGCGATTTCTGCGCCATTGACGTTTAGCCGGTAGCTTCCGTCAATCCAGACGGCCTTCCCGTTCGCTTCGTGCAAACCGGTCCGCTCGGCAAGCGTGCTCCACCCCTCCTCGAACAGGAACCGGTGGTCGGCGGTGCAGTCGATCCACTTTCCATCGTCCAGCGTCATCCGGAAGATGGGTTTGGGGCCGTTTCGGACAACGTCGACAAGCCGCGAGTGGCGGAAGGTTTGATCCTCTTCGTCCAACTGGCGGACCTTCATCGCCCGGAGCCGGTCTTGTCGATAATGCGGATTCTTCTGCCGGCCCCATCTTCGATTTCGGGTCGGCTGGAATTTTCTCCACACCTCCTCTACCCGCATCGGATAGACCCGGGCGCCACCGTCTGGCTTCCGCCCGGGCAGGTCGAAGAAGATTCGCGTGCCCTCTGCCAGACACGCCGTCCGATGACGGATCCATTGGCGAGCGATGTACATCGGGAGCCGAACGAGGAACTTGTACTCGACCATCTCGAACGGCGTCGTGTGCCGGTGGCGCATCAAGTATCGAATCAGTCCCCGATCGTCTCGTGCGGTCTTCGTACCCTTCCCGTAGGAGACACGCGCCGCCTGGACGATCGCGGAGTCGTCCCCCATGTAGTCAACCAAGGCCACGAACCCATGGGAAAGGATGGGATGCCGAACCCCGATCTCCTTGTCCGCAGAGGGCACCGTGACTCGGTGCATCGGGGCGGACCCGTCAGCCATGGTTCGGGGAGCGTGAGCGAGAGATAAAGGGCGCTTGGGCCAGGTCGTGAAACGCCCGGCAAACCCTAAGCCAATCTAGCCTCCTCGATTCGGCCGGGGCGAGGTACGATGGCAAGGATACTTGTGGCCGTCGCCTGGCCTTACGCGAACGGGCCTTTTCATCTAGGTCACCTCGCCGGCGCCTATCTTCCCGGCGACATCTTCGCCCGCTTCCATCGCTTGAGGGGTGACGAGGTGCTGATGGTGTCAGGGTCGGACATGCACGGGACACCGATCCTCGTCGCGGCAGAGAAGGAAGGGCGCCCCCCCGCGGAGGTTGCGGAACGGTTCGACGCGATCAACCGTTCGGCGTTCGAGAAGCTCGGGTTCTCCTTCGATCTGTTCACGACGACACGGACGATCGTGCACGAGCGAACGGTGCAGGAGGTGTTTCTCGCGCTTCTGGAGCACGGGTTCGTCCGGCGCCGTACGGAGGAATCGCCCTACTGCCCGCAGCACCGGCGGTTCCTCCCCGACCGCTACCTCGTCGGCACGTGCCCGCACTGCGGGTTCGAGTCGGCGCGAGGGGACGAGTGCGACCGATGCGGTCGCCCCCTCGAGGCTCGCACCCTTCTCCAACCCCGATGCTCGCTTTGCGGAACCCCGGCGGAGCTCCGGCCCACTGAGCACTTCTATCTCGAGCTCGACCGACTTCAGCCGAGGCTCGCCGAATACCTGGCAGAGCAAGGGCACTGGCGCCCGGGTACACTGCGCGTCGCCGAGAACTTCCTCGCCGAAGGGCTCCACCCCACGCCCATCACGCGCGACCTCGACTGGGGGGTGCCGCTACCGTTGGATGGGTACGCGACCAAACGGTTCTACGTCTGGTTCGAGGCGCTTATCGGCTATCTCTCTGCGTCCAAGGAATGGGCGATCCGCGCGGGCCGACCCGACGCGTGGCACCGCTTCTGGGACGTTCGCGAATCCGTTCGACAGTACTATTTCGTCGGCAAGGACAACAAGTTCCACCACACGATCGTCTGGCCCTCGGTGCTGATCGGGGTGGGAGGGTTCCGACTCCCGTTCGACGTTCCCGCCAACGAATGGCTTCTGGTCGGGGGGAAGAAGGTCTCGAAGTCCCGAACGCAGGAACAGGATGCGTTCATCCCGAGCCTGCTCCAGAACTATCCGCCTGACGTGATCCGCTTCTACGGCGCGATCCTCGCCCCGGAACACCACGACACCGAGCTGGACTGGGACGAGTTTCACAACCTGCGATACGAGATCCTCGCGAACCAGTACGGTAACCTGGTCCAGCGTACGCTCGTCCTCGCCCGGGAGCGCTTCGCCGGGCGGATCCCCTCTCCCCCCGAGGGATGGACCCCGGATCTCTTGTCGGGGACCGGCGCCCGGATACGCGACGCGCACCGGAAGATCACCGACGCCCTGGAAGCCGTCCGGCTGAAGGAGGCCCTCGATCTCGCTCTGGAAGAGGTTCGGGAGGCCAACCGCCGCTTCCACGAGGCGAAACCGTGGCAGGGCTCGGACTCCGACCGGGCTCGGACGATCTACGAAACCGCCTGGCGATTGCGGGCGATCGCGCTCTGGCTCTCCCCGACGCTTCCGTTCTCGAGCGCAGAGGTGTACCGGATGCTCGGCTTCGCGAACCCCCCCTCTCCGGGCGACTGGGAGACCGCCCTGGAGCCCGTCCCGGCAGGACAACCGCTCGGCGAGATCCGGCCCTTGTTTCCGCGACCTGAGCCGGCACCCAAGGAGGGAGCTGCCGGGGTCGCCCCCGCCGCCGGACCTAGCGGTGATGTGCCGCTCGCGCTCAGGGTCGGGGTGATCCGGTCGGCGACGGTTCACCCTTCCGCCGACAGGCTCTACGTCCTCGAGGTCGACGACGGCGGCTCGAAGCCAAGGACGATCGTCGCCGGCCTTCGCTCGTCGTATCCCGAGGAGGCGCTGCGAGGCCGCCCGGTCGTGTTCGTAGCCAATCTCGCGCCCCGCACCATTCGTCGCGTCACGTCCCAGGGGATGGTGCTCGCCGCCGAATCCGGGGAACGCGCCGTCCTGCTCTCCCCTCCCGAAGGGATCACGGCAGGCGCGTACGTGCCCGGGTCCGGTCCCGAAGACCGGATGGTCACGCACGAAGAGTTCTCAAGCGTCGCGCTCTCCGTCGGTAGAGCCGGCGCCAACGCCGCCGGTGGCAGGACCCCGGTTGACCTCGGGGGACGTACCGTGAGCGTGCTCGGAGAGTGGCCCGCCGGAACGGTGGGGATCGTCCGCCGCCCGTCCGAGGCATCCTCGGAGGGGGTCTTCCTCTCGTTCGGACCCGGCAATCCCATCCACCCGTCCGAGGCCGTTCCTCTGGGCGCCAAGGTTCGATGACGTGCCGCTCCGGCTCGACCTGCACGTCCACTCCCGGTACTCCCCCGACTCCCAGGTCCCCGTCGAGGCGTACGTGGGCCGCCTTGGTGTCGTCGGGTTGGACGGCCTCGCGCTCACGGACCACAATACCGTGGGCGGCCATGCAGAGCTCCGTGCCCTCGCGCAGCGTCACCCGGACATTCTCCTGGTTCCTGGCGTGGAGGTCTCGACCATCGAAGGGCACCTCCTGGTCTACGGGGTAAGCGAGGCGCCCCCTCCCCGTCGGGAGATGGCCGAAACGGTCTCGTGGGTACAGGCGCACGGAGGGGAGGCCGTGCCGGCCCATCCGTTCCGATGGACCCACGGCGTAGGAGGCCGCGCCGCCCGGTCGGCGCCCGTTCCCGCACTCGAGACCATGAACGGGCACAACTCTCGGCGGGCGAACCTCCGGGCGTCGCGACTCGCGACCCTGCGTAAGCTCGGGGCTACTGGCGGGGGCGACGCCCACGTCGTCCCCGACCTCGGACGTGCCTTCACGGAAGTTCCGGACGGCACCGCATCGGTCGACGATCTCCTGGAGGCGATCCGTCGGGGTCGGAGCCTCGCGGGCGGGGGTTCGGCTCCCTTTGCTCTACGAGTCCGTGTGGTGGCTCGATCGACCGCCCTCCGCATCCGACGGGGTTTTCGTACGGTATAGCGGGTGCCGAGGCGGGCCCGAGCCCGGGGGAGTTGGACCGAGCCCGTCAGGGTGTTCGGAGGGCGGACGAGGGCATTCCCAGCGGGACCTGAGAGCTTTATGCCCGACCCTCCTCGGCCCTGCCGCGCCGAGGTGGCAGAATGGTTAATGCGGCGGACTGCAGATCCGCTTCCTGGGGGTTCGATTCCCTCCCTCGGCTTACGGTTCTCGCCGTATCGTTCGGTTCCACAACCTTGCACCGGGCGCGCGGTTGATAATCGAGCCCCCAAAACGGGCGGGCTGTCTAACGCGGGTGGGGCCAGCCAGGAGGCGATTACGCGAGGTTCATTTTCTTCAGCAGGACTTGGAATCTCGGATCGTTCCGTACGCGAGCGAAGAATGGCTCCAGGCGCCAGAACTGGATCCCCATTTTCCGGGCCCTGACCGCGAGCTCCAGCCAGCGGAAGGTTGCGTCCAGGTCGCCTAGACGCGCGTACACGCCAGCTATCTGGGTGTCGGGTCGAACAGGCTCGGGTAGTCCCTCGATCGACTGCAGCAACTCTCTCGCCCGGCCCCCTTCACCGATGGTGGCGTAGTACACCGCGTTGGCCGTTACGATTTCCGGCCGTCCCGGAAGTAGTTCGCCCAGACGATCGATTTCCTTACGGGTCTCCTCCATATCACCGCGTGCCATAGCAAGGGAGAACCGACAATCATGGTACAGGATGCCGAAATTCTCGACACGCCCAAGCTTCTCCAGTCGGTCCTCCGCTTCGTCCAGCCGCCGAAGGTAGATCAGGAGATGGACTCTCGAGGAAAGGAGGAGGGAGGAGAGAGGGTCGAGCTGCTCCGCGAGAGCCTGTTCCCGTAGGGCCTCCTCCGTGCGTAACTGGTCCGAAAGAAGGTTCGCATACCACATTCGCGCCCAGGCGAAGCTCGGGTTCAGGGCGATGGCGAGCTGGAGCTCCTTCTCAGCCGATGCAAAGTCGTAGTCGTCCCACAGAATCAGTCCCAACGATGCGTGCGCTTCGGCAAGGTTCGGGTCGAGCTCAATCCCCCGCGAGGCATGCTGGCGGCTCAGGGCCTCCCACTCGGCCTGCGGAAGATGATGATACGTGCCCCCCAGGAGCCGGTGGAGGTCCGAAAGTCCGGCGTGGGCCGCGGCATTCCGGTCGTCAAGAGCGATGGCGCGCTCGAAGTGCTCCTGGGCCGCACGCATCTCCGTCTCAGTGAACCCACGTAGGCTCGTTCGCCCTTGGAGGTACTCGAGGTACGATTCCGGGCGAGGAGGGGTTCGCTGGTCAAGGCGAGCTTCGTCTCGAGAGAGCAGCTTGAGCTTCAGCGCTTCGGCCACCTGCTTCGCCATCTCGGACTGCAGGGCGAAGACGTCGTCCAGCTCGCGGTCGTAGGAGTTCGCCCAAACATGCCCTTGGGACGCAACGTCGATGAGCTGGGCGGTGATCCGAAGCCGATTCCCGGCCTTGCGTACGCTCCCCTCGAGAACCGACGAAACCCCCAGCTCCGCCCCGATCTGAGAGACCCCTTTGGAGGTGGCCTTGTACGGCATCACCGAGGTTCGCGCGATGACGCGAAGATTCCTCAGCTGAGATAGCACGGTGATGAGCTCCTCCGTGAGACCGTCCGCAAAATACTCGTCCTTCGCATCCGGGCTGATGTTGGTGAAGGGGAGGACTGCGAGTCCCGTCGGCCCGGAGTTCGCGGATGGAGATTCTCCCGCCTCCCGGGACAGGATGACGCGATAGACCTCTACGGGGAATCGGACGTTTTTGAGTATCTGGGGCGCCAGCTTTTCGAGTCGGTTGGGAATCTTGTTTCGAACCTGAGCGAACACGGCCTCGGTGACGCATATCCCCCCGGCCTCGGCGAGGGGCTCGATCCGAGAAGCGACGTTCACGGAGTCTCCGAAGATGTCTGCCCCACGCACCTCGACATCCCCGAGGTGGATCCCGATTCGTAACGTGATGGGGGAGAGGCCCGCCCGCGAGTTGCGCTCCTGCAGACGCTGCTGAATATCGATCGCGCACTCTACCGCGCGTAGGGCACTATCGAACTCGGCGAGGAACCCGTCGCCCATCGACTTAATCGCGCGTCCCTGGTGGGTCGCGAACAGGGGCCGAACGAGCGCCTCCTGTTCGTCCCTCAGGCGAAGGGCCCCTGTCTCGTCGGTTTGGGCCAACGCGGTAGACCCGACCATGTCGGTGAACATGATCGCGGCGAGCCGTCGAGTGGAGGCCACGGTCGTCGAACGGTTTCCGTTAGTTTAAGGCCCCCGTCGGAAGCACCCGTGCTAACAGGTCCGAAACGCGCCCGTTCTCTAAAGGGGGGTCTCATGGTTTACCGCGTCCGCCTTTCTCTCACTGGGGGGTTCTCTGAAGGGAGGATCCCCCCGAGAGCCTGGCGTCGGGCCCACCCCGTGGTCGGTGGGCGGCAAGGTTAGGACACGAACTTTTCGACGATTCCTTCCCTCGGCTCGAAATCCTCGATGGAACCCTCGTGGTGCCAGATTGTTGCCAGATGGAACCGGGAGCCCTGATCGCGAGAGCCCATGTCCACGCGATTGCCGGGTCCGCCCTTGAGCTCCTGTGTGGTCCACGAAGTTTCTCCCGAAGTCCAATTCGATTCCCTAGCGACGGTTCACTGCTAGTCCAGCGAGGTGGAGTCCTAGCACTTATGGAGCCCTCGCGCTCGACAAGCGTGGGATGGGCGACGAACCACCTCCCTCGAGCGGGCCCCCGTCCGCGTTCGGGAACCTGACGCTTCCCGCTCTCTCACGCCATCTTCGCGCGCCGCGCAGGTGGCGGGGGGGCCCCGCATGGCTCGTCATGATCGCCAACGTGGATGCGGCCAGCATCCTGACCGCGCTGGCTTCCGGAGCGAGCTACCGTTACGATCTCATCTGGTTCCTCGTGGCCCTCACGTTGCCTGTGTTCTTCATTCAGGAGGCCTCGGGCCGCCTCGGGGCCGTCGCGGGCAAGGG
>Ga0116218_1000846_pt1 | contig 20557 bp, 22 predicted proteins | sample Sb_taG_2_FD_88966 | JGI IMG/M metagenome (GOLD analysis project Ga0116218, IMG submission 88966) | Peat soil microbial communities from Weissenstadt, Germany - Sb_50d_5_LS metaG | ecosystem: Environmental > Terrestrial > Soil > Wetlands > Peat | place: Germany: Weissenstadt | collected 2010-09-21 | reverse complement strand
ATAGCTGGCCCGTTTAACTCAGCGCTTTTACCTGCGCAAACTTTCAATGACTTTTTGGTGAATGGCTCAGTGCCAGGTGCTCTCATCCCCACCTTTAATGATTACTCAACGCCCGAAAAACGCCAGGAACTGCGCAGGCTCGTCTTTACACTCGTAAATCTCGTCATGATGTTCATGTTCGTTGCTGCCATTATTTTTCTCTTCATTTCACCCTGGTTCGTCAAAAGCGTTCTCGTACCTGGATACACCCCTGAACAAAAACAGCTCACGCTTCAATATTCACAAATCATCTTTTTCTCGTTGATCGCCCTGGGTCCTTTCGCCGTTTTGTTAGCTGCGCTCTATGCTCTCAAAGAATTTGGCTGGCCCGCGTTCGCTACCGTTTCCTACCATGTAGGCATCATCATTGGCGCAATCGTTGGAGGTTTGCTTGGTGAGCATTACTTCGGCTATCTTGGACTGGCATTTGGTGTTCTTCTAGGCGCGCTTGGAGAAATAGCCCTGCTTATTCCAGGTATGCGCAACCAACATCTACGCTATCAGTTTGTGTTGAACCTGAAACATCCAGCTCTACGGCATATCGTAAAGCTCTATATACCGGTGGCACTTAGTTTCCTTATCAGTATGGGACTCATATTTCTTGATCAACGCCTGGCATCAAAGACCCCGGGTGGTGGTGCAGCGAACTATACAGCGATGCGTTTGGCAACAACATTGATCCAGTTTCCAGTCGGTTTAGTTGCCGCTGCTCTCTCATTTGCAGTATTGCCAACACTTTCAGAACATGTGAGGGAGGGAAATACCGAACGTTTCAAAGAGACTCTCCTACTTGGCTTTCGAATAGGCTTGTTATTAATGATTCCTGCTGCGGCAGGTCTTATCGTCCTCCGAGAGCCGATTGTCGCTCTACTCTTCCAGCATCACAATTATTCTCAACAAGATGCAGCTCGCACAGCAGTCGCCTTACAAAACTATGCCTACCAACTGCCTTTTGTAGCCATGGACCAGTTATTGATCGCAGCTTTTTACGCGCGGAAGAACACAATTATTCCTGTCGTTGTAGGCATGATAAGCATCCTGGGTTATCTTGCTATCGCTCTGCCTTTCTGGAGCACCATTGGCATGCCAGCGCTTGCTTTTGCCAACACGGTGCAGAACTCACTGCATGCTATAATTCTCTTAGTATTGTTGAGGATTGCCATCGGGCATCTACGTCTTCGAGAAATCGTTCCTACAGTGCTAAAGATCCTTGTTGCGACTGCCGCAATGGTCACAATAGCATGGGGAGCTCAGATCATCCTGGGACATTTTAAAATCTTCTCGCTAGATAGATTGATTGGCCAGTTCTTGACAGTAGCCATTGCAGGTGGTCTGGCTGTTGTAGTCTATCTTGGCGTAGTTCTCATTTTGCGCATCGAGGAAATCGGATTGGTTAAAGGCGCCTTAATGGCTAAACTTGGGAGAAAGTAAGAACTGCACCTCTCTTTTTATAAATAAAGGAGGATCTGATCCATGGCAAGCCAGCAAGCTACTCTCTTACCTGTTGATGTTGCCGATGTCACAATCCTGGTCGATAACTAGCTCGACATTCTCCTACCAAGTGACGGGGTAGCACATCGGGCACCTTTGTATTATGACTGGTCTGATCGCGAGCAACTGATTGCGGAACACGGTTATTCGTTGCTGCTGACCGTTGTTCGAGAAGGGCGCAGCGAGTCAGTTCTTTATGATGCGGGTTTGGGACGCAGAACCGTACTTCACAACATGGATGTGCTCGAGGTAAAGGCAACCGATTTGCGGGCTGTCATTCTCTCACATGGGCACGCCGATCATCACGGCGGACTCGAGGGCATGTTTCAACGTATAGGGCGGCCCAGAATGCCTCTTGTCCTGCATCCTGATGTCTGGCGTGAACGCCGGGTGGTCTTTCCCACTGGCCAGGAAATACGTATGCCCCCTCCCAGCTACGCCGACCTTGAGCGTGAAGGTGTCGAGATCATCGAGGAACGTAACCCAACGCTCTTACTTGATGGCATGGTACTGGTAACGGGACAGATTGAGCGCGTAACCGACTTCGAGAAAGGCTTCCCACCACAACAGGCACATACCGATCACGGGTGGGAACCCGATACGTGGATCTGGGATGACCAGGCGGTGGTGTGCAATGTGAAAGACAAAGGACTTGTTGTGCTTTCAGCTTGCAGTCATGCAGGAGCGATCAATGTGCTAAAACACGCGCAGCACATGACTGGAATAGACAAAGTACATGCATTTGTTGGGGGATTTCATCTTACTGGAGGTCTTTTCGAGTCAATTATCCCCCCTACAATCGCTGAGTTGATCACAATTGGTCCTGATATCATCGTGCCTGGACATTGTACCGGTTGGAGAGCTACCCACGAACTCGCCCGCCAATTGCCAGGCGCATATGTGCAGACGAGTGTGGGAACAAAGTTACATTTTAGCTAGATGACTGGCTTATACTCTGGCAAACAAGTCATTCTCACCCTCAACATCGGGGCCAACCCTTGTGGCTGCCAGTTGAAAATACTCGTTGCTGCGCCACTTGCGTATGGCCTCCTCGGGCAACTTTGCCATAGCGTTGTTCGGATCCATCTGCGTGCGATGCATAGACCACGAGCGTCCCTTTGTTTCGAACCAGGGCTCTACATTCAGTCGCACGCTAATGAGTTCATCAGGAATGCCCAGCTTTTCGGGATCAAGATTTCTGAAATTCCCCTCGTAATTTTGCGACTGCATCCATTCGCCTATTTGCCGCACAAAGCTTCGCGGGAAGGCAGTATAGTAAAGCTTCGAGACCATGTGTGCTGGTCCATGTTCGGGATATTGCGCGGCATCTGCCGCGGCATAAAATGCACTGGTTGTGTGGCGATAAACAGCAATATGATCTGGATGCCCATAGCCTCCGGTTTCATCGAACGTCGCCATAACCTGAGGACGGAAGTGACGAATAATGCCTACAAGCTTTCCAACAACGTCTGCCGCGCTCGCTTGAGCCAATGACCGCGGATCCTGGTTTTCTGGCGTACCAGCCATTCCAGAGTCACGATACCCAAGAAACCACAGATTATGCACTCCTAATACCTCAGCAGCAGCTCGCATCTCTCCCTCGCGCACCTCGCCCAGGTTCTCAGGGGTTGCCAAAGCGGGATCAGCAATTTCACCGACCTCACCACGTGTGGCACATACCAGCCCGGTTTCAACATCTAATGCGCTATACTTGAGCATTGCGCCACTCATCGTACCCTCATCATCAGGATGTGCGAAAATACCAAGTAATCGTTTCGTTGACATGGATTATCCTGTTCTTTCTTGTTAACCTTGCAGCTCAAGGTACAATGTTACTGTAACACCACCCCGAAATCCTGTCAATGCAACTATTTAGCAGGCTTTCGAGGGAGCGCAGAGGACAAAGCCCTTTGCCAGGAAGTAGCCATTGTTTTCACCTGTCACACTATGGGACTTTCGAAGGAGTACAGAGGGCAAAGCCCTTTGCCGGGGCGCGGGGTGTCCTCGCCCATCTTCCCAATCAGCCGCCGAAGGCGGCGCAAAGTATATACGCTGAACTGTTAGCTATTAATTAGCTAACTGTTCAACACTTATCCTTTAGGAATAGAACGAGTATTTGCTGTATGACTCTATCTTTTCTATGAGAAATGTGGTACATTTTATTTAACTGCTGTCAGTTAGTAAGATTAGAAGCCGATTAAGAACTAGCAGCCGGATTTAACTTAATGGGATAATGAGATACAAGCTAAGAAATAGACAGTAGAAGGAGAAACCGCACAATGACAAGGGTTGTATTAGATAAAGAGCTTCAAGAACTCGATGCCCAGATTCTACACCTTGGTGCGCTTGTAGATGGGTCTCTGGACCTTGCTCTTGAAGCCCTCGAGACAGGTGACCTTGCAAAAGCTGGGATGGTCATCGAAGGCGATAGCATTATCGATAGCCTGCGAGTGACCGTTGAGGAGCATGCTATTCGATTGCTGACTCTACAACAGCCACTTGGGGGACGCGATTTGCGATACCTCACCTCGGCGCTCTCAATAGCAGGTGACCTCGAACGCACAGGCGATGGATCTGCTGGTATCGCGCAAATAATCTTGCGCATGGCTCCTCTTCGTAGCGCTTCTCAAATGGGGATCGAGGGAAATTCAAGCGCGTCCGCGAGCGAAGATAGCCAGGCGACAGAAGTATCAATCTTGAATGGCATGCTGGAACTTGGGCGCGAGGCGGGACGCGTGTTAAAAGGCACTATGGAGGCCTTTGCCAATCGCGATGCCAAAGCGGCGCGTTATATCTGGGAGGAAGATGATGTTGTAGATGTGCGGTATCATCTTGTTCGCCATGATCTAATGGCGATGTTAGAGGGGGCGCGTGCTATACCTGCTCTCCAAAATGATGCCCGTATTTTGCAACGTGCAACCTATCTGCTCTGGATAGCGCACAAATTAGAGCGCATGGCAGATCATTGTACGAACATCTGTGAACGTATTGTCTTCATCGTAGAAGGTGAAACCAGTATGATAACTACTCAATCGTGAAAAATCCTCAATAAAGAATCAAAAAGCAGGAGAGCATATCATCTCCTGTTTTTTTGATTCACTACCCAGGCCCTTGATCCCCTGCGAACTATCATAGACCTCCAACCATCACCTTGCCCAACCGTCACCCTGCCCAACTGTCACCCTGCCGTCGATAGTCATCCAATCTCCAATTGTCATCCTGAACGAAGTGAAGGATCTCAAGCCCCTCCTATGTTCTTCCCCCCTCGATCACCTGCCAGAAATAATTTGCCAATTGTACATATCCTGATGGACTGGGGTGAAATCCATCTCCACTGATATACTCAGGATGCGCAGTAATCTGACTACCCTGACTGAACAAATCGACAAGCGCGACCCCATAATTTTTCGCCAACTGTGCAATCCCTTTGTTCCATTTTTGAATTGCTACAATCATTTGAGATTTCTGCGCCGATGTCTCATTTGCGAATGCAGGTAACCGCGTCAGGTCAGGTAGATTTGCCATTACTATACGAGCATGGGTATTCACATGTAATTGTTGCAACAGAGTATTCAGGTCATGTACATAATTATCATATGTCACGCCACCAATGAAGTCGTTGGCGACAAGCCAGATGGTAATCAGGCTTGGGGATGTTGACAACGCCAAAGGCAATTCTTGCGAGAGTGCCTCGTGCAATTGAATGCCACTAATGCCGAGGTTAATTAAATGCGATCCCTTTGGTAAATGGGCAGCAACTAAAGGTACATACCCTTGAGAGCCGGGTACATTGCTGCCAATACCAACAGCGTCAGATGCTCCCAGCGCAACATAGGTTACAGGGCCGCCAGGCATAAAGACAGGCGTTGATTGTTTCGTCACATTTTGTTGCGCCGAATGAGTATTGCCGCTCGTACTCTGAGGTGCGACATAGGAACATGCTGTAAGGATGAGAGTGAAAACAACAAGCATCCAGGAGAAATGCATGAGCTGCAATCTGTGAGGCATGTTTATCCTCTTTCAACCATCTCCAGTTTGCCAGTCTCGATATCAATCACCAATCCATGCACCGGTATTTTTGGCAAATAAGGACTGTTGCGAATAACATTGACCACTTCTTTCACATTCACATGCACATCATCGAAGGCGCCAATCCAGCTTTTCGGACCAGCTTTCTCAAGTAGCGGTTGAGGATCAACTCCCAATGCTTGCATCGAGGCGATCAACGCCGTTGGGTCGGCTCGCGCCAGTCCACATTGTGTATGCCCAATCACAGCAACCTCCCGCACTCCTAGCAAGTATATTCCTCCTGCGAGTGAACGTATGAGGTCGTTCAAACCACCCTCTCGATCGGATTCGGAAATAGTTGCACCAGCCGTTCGCAGTTCAATCGCATCGCCACGCTCCAGACCAAGGGCTTGCTCGAACATTTGCACAAGTCTACAATCCATACAGGTTACAACAGCCAGGCGTTTGCGCGGTTTGTGGCCAATAATTGGCAGCCTGTTCTCCTGTACAAATTGCTCGTTATAAGCGAGTATCTCATCAATTACCATTTTTTACCCTATCCTCTCCAATCCTTGGCAGATACCAATATTCACCTACTCTCCCTGCACCGCCGAATAACTTATCATGTCATCGAAATTATACAGGTTTTCAGTCTTGATAAAGTCAAAACCGGCTTCATCTATGCGCTGCAGCAGAGCAATTACCTGCGAGTGGCTAATCGAAGCGCCTCGATTTGGCGCCATGAATCGACAGCGCCAGTGATCGGTGCAAAACGTCTCAGGCATACCTTCCGGCCATACCTTCGCGCCGCGATTCGTAATCATTGTCAGGTCCAGACCTTCACCACTGACTCTTTTGAAGGTCTCGCCTAGTTCATCGGCGCTACCATCGTGCCAATCCAGGAATACATCTACACCAACGAGATCTTTTCGCTCGTTTGGTTGCTCCATAGCAACTGATACAAATTCATGATGTTGTGGGCCAGTTGTATAGTTGACCGCTTTAAGCATATGGGGCTTTTTACCCAGACGTTCAACGACAGCTTCGGCAAATTCTTTCGTGCCTACTTTCTGCTTACTTACACTCTCAACATAGATGTCATAGGTGTGTATACCATCTTCGAGAGTGCGGAGCCAGGCATTGTGGACTAACGTTGCAACATCTGGCTGGTCAATATGTACCAGCATCATCACAGCAGCGAGCAACAGGCCAGATGGATTAGCGATGTTCTGTCCTGCGCGACGAGGTGCAGAACCGTGGATGGCCTCGAACATTGCGCAGCGATCGCCGATATTTGCAGAACCTGCCAGTCCAACAGAACCGGCTACTTGAGCTGCAATGTCGGATAGAATATCACCATAGAGATTGGGAAGCACTATCACATCGAACGCTTCTGGAGTATCTGCAAGTTTGGCCGAACCAATATCGACGATCCACGTTTCATTTTCGATGCCTGGATAGTCTGCCGCGATCTCATTGAAGACTTTGTGAAACAAGCCATCGGTAAGTTTCATGATGTTATCTTTCATGAAACATGTGACTTTTTGGCGATTATGGCTCTTGGCGTACTCGAAGGCGTAACGCACAATCTTTTCACTGCCAGGTCGACTGATGAGCTTTAAACTCTCGACCATATCATGGGTTTGACGATACTCAATACCAGTGTAGAGATCTTCTTCATTCTCGCGGATGATCACCACATCCATTGTAGGGTGTTTGGTTTCAACGAAAGGGTAATAGGAAACACAAGGGCGCACATTGGCATACAAGTCAAAGGTTGTGCGTGTAGTCACGTTAAGACTCTTATAACCTCCGCCCTGTGGAGTAGTGATGGGCGCTTTGAGAAATACCTTTGTGCGGCGAAGTGATTCCCAGGCGCCTGGCTCGATGCCTGCATTGATACCGCGCAGGTAAACCCTCTCACCAACTTCGATTTCTTCGATATCGATACGCGCGCCAGCCGCTTTTATGATATCAAGGGTGGCGGTCATGATTTCTGGCCCGATGCCATCCCCGTATGCTACTGTAATTGGTGTATTTTTTGCCATGAATATCATTCTTCCTGTTTCCTCAAGTGATCAACTTTCCTCATTTGTTACGTTTCAGTTTAGCATAGGGAAACTCTTCATACAAGCGTTTTTTATCTGTACGTATGCCCGAAAATCTGCTATAGTTGCTCATAAGTTCAGGTATATATATTTGAAAAATCTGTTTTTAAATCGATAAGGTTGCGTGTTGAACGATAGAGTACCACCGGCAGGATCCGATGCTGACCTTGAGCAAGTGCAGCAGGGTTATCTTGGCATAACTCCCCCAGCAGGCCTACCTCCTGAAAAAGGTCAACGTGCATGGATTGATCGCCCGGAGCAATTGCTCCTTGCCGTTCGTGCCCTTAAAACGTCGGATGTTGTTGCCATTGACGCGGAATTTACTCAAGTACGGAGTGCTGTTCAAACCGGTGTTTCGACTTCCTCTCATCGACTAGCGCTCTTGCAATTGGCGATAGACAAACAATGTTTTGTGGTTGATGCTTTGCGCCTGTATGATTTGTCGCCCCTAGATGCTGTTATCGCGGATCCATCAATTATTATCTTGCTGCATGGTGCAGGATCGGATCTGCGTGTAATGGCGGAACGAGGTCTAAATGTTGCTCATTACTTTGATCTCGAAGCAACATCTCGCTCGGTCTTTGGACAGCATGAATCTTCATTGGCAGCAATGTTACAGCGAGCTTTACATGTTCGGTTAGACAAGAGTCTGCAAAGAACCGATTGGACACGCCGGCCGCTTCCTCCAGCAATGGTGGCTTACGCAGCTCGAGATGCCGAAATGACTCTTGCGCTCTACTACTGGCTGAATGAACATTATTCCTGGGCATTGAAACTGCACGAGAGTACCAATTTGCAGGAACCAGTGGCAGCTTGGATTGAGCCTTTTCTTCGCGGGTCATCGCCTATCCCCGCGGAGGTGGTTGTAGCGGAAGCAATTGAGCAAGGTAGTATCGCCAATCGCGAACAATTGGTGGCAGATTGTCGTGCTGCCCTCACAACCCTCACCCACCCTATGCGCCGTAACCGCTTGTTGCGTTTAATTGCCGATCTGTCCCTTGTGGAATTATCGCCCGAGATTGAGCCGCTTTTGACTGCTCCAGCCGCGGAGGTGCGAGCTGGTGCAATTCGCGCTTTAAGCCGTCTGAATGTTGAGCATGCGAACGATCTCATTCGCCCTTTATTAGATGATCCGGTACAGGATGTGCGAAAGGCGGCGCAAACAGCTCTACGTACCCAAATAAATAAAGAACCGCATACAAATCTGGCTACGCGTGTCAAGACTACTGATGGAACGCGCAGTTGGACTGTTGGCGACTCGAACGAGACAGATACCCCTGATGAAAATGATTGGAAGGCACGTCTGCGCTCAATGATCGACGAATAGGAAACAGTTTGTTATACCGAATACCTGTTTGCCATCTTGAGCGCCAAATTGTCATCCTGAACGCCGAATTGTCATCCTGAGCGCCTGCGAAGGATCTGATTGCCCATCGTGCTAGTTCCTTCGCTGGCGCTCAGGATGACACCCGATAAACGATTCCTCTTTCGCTTGTACTATCGAAATCGCAACATGTATTAGCGATCCTGCCTATCAACAGACCTCCTCGGCAATCGCGTGCCCACCCAGACAAGAAACAGGAGCATCGATATAATACCAATGCGTCTCAGGCGGTTGACCCACTGCTGTTCTAAGAACGGGTCATTTTCTCCTAGTCCGAGCTGGTGCACAATGCTATGTAGAAATGAGGATTTGTCAGGAAAAGACGAGGATTCCACACGTTCGTTATGTATTTGTGAAACATCTAATTGGGCAATATGAGCTTCTGATGTATTCTGATACGAGTAACTGGCGGAGCGCAAATGTTCGGCTACTGACATAAAAAATTGTTGAATGAGTACTTTGATTGTGCCTTTGACCAGTGTGCCTGGAAGTTGTGTATTGGCTCTGGAAAAATGTAGGGAGCCTTGATATGCGACTACTGTATTGTCATCGTGCGCCGTCAGTGAGATATCCCACTCAGCATGAAATGTTCCTGGGATTCCCTCACCCTCGGCTCTCATGTGATATGAGAAAGGATTTTCCAGCTTAGTGGCAGTAGCATTACCAGAATATGAACCTCTCAACGGCGTGTTTTTTATATGCAAAGTAAAAGCATATGTATCTTCTCCCGTTCGCTCCAATCGTTCCATTCCTTGAATGGTAAGCTGTAACGTTTGTGGATCCATCAGAAGACTCAACACCACTTCAGGTGCAGCCTGAAGCGTATATGTTCCATCAATATCCATGTTTTTAACTATCCTCTGTAACTATTAGTATTGCTGCACTATTATATGAGAGACGGTGCTACCTGACAATGGGGGTATTCAATACCTTGCGTTCATTTCTCATACGGTGTATACTAGGCCCCGTATCATTGAGACAAGTGGAAGAACTGGCACCCATATTGGGTATCTACATTTTCAGATCTATAAAGCTGGCGTGAAAATGTAGAGGCGGCAATCACGGTCGTCCTGTCTGCTTCCCTTATGAGGAGCATAAGTGAAATGAAAGTTATACTGTTACAAGATGTTGATGGCCTGGGAAAGGCTGGTGAATTAAAAGATGTAGCCAATGGCTATGCCCGCAATTTTCTCTTGCCCAAAAAAATGGCTGCTGGAGCAACACCGCAACTACTGGCAAATTATCAGCAACGCGTAGCTGCTGAGCAACGCAAGCTTGAGAAACAAACTGAGCAGAATCGGCAAAAAGTAGACCGCCTGAGTCAGATTACTCTCACATTCAAAGCACGTGTCGGCGGGCAAGGAAGGCTCTATGGGTCAATCACTAGCCAGGATATTGCTGCAGGTCTCCGTGAAAGTGAAGGCATTGCAGTTGATCGGCGTATGATCGATCTACCTGATCCAATTCGTGCATTAGGCACCTATCAGGTGCCGGTAAAGATTGCGCAGAAGCTTACATCGCAAATCACAGTCAACGTTGTCGACGAATCAGATGCTGGAAATACTGAAGCCACAGTTGAAAGCACAGAAGCTGAAACAGCTGCTGCTGAGTAAATTAGCAGGGTGGTAACTCGCATCCCGGTGATAAATCCACCCTTCTCTATGGGGATGCTATGTCACGTTGGCCCTATTATCTACTCGGCCTGGCGGTTATCGCTCCCCTCATTGATCTCATCTGGGGACCCCAGCAAGTAACCGCCATTTTTATTTTTTCTGCAATTGGCTTGATTCCGCTGGCCGCGCTGATAGGCCGCGCAACTGAGGATCTGGAGTATCATGTCGGTCCCATTGCTGGCGGTCTCCTCAATGCAAGCTTTGGGAATGCTCCCGAAATAATCATTGGTATCTTCGCAATTCAGCATGGTCTGATTACTGTTGTAAAAGCTTCTATTACAGGCTCAATTATTAGCAATTCTTTGCTCGTGCTTGGTAGTTCCCTGGCTATTGGTGGATGGCGCTGGGGTAAACAGTACTTCAGTGCGCGTGACGCGGGACAATATTCCACGATGATGGTGCTGGCAGTAGCTGGTTTGCTCATCCCTTCTACCAGTGCATTTGTTGTGAAAGACTCAGGGCATATTCAAACAATCAGCATTGCTGTTGCTATCATTATGCTTTTTGTCTATGCTATGTATCTCGCGTTGCATGTCTTTCATATTCGTTCTGAACGTCGTCATCTCAAGGAGCAGGAGCAGGCAACTGGTGATGAGCTTCCAGAGGTCGAAGCGCTCCAAGCCGAAGTGCAAATCCCTCCTAAACTATGGCTTTCTATAGTGTTACTTATAATAGCCACCATTGGTACTGCCATCAACAGTGAATTGCTGGTGGGCGCTATTGAACCTGTTACCCTTCAATTTGGCTGGTCACAGGTCTTTATCGGGTTAGTCATTATTCCAATTGTTAGTAATGCCACAGAACACTATAGTGCGCTGATCATTGCACTGAAAGATCGTGTAGACTTGAGTCTGGCGATTACGGCTGGCTCTTCGATTCAGGTCGCTACCTTTGTAGCGCCTGTGCTCGTCCTGGTCAGTCTTCTCTTTCCAACGCGACTAAACCTCGTTTTCCAACCTTTAGAACTGGCTATTTTAGCCCTGGCAACTATTCTTTTCCCACTTATTAGCCTGGATGGAGAATCGACCTGGTTAGAGGGGTTACAACTTATGGCAGTCTACTTAATGGCATGTGTGGTATTCTTTTTTGTCTCCGGGTAATACTAATCCAGGCGCATCATTGCGCGTGGTATCTTCGGCAGTAGATCGCTCGCCAACAGACCCGCATGCCCAATCTCAGCGCTCACCAATTCTGCTGCTGCAGTGTGCAGGTAAACGGCGGCACTTGCTGCATCGAATGAACTAACATGCTGTGCCAGCAATCCGACCACCAAACCAGCCAGTACATCGCCCGTACCAGCAGTTGCCAGTCCAGGATTCGCTAACCAGTTCATACGTGTATGGCCACCAGGCTCAGCAATGATTGTGCAGGCTCCTTTTAGAACGAGCGTGACTTGCCATTCCGTGGCCTTACTACGTGCCAGTTCCAGGCGATCGATATTGCCTCCAGAAACTTGTAGCCCATTGCATAGTCGTCCCATCTCGCCCGGATGTGGTGTAATAACTGTATGTGCTGGAAGTAACGTCCACCAGCGTTCGAGCGCCGAGAGATTGTTCAGTCCATCGGCATCAATAACCAGGCGAGGCCGTTGTTCATCTGGCATAGCGCGTAATTGCTCTAAAATCTGGAGGATAACCTCGCGGGTAGACGGACTTTGACCCAGGCCAGGCCCTATAAGCAAGGAGCGATAACCTCCCAGATGATCCAGTAACTTGCTAGATCGTTCAAAACTTTCAGCATTTTCATTCGGAAGGATTACGAACGTCGCTTCGTGAAACGCACTAGCATAGATGGGAAGCATCTCATTTGTAACTGCAAGCGTTATTAAACCAGCGCCAACTCGTCCTGCTCCACTGCCGGCTAGAAATGCTGAACCAGGATAAGCAGGCGATCCGCACAGCAGCATAACCTTTCCAAATGTTCCCTTATTACTATCAAGAGGTCTCTCTGGTAGTATCTTCTTTACGAGCGTGCCTGTCAGCATTTCTGAGTATAAATGCTCTTCTAATTTAGCGGGCAAGCCAATATCGCCTACATATAAAGTGCCTATATACTCTCGCCCTGGAAAGAAGAAGAAGCCCTGTTTGGGGCAAGCAAGGGTAATGGTTATATCGGCAAAGATTGTGCCAGGATCGACTTCTCCTGTATCAGCGTTCATGCCGGTTGGGAGATCAACCGCTACCACTTGTAGAGAGTCACGTAGTTCTTGTTCCTGGCGTACACGACCCAGCAAGCTACGCATGCTTTCAGGCAGCGGACGTGAGACCCCTGTACCCAGTAGCGCATCAAGCACATAACTGGCATGCTGTATTTTCTCTTCTAACTTCTCTTGCGTATCTTTCTCAGGAACATCCTCGCCATCGATCGTAAGCCGCTGCTCCTTCCATCGATACAGGCTGACCAGTCCCCCCCATTGTTTCAAATAACGTCCCATTACCAGACCATCTCCGCCATTGTTACCAGGCCCAACCAGTATCAAAAACTCAAGTTCAGCCAATGATCGTGTGCGGTTAATATGTGCCACCAGAATGTCAGCAGCGCTCTTACCCGCGTTCTCCATCAATATATGGGAAGTAAGTCCATATTCAAGATCGGCCCTTGTTTCCAGTTCGCGCATTTCGGCAACAGTTACGATATGCATAGGTGTTCTCCTGGCATTTAAGAAGTTCTCTTACTCATATTGTAAGCCTTCGGGAGAAGAGAGGGAAGAGAAGTAAATAGTTGGATTACATGGGCTATGGTTTTCACTTGTGGATAGACTGCTAAATAGTGACAATAATAGAGTTACATTTCGATTACAAAATGTTCTATGGCTTATTCCTTATATCCGCCATAAACTGCATGGCCTGCTTGCATCCAGAAGCAATCCACAACGTTGAAACCGGCCTCACGTAACCATAGCAGTTGATCGCTGAGGCAGGAAGGATGATCATTCGTATCCTTAACAAGGTAATCATGCTGAAAATAATTCCATTTGAGTTGCTCGAATTGCTCGAACCCACTCAAATCTCCACGTTTCAGCATGCTCTGCTTGCGCACAATATCATCATATTGTCTAGCAAACAAATCTGCTATCTGCCTGGTTGCTGGTTCGATGATATCCGCCACCAGTACGGCCCCTCCTGGTTCAAGACGATCAGCTAACTCTTGGAAAAGTTGTTGCTTCTCCTTACCATAGAGATGGTGAATGCTAAGCGATGATACAACACACCGCAAAGGGCGTGGCAAATTGTCACGCCACTCCTGTTGGGCCAACTCGAAAGGTCGAATCTCCAGACGGTCACTGTACCGTCTCAACTGCTCACCCATATGTTGGCGCATCACCTCTGAACCGTCGAGCGCAACATAATGGCACGCGTGAAATCGCTCAAGTATCGCCTGCGCTAAAACGCCCTCACCAGAAGCCAGTTCTACGATCGTAAATTGTTCATCGGCTCTTGCTGGGATTAGATCGAGTAGAGCCGCCACTTGCTCTGTGCGTCCCGGGACAAAAATCTCTGCCAAATCAATAAAAATCTCCGAATCACCCTCGCTCCACTGATTACTCGTTTCATTCATATTCATTTCTCCTTCCATATTCCTTCTCATTATAATATCCATTGAGAATTACTCTCAAATCCTACCACATGTTTGGAGAGTTAAAAACTTCAAAATTAATTCGTAAGCTCATCAGTAAAATATCGCTCAAAATGAGCGATATGTGAGCGGCATTTTCGATAATAAAGAGAACATTCGATAATAAGGAGAAACGAACCATTTTGAACCCTCTCAAGCCAAAAGATGATACCTGGAACTTGGATGATGTATAATCTTGAAGTGATGCTGAAAACTACTCTGTATACTATTGAAAGGAAAAGGTCATGGCGAAAAGACTCGACGGTCAAACTGCAATTGTCACTGGCGCGGGACGTGGTATAGGCATGGCAATTGCCCGGGAACTTGCCGCAACAGGTGCGAATATCGTCATTAATTATGTTACGAGCGCAGATGCTGCCAACGAATTGGCAAATGAAATCAGGGAGATGGGGCCACAAGCTCTGGTTGTTCATGCTGATGTCACTAATTATGATCAGGTAACCGGCATGATAAAAAAAACCATGGATACCTTTGGGAAGATTGATATTTTGGTGAACAATGCGGGCATTACTCGTGACAAAACGCTCAAAAATATGACAAAACAGCACTGGGACGACGTCATCCATGTCAATCTCTCTGGCCTCTTTAACTGTACACAACAAGTGCTTCCTTTCATGCTAGAACGTAAATCCGGCAGGATAGTAAACATAAGTTCATTTGTCGCATTGGCCGGGAATATTGGGCAATCAAACTATGCCACCACCAAAGCTGGTATTATTGGCTTTACGAAATCGGTCGCGCTCGAAGTCTCACGCCATGGCATCACTGTGAACGCTGTGTGTCCCGGCTTCACAGAAACCGACATGCTGATGGAAGTACCTGAGAAAATTCGCGAGCGCATCCTCGAAAAAATTCCCATGGGACGCTTTGGTCAACCTGAAGAAATTGCTTCGTGTGTTCGTTATATTGTCACCGAGGGAGATTACATGACGGCACAGGCAATCAGCATCAATGGTGGAGTGTACGTCTGACGTGCAGAATCTATCATGAGAACGCTCGCACTCAAAATAACGCCGCAACGAAGTACCCAGTATGCCAATATGATCGAAAAACTGGCGGAGCCAGAACTGCTTGCGAGTCCACTAGGAGTCGCTATTACACAAATCAAGCCTGAGACATTCGCTGGACAGGCTTATCTGTTGGTGTCCCTGGATGACGAGAGCATGTCTTCACAATGCCCGGAGCTAGAGGAAATTCTCCCTCGTTTGGGAGCTACCAGTGAAGCCTATGAATTCTTTGAGCGTATCGGGGATGTTGAGGGACCGTTCTTACGTCCGCTTGAAACAACGTTTGTTCCATTTCTCCCATTAGAAATGGCAGAGATTCGCCGCTATAAGGGAAAGACAAACGAGGTTTTTACAAGAGTGTTACTCAACCTCGCAGTTTTTGCAGGCGTTTTCGCTCACCAGTATACCGGACGGCTGCGAATACTCGACCCGCTTGCAGGTGGTGCAACAACACTCTTTCTGGCTCTCTCAGATGGCTACGATGCATTTGGCATCGAACAGCAGAAGCAAGATGTTGATACAACCGTTGTCTTTCTTCGCCAGTATTTACATAGCATCCATACGCCATTTAAGGAGTTGGATGAGCGTGGTCGCCGCTCAGGTCGTCGCTATCAGTTCGAAATCGGGCACAAGGTCTCAACACATTGGTTTGTGCTGGTTCATGGAGACACTTGTAATGCCAATCTGCATATGCAAGAGGTTCCCGGAGGTCCGCATATGCATGCCATTGTCGGTGATTTGCCCTATGGAATTCAGCACTTCGGTGAAATTGCAGGCATGTTGCGTAAAGCCTTGCCAGTTTGGGAAAGCATATTACTTCCAGGAGGAGCTGTAGCATTGGCCTGGAATGCCACACGCATCGAGCGTACAGCGATGATAGACCTTGTGGAGCAGCATACGCAACTACGAGTTCGAAATGATCCACCGTACACTCAGTTTGAGCATGTGGTGGATCGTGTCATCAAAAAGCGCGATATTCTGGTTGCGGTCAAGTCTTAGCCCAATAGTTCCTTTATCATGACTGCCGCTCCAATCGAACTGCCTGCATTGTTTGCAGCATACAGTACCACGATTCCATCCTGTTTCCCACCTTTGAACGTGGAGTCGTATGAAACCATGGTTGAAAAAGTGGTATTTCCATTGCTTGTCGCACCTGTGACTTGAGCATGGCCGATAGGGGTATATACATGATCCAGTACGTCAACCGTACCGATTACACCTTCAAAGGCGTTACCTGTTCCAGCTACGTTCATCGGACTTGTGAGAATGTCCCTGCTCTGCGGTGTGGTGATAGATATATCATTCGCTGTGACTGCAACAACTTCCCAGATGCCCTGATTGGTATTTCTCTCTAGCCTCTCAAGCGTAACGCGAATCATATCTCCAGGTGGCGCCGGATTTTTCACTGTCACTACTGCATCACTATTGTTGGAGCCACCGCCGCTTACAATTACTGCTTGAGTACCAACTGGCCAACTGAGCAAATGTGTATCTGTAGCCAGGTTCCTGGCAACTTCTGCTGCATTCAGTTTCCACGTATCATGTCCCTGATTGACTTGTATCTGGTCAACTTCGGCCTGGTAACGAGTCAGATCGGGAAATATACCTGGAAAAGATACCGGAACCAGCGTTCCCGCGCCATCAGACCATTGGAACTCACGAAAGAGATCCCGCGACATCTGCGCGTCGCTTTTACCAGCATTAATACTTGAATATTGATCTACCTCGGCTGTTAGCACAGTATTGTATGCACTGATCCTGGCATCGCCGTCATACAGGCTTTGTAGTTTGAATAGTTGTGAAGGGCCAGGGCTAGTAATATCGTTATACACGTAGACATCCAGCAATTGACCTGTACCTTGATACCGTACCGTTACCAACACCTGTAATGTTGTAGTACCGATAAGGTACCCGCAGATTACTTTTTCTACATGTGTCACCCCATTTTGCGTCGGAATAATAGCATCCCAATGGGCAGGAGCTTTTACAGCATCAGGGCAAGTTTGTGGTCCCGGAGCTATTCCTGGAGATGTAGAAGCAGTTGTATTGTTGCCTGAACTTCCTATCGGTATTGCAGTTTGCGATATGGAGGGGGAGGAACTACTTCCATTGCCATTCCCGCTGCATGATATGAGCATTAGCGCAAGTATGAAAACAAAGAAGATAGAAACCACAGGAGATTTGGATCGTTGTAAAGTTACTCCGCGTATACTTGCATCTGAGGTTTTACAAAGAGGTATATGTTTGAAGAATGGCAACTTCGGGGTGTGCACAACAGGAGGTTCTGAGCACATAGAATCCAACCAGCTTCCCTTAACAGTATAGGATTTTGTTCTTCTCTTCTACAAGAGAACTCAGACTGTCCCTGGTCTCTTGATTTAAGAGAACTGCTAGCCAATACCTCTTTTATTTGATCAAGGAGCTGAGTAGAGAAACAACAGCGAAGAGAACAACGAATACGATTGTAAGGTTGAAGATCAATTTCTCTACACCGCGTCGGGTTTTAAACACTGTTCCTGCGCTGCTACCACCGAAAACGCTACCCAAACCTGCGCCACGTGCCTGAAGCAGGATAAAAACGATTACCGCTATACTGAGAATAATTTGTATTACCCGGATTGCTGGTAGCCACAATTGCGACAACTTCTTCCTCGCTTTCATATTTCACCCCTGATGGGGTGAAGTGCATCAAATGATTTTGCCAGATATATTTTTACAGATTTCTATCCACTCTTACAAGCAGCGATTATATCATACCTTAACGACACTTTACAACGTTTCTTTTCAAGCGATATTACTTACTATGAGCTTTTTCATGGCATGTGGGACATAGCACTACAAATTTTTTTGCATTATAACGGTTGAGCATACTAGGGGAAAAATGAACGGTATGCAGTTGCAATGCCTCGCACCACTCTCCACATGCAGGACAAATACTGCTGGCTTCTTCGCTCAATGATTGTTTCAGTGATTGCATTTGTGTCACATGCACAACATCCAGGCTCACATGAAAAACCATTCCAGCGAGAATCAGCATGAGAAATCGAGGCGAGTGCGAATTGCAATTAATAATAGGATACCCAGTATTAGCGGGTGATGTAGTAATCGCGCTTCTTTTCGTTGAGGAGGATCCGCCTGCCCGAAGTACTTTACTGCCGCTCGTAAGCTAAGTGTACGAAATGTTACAGCGTGCCAGAGATAATGATCTACATCAATCACTACACTTGATGTAAGTGGAATTAACACATCTTTTCCGAGCCTCTTTGCCAACGTTGCAGCTAATGCTGATAATTTTATGTGTTCCTGAACTCGCATTACTTCACTATCTAGCGGTTGAGCAATCAGAATATAAAGCACTGCTTTCCTTGCTCATCCCAAACTTATTTGAAAATGCTAAAGAACCGAAAACAGTTGCATATAGCGTTTTGCTTGTGTAAGAGGTGTTTTTATTTGCCCGGTACAGACGTCTGTCCAGGCAATGTGAGTATAAACTGTACTGAACAGCACGGTGCTGAAATTGTCGCACAACGTATCAAGAAGGCTGTTGAGTCATCAACGGTTCGTGTTGGAACTCGTGGACGTGAAGTCAAGGTCACAATTGCATACAGTTCTCTTACCTTTGCATCCAAAGCGCCTGATGGCAATATGACTGTAAGTGGCCCTTTGGACGATGAACAGATGGTTTCCTCAATCGAGACCAGCAATCAAGATTAAATGGGCTTTTTTTCTTTGTAAACTAATAAGGCTATCCCCTTGTAGAACACTTATCCCTGTGGTACAATTGAATTCGGGCGAGGACAGAAGTCCCCGCCCGAACTTATGAGAAAAGCGAATTAATAACACATGGAAATATCCTGGCTTGGCCACTCTTGCTTTCAATTGCGCGGCAAGAATGTTAGCTTGATCACTGACCCCTTCTCCCCTCAGCTAGGGCACTCGCTGGGCAAGTTAAGTGCCCCCATCGTTACTATCAGCCACAATCATCCTGGACATAACTATGCAGGTGGTGTTGATGGTGAGCCACGCATAGTTCGTGGTCCTGGCGAATATGAGATCAGCGATGTTTTGATCACCGGCGTTGCTTCTTATCACGACAATAAATATGGTCAAGAACTTGGTCGTAACACAATTTATATTATCCATATGGATGACCTGGTCATCTGTCACCTTGGAGACCTGGGACATGTTTTGCAGGAAGAGCAGCTAGAAGAAGTTGCAGACGCAGATATGTTATTGGTGCCAATTGGAGGGCAACATACAATTAACGCGGCACAAGCTGCCGAAGTCATCAGCCAGGTAGAACCTCATATTGTGATTCCCATGCATTATAGTCCTCCGACAGGCGATGCCTCCAGTCCACTCGATAAATTTTGTCGTGAGATGGGCATCGAGGTTATTAGTCCACAACCAAAATTGTCGATTATCCGTAGTGCATTACCTGCCGAAACGCAGGTCGTCATCTTATCAATTCGTAGCTAATCACTCAACAAAATTATTTGTACCAGGCTTTTGATGTATTGCGTATATTTTTTTAATGTTCAATGCGCATCTATAGCAGAGATCAACTGCTGTAGAGGGTATTCTTAGTGAATATCTTGTCTAACCTTGGAGGATCCAATGTCAAAGTTCATTTTTGTCACAGGTGGCGTGGCATCATCGGTGGGAAAGGGTATTACAGTGGCTTCACTGGGTCGATTATTGAAGAATCGCGGAATCTCTCTCTCTCATGAAATTAGACCCGTACATCAATGTCGATCCCGGCACAATGTCGCCATATCAGCATGGCGAAGTCTTTGTTACAGATGATGGTGCAGAAACTGACCTTGATCTCGGTCACTATGAACGATTTACTGATGAACCAGCCAATCAGACCAATAATGTCACCACAGGACAAGTGTATGCCTCTGTCATTGGCAAAGAACGTAGAGGAGAATATTTGGGTGGAACCATCCAGGTAATCCCTCACATTACAAATGAAATTAAAGATCGTATACATAATGTCGCTCGTCGTTCTGATGCTGATGTGGTTATTGTAGAGGTAGGTGGTACAGTTGGTGATATAGAGGGCGAGCCATTTTTGGAAGCTATTCGCCAGATGCGCAAAGATGTGGGACGCCGTGATGTTCTCTATTTGCACGTTACCCTTTTGCCTTATCTGATGGCGACAAAAGAGCTAAAAACAAAACCTACTCAACACAGCGTCAAAGAATT
>Ga0116218_1000845_pt1 | contig 20559 bp, 13 predicted proteins | sample Sb_taG_2_FD_88966 | JGI IMG/M metagenome (GOLD analysis project Ga0116218, IMG submission 88966) | Peat soil microbial communities from Weissenstadt, Germany - Sb_50d_5_LS metaG | ecosystem: Environmental > Terrestrial > Soil > Wetlands > Peat | place: Germany: Weissenstadt | collected 2010-09-21 | reverse complement strand
TGAGTAATCCTTCAGCCATACTACTAATAATGAGTTCGAGACGGTTACGCTCATGTTCGGCTTCTTCCCAGAGAGCTTTCTGGCGTTCGCGTAGACGAACATTTTCCAAAGCAACAGCAGCATAATCTGCAATCATGGTAGTAAGTTGGAGAAGGTTAGTATCAAAGGCTCCTTCGTGTTCATCAAAAAGACTCAATATGCCAATGATACGGCTTTCAACTGTCAAAGGTATATTGAGAAAATCGCCGATAGTAGTAGCTACCGAGGGAATTTCGTGCGAAGGAGAAGCTAAATCATCAGGGGCATCTAAATCAGCAACTACCGCTAATTCTTTAGCAGACACACCTGGAAAATCAACGACGCTTGCGGCTCTGGCAATACTTTGGATCATTGCTTGTAAAAATGCACTGGTGAGAGGGTATCGTGGAATGATGGAAAGTTCAAACGGATCGCCTTTTAATAATATCGAGCAGGCAGAAAAGCTGTAGAGTTCCTGAAGTGTGGCAAGTAATGCGCGGTGTACCTGAAAACGGTCATTTGCTGCTACAAAACGTTTACCGATGGTATTAAGTTGTTCCATTTGCTTACGAAGAGCTGTAATATGATCCCCATCACCCATTTGTGTTATGAAGGAGCGATACGCGCTTTCCGTTGCATGCGACTGTGATTGCACGTTGCTCTCCATTTCGTTTCACTAGGGCATCTGCTCCAATTGACGAGTTACCTCGTCGAGGAGTGGTGGGCCAATCAATTCTCCAGTAAGCTCTCTCAAACCTACAAAGCATTCTTGCAATAATGCATGCAATCCGCTAGAAAGTTCTTGAGGGGAAATTGAACTCCATTGTTCCGTAATGACTGCTGGAACAACTTCTGTGTAAGGCATCTTTTCAAGGAAATGTAGGAAAGGGTATTCTTTTGATACCCTTTTGGAGGCACCTTGTACTAAAACACGAGTGGTAGCTTTTCCTAAAAAAGGAGTGACGCGATCATCAATCAGTTGTATAGCCTTCAAATAGGATTCTACAACTTTTTCATTGTATCCTGAAGAGGAGTTGTCAGACATACTGGGCATATGCATCATTTCCACTCCCTTCACTGTTTTGATGAATTCACTTTTTCATTATTATACCATATGTTAATTGTAATTTGTAAGTGGGTAGCCAAACTGTAACTATTCAAGTCTTACGGATGTTTGTGTTTATGGATGTGTTTGTATGCAAGTAATGCGTTTCCACATCTATACTTTACAGCGTCAATGTGAATACTTAGCTAATCGTGAATGTAAGCATATGTATCGCAAGATGTGTAGCAACCTAAAAGACTCAAGCTTAAATGCTCTATGGGGCTAAACCGAATAAGCGCGCCAACCATAAGCGAAAACCTCGAAGGCGTGGTTTTTCATTCGAATTCAAATCTGCTGCCATTTCAATTAAACGCTGTCTTCCAGCTTGTTTACGCGATTGAGCCTGCTCAACGGCTGTTTGCGCTGTATAGCGAACATTTTGCTCGTCAATGGCCAGGAGAAAGTGGTTCATGCGAATCTGGAATTGTACTTGCATTGCGCCAGTCAATGTACTCTCTATCTGTTGTAAGTGAGCTTCAGGGGGAGGCATCAAGTCTGCAGCGGAAGCGCTATCAGTAGATGAAGTATCATCTTCGGTTGCTTCAGTGACCTCAACATGTGGCATATTTAACCTTGGAGCAAGCCATTCTCGCATTGCGAGAAGGGAGGCACGGCGGCAGATTGCTTCGATATCTGCGCCATTGCGTCCTTGCGTGAGACTGGCCAATTCCACTATTGAAATTTCAGGATCAACAGGTCTGTCTTTAGTATGTATCCCAAAAATTGTACAGCGTTCGCTTTCGTCAGGAAATTCTAGCTCAACCACAAGATCAAAGCGGCCAGGGCGCAACAGTGCAGTGTCGATTAGATCTGAGCGATTGGTGGCTGCTACTACGATTACTCCTGTGCGTCCTTCAATGCCGTCCATCTCAGTTAACAATTGCGCTATAACGCGATCAACGGCATGTCCATCAATCTCACCGCCACGTCTTGCAGCAATAGCGTCGATTTCATCGAAAAACACAATACATGGAGCTGCCTGTTTCGCTCGACGAAAGACCTCTCGTATGCCTTTTTCTGATTCTCCGATCCATTTTGAAAGTAACTCGGGTCCTTTTATCGAAATGAAACTTGCTTCACATTGATTCGCCAGGGCGCGAGCAAGGAGAGTTTTACCCGTTCCGGGAGGTCCAGAAAGAAGAACACCACGTGGAGCCTCAATTTTTGCACTTTCATAAAGTTCAGGAAAGCGAATAGGCCATTCTACGCCCTCGGTTAGGGTAGCCTTGGCTTTCGTCAACCCCCCGATATCATCCCAGGAAGTTTCACTGACCTCAACATAGACTTCGCGGGTTGTTGATGGCTCGATTTCACGTAAAGCAGCCTGAAAATCAGCCATAGTAATATTAAGATTGACAAGTGTTTCGTATGGGATATAACCACGTTCGTAATCGATGTGGGGTAGAACGCGGCGAAGAGCAATCATAGCAGCTTCGCGACAAAGAGCCTCCAAATCAGCACCAACAAAACCTGGTGTAAGTTGTGCAAGGCGGGCAAAATCAATATCGGCTGCCAGTGCAGCATCTCGACAATGAATTTCTAAAATCTCCATACGTCCACGTAAATCGGGTACATGTAAGGATATTTCGCGATCAAAACGCCCTGGACGTCGAAGCGCAGGGTCTAGTGAATTAGGTTGGTTCGTGGCTCCTATCAGTAATACTTGGCCACGTGAGGCAATGCCGTCCATTAGTGCTAATAATTGCCCAACAATGCGTCGTTCTAGCTCGCCATTGGTTTCTGAACGTTTGGGAGCAAGGGCATCCAACTCGTCAATAAAAATAATGCTGGGAGCTTTTCGTTGTGCTTCCTGAAACACAGAACGCAGGCGTGACTCACTTTCACCATAAAGCTTGTTCAAGATTTCAGGCCCGTTGATTACAAAAAAGGCTGCGTTGGTTTCGGATGCTACAACGCGAGCGATAAGCGTTTTTCCTGTACCGGGAGGGCCATAAAGAAGTACTCCCTTTGGAGGTTCAACACCCAGGCGGTCAAAGACCGCCGGGTATTTCAATGGCAGTTCGATCATTTCTCGGATACGTTGAAGTTCTTTGCCAAGACCCCCGATATCTTCATAGCTTACTCGTCCCAACCCTCCTGGTTTAGTTGCTCCACGTGCCTGCGCACGTACTATGGTACCTTGCTGCACGAGTACCGCCTCGGTGTCAGTTACGGATTGAGATAGTGTTGGAGGGATGAGTTCTTCGAGTGTATCACCATTACGTTTGTGTACAGTATAACTGGGAGTGGCAGGGGTGGTTCCAATGATCAGGAATTCACGGGGTGCGGTACCTGGTGTGCCAACACGTAGAAGATCACCAATTACTACAGGAAGTCCTACTAGATAACGTGAGATATATTGCAGGTCACTCTCCTGAATTGGCGCTCCTCCAGAAAGAGGGAGTAATGTGATCTTCTCTGCTTCCTTCACCTTTGCTTTATGAACGGTAACGCGTTCACCAAGACCTGAAGCGCAATTTTGCCTTACCTGACTATCCATCTGGATGATCTGTTGACCTCGATCAATGAGAGCTGTAGGTACAACTTTGGCAGCAGTAGTGCGTGCGCCTGTTATCATAATTATGTCTCCAGGCTGACACCCTAAACGCGTCATGTCGGCCGGGTCAATACGTGCCACTCCACGTCCAACCTGGAAGCCCTCAATTATGATAAGTTGCAGACTATTATTGGGCCACACTGGCTGGTCTTTATGACTGTCGGTGCCTTGATGAGTATTTGAATTATTTGTTGTGTCCTCGGAAGGAAGTTTAGCGGTTGTCCTTTGAGTGCTATTTGGGTTGATACTAGTGGCAGTTGGCTCTTCCATTTGCCTTTCCTTTTCCCCTTGTAAGAAATATTCATTGCTTATAATGTATTACATGTACGTGGTGTGAAAGGAAAAGTTGAACTTTAAGCATGATAACATCATTGGAGTTGATCAACCAGTTTACGTGCAATGTGCAACCACTCTTCGGATGTATCATCGGGCACAGAACAGCCATTAGCCAGGATCAACCTTCTACCTTTGGTTTGTGTCACCGCTGCCATAATTTCGTTTTCTATTTCTGTTTCTCCACCACGTGTTAATGGGCCGCGTTCGGCTAAACCACCCATGAGGCATTTATCAGTCATTGTGAGTGCTTCGCTAAGGCTTGGTCCTGTTAGTCTATCGCTCCAACTCATCACTTGTACTGGATAGTCAATGAAGTTTTCAAAGTAGATTTCATCGTCCTCTTGGGCGGGATCGGCATGCACATGGATAATGTTAAGCCAGCCAGCTTTCGTACCTTCAAGTACCTGAAGATCGTATGTGCGACCGAAACGGGCATATTCCAAAGGTGTGAAGTCGATGTTGGTTGCACCCATACAGGAGAAAAAGATACCGCTCGCACCAGACTCAATAGCTGCACTAACTAGCAAATGTAAATTGGTGGCAAGTGTTGCTAAGCCTTGCTCAAAGGCCATAGGATTCTCACGGGCGTGTGTAATAGCTCGAGCTTTGCCGACAAAGCGAAAGATTTGTGTGAGAGGACTAAATATTGTGAGAATGAGTGGAAAGTCACTTCCAAGTTGATTTCGCAGCTCGCGAATGCAAATAAGTTGTTGTTGAAACATAGGTGTTTCAAGTCCCAGGTCAGGTAAACTACTCCATTGATTGGCGAGTGTTATGGTTTGTACAGGTGCAGGATACGGTAAGTCTGGCATGATTTTTACAATGTCCAGATCGAATTTTGTACGGAAGAATTCAATTGTGAGTTCGGCCATATATATTCCTGATCCTTCTGGTTTGAAATGATGCCAGAAACAGAATGGGACACGATCTACATATTCTCCTATGAGTGCTGCTTTTACACGTTCGATTGGTGACATTGTCATGTTCTTTTCCTCTTGTTTTGCTATGGTGCTTTGGCCATGAGATTTGTCCTACCCATGGTGTCAGGCTAATGGAAATAGAATTTCCTGATATACTGCAACTATTGCAGACGACTTATATAGAGTATACGTTATTAATCTGGATCAAGGAAAGGTGAAACGCGATCCCACTCAATGGAAAAGCGTTCCATATTTCTGTCATAAAGAGGTATACTTAAGAACAACATCACTGAGTAAAAAGCCTCGCAAACTCTCGACGATAAGCCGGGATTCTGATAGGATATCCAACAAAAGCATCAGGAGTCAATGTATTATTTTAGACCGGAGGATGTATATTTTATGGACGAACTTCAACGACGCATTCAGATTGCGCGTGGAGCGATCCCTGCAGATCTAGTTTTATTTAATACTCAGCTTGTGAATGTATGTAGTGGTGAATGTTATCCAGCAGACGTTGCTATTGCTGATGGACTGGTGGTTGGCGTGAGTGCCCCAGGTGATGGTTATCGAGGTTTAAAGGAGCGTGATTTACAAGGACGTTGGCTTGCTCCAGGACTAATCGATGGCCATATGCATATCGAAAGCACTATGCTTGTGCTTTCAGAGTTTGCCAAAATCGTCACCCCACGCGGAGTTACCAGCATTATACTCGACCCACATGAATTTGCTAACGTAATGGGTGTAGCTGGCATACGTTATATTCTCGAATCCGGTCGTGGATTACCACTTTCCGCTTATGTAATGATCTCATCCTGTGTTCCTGCTTCTTCTTTTGAAAGCCCATATCGTGTACTGATGACTGACGATCTTCTACCACTCTTAGAAGAAAAGCAGGTGCTCGGACTTGCCGAAATGATGAATACGCCGGGCATTTTACAAGGAGATGAGCAACTGCTTGCAAAGATAGTTGCTACCCAACAACACGGACTTGTGGTAGATGGTCATGCTCCTGGACTTACTGGACGTGATTTGTGTGCTTATGCTATAGCTGGTGTGATGTCTGACCACGAATGCTCAACACTTGAAGAGGCGCGTCAGCGTGTTCGGCAGGGTATGTGGCTCATGATCCGCGAGGGATCGGCAGCTCGTAATCTCGATACATTACTCCCACTTGTTAAAGAGTTACACCCACCACGTGTTTTCTTTGTCACTGATGATCGTGATCCACAAGATTTAACGACGCGAGGGCATATTGACTCGATGGTACGCCGAGCAATCGAGCTGGGTCTTGATCCAGTTGAGTCAATTCGCCTTGCCAGCTACAATACAGCGCAATATTTTCGTTTATATGATCGTGGCGCAGTCGCGCCCAATTTTGTTGCCGATCTAGTGGTATTGGATGATCTTCATTCATTCAAAGTCGAGTCAGTATACAAGGAAGGTAAACTGATTGCTCAAAATGGCCGACTGCTCGTTGAGGTAACTACCGCCACATTTACGGGTGTGACTGATACTGTTCATATCGGAAACATAGACGAAAATGATTTGCGTATACCTGGGAAACCGGGGTTGATGGAAGTGATTGGGATCGAACCAGGGCAAATTACGACAAAGCATCTACAGGAGATGGCATCTATTAGAGATGGAGAAATTGTAGCGGATCCCGAGCGTGATTTGCTCAAGCTTGTGGTGATTGAACGGCACCATGCTAGTGGTAAGGTAGGTCTTGGAATAGTGAAGGGCTTTGGCTTGTGCAATGGTGCTCTGGCTTCCAGTGTTGCCCATGATGCTCACAATTTGGTGATCGTAGGTGTGAGCAGCAGTGATATTTTGCAAGCGGCACGGGTTCTAGAGGAGATGGGTGGTGGTTTTGCCTGTGTGGTAGAAGGAGTAGTGACTGCGAAAGTTCCATTACCTTATGGTGGTCTTGTCTCCCCCTTGCCTGCTAATGAATTGGTGCAGCAACTACATGAGTTAGATGCCGCTGCTGCGGAGCTTGGGTGCAGATTGGACCATCCATGCATGACGCTCAGCTTCCTTTCGCTGTCCGTTATTCCGTCTCTTAAACTAACTGACCAGGGACTTATAGATGTTGAAACGTTCAAGTTGGTACCACTACAAGGATGAAGACAATGTTATTGAATCTTTTGGAATACCACTGGGTGGAAGACATTGACGATGCACTTCTCTTGCTAGCGCGTACAGATGCTAAAACTGTACCCTTGGCAGGAGGAACTTACCTGCTTGGGCTAGATGATGACAATATCCAGGCTGTGGTTGATTTGCGCGATCTTGAACTCGCCTATATTACTGAAGATGTAAAAGGAATTCATGTTGGGGCGATGACCACACTTCAAACAATGGGCGATTCTCAACTGCTCAAAGACTTATATACGGGGATATTAGCACGTGCGTCATTAACCTCGTCCTTTTCTCGCTTGATTCGCAATAGCGCTACTCTTGGCGGCACGCTAGCAACAGGAGCAGCTTCGCAGGCTGACCTAATGACTGTGTTAGCGGTAATGGATGCTGAGGTCGTGTTGCGTTCTGGCTCAAAGTCACAAGTAAATCTGAGTGGAGGCACTGCTGATCGTCCTGGTCTCGCGTTACCTGGTGTTACATTTAGAGGTAAACAGGAAAGACGTGTCACGAGTAGATCTATTGCTATGGAACGCAAACCAAACGAGCTTATTATCGAAGTGATAATTCCCCGATTTACCTATGAATGTGCTGCTTCTTTCATGCGTGTTGGACGCACTCCTACTGATATAGCACTCATAAATGCTGCAGCTCTTGTAGAGGTGAATGAAGGTATCTACAAGCAAGTAAGGCTGGCTTTAGGTGGAGTAAATATGGAACCAGTGCGTATTGAAGCTGTTGAGAAACAACTTGAAGGACAAGTGGTTGCTACCACAGGAGACTCAGATACAGTACTTGATACCAAACAAATTATTGCAGCAATTCAAGAGGGAATGGCGAACTTTTCACCTCAGGAAGATTTTCGTGCAAGTAGTGCATATCGGAGGGTGAGTGGTATGAACCTGGCATTTCGAGTACTTGAAGAAGCTTCTAACATCTCGCGTTGGCGTAGTATGGTCTCATCGAAGGGGAGGCAGTAGGTATGGAACTCGAATTGAGAATCAACGGTATGATAAAGAGCCTGGATGTTGCACCTAATGAATCGTTGATGAATGTGTTGCGACATGAGGGTTATTATAGTGTCAAGCATGGTTGCGAGACGGGTGAATGCGGAGCTTGTACTGTACTGGTTGATGGTCTGCCACGACCTAGCTGTGTCACACTCGCTGCACAGGTAGGGGGGAGTACATTGACCACAGTTGAAAGTCTAGGCTCTGCGCGTAAATTACATCCTTTACAAGAAGCCTTTATCGATACTGGTGCTATTCAATGTGGATTCTGTACCCCTGGTATGGTACTCTCTGCTCACGCATTGCTGAAGCGCAATCCCAATCCAACGGAAGATGAGATTCGTGATGCCCTTTCGGGCAATTTATGTCGATGTACTGGATATGTCAAACCAGTTCAGGCTGTGCAACGTGCAGCTGCAATTTTACGTGGAGAAAGGATGGCATCGATTAGTCTGCCTGATTCAGGTGGGAACTTTCAACCATGGGACCCTGGGCGCTCCCCGCTCGAGTATGCAGAACATGAGGCAAGCAGACAGGGGGAAGAAAGGGGTTCCACTGGCTTTGGTGGAGAAAAAGACCAATCATCCCAAGACGATGGATTGTCAGGTGGAGGAACAGCAACACTGGTGGGTACTCGTGCTTCCACTGATCTGAATGTTGTTGGTAAAGCCGAACGCAAGGTAGATGCTGTTAAGCTGGTTACAGGAAAGCCGGCATTTGTTGATGATATTGAATTGCGTGGCTTATTGCATGGACGTCTACTCACAAGTCCTCATGCACATGCTATCATTCGAAATATTGATGTATCTCGAGCAAGAGCATTGCCTGGAGTACATGCAGTATTGACGTATAAAGATGTTCCAAGAATCCCATATACCACTGCAGGACAATCATGGCCAGAACCAGGCCCACATGACCAGTATTGTCTCGATTATCGAGTACGCTTTGTTGGTGATCGAGTTGCAGCAATTGCTGCCGAGACCCAGGAAATTGCCGAGCAAGCTTTAAAGCTCATTGATGTCGAATACGAAATTTTACCAGCGCTTTTTGATCCCCGTAAGGCAATGGAAGCGGATGCCCCTCGACTGCATCTTGAGCCAGAATCATATAACATTCATGATGCATCACGTAATATTGCAGCACATCTGCATGCAGAAGTAGGAGATGTAGAGCGCGGATTTGCAGAGTCAGATCTGGTCGTTGAAGGAGAGTATATTGTCCCACAGGTGCAACAAACTCCAATTGAAAACCATATAGTGATTACATATTGGGATGAGGATGATCGTCTGGTGGTAAGAACCAGTACACAGGTACCCTATCATGTGCGAAGGATTATTGCTCCCGTCATAGGATTACCCCCTCGTCGGATTCATGTCATCAAACCGCGTATCGGCGGCGGTTTCGGCGTAAAACAAGAGGTACTACTAGAAGATATCTGTTCATTGCTGACAATAGCTACTGATAGGCCGGTGAAATTGGAGTTTTCTCGTGCGGAAGAGTTCCGTAGCAGTCGTTCTCGACACCCACAGATTCTTCGAATGAAAACAGGTGTAAAGCGTGATGGCACTATCATAGCCAATTCGATGACTGTTTTAGCGAATACAGGAGCTTACGGTACGCATTCGCTAACTGTTCAAAGCAATACGGGATCAAAGCCACTTCCAATTTATCCGTGTCAAAATATTCGTTTTGAAGCGCAAGTTGTTTATACAAATCTGCCACCTCCTGGCGCTTTTCGCGGCTATGGTGTTCCTCAGGGCTTTTTCGCTTTGGAAAGCCACATGGATGTAGTTGCCGAACAGATTGGCATGGATGCATTAGAGTTCCGACGTAAGAACTGGATAAAAGTTGGCGACGTAAATCCATTAGCGAAGGCTCTAGGAGAAGGTAAAGAAGGCTATACACAGATAATTGAAAGTTGTGGTTTGCCGGAATGTTTACACATTGTTGAGGAGAGATTAGGTTGGAAAGAGAAGCGTGGAAAAGGTGGAACTGGACGTTTTAAAGGTGGTGTTGGGGTAGCGCTTGCTATGCACGGCACAGCTATTCCTGGTCTAGATATGGGTGGCGCCAGTATTAAGCTTAACGATGATGGATCGTTCAATGTGCTAGTAGGCGCAACGGATATCGGTACGGGTTCAGATACTGTGATAGCGCAAATCGCCGCCGAGGTTCTCGGGGTACGCGTTGAAGATATCATTATGCACTCCTCGGACACTGATTTCACGCCCTTTGATACAGGAGCTTATGCATCTTCAACAACATATATTAGCGGTGGTGCAACTAAGAAGGCGGCAGAGCAAGTTCGCTCACAGCTACTTGAAGTAGCAAGCCACATGCTGAATGTTAATCCAGAAAAGCTAACTATTAAAGACCGTATCATCACGTCTCCCAATGGACAAACAGTGACGGTTTCGCAGGTTGCATTGCACTCTTTGCATGTCGAAAACCAGCAGCAAATAATGGCTACAGCATCTTGGATGAGCTACGAATCACCTCCGCCTTTCGCTGCACAGGGGGTAGAGGTTGAAGTTGATACAGAGACTGGTGTAGTGCGCGTGCTCAATGCAATATCGGCCGTCGATGCCGGGCGTGTTATAAATCCGATTACTGCTGAGGGTCAAATTGAAGGAGGGGCAACTCAGGCACTAGGCTATGGCATTTGTGAAGAGATGGTTTATGATGAGAAAGGAGCATTGCTGACTACTAATCTTAGTGATTACCGAATTTATAGTGCTCCTGACATGCCTAAAATGGAGACGTATATTGTTGAGACAAGCGATCCTTTCGGTCCCTTTGGCGCCAAAGCAATTGCTGAAATTCCCATTGATGGTATGGCTCCTGCTGTAGCAAATGCAGTCGCAGATGCACTGGGAATTCGAATTCATCAGATTCCATTAACACCTGAGAGGGTATTGCGTGCCATTCATGCAAAGGGGACAAAAAAATGATGGGAGCTTTCTTTGGACCCAATCAACGTATTTGAATATGAGGCAATTGCTCGAAATAAAATGGATCCTGCACATTGGGATTACATTCATGGTGGTAGCGACGATGAGGTGACGTTGCGAACTAATCGTCTTTCTTTAGAACGTATTCGACTTCGTCCTCGCGTGTTAGTGAATGTGAGTACCAACGTGCTCGACACACATACGAGCGTGCTTGGTACCCCTGTAAGTATGCCTCTAATAGTAGCACCAATGGCGATGCATTGCCTGGCGCATCCAGAGGGTGAATGCGCGACTGCACGAGCGGTCGGTAGAGCTAATACGTTGATGATAGCTAGCACAACAGCGACTCGGTCGCTCGAAGAAATTGCTAAAGCGGCAAGTGGTCCATTGTGGTTTCAACTATACGTATATCCTAGCCTGCAGTTTGCAGAGAAACTCGTACACCGCGCTGAGTCCGCTGGATATCGCGCTATTGTACTTACTGTAGATCTTCCAACTCTCGGTAATCGGGAGAAGGACAGGCGTAATAATGTTGTGATCCCACCACCTCCATTTTTTGAAGCAAATTTTGTAGGTGTTGAAAAGAGTGGACAAGAATGGGTATCACTCACATGGGAATCGCTGACATGGTTACGCTCGATTACCTCATTACCTCTCTTACTTAAAGGCATATTGACTGCAGAAGATGCGCTCTTAGCGATAGAACATGGAATGGATGGCATTATTGTTTCAAATCATGGTGGCCGCCAGCTCGATACTGCTCTGGCGAGTATTGAAGCATTACCTGAAATTGTTGAAGCAGTTGCGGGGCGATGTGAAGTTTACTTTGATGGAGGTATACGTCGAGGCACTGACATACTGAAAGCATTGGCGTTAGGTGCGCGTGCTGTGCTGGTTGGTCGCCCAGTTCTCTGGGGATTGGCTGCTAATGGCGAGGAAGGAGCCTATCATGTGTTGGAAATACTGCGCAAGGAACTTGAACTGGCGATGTCTCTTTCTGGTCGGCCCACTTTGAGTAGCATCGACCAGACTTTAGTGAAAATGTAGGACTTACTTTGGAGGTATGAATTGATGGTTGACTGGAATCGTCGTGCGCGTATTGCCGAAAACATTCTTGATACGGCAGGATTTACGCCAATGGTGCGTCTAAGGCATGTAGTGGGTGATGTTCGACCTACTATCGTAGCCAAAGTCGAGTATTTCAACCCTAGCGGGAGCGTCAAAGACCGTATTTTGCCATTCCTTGTATCAGAAGCTGAACGAAGAGGCGACTTGCGTCCTGGTATGACCATTATTGAGGGTACGACTGGAAATACTGGTATAGCTACCTCATGTGTAGGTGCTACGAAAGGCTATCATGTTGTTATTGTCATGCCAGAGGGGATGAGCGAGGAACGTAAAAAAACTATTCGCGCATATGGGGCAGAATTATTGTTGACTCCCGGAGCTGAGAGTGATGTGGATTTAGTGATTGAGAAGGTCAAAGAACTCAAAGCTGCGGCTCCTGGTAAATATTGGGAAGTCGGTCAGTTTGTCAATGCTGATAATATCGAGGCGCATTATCGCACGACTGGTCCTGAGATTTGGGAGCAAACCGAGGGTAAAATTGGGGCACTCGTGTTATCACAGGGAACAGGTGGCACAGTGACAGGTGCAGGTAAATACCTTAAAGAGCAGAATCCTAAAATTAAAGTATTTGCAGTTGAACCTGCAGAATGCGATATCCTTGCTGGTGGTGCCTGGGGCCCACACAAAATTGAGGGTATTGGAGATGGCTTCATCCCTGAAGTTTTGCACCTTGAATATTTGGATGGAGTAGTTACCACCACCTCAGATGAAGCTATTCAGATGGCGCGCCGTTTGTCGCGTGAAGAGGGTATCTTTTGCGGAATCTCGTCGGGTTGTAATGTTGCAGCAGCCATCAAAGTTGCGCATCACTATCCAGACATCGCTATGATTGTAACTGTACTTTCCGACAACGGTCTGCGCTATTTCTCAACAGAACTCTGTGGTGTCTACTCCGAACTGGAGGAGCCAGACCGCGAGCATCCAGTCAGCGATGAAGACAAAGCCAAATTGGCGCATGTAAAACTCGAAGTGATTCGCTAAAGGCCTGACAATGTTTGCTGAACATATACTTCACCTGAAATGTGTGATCTGTGGAGCTATCTACAATCCCGATAAGATTGAATACACTTGTCCGACATGTGGCCCATTAGGAGTGCTGGAGGTCCACTACGATTATGCCAGGATAGCACAGCGCATCAGCCGTGTTACGCTGATGAATGATCACGATGCGACATTCTTGCGTTATCGTGCACTCCTCCCAGTTTCCTATAGCCAAATGGAGGTACCTTCACTGGCAATTGGTGGGACCCCACTCTATACAGTGAAGCGTCTAAGGTCACATTTAGGAATGGGAGACCTCTGGCTTAAAGATGATTCACGAAACCCTAGTGCCTCGCTTAAGGATCGGGCAAGTATTATTGCAGTGATGCTGGCGGAGGGAAGAACGTTGGCCTGTGCCTCCACTGGAAATGCAGCTTCTTCCCTGGCTGTACAGGCGGCTTCAGTAGGCCTACCGTGTTATATTTTTGTGCCATACAATGCACCACGTGCCAAAATTGTACAGCTACTTATGTGTGGAGCGACTGTCTTTGCCGTGCAAGGCAGTTATGATGATGCTTTTGATCTATGTATCGAAGCCTGCAATACCTTTGGGTGGTACAACCGCAATACTGGCTACAATCCTTATCTTGTTGAGGGGAAGAAAACAGTGGGCTTAGAAATTGCAGAGCAACTGCAATGGCAAGTCCCTGACAGCATACTTGTACCAACAGGCGATGGCTGTATTATCAGTGGCGTCTATCGAGGTTTTGAGGATTTTTACCGCCTGGGGATGATCAATCGTATCCCTCGAATGATCGCTGTACAGGCAGAAGGATCACCTGCAATTGTGCGTGCTTTGGAGGGTGACGGCATTGTACGTCCTTATCCAGCACAAACAATAGCAGATGGTATTTCTGTAAGTTTACCGCGCAATGGAGCTATGGCTGTAAAAGTTATAAGAGAAAGCGGCGGTTTCGGCATTACTGTATCAGATGAAGAGATACTAGCGGCAGTGAAAGAGCTTGCAAGCCTGACAGGTGTGTTTGCTGAGCCATCAGGTGCAGCCTGCTATGCCGGGTTGGTACGCCTGTTAAGAGAGGGGAGAGTTAAGCGGGATGAAAGAACAGTGCTGTTAGTAACCGGAAGTGGCCTTAAAAGTATCGATGCTGTTTTTAGTAGTGCTGGTAGCGTAGAGCTTATTGAAAAAGGTACTGCAGGGATGCAGATGGTAGAGATGGTTGTGAAAAGATCGTGATACGTTGTAATCCAGGAAGAGGAGCATAAATCCATGACAGATATCCTCATTGGCAACGGGATCGTTGTCACACTTGGCACACAAAACGAACTTATCGAAGAGGGAGCAGTACTGGTACATGATGGTCGTATCGCGGCTATCGACAAGGATACTACACTCCATCAGCAATATCCTGATGCTGAATATATCGATGCGCACGATGGCTTAATAATGCCTGGTTTTCTTTGTACCCACACGCATTTTTATGGTGCCTTTGCCCGTGGTATGGCTATCCCAGGAGACCCACCTCGCAACTTTCCCGAAATCCTTGAGCGACTTTGGTGGCGGCTGGACAAACTCTTAACTCTGGAGGATACGCGTGCCAGCGCTGAAGTATTTATGGCAGATGCCATTCGTAGCGGTACAACATGTGTCGTCGATCATCATGCCAGCCCGAATGCAGTAGAGGGAAGCCTGGACGTTATTGCTGACGCAGTAGAACAAGCTGGCATCCGCGCATGTCTGGCATATGAGGTCTCAGACCGTGATGGACTGACCATCGTCGCTGATGGAATTAGGGAGAATGAACGATTTATTCATTTACTACGAGCTGAAAAGAAGAGCCTGGCAGAAGCTGGTATGCTTGCAGCGAGTTATGGCCTGCATGCATCCTTTACATTGAGCACTGCTACACTTGAACGCTGTGCATCTGGTGGTGCTGAATTGGGTGTTGGCTTTCATATTCACGTTGCCGAAGACATATCTGATGAGAGAGATTGCACTACACGCTATGGTCAACGTGTGGTGGATCGTTTAGAGGCAGATCGTATTCTTGGACCTCACAGTATAGCGGCACACTGTGTGCATGTGCGTAGTGGTGAAATGAGTCGCCTGGCTGAAACTCGAACTAATAGCGTTCATAACCCACGTTCAAATATGAACAATGCAGTGGGACGCATGCCTGTAGAAGAACTGGTTCGAGCCGGAGTAAATGTCGGTCTTGGAAACGATGGTTTCAGTATGAATATGATGCAGGAAATGAAAGCAGCGTACTTACTGCATAAATTGGCACTTGAAGATCCAAGAGTTATGCCGGGAGATCTGGTGTTAAAGCTAGGATTTCAGCACAATGCGAGAATTATGGATGCTATCTTTGGCCCATTCTGTCACGATTTCCCAAGAGTCGGCGAATTGAGCGTTGGCGCTGCTGCAGATATTGTTTTGCTTGACTATCTGCCTCCGACACCGCTCAACGGTGGGAATTTTCCATGGCATCTGATCTTTGGTTTGGATGGACATCAAGTAAATTCTACAATGGTTAACGGCCGATGGTTAATGCGCAATCGTACATTACTCACTGTAGATGAGGCACGCATTCACGCACGAGCAAGGGAACTATCACAGGCCCTTTGGAATAGGATGTAGACAGGAGGAGAGTTGTATGCCTGATCTTGTACCAGCTCCATTATCCAGCCTGCTCAAACGAGCTTATCACGAACCAAAAGTTCAACAAACTATTTATGATTTGCCATTGAAAGATATGTATCGTGGTTCCTCTAATGTAGATTTATGCGTCTATTTTCATGGACTACCTGCAGGAACACCTCTTGGACCAGCAGCAGGCCCTCAGGATCAACTAGCACAAAATATCGTTTTAGCATGGCTAGGTGGTTCGCGCATCATCGAACTGAAGACAGTACAAATACTTGATGAGCTTGTGATCAATCGACCATGTATTGATGCGACAAATATTGGCTTCAATATTGAATGGTCACAGGAACTCAAACTTCACGAGACACTACAGGAATATGTTAAGGCGTCAATGATCATTGACATATTGCGTGAGGAGAATGCTATCTGCGTTTCAGAACCAGCTGCATTACCTCCAGATTTTTATGCAACTATATTTGATCTGAGTGTTGGTTATGATCTGAGAGGGATTAAGAGCGAATCTGTAACGGGATTTATTCAGCAAATCAAAGATGCTGATCACCTCGTAAAGCAATTGCGTTCACAAATACCAGATCAATATGCTCGATATCGTGACTACCCATTTCGAACTGATCTCGTCAAGACTGCAACGCTCTCCACATTTCATGGATGTCCTAAGGACGAGATCGAACGTATCTGTCGCTATCTGTTAGCAGAAATGGGGCTGCATACGATCATAAAACTCAACCCTGTGCAACTGGGAAAAGAGAAGCTGGAGCATATTCTCTACGATCAACTGGGCTATACACATCTCAAGGTCAATCAGAAAGCCTACGATACAGGGCTGAGCCTACAAGAAGCACTTGAACTTATCAAACGTTTAGAGCCTTTGGCAAAGAAGCACAATCTTAATATCGGCGTCAAGTTTAGCAATACCCTTGAAGTTCATAACAACCTGGGACGCTTACCTGACGAGGTGATGTATCTCTCCGGTCAGCCATTGCATGTCATCGCTGTAGCGTTGCTGGCAGAATGGAGAAGAGCTACAGGAACGCGCTTTCCTGTTTCATTTGCAGCGGGTATCGATCGCCGTAATATCGCCAATGCTGTTGCTATGGGGCTAATTCCTATCACGATTTGTACCGATTTGTTAAGGCCAAAGGGATATGGTCGTCAAGAGGGATATTTCAAGGATCTGGAGACAGCTATGCGAAAAGTAGGCGCAGGTACCCTTAGTGAGTATATCTTCAAGGCACGAGGACAAAGTGAACAGGTTGGTGGTAATCTTGAACGGGCTATTTTAAAAAATACTACTATTATCGCTGAAGAAACTGTTCATGATCCACGCTATAATTGGACACAAAACAGCAAAGAGCCTCGCAAGGTCAATAGCCATTTATTTGTTTTTGACTGTCTCTCATGTGACAAATGCGTGCCTGTTTGTCCAAACGATGCTAACTTCATCCTGGAAGTAGAGCCAACCCGTTTCGAGTATCGTGACTATCGTCTTACGCGTGGAATGCTTTTGCCAGATGAAGTTCACTGGTTTTATATCGAACAGGCGCACCAACTCGCAAACTTTGCTGATTTCTGCAATGAGTGTGGCAATTGCGATACGTTCTGCCCAGAGTATGGAGGCCCATTTATTGAGAAACCAGGCTTCTTTGGTTCGAAAATCTCATATACAAGTCGTCCCACACACGATGGATTCTACATTGAACGTGTAGATGGCACTGAGCGTATTGTCGGACGTATCAGAGGGCAGGAATATAGTCTTGAAATACAACGTGTGGAAGATTCTGCATTCTTTAACGATGGTGTGGTCTTATTGAATCTTAAGTTGTCGACAGGAAAACTGCTCGGTTGGATAGCTCTTGATTCCGCTCTGGCGAAGATTGATCCTGCTCGTGAGCCATTTGCACATATGCCTGATCACGTAGTTTCTATGGTCAACTTTTATCGCATGGAGGCATTATTAAGTGGTGTGTTAAATATGAAGAAGGTGCATTATGTGAATGCTCAGTATTTGTCAGTATAAAAGATATGTAAACAAAACAAGAAAGGGTAGTTATGGACATTCGTGAAGCACAAATCGCCGTCAGACAAGAACTGGTTAAGCATCATGACACAATGATCCAGTTCCTGCGAGACATCGTAGCAATTCCAAGCTTCGATAGTCAGATTGGTCCAGTTGGGGATGCTGTCGGCGCACGTATGATGGAACTTGATTTTGACGAGGTTCGGCGTGATTCTATGGGCAACATCCTGGGGCGAATAGGTAATGGATCTCGTGTATTGCTCTATGATAGTCACATTGATACGGTTGGTGTAGCTGATGCTACACAATGGGAATGGGACCCTTTTAAAGGTAAATTCGAAAATGGCATTATCTACGGACTTGGCGCCGGCGATGAAAAGTGTTCCACTCCGCCTATGATTTATGCGTTGGCCACTTTGAAAAAGTTGGGGTTGGCCAAAGACTGGACACTCTATTATTTTGGCAATATGGAGGAGTGGTGTGACGGAATTTCAGGAAATGCGCTTGTCGAACATGAAGGAATACGTCCAGATTTCGTAGTTATTGGCGAATCTACCAACATGGAAATCTATCGTGGGCACCGTGGACGTACCGAAATCAGTGTTATCTTTAAGGGAGTCAGCTGCCATGCAAGCGCGCCCGAGCGTGGGGATAATGCACTCTATAAAGCCATCCCATTTATTCAGGGTGTCGAGCGACTGCATCAAGAGTTAAAGAGCCGTCCAGATCCATTCCTCGGTCCAGGGTCTATCACAGTGACAAGTATCAATACACATAGTGTCTCGCTCAATGCTGTTCCAGATGAATGTTCTATCTATCTGGATCGTCGAATGCATCCTGCCGAGACGAAAGAAGTTGTGCTGAATGAATTACGAGCTTTGCCAAATGCTCACCTGGCTGAGATCGTTGTGCCAGAGTATGCTGAACCGAGTTTTACAGGTTTTGTGTTTCCAGTAGAGAAGATATTCCGTGCATGGTCATTGGCTGAGGAGCATCCTTTTGTACAAGCTGGCAAAGCCACTTTTGAAAGCTGCTATGGTCGCCCTGCAAAAACTGGTAAGTGGGTTTTTTCAACCAATGCCACATATTGGATGGGCAAGGCAGGTATTCCAGCAATCGGCTTTGGCCCTGGTGAAGAGCATTGGGCACATACAACCCTTGATCAGGTTCCTGCTGCCGAAGTTGCGCAATGTGCCGATTTCTACGCGATGTTGCCACTTTTCCTGGAGGGGGTCAGATGAGTAAATTAGCTATTGTTGCAATCGGTGGTAATTCATTGATAAAAGATGAGGCACATCGAAGTGTACCAGACCAGTTTAATGCTGTGTGTGAAACAGCAGTACATATTGTGGGAATGATCGAACAAGGTTGGAACGTGGTCGTTACACATGGGAACGGACCACAAGTAGGGTTTATTCTACTGCGCTCAGAACTAGCGAGCAAGGTAATGCATACTGTGCCACTCGATTCATGTGGTGCAGATACTCAGGGCGCCATCGGTTATATGATACAGCAAGCTATGTATAATGAATTTTTACGACGAGGCATACAGCGACATAGTGCGACGTTGGTAACACAGGTGATTGTGGACAGCAGTGACCCGGCAATGCAAAATCCCAGCAAGCCCATTGGCTCTTTTTATAATGAGGAAGAAGCACGTTTGAAAATGAGTAAAGAGGGCTGGATAATGGTTGAGGACTCCGGGAGAGGTTGGCGTCGAGTAGTGCCATCGCCCATCCCAAGAGAAATCGTCGAGCGTGATGCAATTGATAATCTCATTAAAAGTGGCTTTATTGTGATCGCTGTTGGAGGAGGTGGTATTCCTGTAGTGCGGGATGATTCAGGAGCTCTCTCAGGAGTAGAAGCTGTTATTGATAAAGATCTTGCTTCGAGTTTGCTTGCCAGTGAATTAAATGCTGACCTCTTACTGATATCTACTGCTGTTGAGAAGGCTGCACTTAACTTCAAGAAGTCTGACCAGATCGATCTTAATCGTATTACTCTAACAGAGGCTAAACGATACTATGAAGAGGGTCATTTTGCTAAAGGCAGTATGGGACCAAAGGTCAAAGCAATCATTAACTATCTTGAACGTGGGGGAAAAGCTGCTTTGATAACTATGCCCGAAACTATTGGCAAAGCTCTCAAAGGAGAGACGGGAACGTGGGTTGTACAGGAATAGAAAGGATGATATAAAATGAAAACCAATTTGCGTGGTCGAGACTTTATTAGCACACAAGAATGGACCAAAGAAGAATTGGAGACTGTACTGAATCTCGCCTTTGACCTGAAAATGAAATGGGGTCTTGACCTACCCACACGCTTACTCGAAGATAAAACGCTATTTATGCTCTTCTTCTTCTCTTCGACACGCACTCGTAACTCGTTTGAAGCGGGGATGACGCGTTTAGGAGGGCATGCAATTTTCTTAGAGCCTGATAAGATGCAAATCTCGCATGGTGATACCCCTAAAGAGATTGGAAAGATACTTTCGGGGTATGGTCATGGCATTGCAATTCGCCACTGTGATTGGGGTGATGGAAATGTATACTTGAGAGATGTTGCCGAATATGCAAGTGTGCCGGTTATTAATATGCAATGCGACATCTACCATCCATGCCAGGCTATGGCTGATCTCATGACAGTCATTGAGAAGAAGGGAGATGTTAGAGGTAAGAAAATAGTAATGTCATGGGCCTATGCTAAATCGT
>Ga0116218_1000844_pt1 | contig 20569 bp, 20 predicted proteins | sample Sb_taG_2_FD_88966 | JGI IMG/M metagenome (GOLD analysis project Ga0116218, IMG submission 88966) | Peat soil microbial communities from Weissenstadt, Germany - Sb_50d_5_LS metaG | ecosystem: Environmental > Terrestrial > Soil > Wetlands > Peat | place: Germany: Weissenstadt | collected 2010-09-21 | reverse complement strand
TTGCCAGTGCTAGCAATGATCCCAAGGGTCACGCCAAACACGAGTCCTTCTCGTAGAGCTGCATGACTTGGGCGCGATGCACTTCCTTGCATATATTTTCCTTGCTCTTCATTTGAAGTTGCTTGCCTCCGAAACGCTTCCACTCGTAGACAGATCGGCTACACAGCGGGAGTTTCGTTGTTGGCTGGTTCTACTCTCATAACGGTAAAAGCAGGTTTTTTTGGGGTACCAGACATAAGGATGCCGCTGAGGAAGTGAGCCTGTTCGGCAGAGAGAGGTAGTTTGCTCTTCGTCTCTTCACATTTGAAAGGCAAAAAAGCTTCAATCCTGCTGCCTCTATCCTGTGAATCGATGCGGTATATCGTTAGTAGGATAGGAAATCGGCGCGTTACTGCATCGCAGCACGTCTCCGATCTCCTTCCTCCGAACCGGACGTGATACTTCTCGCATCATCCGGCTCTCCAACAGTGTTTCCTTCAAGAACCACCTGCCTCAACTCATTCGTGATGAATGGCGTAGTGGCAGGCGTGGCAAACGATAAGCGTTTTGCGTCTTCTCTTCAACATGATCTGTGCCCAGTGTGGCCGCTCTCTTCCCATGCGTTCCAGGTCTGCAAGTTTGCGGACATGGTGAACCGCGCAGTTCTCACTTCTGACCCTACAGAGTTCGCATGTGCTCGCTATGAGTCGTCGTATCACCTCCTTTTGTTCATAGCGGATGGGGGCTGGGAGTCGATCAACCAGGATAGCCTGGTTCTTCTGTTTGAGCGGGATACCTCCAAAGGTAGCAATCAAGGGTTTCTTTCCGCCTGCGCGCTCTTTGATTACTCGTAAGCATCGTCGAATGCCATGTGGAGTCTCAATCAGGGCGTGATAGCGGCATACCATCGCCTGCTTACTCTTGCGGTATTTGGCCGCCAGGGTGTGCAGGAGTGATTGCTGCATGTCCCAGTGGAGCCTGTTCAGCCAGCAAACATTGTCTGCTAACTGATAGTACTGATACAGACCGCGATATTCGGCCTGATAGGTGTTTAGGATGGTATAATCCGACTGGGGCGCAAGCGTCATACGCCGAAGTGGCTTCCCTCTTTGTTTGTACTGGGCTCGTTTCTTCTCCACGACCTCTGCTGGGACGCGTAATCTGACATTCCCATTGAGATCGCGTTGCCCTCTGGCACTGATTCGATCATTGCGAAAACAGATGATGATATCGTAGCCAAGAAAACGAGCTGGTTGTGTTGAGGCATGGGTGATCAAAGTTTTCTCCTGGGAAAGCTCAAGCTTGAGCGTCTCACGTAGGAAATTCCCCAGGCGTGTTTTGATCTCCTCCGCTTCAGATTTCGAGCCAGCAAAGCCAAAGAGCGTGTCATCGGCATAACGAACGTATTTGAGTCGCCTAAATTGAGGATCGTTCGGATCTCTAGCGGGGTGAGCACGAAGCTCACGCTTGACTTGGTGAGCCTGTGCGTATGCTCCCTTCTTCTTAAGAGAGGCAACTCGGTTTTGGATACGGTGGTATGCGGGATTGACGTTTCGGCGTTCTCCCTGCATATACGCGGGGAGCAGTTCCTGCTCAATGTAGTGATCCAGCCTGTCCAGGTAAATATTGGCGAGTATCGGTGAAACCACACCACCTTGGGGTGAACCACTGTAGGTGGTATGGTAGCGCCAATCTTCCAAATAGCCAGCCTGGAGCAGGTGTTTGATAAGACGCAAGAAGCGGTTATCATGAATTTTTGTAGCAAGAGTCTCTAAAAGCACTTGATGGTTCAATTGATCGAAGCAGGCTTTAATGTCTCCTTCGATGAACCAGTGTGTTCCCCTCCAGCCTGCGCGTATCTCACTCAAAGCGGTATGACATCCTCGTTCTGGACGGAAACCATGCGAAGCTTCGCTGAATTGTGGTTCGTAATACGCTTCCAATAGACTGCGAATCACTTCTTGAACGAGTTTATCCGTCCAGGTGGGCAAGCCTAATGGTCGCAATTTCCTATTTTTCTTAGGAATGTATGTTCGTCGCACAGGCGTCCAGCGAAACCGCTCTTGCTTGAGTAACTCAATGATCTCAAAAATCTTTTTGAGTGACATCCCATCCACCGTTTCTTCTGTTGTCCCTTTGGTCATTGCTCCATCGTTGGAGTAAAGGCGAGCATAGGCTCGCAGGTACAGATGGGGATTGTAGAGTTGTCGATACAGATCGTGGATCGGCACCCCTTGTTTGCCTCGTTCCTGAAGCATACCGAGGACAGTTTCGGACGATCGCATCTCACATGCTCCTCTCTGTTTCCTGGTATGAACATTGTCTGTGCCCCTTCCCCGTGTACGCGGCTTTCCCGCGTGCTGAGTACTATGAGCACTCCGTTACCATAGGTCATGCAACTGGCCCGTAGGTAATCCCGTGTTCCGTCAACCTGATACGTCCGAGCGCACCGTAGGTTGTCCATACATCCCCTTAAAGTATCGCGTTGATACTCGCTTTCTCTGTGGAGGGTACGCTTGATCGTTGTGTAAAATCGAGGTACAGAGAAACATCGAGGTCAGGTGTTCTCTCGATGGGACCCGACATAATCCATCTGGGGATTAGACTTCAAGCAATCAGCTTTAACCATAGTGCGCGAATCTTGCATTACTTGCTCTTACACACCTTCAGAGCACCAACGCTTTTCGTACATGCTCTTGTCCCCTTGGTCTTTCGACTCCAGGTAAGTACGACGATCCAAGAATATTCCTCCAAATTCTTCCCGACTGCGTCGGGGATATCAGGCCGCGTTCCACGGCGCACCACAACAATCGGCATGGCATCATCCTTCATGTTAATCTAATTTCAGTTTCTTTATGCTGTCGCTCAGTTCAGTGTTCAGTCTACAAAGAAAATTTTTACTACTCGCAAAAATGAAATTTAATTCACAAATCAAATCCAAACTATAACCTATTAGGAAAAATCCAAACGAAAGCATTCTTTCTTAGTTAACCCGATGTGCAAGTTTTCTTGCGAAGAAAAGGCTCATGAGGTCTACTATCCTCAGACGATTTGCTAATCTAAGAGGAGAAAGATCATGAACCTGGACGATTGTATTATCACATGCTTTTGTACGATTGACGAGATACTGCCAGTGGCGACGGAAGGCAAACGCGTGCGCGAACGAGGGCCGATGCCCAAACTGGCCGATAGCGAGGTCATCACGATGGAACTGGTGGGAACCTACCTGGGACTCTCTCAAGATCAGGAAGTCTTTGACTATTTCCGTCGCCACTATCTGCAGTTCTTTCCTGAAATGGCGCGAGTGGATCGCACCACCTTTGTGCGGCAAGCCGCAAATTTGTGGGTAGTGAAAGAATGCCTGTGGTGTGTCATCCGTGGCAGCCTCTTGTGCTATGATCCCACGGTGGCGATCGTCGATAGTATGCCGATTCCGGCGTGCCAATTTGCGCGAGCGTACCGCTGTCACCGCTTTGATGACACAGCCAGCTTTGGCAAAGATCATACCTGCCGCCAGACGTTTTACGGCTTTCGTCTGCACATGCGGCTGTGTTGGCCAGGGGTGATTACCCAGATGTACCTGGCTCCGGCCAACGTGCATGAGGGCGAAGTCGTCTAAGACTTGACAGCAGGCACGAGTGGGCTGCTGTTGGGAGACCGCAACTACTGGCTTCCCACGCTGCAAGCAGCCTTGCGCAAAGCTGGTGTGGTGCTGCAAGCTCCGTTCCGTAAAGCCAGTTCGCAGCCTGCCAAGAGCTGGAGTCCCGTATTGGGACGAGTTCGCTACCGCATCGATACTGTCTTTGGACAACTGACCGATCGCTGTGGAGCCAAACGCGTCTGGGCTCGGGATCTGTGGCATCTGCGCAATCGCTTGCTGCGCATGGTGCTCATGCATACTATCTGTGTGTTGTTCAATGTGCAAGATCAGGCTCCTCCGCTTCAATTGGATCGGTTGGTCGCTTAAAAAACTTGCACATCGGGTTAGTTAAGAAATAGGTACAAATAAACATATGTTCACAATCGAAGGAAGGGAAGTTTATAATATCCACCAGAAACTGGTTCATCCGCAGCTTTCGTGCAAAGAATCAGAATACAAAACCCGGCGGCGTAATATAGCAAAACTGTCTCGGTTGTACATGGAACGTTTACTGAGGTCTTCCTTTTTGGACCGAATTTACTGTGTCATCAAGCCTGTAGAGGTCATTGACACACATCTGCCAAGGACAATGGTTACACCTCTCCCTCGAAGGATGACTTGCCACCATGTTCTTCGCGCTGCACCTGTGCTCGGAGCTGCCCAAGAAAACTTTGGTACTTGGCGAGTTCTGCCTCCAGTTGCATCAGCTTGAGGTCTGACTGCACCCGCTCCTCCAGGAGCTGACGATATTGGACTTCGATCTCCTCACGACGTTGCATTTCCTGCCGGAGGCGTGCCGCCAATTGCGGCCTCTTGTAATTGAGCAGAGGATCTCTTGGGTGAGATGCTCCTTTCTGGCGTTTCCTTCTCGCCTCTTTGCGCTTGGCGACAAGAAATGTACTGTTTTCTTGAAAGAGCAGAAGGGCCTCGGGATTGCGGGCATACGATTTGTAATCGAGCCCACTCGTCTCGCGAACGGTGTGTACCGTAATGGCTTCTCCCTTGGCCTTGAGGCAAGCAATCGCTGCCTGCAGGCGTTCCAACGTCGCTTGCCTTTGTTGTGCAGCATGGCGACGTAATCCTGCCAGGCGCTGCTCTGGGTAACCTGATGGGGCTTCCTGCGATGATTTAGTCATGAAGTTGACCCTCCTTTTTTGAGGGGGGCAGAGAGCGGTAGAATGGCACAAACTGCCGGTCTGCCTCCGCTTGTTGATACAGCCGCATGACGGCAATGAGATCTCTCAAGTCTCTGGCCTGTGCTTCAGCCTGGAGGGCATCCCTGATACTGCCTGCTGCTCGGAGGTGGTCTGCCAGTTCTCGATACAAACGCTCCCAGTGCTGAGCCTCTTCAAGCTTGCTTGGTTCAGGAACCAGATAGGGACAGCCAATACACAATGCCCGATAATTTCCTCGTGGGCAGAGTCCGGTGCGGCCACAGTAGCCAAAATTCGTAGGATTGATGGTCCCCCATCGCTCAAAGACGGCTCTCAGTTTCTCGTCCATTTCTTGCAGCCTACACTCATCTGGCGCCGTGATCTCCAATGTCGCCTCTCTCCCTTCGACGCTTAAGTGAAAACGGTGCAGATACTGCATGCGTTTTTCTTCTGGCATGCGCGTGTAATATTCCGTCGCTGCAGAGAGCGTGGCTCGATCACTGGGATGTCTTTCAGGCTGGTGATGCAGCGTCCATTGAATTGCCTCAACAGGAACAGCCTCCTCGCGCAAGACAGTTGCCGTCACATGCCGCAAGAGATGCGTGGTGACCTTGATCGGTTCACCCTGTGCGGTGTAGAGTTCCAGCCCATGCAGGAGAAAGCGAAGCAAGATCACCGTATCTTTAATGTCAAGAATCCCCGTTTGTCCATCTGCACTGGCAGCCCATTGAAAAAGGTAACGCTCCGGCTTCAAATACTCCGACTTTGATCCTCTGGCAGGCGGATGAACAATCGGTACCTGTCCATGTTCCTTGATGAGCAGCTGCAGAATTTCGCCCAGCAGCGTCACGGAGTGGGGACTCAGCAGAAAGTATTGGCGCTCCTCATCTGTGCGCGCCCCTTTGGGCAACAAGTGTTGCAGATGCAAGGTGGTCCTTCGCTGCTCTGTCTTGCCATCTTTGGTCACAGCTATCATTTCTGTGCGGGTTTTGCGCCGATCCAGACTCACCTGCAACAGCCCGTTGACGCGGCTGCCATTGGTCAGCGCAATGGTAGCAAGAGCCGCGCCGTACAAGCAGCCCCTGTAGAGTTGCTCTGGAGCAAAGACCAGTTCGCTAGGCTGCACGCTGAAGCCAACGCGGGTCAACCAAAATCCTTCTTCTCGTGAAGGGGTCAGCAGGCTGGGGCGGCTGCAACTGAAGCCCTGACTAGCCCCTACCTGACGTGCATAGGCAAGACGACGCTGATACCTTTCATCGGAAGGGCCATGAAGATTGAGCTGCTGGAGCAGGCGATGTTCGAGCAGATCGCCAAACCAGAGCAGATCGGAGGCAGGGCCATCAAATTGCAGAAAATACTCCTCTGCTTCCGGTCGATAGCTGCCTTCTCGTAGCGCTGCGTCTCTCAGCGTGGTCGTACTGAAACACTCCCGATGCGCCAGGGTCCAGGAACGGCGATCCCAGAGTCGAAACCTCAAGGTGACAGATCTGCCATCAATGCGCACGTCGGCGACCGTTGGTGCTGTCCGATTGATGATGGGCAGGCGCTCTTCATATGAGAAACGCAAAGGAAGTGCCTCTCCTACCTCAGCACGTTTGCACGCCTCTCGATATACCAGCACCATGCGTTCAGCGGCTTGTTTTCTCAGTTGAATGAGCGTCACCAGCACATGGTAGAGAGGAACGAGGATATCTGATGAAAGTCAATTAAACAGTACCATCGCATTGCCTCACGGAAGAATCTTACCTTGGCAGGAGAGAATGCCTCATGGGAAATCTTACTTTCCAGGAGATTTCAGACCCGTTGACTCATAGAAGAGTCATTCGCCTTTGGATATCTTACCCTCTCAAGCTCTTCTCTGCAAACAAGGATCTTCAGTAATGCCAGGGAGTCTGAGGGGCTATGCTCCGAAGCCTGGTCCAGGGGCTGGCCCCTGGCCTCAGCGGAGCGCGCCGCCAGCCCTAGCGCGGAGAGGTGGAGAGAGTTTCAGAGAGAGGAGGGGAACGCATCGCAATGCATGGTTCCCCTCCTCTCTCTGAGCGTCAGAAGGCTCCTACCACCACCTCGGCGCGCAACTCTGGAGCGGGTGTGTGCCCGTTGACGACTTCCTCGCCCCATTGGTCATCAAAAGTCACGAGTAGGCGTGCTCGTATCTTCTGCATGCCCCGAGGTATCGGTTCGGACCTGGGTCGGTCGATAGCGCCCTGGATACAGGCGTTGCAATTCATGGAAGATGTCTACGCCTGTTCGTTCCGGGTTGGCCACCAGCCAGGACGTGATCTGCTCCCACAAGCCCTCAAACGGGTCCTCGCGCGTGCGCCAATCATGAGGCCGCCCACTTTTTTGATACTTTCGTCTTCGCTCCTTTTTCAACAGCGACGGGTGAGAGGCGGTTATACCTTCAGCAGGAACCTGTTCCTCGCTACAGAGCTGAACAGAAAACGGGAGGGTGGAAGCAGGTGGTGTCCTTTCAGTCGATGGAGAGGGAGTAGTGGCGTGCTGCCAAAGAGCCTTCTGCAAGTGTTCCAGTTGGTGCAACAAGCGCAGGGGATCAAGGGCGTGTGTCACCCGCACCAGTTCTTGGTGTTTGTCTGCCGCCAGTTCACCTGAGGCGAGCAGACGCTGAAGTGGCGTTTGCGCTTGATCATAGGTGCGGTGAACCTTGCTTCCTTCTCGCTGCTTCGTCTGCAGTTTCATCGAGGGTTGAAAGCAGTTGACATACAGGCGCAGGGCTCGGTACAGCTCGGTGAGTTGCCGATAGGCGAATTCCCCGACGAAGCGGTCATAGCCGACCACCTGACGCACGATCTGTCCATTTTTCTGCTCTACGTAACATTGATCGAGACTCGCGTTGGGGACGCCCCCGCGTGAAGCTGATGTGTTCTTGCTCACAGTAGGCCGCCAGTTCAATATTGATGAACTCTCCTCCATTGTCGGTGTCAATTCCCAGGAGGGGAAAAGGAAGCAGTTGCCGTGCTCGTCTCAGTGCGGCAATGACGGCATCCTGACCACGATTGAGCAGGGGTAGGCATTCGGTCCATCCAGTGGCAACATCGGTGAGCGTGAGCGTGTACAAGTAGGCTCCCTCAGCCTGTGTGCCACAATGAGCGACTAAGTCTGCTTCCAGGAAGCCTGGCTTGACCTCATTCCAGTCCTGGAACGTGCGGATCGGGATCTGTTTTTTGAGCAGCGTTCCCGACCTGGTAGTCGAGATCCCGCGCGACCCTTGTTTTCGGTAGGGACGCAACATCCGATCAGCAGTCGCTGGACTCATGCAGAGGAGCTGGTCGCGACACTCCTCACTCAACTGAAGATGTCCGTGCCGCTCCAGCGACTCAACAAGCGTTGGCAGAAACGGAATCAGTCGCTTGGCGCAAATGTGATTGGCGACCGTCCATGTCAGGTGTAACGCCTGTTGGACTTCTGCTCCGTAGTGGGGCGGACGCGGACGCTCGATAGTGAACTTGACGTCGACAGGATGGTTCAGCAGACGGATGGCGTATTTGCGTGCATATCCTGTGGCGGCGACAAACTCGTCAAGGATGACCTCCTTGAGTGCTGATGATGCCTCCCGATACCGCGGGGCAATCTGGACTAACAATTCTCGTTTTGCTCGATAGCTCAAGTATGACCTCACTTCTTAACCCTCCGCTGGATGAACAAACAGACGTAGGGTTACATTATCCGTGAGGCAACTACCTTGTCAAAAGTAAGATCTTTGGCGAGTCAATTCGCCGGCTATTTCTATTATCGTTCATCAGATATCGCTGCGTTCTTTCCGACGTTGCTGGCTTTGCCCAACGAGCATCTGCTCAGCTCCATGGCGTTCCATGAAGCGGGGAGGAAGAGGCGGCAGCACGTAGGCAGAGAGCCGATCACGATCAGGCTTTGCAAGATGCTCAAGGTAGAACCGAATATGTTTTTCGACCAATGCCGCGTAGGCGCGCAACTCATGATAGCGAGTCAGCGTCACCTCCGTGTTCTGAGCAAACTGCTCCCACACCTCCTTGTGGTTCAACTCCGATAGATGCTCGATGCCACAGACGTTGCGTATCGTGCACAGCAAGTGGTAGAACCGAGAGAGGTATTGGTGGAGTGAAGCCTGCCCAAGGCTGCCAATGGCTGTCCCAATGGCAAGGGCAACAGGTCCTTTGTCAGGGCTCGCCCCAATGGTGTTGACGCAATAGCCCAAGATTCTGCTGGATACGTTCGCCCAGCTCATGCCTGGAGCAGCATGAAGGTCTTTGGGCAGCCACGCGTAGAAGGCGTGAAGATGAGCTTCTCTGTTGCTATCAGAGAAATTGAGATGCGACTTTTTGGGGGGTTGCTGCTCTAACGCAAGCTCGACAGGAGTCATCATATCAGGGCCTCCCACAATTGAGCAAAGGCATTGAGTGGCTCAATATCCTCGATGATCGTGATGTCGTCTTGAGAGGGCTGAGCACTCTCAGGAGAAAATGGCTCCCCAGCTGCAGCGAGTGCTCGACTTTCCGCTTCTCTCTGGAAACTATGCAGTTTTTGCACAGCTTCCTGCACAGAGAAGGTATGGTCGTAGATCTGCATGGTTTCCCGGCTGTGCCATCCCATGATCTGCACCAATCCTGCTTTCAGTCGTTGCTGCTCTTGCTGGTCATCAGCAGCCTCCTCGTTGATCCAGACCAGATGTTACGTCACGAACAGATGGCGAATGGCATGAGGGGTGAATGAGAGCCGATAGCGCTTCTTTACTCGTTCCATCAGATGGTTCCAATGGTGTCGGAAAGCTGCATCAGCGTATGGCTTTCGCCTCGCGGAAAGAAACAGAGGATCAGCATCATCGAGATCAGCCAGTTGGGTACGACTCAAGGGATCTGACTTCGCTCGTTCTGTCCGAATGTACTTCAGCAGTTCCACCTCATCGGTGTCAAGAAATCTGATGAGTTTTTCTTCCCGGCCCAGGCTTCCCTTGTTGACCACAAAAGCCCTGAGCGGATCAGCCGCTTTTCGATACCCGCCAATCGTCATACCTAGAATCTCATGCAAGCGTGCGCCGGTATGACGAAGCAGCAAGAGCACGAGCCTATCGCGCTGGGTAGACGCATGGCGCGTCATGAAGATGAGTGCCTCCCACATGCACGCTCGCACTTCAGCAGACTCTAAGACTATCTGTGGTTGCCATTGCTTCCTCCGCCCCTGTCTGAAGTACGCAATGGGGTGTCGTCGGCTCTCTTCCCACGTTTCAGATCGGGTGCCTGCATGATCCGGTGCGCCAGCGGAGGTGATAAGCCTTGCTCGCTCTCGTCGCCACTGCTCCAACAGGTGTGAAGTCATGGGGCTAGGGTACACATAGTAGCCTGCATCTCGCATCACGCGGTAGAAATCTTTGATGGCAGCTAGCAACACGCCTAATCCACTTTTGGAAAGGGACGAGGTTCGTGATGTTTCAACCCAGTAGCCCTCGCGGTCCTGATCAGGTTGCATGCGACAAGCCAACCGTTCTCGGAAAAACTCCACAAGGTACGTGCGTATCTGCTCGGGTGGATCGTTCCAGGCATATCCCTTTTCCAAGAAGAAGCCCATCACGGGAAAAAGCATGCCAAGGTACGTTTGTCGGGTACGGTCAGAGCCAGGCTCTTGCCGACGCCGATACCACTCAGAGAGATGAGAAACAGGGTGTCCTTGCTGGTCTACCACGATGAGTGCAAAAGGACTTCCTGGCGGTCCTGTGACCTTTCGTAAGCCACTCGACGAGGTAAGCTGTCCCGCTTGCTGTTCGTGCTGGATCATACTGTTGAGCCTTTCCAAATTTCTAGTATTGTACTCCCTTTTTGACCACTGTCAAAGGATGAAGTACTTTTGTCGTGTGAAAGAGCCTGCAATGGGCATCTTTTCTCTGGAAAGGAAAACTTCAACTAACTATTCGCTTGATGAGTTTCAGACGATTGATCTGCCCTTCCACTGGCCCTGAACTGTAGGAGAGGGTGAAGGCCGCTTTGATAGCAGAGAGTTCCTTCTGTAATCCGACCGCGAAGGTTTCCAAATCAGCAATCCCGCTCGACGAGCAGGTGCTGATCCAAGCACCAAGTTTGGCTGCTTGATGCTCATGCATCATCTGGATGAAGTGCTGAGCGAGCCGATAAGCACGTTCCACGATGGGTTCTTGCCGAATGAAGGCGAGCATGTGTTGTTCTGCCTCGCTCAATCGTGCTGGATCGCGTAATAAGAGCCAGGCCAAGTGTCGCGGGGACTCCACTGGTTCTTCAAGCGTTGCGTGCGGATGAACGTTTGTGTGCTCGGGGTCTTCCTGCTCCTGCACATGAGTGGCTCCAAGAGCACTGCTCTGCATGCAAACCTCTTGTATTCTTTGCGCTTGTGAGAAACGCCCTTTACGCAATTGCCATCCCTGAGCCTGTATCCACCGCGCGACCACTTTGTATCCACCTGAGAAGCCTTGCTCGCGCACTTCTCGCCACAGCTGGCTGGCATTAGCTGGGCCTGCAACCAGCCATTGCTGAAGGTAGGGAACATACGGATCGAGGATGCTTTTGCAACAAGGGTCGTTGTACGTTCGGGAAGGGCACCAGCAGCGACGAACTTGCGTACCGTCGTGCGGCTCATGTGCAGATCTTCCGCAATGCGTACAATCGAGACACCTTGCTGGTAGAGTCCAATAACGTCCGCATAGCGGGCCTCACGCCGCATGCGAGCCATCTGAGAAGCAGTTTGCTCGTTTTTGCTTCGTCGTCGCATCCTACGAGCACGAAGCGGAAGGCCCAAGGCCAGTTGACGCTGTCTCAGAGCCTCATGCACCCGTCCCAGGACCCGTTCGAGCACTTCCCGTACATTTTTGAGTAAGTGCCAACGGTCGACACCCTGCTGAGCCAAAGGTGCTCCTTCGCTGCATCCACGCGCATATTCGGGTGAGCGGTCTCGGCTCAGATATTTGACCCTTGGATGGGCTCGCAACCAGCGCGCGAGCGTATCAGCACTGCGATCAGGGAGCACATCGACTGGTCGATGGCTGGTTAAATCCACGAGCAGCGCGCCGTAGGAGAGACCGCGCCGAAAAGCAAAATCATCCACCCCCCAAGGCTTCGGGAATCTAGGATAACTCTTCAGACGTCCGCTTGGTCAGCCGCAAGAGGGTATCAGGACTGACCATTATACCGAGATGGCCCAACAGACGCGCTGCGGGCTCACTGCTCACCTCGCCGCCGAAATGCATGATACTGGCGGTCAAACGCTTCGTTCGCTGCGCATGCGGAGCCACAACCGCAGGGCATCGTTCTACAAACGTTTGTTGTGGACATACCAGATTCTGGCAGCGAAAGCGACGAACACGCAACACCAGGCGTACCGTTCTGCCGCTGATGGGTAAATCCTGAGGCGAGCGCGAATAGAAGCTATGAATGGAGTGTGCTAGGTGCTGACAATGAGGGCAAGAGGCGCTGACTTGCTGGGCTGAAGCGTACACGATCACACCAGCCTCATCATCCGTGACCTGTGTGACTACAAATCCTGGGAGCTGAAAAGGGAGGGAAAACATATAACATCACCAACTTCGATCAATCCTTCTTCATACTTGTATGTACGCAGGAGGGTTGCAGTCCTTTGCACGAAAGCTGCGGATGAACCCAGAAACTGGATAGGGCCATAGGATAGAATAGGAGTTGGTCAGGTCGCGGTGATCATCCCCCACGATTCGAAAATCGAGCATCGATACCAATCGTGCCAACACTTGTGCCATGTTTCCCACACCGTGATAATCAATCGAGGCTTTGGATGCAAAAATTGAAAAAACTTCCAGGATTGCACCATAGCTGGTCAAAGCTACACACTGATCAGCATGCAGGTGGATATGCACCACCTGTGACTGGCCATCATGTATAACTTGCAGGCCTCCTTTATCACGCGCCCGTTCGTCTTCGGACTGGAGAAACTACCGCTGCTTGTGCTAGCATCTTGCTTCCCACACCTCACGGCGCCGCGCTTAGCAACTTCACTACGGTAGGATTGTTGATCGATTAAAATTGGCGACGAAATGGCTTAGCGATGATGGGTTTACCCTGAGATGCACAACAAGGTTAAGCTAGTTTACTGCTTTCATGAAAACTGAGTAGATAGACAGTAATACAATATCTTTTTTAGTCCAAGGAGAACTCAAAGAGTAGAAGAAGAGAAAATGGCTTGTACAAGGCGTTGAGGATCATGACGGGCAAGTTTATCATTCTCTAAATTGAGCTGCTCGATCAACACGTTGGGAACCAGGCGGGCAAGCTGTGCCCGATCGACGATGACCGGTTCGCTTTTCTCTTCAGCATAAGTTTCTAACACCTCTGGTAAATAGGTACCATCATTGACAATGACACGGTCGATGCGCCCCCCTACATAGTGATGGATCGCGTTCACAAAATCGGAAGCATTATAGCCATCGGTCTCGCCATGTTTGGTCATCAAATTACACACATAGACTTTTTCAGCGTCCGACTCACGGACAGCGCAGGCGATATCACACACCAGCAGGTTGGGCAGGAGGCTTGTATACAGATCGCCAGGGCCGATGATAATCGTATTTGCCCTTCGTATGGCCCGAACAGCCTGGGTACAGGCAGGAGCATCTGCTGGCACGAGTCGCACGCGCTCAATCGGCGAAAGATCACCGAGATCCTTTTTCCCCCGCGTATCAATTTCCGTTTCGTCACAGATGGTTGTGCCATCCTCAAGATCAGCGCAGATCGTGGTTTGCGCGAGGGTAACAGGCAGCACCCGCCCCGCTGTGTTCAGCAGTTCCTGCGCATCCTCAATAGCCAGCAAGAGATCGCCATTATTGATATCTTGTAATCCTTTGAGAATCAGATTCCCCAAACTATGACCACTGACACCCCGTAATTTCTGCTTCGTCTCATCCTTGTCAGCCTGCTCAAAACGATGCATGAAGACTTCACGCCAGAGTGCGCCATTGCGAGCTAACGCAACAAGGGACATACGCAGGTCTCCCAGAGGCAGCTGGCGTTGAAATTCATCCATCAACATGCGGGAACTTCCGCCACTATCCGACATTGTCACGATGGCGCTGATATTGAACGGGTATTTTTTCAGATGTGAGAGTAAGGAGAATGTACCCGTCCCTCCACCTATGGTAACGACACGATGCCCTGCATTTCGGTCTCCAGTACTATAATTTCCAGGCACGTTGCTTCTCCTGTAGCTGCTCTCCGGCTCGTCGTTCACAATACGATTCCTCTATAAATATGTTTTTGCTTCAACGAATAGTCTATCATGGACGCTTTTTATGCGCAAGTAGACTTATGTTGAAAGCTCGAAAAGAAATGCTGGAGGTGAATGAATGACTCTGCTTGGAAATTGTGTCAAGACAAATGGACAAGACAAGGAGAAGAGCGTAAAGTGGAGGGAAAAGGCTAAGAGGAGCTTCCTCTCATGAAGAGATGAAGGAGGATCAAGATGTCGCTTCATGCACAACCACTCGAACCCATTCCCGATTTGACCAGCCGGATGGCTCAGGCGAGTTTTCCGAAAGGAACCCTGGCCATGCATCTACGCGATGCACTGAGACCGATCTATGAGGATGCCGACTTTGCTCATCTGTTTGCCAGACAGGGAAGAGCTGCAGAAGCGCCGTGGAGACTGGCGTTGGTCACGGTGCTGCAAGCGCTGGAAAACCTTTCAGATCACCAGGCCGCCGAGATGGTTCGTGGGCGATTGGATTGGAAATATGCGCTTTCCTTGCCTCTGGATGATCAGGTTTTTGATGCCAGCATTCTTGTGGACTTTCGTCAGCGCTTGCTGGAACCCATGTTGCGTCTGTGCCGCGAGCGCGGGTGGCTCAAAGCTGGGGGCAAGTAGCGCAGGGGTTCGACGTTTGTGCTGGCGAACGCGCGACGGTTGAGTAGCCTGGAAAGTGTGGGAGAGAGCCTGAGAACGAGCCTGAATGAACTTGCAGAAGTGCCTCCTGACTGGTTGCTTGGGGTCATCAGTCCGGACTGGTTTGATCGGTATGTCCATCGCTTCGAATTGCAGCGCTTTCCGAAAGAAAAGCAAGCTCAAGCAGCGATGGACGAGCGCGCTCCTCAATGTGTCCTGGATTGCCCCAGTCTGGTGCTCTTGCAGCAGGTGTGGAACCAGCATTTCGAGCGGGTCGACGATGTGGTGCGCTGGAGGGATGGCCCGTTGGTTCCCAATGCTGAGCGAGTGGTGTCTCCCTATGAAACGGATGCGCGCGAGAGCCGCAAGCGGGCCACTGAGTGGTTGGGCTATAAACTGCATTTGACCGAGACCTGTTCGGAAGAGGAGTCGGTGCATCTCATCGTGCAGGCCAAGATCACGGCGGCCGTGCAAGATGTCGAAGAGACGATGCCATTACTGCGCGATTTGCAAGCCCGCGACCTCGTGCCAGAGGTGCGGCTCGTCGATAGTGGGTATGTTAGTGGCCAGGTGCTCGCTGAACATGCGGAACTGGGAATCGAGCTCGTGGGTCCGCTCTAGCAGGAGGGAGGATGGCAACACGAGACAGGCTATGGATTGAGTGCTTTCCAGGTGGATTGGCAGAAGCAGCAGGCGCGTTGTCCCCAAGGGCATCTCTCGCAGAACTGGTTCCCCGGACGACACAACCGAGGCGAGGAGGTCATACGGGTGAGCTTTTCCGCCGTCACCTGTCATGCCTGTCCAGTCAAAGAGCTCTGTACCAAGAGGGAGAAGAACAAAGGCAGAATTCTGACGCTCTCACCTCAGCCCGTGCATGAGGCTCGCGAGCGCCGCCGGGCCGAACAAAGAGCCACCCCCTTTCAGGAGCGCTATGCGCTGCGGGCAGGCATCGAGGGCAGTCTTTCTGAAGGGATTCGCCGCCATGGTCTGCGCCGTGCACGCTATCGAGGACAGTCAAAGACGCAGCTGCAGGCGATAGCCATCGCGGCCGCCATCAACCTGGTTCGCATTCGTCAGATGCTGCAACGAACACAACTCGGACTCTCGTCCCCACCCAAGCGTCCGCTTTCTCCTTTTGCACATTTGCGACGACTTTGGGCGGCATGATGTCCGGACACAATTTCCCAGCAAAGTCATTCATTCACCCTGTATGCATTCTAATTACCTGAAAAAATATGTAACTGCTCAGATAGGAGTTGCTCGGCCTGTTAGATGGATATGACAGCAGAGTAACACATATCCCAGCTAGATGGAAGCCAAAAACGCCGCGTTGCACGCCGAGTATGTGGAACAGTGAGCGAAGAACGCGGTCTTGTGGAGATTTGGGTGATAAGCATATTCTTTAATGCCTGGAAGGTCGCTTTCTATCGTGACTAACCTTCTTCCGTGTCCGGCGGCGGAGACCAACTTTCTGTGTCTGGCGGCGTTGCAACATCAAGATAAGCACTAGAACGAGTGATACAATCGCGAGCATACATGACACGATAACCAGTTTGTTGCTAGCGATCATTTCTTGCGTTGATGCTGGTTTTGAGGATGCATTAGGCGAGGGGTTCTGAGTGGATGGTGGATAGAGGCCTGTGATGACAAAGTGGGGCGTACCACCGACATCGATCGTATAGCCACTCTGCCGGCTCGGAAGATCAAGCATCACGACCTTGCCTCCACGGAGGGCAATAAAGCCGAGCTGTCCATCGTTGGTGATCGCAACTGATTCGGGTGGGGCATCAGTATGGATAACACGAAGCGGCTCTTTGGGCATTGTTGTACCAGCGAAAACGGGGGTCAGGACAGCAAGCAGATTGTGCTTCTCGTCTGGCACATAGACCTCACCTGTGAACGCATTATAATCCATCGGGCCAAACACACCGCCAGTGAGGAGTTGATTGACTGCTCGTGTCCTGATGTCCACCGCATCAACGGTCCCTTGCCGTGTTGTGACATAGACGGAGTCCCCAGGTGGAAGACAGAGATACTGAGGGCCATTTGGAATAGGAATATTGCCAAGTTGCTGTTCTGTCAGACCATCGAAGAGTGTCAACGCGTCCATCCCCGCTGCCCATAGCTGGTGGATCACTGAGGAACCTGTAGAAACGACTGCTACTGCCAGTCCATAAACAGGGCTTTCCATCTTGAATACATGCCGTACTGCACAGGTGGTAGGATCAAGAGCAGTGACGCGAGCGGCTCCATTCCCTGCTGCATACAGGATATTGCTCACCTGGTCAAGTGCCAGGAGGGAAGGTTCTCCAGGAAGTCGGGCTATACAAACAGGCCGTCCTGTTTCAGCGAGGATTACGCTCACCTGTCCTAGCCGTGGTTGAGTGACATATAGTAAACGCCCGTCGAGGCTGAGCAGGATGGTATGAGGGTCCCCAGCTACGGAGATTATTTTCGTTATCTTTCCCTGTAACACGTCAATCACACTAACGCCCGCGGGTGTCCCTGAGACATAGGCTAGGTTGGGTGCTCCCCCGTCAGCATGCACTCCCATAGAGAAACACAACGAGAGTAGTGTGAACACAAGCAGAAATGAGGGAGGCCAGAGAAACCTTCTTGAAATCGTAGGCATCCACCTAGTTCCTTTCGTCGAATGCAAGTTGTAGATGCCGCAAGTCACCTGCAAGAAGGTTTGTCCAGAAGCTCGTCTTCTTCAAGGGGATGGGAGTGTCATCGAAAGGCAACAACTCCGGCGCCCAGGCGATCGGTAAAGGTTGACCATGAAAGACGGCCGTCAGAGCAGCTAGCATGGGATATCCTTGCTTCTGCATTGTCGAAAGATAACTGCGGATGCGGCAAAAAGCGGTGATTCCTGTCACACTGCGAAATGTGCTGGAAATCTTTTGCTGCACTTTAGACAAGCGCAGGTCCCGCTCTGCCTGGTTGTTGCTAAACAGGATCCGCAAATCGTCGAGCAACACCGGCACTTGCTCAGCACGCAAGAGCATGGCATCCAGTAGATTCTTGGCCTTGCTTTGTTTGCGCTTGCCTTTGCGCAGTCCTGCGGAAGACGCAGGTAGTGGCGGTTGAGTAGCATAGCCAGTTGCCAGAATATCGAAGTAGCTGGCGATCCAATTGTCGTGTTCGATGGTGGGCATAGCATTCAGGGGGAGCTGACGCAACTGCTGGTACGCGTCATGCAGATCGAGCACGTAGTCCTGCAACCCGGTAGCCCATTGCTGCTCCTCCTGCTGGGCAACGACGATACAATCGCGCAGCAATTGTGAACTATTGATGCTGTGAGCACAGGCATAGCTATCAAAGCTGGCAAATCGGTCGTGCATCCCTGACCTTGCAAAGCGTGGCCAAATGCCGATCTCGTCCATGTCGTCTGGGCCTCGCGACACATGCCAGGACAGATGCGTCAGGAAGCGAGTGTAGTTCACATGCAGCCAGTGCAGCATCCCATCCACTCGAATACCAGTCTCAGCTCCAGCATGGAGCTGACTGGCCAGGTGCAACTCGACAATGCGCTCTGCCATCGGAGCCAGTCGCTCTGCTGCCAGTTCGCTCCACTGGAGCAAGGGTCCTTCCGAGAGCTGACACCCACAGATCGAGGCTAGTACCTGGCAGGTAGGCGCCGTGGGGAGCAACTGCCTCTGGTGCAGATACACTGCCAACGCTTGCAGGTTGGGTCCATATTGCACGGGTACGCTGATCGACGCGGGAAAGCTGCCGAGATTGCTGCTGTGACAGGTGGAGCAACAGATGGTTTCGACCTGATGCTCGTAAGCCAGGAGGCGAATTTCCCGCAGATTCATGACTTGACAGCGTTCTGCAACGATGCACGGGACAGCGTCGAGGTCCTGACTGCACAGGCTACACATTTTAGGACAGTGGCGCACCACTCCATCTGGCTGCTCGACCATCGAGAGCCTGTGACCAGGATGCCCACTCTGCCCTCCTGGATTCCTGCCGCTCGGTCGACGCGAACTACGAGGCAGACGCCCAAGCCCATCAGAAGAGGGCGGCTTACTTCTCGTGCGATTTTCTTGTGCCAATCGGTCTACAAGCTCCTTGATCCGAACATTTGCCTTGACCAATTGCTCTTTCAACGGCAGCTGTTCCGCTACCAACACTTTGAGCATGTGATTTTCTTCTCGCAGAGCTTGCATTTCTTTATCTTTCGTCATGGCTGTACTTTAGCTGGTTTGCTCTCCTTTGGCAACTTTCTAGGAGATCTGAGTAGTTACTACTAACCTAACAAAAAACAGATAATTATTCGGCTCTGATCTGGTTAAGATTTGATTGCGAAAGGATCAGAGAGTTTGATTTTTCTATTCAAACATAACAAGAATAACGCCCAGCTAATTGAAGCGGCAAAAGCAACTGACTACGATCTCTGTCTAAAAAAGATACCAACTGTGGAGCTCATCCGACGCTAACACCACTTCTGCTTTGGACATACCAATGCTTGATGGACTTCTGGGCTTCAATGGCGACCTGCCGAGCAAACGCAGGACAAGAAACCCTCAAGCGTCAAGGAAACAATGACGCTTGAGTACTCAGTCAATCTCGGCTGGCCGTCTTGTAGATGCCTGCAGTGTGAGGCTCAGCTTGTTACGTACAGCGCGAAATCGTCCATCGTGACCCAGCCTACGATGGCAATCCCCATGCCAACTGAGATGTTCGTCGCCCCCGCAGGCACAACCGGGGTGGTAAAGCTTGCTTGGGTCCAGGAGGATGTGGCGGCGAGCTTAGCTGATTGCGCCCAATAGACCCAGATACCTGAGCTATTGCGGTAGAAGACGAAGATGTACGGCTGGGTGTTCGACTTGTACCAGGCCGTCACGGTATAGGTATGGCCTGGCGTGGTTGCTAGAGCGCAGGTGCCACTGTCCTGGGTGTTGACGAGTTTGCGGTCACCGCTCGTCCAGGAGCTGATCGAGAGGTTCTCGGCGTGGTTGCCCGTATGAGCGTCGGTTGTGTATGTCCAACTGTACGTGTTCGTGCCGTAGCCGCTGAGCATCCAGCACGTCGGAGTGCTGCCTGAGACTTGCTCGAGGGAGGGGTTCTGCAGCAGGTTGTTGTTGGTCACATTGACCGATACGCTCGCCGACGTCAGTGCGTTTCCAGCTGTGTCGACCGCGCGAGCTGTGACTGTGTGGAGCCCATCCTGCACGCTCGTTGAGTTCCAGCTAACGCTGTACGGCGCACTCTTGGTCGTGGCTACAACCTTGCCATCAACTAGGAAATCGACATGATCAACAGCCACATTGTCGGATGCGTTGGCGGTCAGGGTGACGGTGCCATTCAGCAGGGCGTTGGCGCTTGGAGCGGTGACCGAGACTGCAGGTGGCGTGGTGTCGATCTGAATGAGCTGGCTGTTCACGGCCTCGGCGTTGCCGACCTTGTCGTACGCCCGGTACTTGACTGTCGTCGTCGAGGCGACCGAGAAGGCAGCATTGTAGACGGTGCCGTTCGTCAGGCTGGGGTCAGTGCCATCAGTTGTATAGCGAATGGAGGCGACGCCCGAGCCGCCAGTATTGTCGGTTGCCGCAAGGTTGACCGAGACAGACCCGTTGTAGTAGCCAGAGCTGCAGGCGCTGCTGTTGCAGGTGATGGTACTCGTCGGGGCGGTCGTGTCGATCTGGAGCAGCGCTGTGTTGACCGGCTCGGCATTGCCAGCGTTGTCGTACGCCCGGTACTTGACCGTCGTCGTCGAGGCGACCGAGAAGGCTCCGCCGTAGACGGTGCCGTTGGTCGTACTCGGGTCGGTTCCGTCGGTCGTGTAGACGATCTGGGCGACGCCCGAGCCGCCAGTATTGTCGGTTGCCGCAAGGTTGACCGAGACAGACCCGTTGTAGTAGCCAGAGTTGCAGGCGCTGCTGTTGCAGGCGATGGTACTCGTCGGGGCGGTCGTGTCGATCTGAAT
>Ga0116218_1000843_pt1 | contig 20599 bp, 19 predicted proteins | sample Sb_taG_2_FD_88966 | JGI IMG/M metagenome (GOLD analysis project Ga0116218, IMG submission 88966) | Peat soil microbial communities from Weissenstadt, Germany - Sb_50d_5_LS metaG | ecosystem: Environmental > Terrestrial > Soil > Wetlands > Peat | place: Germany: Weissenstadt | collected 2010-09-21 | reverse complement strand
AGCAGCCGGTGCCGGCGCAGCAGGTCCGGCGCCGTCGGCGGCTCGGGCCACGATGCCAGCTCCCGCTCCGCGGCGGCTGTGGCGCCGTTGCCGCGCAGCCGCGGCGGCGAAACGTCGAGCACGGTCGCGCCGAACACCGGCCGACCGTTGGCGTGGTCGGCGGCCGCGCCGGGATCGCGGAGCAGCACCCGGTCGCCGACGTGCAGCGGCAGCGGGTGGTCCAGGTTCAGCCTGGCGGCATGGCTGCCCAGCATCCGGACCCGGGCCACTGCGCGCGCCGCGCCGATGTGCATCGTGAGCTGGGCTGGCAGCCGCATGATGCCGGACGGCTGCCGGTCCGCCGGCCGGTGCGGCATTAGCCGCACGTCGATCACGCTGGCCACCGTCCACTGGCTGGCGTGAATGAGCGCCGTGCCGCGGCCCAGCTCCCGGGTGCTGACCCCACGCAGGTTCAGCGCCACCCGGGCGACGCCGCTGACCTGAGCGGCCGGTGAGCCGAGTGACTGCACGCCCCTGACCCGCACCGCGCGCATGGAGGGGGTCGCCGTCAGCTCGTCCCCGGCGTGCACGGTCCCGGCCTGCAAGGTCCCGGTGACCACGGTCCCGCTGCCTTTGATGGCGAACACCCGGTCCAACCACAGCCGGACGCCGTCACGCGGGTCAGGCTGGGGGAGCCGCGCCGCGAGCCTGCCGAGTGCGGCGGTCAGATCGGGGAGGCCCTGGCCGGTGAGTGCGCTGACCGCGACGGCTTCCATCGGCTGGCCGCCGCGGCCGAGACTGGTGTTTGCGATCTTGAGGGTGGCCTGCCGCAGCGCCGGCGTCGGATCAGCCAGGTCGGCCCGCGTGACCACCAGGATCCCGTCGCGGACACCGAGGGCGTCGATCACCGCGAGATGTTCGGCAGACTGGGGCATCCAGCCCTCATCGGCGGCCACGACGAACATCACAGCAGGCGCCGGGCCCGCGCCGGCGAGCATATTCGTTATGAACCGCTCGTGCCCCGGCACGTCCACGAACGCGATCTGCTCACCGGACGGCAATGTCATCCACGCGAAGCCAAGGTCGATGGTCATGCCCCGGCGCTGCTCCGCTTCCCAGCGATCCGGCTCCATCCCGGTGAGCGCGCGCACCAGCATCGACTTCCCGTGATCCACATGACCGGCGGTCGCGATGACGTGCACGCGCTACTCCCGGCCCGGGGTGGCCACGCCGTCGGCGGGCGCCGGAACCGCGGGCGATGGGGCGCTGTCCCGTGCCGCGACCACCGCCGCGGCGAGCCGCTCGTCGTCGTCGGGCGCGACGGCGCGCAGGTCAAGCAGCAGCCGGCCGCCCTCGATCCGGCCGACGACCGCTGGCACCTCACCGCGGCGCACCGCCGCACCCGACCGCAGGACAGGTGCCAGCTGCTCGGGAAGGGACAGCGCAGCACTCGGCAGCCTCACGCCGGGGCCGCCACCGCCGCCGACCGCGGCGTCGGTCAGTACCGCCCGGCAGTCGACCCCCGCGCTGGCTAGCCGCCCGGCCTGGGCCTCGGCACGCTCCCTGATCGATTCCAGGGCCGCCATCATCGCCTCGGTGACAGGCGCAGCCGGGCCGGCCAGGGTCGCCTCGAGCGCGGCAAGGGTCAGCTTGTCCACCCGCAGCGCACGGGCCAGCGGATGGCGCGCCAGCCGGGTGACCGTCTCCGGCCGACCCAGCACCAAGCCCGCCTGCGGCCCGCCGAGCAGCTTGTCACCGCTGGCGGTGACCAGCCCAGCGCCGGCCCGCAGCCAGGAGTCGGCGTCGGGCTCATCGGGGAGAACCGGGCTCGGGCTGAGCAGGCCCGAACCGATATCGCCGACCACCAGCACCCCGAGCCCGGCCAGCTCGCCGACGCTGACCGACGCCGTGAAGCCCTCGATCAGGTAATTCGATGGGTGCACCTTCAGGATGAATGCCGTGTCAGCACAGATCGCCTGCCGGTAGTCATGGAGCGCGGTCCGGTTGGTGCTACCCACCTCGCGGATTCTGGCACCCGTGGATTGCAGCAGATCAGGAAGCCGGAATCCGTCGCCGATCTCGATCAGCTCGCCGCGGCTGACGACGATCTCCCGCCCAGCAGCCAGTGCGGTGGCCGCCAGGGCCAGCGCGGCGGCATTGTTGTTGACTACGTGCACCGCACCGGCCGCCGGAACCGCCCGGGCGAGGGCGTCCAACGCGGCTGCGCCGCGACGGCCGCGCTTGCCCGATGCCAGGTCGAACTCCACGTCCGTGTAGCCGGCAGCGGCCTGCACCGCGTCACGCGCGGCGGCCGACAGCGGCGCGCGGCCGAGGTTGGTGTGCACGAGAACGCCGGTCGCGTTGATCACCGGCATCAGGCTGGCGGCGGTCAGCGGAAGCGAGGCCGCCGCTGTGTCGGCGACGCTCGCCGGGCTGATGGCCCCGGAGCGGGCCAGCTCCTGAGCGCGGGCGACCGCCGCCTTGACCAGCGCGACGCCCAGTGACTCCCGCGCCGCGACCAGGCGGGGGTCGGCGAGCACCACGTCCGTTCTTGGCACGTGACGGCGCGGATCCACAACCGCGACCCTACGCCGCGGCCGACGGCCATCCCAGGGCCGAGTCACGCGGAGGCGGACGGGAATCGAACCCGCCGGCGACGCGAAGCGCCGCCCACCGGTTTTGAAGACCGGGGGGACCACCAGGTACCCCGACGCCTCCGCAGCCGACGTTACCCGCACCCGCGCAACGCCCGCCATCCAGTCCGCGGAGCACACCCACCCCCGTGCCCAACGGCGAGTTTCGGGCCGGGCATTACATTGGACCGCGTGGCCGATCCGGGTGCTTTCCGCCTTACCCAGTACGCGCGTGGCGGCGGCTGCGCCTGCAAGATCCCGCCGGGCGAGCTGGAGGAAACAATAGGCAGGCTCGTGCCCGATGGCCCGGGCACCGACCTGATAGTGGGCGTGGAGCACGGTGACGACGGCGCCGTGGTGCGGATCAGCCCGGCCATGGCGGTGGTAGTGACCGCCGACTTCTTCACCCCCGTCGTGGACGACGCATACACCTTCGGCCTGATCGCCGCCACCAACGCCCTGTCCGACATCTACGCCATGGGCGGACAGCCGCTGGTCGCGCTGAACCTGCTCGGCTGGCCACGCGACAAGCTCCCGGCCGAACTGGCCGCCGAAGTGCTGCGCGGCGGCATGGACGTGGGCCACGCGGCACATTGCCATGTCGCCGGCGGGCACAGCATCGACGACCCCGAGCCGAAGTACGGCATGGCGGTGACCGGCACCGCGGACCCGGCCACGCTGCTGCGGATCGACACCGGGCAGCCCGGCGTCCCGCTCAGCTTGACCAAGCCGATCGGCACGGGCGTGCTCAACGCCTGGCACAAGGCAACCGGCGAGATCAGCGCGGCCGCGGTCGAGGTGATGACGACGCTCAACGCCGGCGCCAGCCAGCTGGCGCTCGCCGCCGGGATCAGGTGCGCGACCGATGTGACCGGATTCGGCTTGCTCGGTCACCTGTTCAAGCTCGCCAGGGCGAGCGAGGTCACCGCGATCGTCGACCATGCGGCGGTGCCGCTCATCGAGGGCACCCGGACGGCGGCGCAGGCTGGGCACATGCCTGGTGGGAGCCGACGTAACCTGGACTGGGTGCTCCCGCACACCGACACCGGCGCAGTCAGCGAGGAAGACCTGCTCCTGCTCGCGGACGCGCAGACCTCGGGCGGACTGCTCGTGGCCGGGGAGCTGCCGGGAGCGCCAGTGATCGGGGAGCTGGTCCCACGCCGCGACAGCGTCCTCATCATCCGGTAACCCGGCAAGTGTGTGGCGGACGACAAGAAACCTCCTGGCACTGGCCACTGGCGGGGTCTCCACGCTCATCGCCGTGCACTTGCCCGGGTTCCTGTTCGCTTCGCCAGCTGCGCCGGGTTCATGCTCTGCATCACACTCGGCCACCGCATCGCCAACTCCCACCCCCGGCACGGCCGTGCCCTGGAACACTCCCTGGCCGACGTCAGCCCCTGGACCGGCTGGGTGGTACTCAGCGCCTCTGACAGGGTCAAGGGAAACTTCCTGCTCCGGACAACCGACGCTGGCCGCACCTGGCTCAAGATCGCCTTCTGACCCCGCAGCCAGACCTGGCGGCCCAGCCCGAGCCTGGCCAGGAGCGAGATCCCAGCTCTCGGCCAGGCAATCACCAGCGGGCCATCACCAGGGCCGCCCTCCGATGGTCAGTTGCTATCACCTGACGAGTTCTGGCCATTCATTGCTTGGAGGCCGGACAGGTCCCGCGCCCGCGCGTAGTGGCTGCTAGTCCGATCTGCGTACGACGGCTCGGGTTAGCAGCGCGGGCCACCTGTCGTCTCGGCGTCTGGCAACAAGTCACCAGAGACGGTTTCTGGCATCTACCGGGTGTTCGTGGGTGCCGTTTGCATGGGCTGCGCACCGGGTGAGGACAGCGTATTGTGGCTCTCCCCGGAGCGTGACTCAGGGAGCAGCCCGTGTTCAAATGGATCGCCGCAGCCGCCTCAGCCGCGGTCATCCTCCCGCTCGCCCTGCTGTTTCTCGCGCGCCGACACCAGCGCCGCGGGCCGACGGCGCGACCGCGAGCAGGTGCACGTACCCGCGGGCCCCTGCGGGCTCACGCCGTAGCGCGCCGCAGGCGATCCCCGTAGCCTTCCGGACTCCTCGCTGACCAGCGCCACCTGCCGGTCGTGCGAGGCCCGGAGAATCCCGGTCAGCTCGGCCGCATCCGGGTCGAGCGACAGCGACTCTCGGCACAACGCGCGGATGCCGGGCTCATCGGCGGGCGTGGCTGGCCGGATGAGCACACGCGAACACTAGATCCTTGATTGAGAGCGGGGCAACCGGGAAAGCCAGGTCTCTGCGCGTCAGTCCGATGAGCGCCCCTTGCCGGCGTCTGCGCCCGTGCCGGACGTAGTCGCACGGCCGACGGCCGATGATGGCACGCGCCAAGGGGGCGGTGCGTGCACAGAATTGGCTGGTGTTCAGCAATGCTGGGCGGCTTACGCTCACCGCGTGGCTGGCCTGCGCCGGCCCTTTGGTGCTGAAGATCACCGAGTTGCCGCTGCGGCTTGACGCTGGCCGCCGGGGTGGGAGGATGCGGTTCATGACAGATGGCTTCGTCATGGGCCCTGGCGAGGGCGAGCGGGTCTCACCCGCCATGACGCTCAAGGTGGGCGACAAGTACTCGACGGCCTGGTCGATGTTCGAGGTCGTGGACATCGGGCCGGGATTTGACGTCGGCGCCCACCTGCACCGCAACGCCGAAGAGCTGTTCTATGTTCTGGAGGGCCAGCTCGACCTGCTCGCCTTCGAACCGCGGGTCCGGACGCCGGGCAACTGGCAGAGCTGGGAGTCGCACACCGGGGCCACGGTGGCCCGCGGCGGGCCGGGGAGCATGATGTATGTCCCGCGCGGCTGCCCGCACGCATTCGCCAACCCGGGCCCCGGCCCGGCCCGCATGATCTTCCTGGTTTCCCCCTCCGGCCACGAGCACTACCAGAAAGAGCTCGCTGAGCTGGTCGCCGGCACGACAGGCCCGCTTGATGCAGCGATCGCCGAGCTGCGCGCCCGCCATGACATCGACCAGCTGACCCCGCAGGTGATACCCGGCCGCCCGTGAACACCCTCGCGCGCCTCTCGCTAACGCCGCGACTGGGTTCGGCGACCGCGCGTATCGAGACCCTCGATTTGGTTCAACGGCTAATCCCCCGACTGCCCGGACTGGTTCCTGGTCCGTACCAGCGAGCATTCCGATTCGGCAGGGCGGCGCTGGTCTAAGCTCTGCTCGCGGCCAGCGTGGCCGCCGCGGTACGCGTCGCCCTCGAACGATGGCTGCGGCCCGCCGCCTCGCTCTCAGCAAGCGGACTCGTCGCGCCATCCGGATCGCTACCCGAACTGCTCCGGACCTCGCTCGCACCGCTCACCCCGGCACTCGACGCCGCCGAAGAACGGCCACAGCGACACGAGAGCCTGCACCGCTAGGGCAAACATGGTCTGCGAGTACCAGCTTCCAGGGTGCCTGGAGCGATCTGAAGCCCCAGGGCGCAGGACCGGCCCAAACCGCCGGCCTGCCACCGGAAATTCACCGAACAGCCAGATTCGGCGCCTGTCATTCACGACGACATGACCAGCCCATTCGGCGCCCCGAACTGGCAGATCTGGGCGCCATACCCTCAAGGCTGCGCCAGCGACCGAAGCGCACCGAGTCGGCAGGGCTGCCGTAGAACGTTTCACGACCCGCACATGGGAGCGCCGAAAATTATCCCTGACCTTGAGATCGCGAGCAGATCGACTATGCGCGTGTGGCCACTGGGCTTGGCTGGTCGTGCGCGAGGCGTCAGATCCGCCGGTTCTGGGTGTGGCGGTCTGTTCGGCGATGGGCGGATGTCGCGATCGGTATCGACTGCCATTGCCGTGTGTCGAGTCGACGATCGCCGTTTGCGAGGTGCTAGACGGCTGGCGTGCCTTGTGCCCGGCTAGTGGTCGGCCTGGACGGCGGCTCCGCGGCTGCGGGGCAGGAGCGCGTAGACGGTATGGCGCTCGGTATCGACCGCGATGGTGTGGGCTCCGGGTTCGGTCGGGATTGTTTCCACAAGCTGGAGCGCGCCGGTGTCGATGACGCAGATGACGCCGGGCTCGCCGATCGCGACGTACAGATGCTCCAGGGCCGGATCGTGCATGACCACGTCCGGAGCTCCTGGCAGGGGGACGGTCGCCTGCACGGTTCCGCTGTCGCGGTCGAGGACGACGGCAGCGCGATGGCCGACACCACGCGGAAGGTGTCGAGGTCGATCACCGAGGCCGTGCGGTTCTCTCCCGGCGGCTCGCCGAGGTTGAAGGAGAACAGCAGCCTCCTGGCCGGATCGCAGGCCAGGCCGTTCGGGCGCGCGCCGACCGCGACCTCGGCGAGTAGCTCCTCATCGGAACACCGGTACACGCTGACCCGGGCGGCGTCGCGGTCGGAGGTAAACAGCAGGTCCTGCCCGGCGTCGATCAGGATGCCGGCCACTCCCGGGTGATCGGGAAGCGACCGCAGGAAGCTGCTAGCCGCGCAGTCGATCACGTCCACCCGGTCCGCCCCGGTGTGCGCCACATACAAGCGGACGGTTCCAGCGCCGTCCCGGTAGACGTCGGCGTGGTCGAATCCGGGCCGGGCTGCTGGCGGGACCGGGATGAACCCGGTACGGGCCAGCCCCACTTACAGTCCCCGCACCGGCACGGCCGGCCGCCTGTTCAAGGGCCGGCTGATCATCCCGAGGTTTCCTTCTGGCACCACGCGTACAGGGCGTCGTACATCGGCGTCTCGAGGGCGATCTTTCCGTGATCGTCGGTGCCGTGCAGGAGGGCGAACCCGCGCGCGATCGCGTACAGGCCCGGACCCTCGGGCGAGCTGTCCCGGTCCTCGGACACGTCGGCGGCGTGCACGACCCCGGCCATCCGCACCAGCGCATGGTCAGCGTCGAGCTTGTACTCCTCCACCAGCACATCGAAGGAGCACTTGCCGCCCCGGTGGGTGTACTCGGCACCGGGGGCGTCGTAGGAATGAGCGCCCTCCCGCTCCGCCGTCTCGAGCACCTGGTCCCGGGCCACGAACAGGAACTCGGCATCGGGGTCAATGAACCGCCGGATCAGCCACGGGCAGGCGATCCGGTCAACGTTAGCGTTCTCCCTGGTAACCCATTTCACGAGTGCAGATCCTCTCATCCGATGCAGTCGGCCGGGATGACCGCCCGCATCGCCGCCTGTGTGCGGTCGGGCACCGTCCCGGTTGCTGCCATGGCCAGGGCCCTGTCAGCAGCCCATCATTAATGTAACCATGGTTGCATATCATGGAACCGGCGAACAGGAACGATCCGGCCGGACCTTGGCGGCGCGGGCGGCGCCGCTGGAGCGGGGCAGCGGCACCGTCCGGAACCACCTCCACAGGGCAATGTCATAGCCGCATTTGACGATCCCGGCGAGCAGGAACGGCAGTCCCAGGGCGACCGACTGGCTAACTGCGGCCACGACCGGCCCGAGCGGGCGGATGATGTAGCGGGCGGTGTTGGTATACGCCGCAGCCCCGGTCTGCTCACTCGGATCGACCAGGGCCATCACGTACGCCTGCCGGGCAGGGACGTCCATCTGCGACAGCGTCACCCGGGCCAGCCACAGCCCGGCAGCCCACCCGAGCGACGGTGCGAACGCCACCGCGATCAGCAGCAGGTTGGACGGCAGATGGGTGAAGACCATCGTGCGGAGCAGCCCGAACCGCTCGCTCAGCCGGACTGCGGCGAGGAACGACACGGCTTGCAGCAGGCCGGAGGCGAAGAACACCAGTCCGATGACGCCGGCCGGCGCGCCGAACCGGGTCGACAGCCAGTAGGCGACAAATGCCTGGATCACGAACCCGCCGGCGAGCGAGTCCACCGCGAACAAGCCGCATAGCCGGTAGATGATTGGCCGGGAACGGTTCACCGGGCTGCGCCGTGGCATCGCAGGCTCCGGCGATCCCGGCGTCTCGACCCCGAGGGACAGCCGGGCTGCGACCAGCGCGCCTGCCAGGGCCACCGGCACGAACACCAGGAAATAGCGTTCATCAGAAGGCGAGGACGGCCACCAGCGGTGCAGCAGGCCTGGCAGCCCGGCGGCCAGCGCCCCCAGTGACCCGGCAGCGGTCGCCACCGCGTTGTACAGCCCGAACCCGGCGATCTGCCTGCCGCCCGCAAGACCTGTGGCGAGCATCGGCTGCTCCAGCGAGGTGAACGGTCCCGACTCGACCACATCGGTCGACAGCGCCCCGGTCAGGCTGGCTAGCAACAGCAGCCACAGCGGCGATGGGAACGCGAACACCACGCCCACGACCGCGAGCAGCAGGTACATCACCACGTAACAGCGGCGCCGCCCCGCCCGGTCGGCGTACCGGGCCAGCAGCATCGACGCCGCCACCGTGCCGGCTACCACCGCGCTCAGGACCAGGCCCACCAGGCCGGCCGAGTAGCCCCGCTGACGCAGCGTGACGCCCAGCAGCACCGCGCCGAGGCCGTACCCGAAGGCCCGCAGTGCCTGCGCGGCCAGGATCCGGCGGACATCCGGCGCCAGCCGCGCTGTCATGACGGCTCGCGGCCCAGCAGCAGCGCCCGGCGGCGGTACTCATACAGCCCGTCGAACATACGGCCGGCGAGAGCCAGCATCGCGGGGTCGTCCAGGATCATCGATAGTCCCCGGCACAGCACATCCAGACCCGGCGCCTCCGGTGCGTCGTACCGCTCATCGTCCAGGTCCGCTTCGTGCACGATCCTGGCGATGTCCCACAGGACCGGATCATCCAGCCCGAACACCCGGAGCATCGTCTCGAATGTGCAGTCTCCCTCGTGGTGGGACAGCTCGACGCCGCGCATGTCGAACGGGGTGGCGTCGGCGGGGACCTGCTCCGGGTCGTCGACGAACACGAACTCCGCGTCCGGGTCGGTGAACCGGTGGATCAGCCACGCGCACGCCGCCCTGTCCACATGGCAGCCGGCCCTCGTCGCCCACCTCACCGCACGACTGCCTCAGCCATCAGTGACTCCACAGCCCGGCGTGCCTCCTCGCGCTCCGGCGGCGGGAAGTAGTCACGCTGCGAGATCCGCCGCAGCTGCCTCCGCAGCGGCGCCACGGTCCGAGCCATGACATTTCCGGTCGCCATGGCCTCACTGGCGGCAGCTGTCACCGCCCGGTACTCCGCCGCCACCGCCGCCGCCATCGCCTGGGCCAGCGCGAGCTCCGCCGCCGCCGACATCAGCGTGGCTTTCCACAACGTTGCCTCGCCGCCCGCCTCGGTCACTTCGTCAGCGATCCACTCCAGCCGCTCCTGGGACCGGGCATCGGCAGGCAGGGCCACCAGGCCGTCACCTAGCTTGGCCACTCCGAGGCCGCCCAGTTTGCGCCACACTGCGATCCGCGGCGTGGACGGCTCCCGCGGCATCCGGTAGGCAAGCAGCAGCCACTCCATCGAGCCAGCCATCCCGCCACCGTAAGCGCCTTCGGCGGGTAACGCAACCGTGGTTACAGGCCAAGAGGCCAGTGGGCACCGCCGACCCCTGCCCTTGTCGATCATGCCGAGCAGGCAATGCGGCCACTCCCGCCGCAGCGGACATCGGGCAGATCAGATCCGGCTCCCTTTGGATGACCATCGCCGAGTCCTCCGCGCTGACCCGCCTGCTGCATCCCCAGGCACATGTCGACCTGATCGCGGTGGCCGCCGCAGCGCTGATCGGTTCGCCAGCAACGAGCTGGCCGCCCAGACTGCCGGGAACCGCATAGCCCAGACCCCTCGCACCAATGTGCCCGACAGCGGCCTCTGCGAGTCGCGGCTGCGACGAACCACGCCCAATCCGGCAGCGACAGAACTCCCGTTCGGGAGCGGCAAAGATGGCCATGCCAGCGAACCGGAACCGGCCCAATAAGGCGGCGATGAGCGCTCGTGGCGATGAGCGGCGGTTAGGCAGCGAAGTTAGGTGCGGGGTGCGTCAGCTCCCACGCGGCAAGGGTCGCGGCCGGGGGAATATACGCTGTGCGCGGTGCCGGCGATGTGTTTCGATGACGGGCATGGCGCACGACCTCGTCCACCCTCCCAAGGCACATCCGGGCGATCATATCGCCGTTCTCGCGCCGTCGTTCGCAGCGGCAGGGGCCTTTCCTGCCGTGCACGAGCAGGCGATGCGGCGGCTCACCGAAGTGACCGACCTCATCCCGGTCGAGTTCCCGACGACGCGCGAAGTAGGAGCGACCCCGCTGGCACGGGCCGCCGACATCAACGCTGCGTTCGCTGATCCGGCGATCCGCGGCATCCTCGCGGTAGTCGGCGGGGAAGACCAGATCACCGTCATCCCGCACCTGGATGCCGGGCTCGCAGGGCGCGACCCCAAGCCATTCCTCGGGACAAGCGACAACACCAACCTGCATCACTGGCTGTGGGCGAACGGCATCGCCAGCTTCTACGGCGGATCGTCCCAGGTGCACCTAGGCCCCGGCCCCGGCATCGACGACGTCCACGTGCGATCGCTGCGAGCTGCTCTCGTCACCGGTGAGACGCTCGAGATCACGGAGCCGGGCGAGTCGGAGGATGTCGGAGTCGACTGGGGCGACCCGCGCGCCCTGAACTGCTTCGGTGAACGCGAGCCGACCGAACCGTGGAGCTGGCACGGTCCGGCCCGGTCAGTAACCGGCCGGACCTGGGGCGGCTGCGTCGAGGTCATCGAATGGATCCTCGCCGCCGGCCGATTCGCATTCGATCCGAGTGTCCTCGACGGCGCCGTACTCATCATCGAAGCCTCGGAAGAACTCCTCCCTGCGCGCCATATCGGATGGATCGTCCGCTCGCTGGGCGAGCGCGGCATCCTCGCAGCGGTCAATGCGGCCTGAACCTCACCCTCATGCCGAATTGGGGGTGTTGGGTGTGGTCACGGTGTTGTGGTGGGTGTTACCAGGCCCATGCTTCGGGGTGTAAGGCGCGACGGCGAACTCCATGAGAATGGCGGCGCTCTCGACGACGTTCGAGCCGGCAAGCTGGAAGAGGGCGAAGAACCTCTCGTTCTGCGGCTGCATCCGCAGGTCCGTGGGAGGTCGTCCTGGACCACCGCCTTCGCCGTACGCGGCGCGTCACTGCTTCGGGAGGAGCTTGTCCGTCCACAGCGGACGGCACAAGGCAGAGGCAAGGAGGTTTACCCACTCCTTGCCACTTTCAATGTATAGCGCACCTGGGGGCTTGCGGCAAGACCCGGGTCGTGCCGTAGAGTCGCCGGCCGAGGCCAGAACCTGCGGAAATCAGGGAGTCGCGAAGTGCGTGTGCTGTTGCCGGCGTGTGGGTCTCGCGGGACGTCGAACCGCCGGTGGGACTCGTGGTGCGGTTGCGGGCACTCGGTGCGGAGGTGCGGGGGTGCGCGCCGCCGGACGGCGCGGAGCAGCTGGCCGAAATGCAACCTTGCTGAATGGGGGTTTTCATGATTGACGTGATCGTGGCCGGCGGCGGACCGACCGGCTTGATGCTGGCCAGCGAGTTGCGGCTGCACGGCGTGCCCGCGCTCGTGCTGGAGAAGGAGGCGGAGCCGACCAGGATTGTCCGCGCGCTCGGCCTGCACGCGCGCAGCGTCGAGGTGATGGACCAGCGCGGTCTGCTGGAGCGTTTCCTCGCGCTCGGCCAGCAGTACCCGGTCGGTGGTTTCTTCGCCGGCATCACCAAGCCGTCGCCGGACCGGCTGGACACCGCACATCCGTACGTCCTCGCCATCCCGCAGACCACCACCGAGCGCCTGCTGACCGAGCACGCCACCGAGGTCGGCGCCGAGATCCGGCGTGGCTGCGAACTGGTCGGGCTGAGCCAGGACGAGGACGGGGTGACCGTCGAGCTGGCCGGCGGCACGCGGCTGCGCTCGCGCTACCTCGCCGGCTGCGACGGCGGCCGCAGCACGGTGCGCAAGCTGCTCGGCGTCGGCTTCCCCGGCGAGCCCGCCAGGGTCGAGACGCTGCTGGGCGAGATGGAGGTGACCGAGGATCCGGCGACGGTTGCCGCCATCGTCGCGGAAGTCCGCAAGACCCAGCTGCGGTTCGGCGCCATCCCCCTCGGGGACGGCGTGTACCGCCTCGTCGCGCCCGCCGACGGGGTGGCCGAGGACCGCACGGTCCCGCCGACCCTCGAGGAGTTCAAGCAGCAGCTGCGGGCCTTCGCGGGCACCGACTTCGGCGTGCACTCACCGCGCTGGCTCTCCCGCTTCGGCGACGCCACCCGGCTGGCCGAGCGCTACCGGACCGGCCGGGTGCTGCTGGCCGGCGACGCGGCGCACATCCACCCGCCGACCGGCGGGCAGGGCCTCAACCTCGGCATCCAGGACGCGTTCAACCTCGGCTGGAAACTGGCCGCCGAGGTCGGCGGCTGGGCACCGGAGGGGCTGCTGGACAGCTACCACACCGAACGGCACCCGGTGGCCGCCGACGTGCTGGACAACACCCGCGCGCAGATGGAGCTGCTGTCCCTCGAGCCGGGCCCCCGGTCAGTGCGCCGGCTGGTGTCGGAACTGATGGACTTCGAGAACGTGAACCGGTACCTGATCGAGAAGATCACCGCGATCGGCGTCCGCTACGACTTCGGCGACGGCCATCCACTCGTCGGCCGCCGGCTGCGGGACGTGGGGCTGAAGCGGGGGCGCCTCTACGAGCTGATGCACGGCGGCCGCGGGCTGCTGCTCGACCAGACCGGCCGGCTCTCGGTGGCGGGCTGGGCAGAGCGGGTCGACCACGTCGTGGACGTCAGCGAGGAACTGGACGTGCCCGCGGCGCTGCTGCGGCCGGACGGCCACGTGGCGTGGGTCGGTGAAGACCAGCAGGATCTACTCACCCACCTGCCCAAGTGGTTCGGCGCTGCCGTCAACTGAGCGCGCAGTTGTGACTCGAAAGGGCGGGACCTTTCTCCGGCCGGGTTCGGCGCGGTCCGGTGCCGTACCCCGCCGGCCGCGTCACCGGCCGGACCCGGGCCCGCACATCGCCGGACCGGCGCCCCGGTCGCCCCGCCCACACAACGACAAGATCAACGCGGCCTGCACCTCTTGCTGATTGCGCGCGCGATGATCTCCGAGGCTTCAATTCGCAGTTACAGCAGCCACAGCCGGGTGCCGCGCCGTCCGTCCCGTGTCCCGGCGGCGAACGCCCGCACATGCCGCTGCGCGGTAGTCCAGGTCCGCATCGACCTACCAGTCTGAACGCAGCTTGACGCGGGCCGGCCGGGAGCGGTCGATCGTGAGCACTCCCGCCCGCTCGAGCACTACGGCAACCCAGCCTGCCGTGGCCCTCTTCAGGAAGGTTCCCCCGCGCCTGGCGTGTGCTGACGATCGTGAATGTGCCGGAATCCGTTTCAGGCTTCGTTTCTGGTTTTCCCCGCTCGTAGTCCGGCTGCGCCGGCGGCGGCCTGGCATCGCGGCGCAGGCTTGATGGGAGATCGCGGTGGTCGCATCACCTGCCGTGTCCTTTGGCGGCGTGCTGCGGCAGCTGCTGTTATCCGCCTCCTCGCGGAGTCACCGTCCGCGGTGATCGATGTCTACCGGCGGCAGGTCATCTACCTGCTGCTTGCTGATATTGAGCTGGACGCCGGTTTCCATGCCGGTTACCGCGCCGATCGGGATGGCCACTTCCTTGCGGTCCCACAGGTGTCCCTCCTGCAGGAGGACATGGGTTACCTGGTGGTTGCCGGGGTCGAGGACAAGCCCTTCGACGAGTCCGATCTCGCCGTCGGTGGCGTGGACGTGGTCGTTTCGGCGAATCTGCACCTCGCCCTGGGGGACGCAGTCGTAGGTGATGGTCCGCCGCCGGGGGCCGTGGCTTCCCTCCGGGTCCCATCCCTGGCCCTGGGTCCAGACCCCGCTCATGCCGGTTCCCCCGCCCAGGCCACCGCGAAGGCCGAAGTAGGGCAAGGAGAGAACCTGGTCCGGTTCGTAACCCGGGTGCTCGGTGCCGGCCACGAAGTCTGTCTCTTCGGCGGGGTCGAGTTTCTCGAATTCGGCCCTGGTGCAGCGGAGCCGGATCTCACCCGTCGTGTCGTCGACAAGATCGAGAGGAACAAGCCGGCCGGATTCAGGCCGGTGCTCCGGCGCGACCACCAGATGGGTGACCGTACGGGCGACTGGGTCAACGACCACGCGGCGCACCGCACCGCAGACCCCGTCGGTACAGCTAACGTCGGCCCCGATCGTGAACTGCGCCTCGGCCATGACCATCCTCCTGGTTCGGTCAACTTTAGCGCGACCGCCACTGCCGGGGAATGCCAGCGGCGGCGGCCTGCGGGGGTTCTGCGGCCGGTGGCGGCCGGCAACTCGCCGGGCGGCGGGCTACATGAGAAAAGTCACGCAGCCACCGCCGGAATGGCCGCTGGACGGCGTGGCGCTGGAGGAACTGACCTGGCAGCTGCAGGATTACCTGCAGGAACCGTTCGGGGTGTGCGAGAACCGCGGCCCTCAGGTCATAGCCCGCCTGGAAGGGCCGATGCGGTGTGCGCATCGGTCTTGTGCTCCTCGCCAGCAGCGCCCGGCTGGGACCCGGTCACCGGCTGGGGATGGCGTCCCAGGTGAGAGAGCCGATCCATTGAGGAGGTGAGAACGAATGGCAGCACAACCCGCACTGCGGTACCAAGCTCGTCGCTCATGGGTGGCACGACGACATTGGCGAATCTCGTGCCCGGCACCTATACCGTCCACATCCTGCACCGGGACACCGGGACCACATGCTGGAATCTGCGGCAGGCAAGCTATACGGTCAACTCGGGCCAGGTCGTAGCAGCCACCATGGCTTGGGTCCAAGTGCCGTGGCGGTCCAGTTCCGAGGTCGCGGCGCTGGTGCGTCCAGTGGCAGATCGAGGTAACCTGCCGCGGACGGACCTGGTCCCGTACGCTTCCGCCGCTCACCCCAAGCCGACCGAGTGACAAGACGCCTGCGCCGAATGAGGGCCGGCGGCCCCCCGTCTACTTTCCGTAACCGGCGGTTCAACCAGGCCGACCTCCGCGTGGAAGGAGTCGCACCGCCATCGCGGCGGACGGGCTGATAGCGGTGGGTTCCTTGATCATGCCGAACACGCGCCCAGATCCTCGCCGGGGAACGCGACCAAGATCGTGTCACGAAATGTGACCGTCCACGACACAAGAAACGCACGCATCGTCTTCGATCGGTGCGGTTCGGCGGTCATTCGGCGTTGCCGCGCGTGTGGCGCAGAAGAGCTGTTCCGCATCGTCGCGGCGGTAGCCAGGGGAACTGGCCCGGCTTGAGGCCACCGGACGGGGGAGCGATCGCTGTACCGCGCGGTGCCGGCCGGGGAGGATGGCACCGTGGAGGCGCTGACCGAGCTGCGGGAGCTGCGGAGGTTCTGCTGCCGTCTGGTGCCTGACCGGGCGCTGGGCTCGCTGGAGGAGGCGGATGCGTTTCTGCGTGACCGCGGGCTGCTGACGCGCACGACGGACTGCGCGCTGCCGAGCTTGTATGAGGCATGCCATGAGGATCCGTATCAGCCCGGCGGCCCGGGCTTCGCGACGTGGCCGGCGACGAAATGGCCGTGGTTCGGCGAGCTCGCCGGGCGCGGCTACCTGGTTACCGCGGTTCATCGTGGCAAGAACCTGCTCGTGACCGGCGACGTGGCGCGGCTGCTCGACCCGATCTGCCGGGCCGAGACCGAGCGGATGCGCGCTGCCGACCGCGGCTGGCGCCGGCTGCTGGATCATCTCGCCGCCGCGGGCCCGTCCAGCATCGAGGACCTGCGCACTGAACTCGGGCTGACGCGGCAGGAGCTGAAGGCGCTGCGGTCACCACTGGAACGGCGCGGCGCGATCATCTCCCGCTCGGCGCAGGTCACCGCCGGTGCGGAACACCGGCATGCCAGTGAGCTGACCCGCTGGGATCAGGCCTATCCGGGCACCGGCAAGGCAGACGCTGACCCTGGCCGCGCATTCAAGGATCTCCTCGCCGCCGGCATGCGCGCAGCGGTCGTGGCACCCGAGCCTGAGCTGCGGCACTGGTTCTCCTGGCAGCGGTACTGGACGGACACGCTCGTGCACGATCTCATCCGCGAAGGACAGCTACGAAGGATAAACGGCCAGCTCGCGGCCAGCCCCAGCCAGCCCGGCGGAAGACCGGATGGCCCGGCCATACCCGAAGCCACCGGCTGAAGTCACCGACCGTCAACCCCGGGCGCAATCACGAACCGCCGATCGGTGCGCGCAGGGGGCTGACGCTCTGGCTGACTGGACCGGTGCCGACGGATTGATATGGGCGGCTCCGCGCCCTGACGTGGGCACCTCCAGTTAAGGCGAGCGCTATGGCAGCTGGCGTCGCGGTGGCGCGCGGCGCCCACCGCCAATACGACCAGTCCGTTGGGGCGTTCCTGCTCGTCCGTAGGTTCGAGCGGCACAACCCGCGCCGGAGTCTGCCCGCGCCTGGGCGTGTCCGGCCCGGCCGCTCCGGCAACTGCGCCGCGCTATCCTGACCGCGATCGGAAAGCGGCAGTTTGCGGCAGGAGATCAGCGCGGCCGTTCGCGGCGGGCCTGACTGCCGGGGTCAGGTGAACGAGAGGTGGCTGATGGGCAGGGTCTGCGTGACGGGGGCCGCCGGCCGGGCCGGCCGCGCCGTGGTGGCCGAGCTGATGGCGCGTGGCGACTGGGTCGTGGCTACGGACCTGGTGGCCCCGGCGCAGGATCTGGGCATCCCGGTGCTGCGCGCCGACCTGACCGACTACGGGCAGGCGGTGGAAGCGCTGCAGGGCGCCGACGCCGTCGTGCACCTGGCCAACATCCCGGCGCCGGATCTGCGCACTCCGGCGGTGACGTTCAACGCGAACGTGACCATGAACTTCAACGTGTTCACGGCGGCCGCGCATCTGCGGCTGGGCCGGGTGGTGTGGGCGTCCAGCGAGACGACGCTGGGCCTGCCCTTCGACGTGCCGCCGCGGTACGCGCCGTTGGATGAGGATCACTATCCGGTGCCCACCACGACTTACGCGCTGTCCAAGGTCGCGAGCGAGACGATCGCCGGGCATATTGCGGACTGGTCGGGAATCCCGTTCGTCGCGCTCCGCTTCTCGAACATTCTCGGGCCGGCTGACTACCCGGAATTTCCCTCCTTCTGGCCGGATCCGCAGCTGCGGAAGTGGAACCTGTGGGGTTATGTCGATGAGCGCGATGCCGCGGCAGCGTGCCGGCTCGCCCTGGACGCGCCCGTGGAAGGCAGCGCCAGCTTCATCATCGCCGCGGCAGACACCGTCATGGTCCGCCCCTCAGCTGAGCTGATGCGCGAGGTCTTCCCCGCCGTGCCGCTCACCGGTGAGATCAGCGGCACCGGCACTTTGCTGTCCATCGGCCGCGCCCGGCAGGAACTGGGATTCGCGCCAAGCCACTCCTGGCGCGACCACATCAGCCAGTAGCCGCGGCAGGCTCAGCCGCAGCCAAGCGCCCGCCTGGCACAAGCGATCCCGCGCAGCTCGCCGTAACGTGCGACCATCACACGCTCTGCCGCGACGACGATCGTTCCCGGCTGGTCACCGGGCGTGTTCGAGCCTTCGGCGGGGCCAGCACGCACTCCCGCCGATCTGCATGCGGATCCCAGCCTCGGGTGCGCCGTCGAGCCGCACCGGAGCGGGCGATCTGTGAGTGGCCGGGGCGACGGGCGCGGCTGCCTGAGGATTACGGAAGCGGGTCACAATGAGGGTGGCGCAGCCATCAGTGCGGATCCGCCAGCCGAGAGACGCACATTGGGCTCGAGATGCGCGGTGCCGCCGTCCTTGGGCTGGCCCGTCCGTGCCGTGCGTAACGGGACGTTCTGGGCACGGCTGCGGCGTCCTCGCCGGCGTCAGCCGTCTGGCCGGGGGAAATGCTCGGGTATATGGGCCGCCGTGGCCTCTGCTGCGCGATCGGGCCAGTCCGCCGGGATTTCGGCGGAGTCGGTGAGGCGCAGCTTGCGGCGGGCACGCTGGTAGAACGTGGTGTGGCCGAGCCGGACCACCCGCGCCGCAGCGGGGCGGGGCCGCATCCCGATCTGCTCGCCGGGGCTGGTGTACCCGGCGACCACCCCGTCCACCTCGACTGCCAGCCGGCCGCTGGCGGGCAGGATCTCCAGCATGACCGACTCACGGGCGGAGATCACCACGCCACGGTTGTAGGCCGAGTGCGGAGCCGCAGGGGTCACCAGCAAGGCCTCTACGGTCGGGCTGACGATCGGCCCGCCCGCCGAGAAGCTGTAGGCGGTTGAGCCGGTCGGGGTGGCGACCACCACCGCGTCGGCGGCGTAGCTGACAAACGGCTGGCCGTCGACGTGCACCGCCACGATGGCGGACCCCTGCCCCGGGACACGGACGACGGCGACGTCGTTGAACGCGGTGATGGTCTGGCCGCCGAGCACGCCATCGATGGCCAGCCGCGGCTCGATCGTGAACTGCTTGCTGTCGATGGCCGACAGCGCACCGGGCAGGCCCGGCACGTCCACTTCCGCCAGGAACCCGAGCTTGCCCAGGTTCACACCCAGGACCGGTGCGCGCTGCCGGTCGGCCAGCCGCATGGCCCGCAGCATCGTCCCGTCCCCGCCCAGGCTCACGACCAGGTCGCAGCGGCGGCCGAGTTCCTCCGCGGTAACCGGCATGGCGGCGCAGTTCAGCCTGCTGATCTCCGCCTCGATGCCCAGGACCGCGATCTGCCTGCGGCTGGCCCAGCCCAGCACCGTATCGACCGCCGCCGCCGAATCACGCTCCGGATGCAGAACCAGGCCTACTGCACGCATAACCGGGACGCTACCGCCGCCCGTGACGCCGCGGAGCCAGCTACGAGGGACCGCCGAGCGCCAGGCGGGCGGCGCTGACATCTTCCCGGCCGTGGCCGGCGTCAACGGCGGCGCGCCACTGGCGGGACAGCGCGGCCAGGAGCGGCAGCTCGCCATGGCCCGCTGCCGCGATCGCGAGGTCCACGTCCTTGAGCGCCCACTCCAGCGGGAACTCGGGCGCGAAATCGCCTCGCTCCATCTTGTGCAGCTTGGCGTCCGCGATCGGCGCGTCCAGCGGGCCGCCCTCGATAACCTCGGCCAGCTGGGCGTCATCGATGTCCAGCCGACCAGCCAGTTCCAGGGCCTCAGCCACGCCCTCGATCAAGATCGACATGTAGGCGTTGACGACCAGCTTCATCCGGCTGCCCTGGCCGGCCTCGCCCAGCCACACCGTCTTGCGGCCGATCACCGAGAACACCGGGCGCACGGCTGCTGCCGCTGCGGGCGGGCCGGACGCCAGGATGAGCAGCTGGCCGGCCTCGGCGGGGCCCTTGCTGCCCGATACCGGCGCGTCCACGAACATGACATCGGGCCGCAGCTGACCGAGTCGGCTGCCGATCTCAGTCGTTGCGGCAAGGCCAATCGTCCCCATTTGCGCCCACACCGCGCCCCCAGCCATAGCCTCTGCCACGCCGCCAGCGAAGATCACCGAGTTCACCACGCCGGCGGTCGGCAGCATCGTGATCACGACGTGCGCATCACGGGCCGCCTCCGCCGGCGACGCTGCCACCAGCGCCCCGGCATCGGACAGCGACGCGCCCGCCGCGGGCGACCGATCCCAGACCGCGGTGCGCAGCCCGGCGGAGACCAGATTGCGGGCTATCGCCGAGCCCATGATGCCGGTCCCCAGCACGGCCACCCGCACATTCTCGCCACCGCTATCCGTCGCAGCCATCTCAGTCTCCCTCCGCGCAGTTATCACAGCCCCGTGCGGGAGTGCCGCAGCTCAGCCGGACGCACCCCGAGACGAGCACTCGAGAGGCTGGCCCGGGAGTCGCCGGCTGATGCCTCAACGGTCATGGCGCATGGGCGGGAACGGGTCCGGTTCGCCCTCGGCCACGCTACCCCCGGGCATGGCGGTGGCGCAGCACGGCGCGGGCAGCGGTCTCATCCCGGTCCCGTGGCTAGCTGCCGGTCCGCTGCTGGCATCCCTGGTGCTGCCCGCGCGGATCACCGCCGCGCTGGCGGGCTGGTCGACGCTGCCGGGCCTCGCGCTCATCGCGGACCAGCCGGGCGGGCCAGGCATGCTCGCGCCGCACCTGAGCGCTCGTGCCGCTCGCCGCGTT
>Ga0116218_1000839_pt1 | contig 20689 bp, 17 predicted proteins | sample Sb_taG_2_FD_88966 | JGI IMG/M metagenome (GOLD analysis project Ga0116218, IMG submission 88966) | Peat soil microbial communities from Weissenstadt, Germany - Sb_50d_5_LS metaG | ecosystem: Environmental > Terrestrial > Soil > Wetlands > Peat | place: Germany: Weissenstadt | collected 2010-09-21 | reverse complement strand
GCGCAGCGGAGCGCGCTGCCCTGGTACGCCAGGCTGTGGTCATCGGTGCAGGAGGCGGACAAGCAGCAGCCGGACCGGGCGCAGCGGAGGTGATGAGCCAGGCTCCCGCTGCGGCTGACGTCGCTGCCGTGACGCGGCAGCTTGGCCGCGGGCCACGCGGCATGCGCGCGGTGGCGCATCGCTGCCCGTGCGGCCTTCCCGACGTCATCGAGACCGCGCCGAGGTTGCCCGACGGCACGCCGTTCCCGACCCTCTACTACCTCACCTGCGTTCGTGCCTGTGCGATCGCCAGTCGGCTTGAGGCAGGCGGGGTGATGCGCGAGATGACGGGCCGCCTGGCCGCCGATCCAGGCCTGCGTGCTGCCTACCTCGCGGCGCACCGGGATTATGCGGCCAGGAGGGATATGGTGGCCGCTGCCACCGGACTACAGCCGCTGCCGCCGGGCGCAGCCACGGCTGGCGGCATGCCGGACCGGGTTAAGTGCCTGCACGCCCTGGTCGCGCACGAACTGGCCGCACCGGGGGTCAATCCCCTTGGCCGCGAGGCGATACTGGCCATGGGAGAGTGGTGGCAGGCCGGGCCCTGCGTGTGCGTGCCGGGCAGCTGAGACCGGCCGGAGGATCAGCTACCACCCGGCGGCCGGCCGCTGGAGCGATAGACCGGCCGAGACGGCGGCTGAGGCGGCGAGCTGAGAGGGCGGCGGAGACGGGCACCGAGGTGGCGGAGGAGCAATGGTTGAGCCTGGCCTGCAGCGGGTCGCTGCGATCGATTGCGGAACCAACTCGCTTCGGCTACTGATCGCCGACATTGACACCGGGCGGGGTGAGCTCGCGGACCTGCACCGCCGGATGGAGATCGTTCGGCTCGGCCAGGGGGTGGATTCCACCGGTCGACTGGCACCCGAGGCGCTAGCGCGGACGTTCGCGGTGCTGCATGACTACGCCAGGACAATCGCGGACTCTGGCGCTACCGCCGTCCGGCTGGTCGCCACCAGCGCGACCAGGGACGCGGCGAACGCCGATGAGTTCGCGGCCGGCGTCACTCGGATACTCGGCGTCGCGCCCGAGGTCGTCAGCGGCTCTGAGGAGGCTTACCTGTCGTTCTGCGGAGCGACCGCCGAACTCGGTCAGCTCGCTGACTCGGCCGGTCAAGACGGCTCGGCGAGCATGGCCGACCCGGCGGGCCTGAAACAGGCGCCGGAACCGCCGTTCCTGGTGGTCGACATCGGCGGCGGCTCGACCGAGTTCGTGCTCGGGCCCATCGAGCCGAAGACCGATCACGGGCTCGCCGCGATATCGATGAACATCGGCTCCGTGCGGCTGACCGAGCGGCACCTGCATACCGATCCTCCCGAGCAGGCGCAGGTCGCTGCGGCGACCGCGGACATCGACGCCGCGTTGTCGGAGGTGGCCTCGGCTATCCCCGTCACCAGTGCGCGCACCCTGGTCGGCTTGGCTGGATCGGTGACCACGCTGACCGGGGTCGCGTTGAACCTGCCCGGCTATGACTCCGCCAGGATTCATCATGCGCGCATCTCGGCCAGCCGGATTCATGAGGTGGCCCTGAGCCTGCTCAGCCAGAACCGCGCTGAGCGGGCCAGGAACGGCGCGATCCACCCCGGCCGGGTGGACGTAATCGGGGCCGGCGGGCTCATCCTGGACCGGATCATGAGCACGTTCGGCTTCGCCGAGATGGTTGCCAGCGAGCACGACATCCTGGACGGCATCGCCTGGTCGATCGTGACTGGCGGCGCAGGGAGCTTGCGACGGTTATGAGCCAGGCGGGTCCGGTCCGGCCGGGCGATGGCTGGCCGGGCGATCCGGCGACCCACGCCACGCCCGTCGCCCGCGATGCGGCGCAGGTCCGTGCCCTGGCTGCTGGCGCCGGGACGCTGGCCGAGCTCACCGCCAGGCAGTCGGTCTGCCGGGCTTGCCCGCGCCTGGTCGCCTGGCGGGAGCAGGTGGCTGTGGTCAGGCGGCGATCGTTCTCCGGCGAGCAGTACTGGGGTCGCCCGGTGCCCGGTTGGGGAGCGGAGCGGCCTGCCGTCCTGGTCGTCGGCCTGGCCCCGGCAGCGCATGGTGGCAACCGGACCGGCCGGATCTTTACCGGGGACCGCAGTGGTGATGTTCTCTTCGAGTCCCTGTGGCGATGCGGCCTGGCAACGCAGCCGACCAGCACTGCCGCAGGAGACGGGCAGTGCCTGATCGGAGTCAGGATGCTGGCCGCCGTCCGGTGCGCACCGCCGGAGAACAAGCCATCCATCGCCGAGCGGGACACCTGCCAGCCGTGGCTGGCGGCCGAACTCGACCTGACGGCCGCCAACCTGCGGGTTATCGTCTGCCTGGGCCATTTCGCCTGGCAGGCGATCTGGCGGGCGCTGATCGGCGCCGGTCATCCGGTACCTGTGCCACGGCCGGTCTTCGGCCACGGGGCTGAGGCCATGGTGCCTGCTGGCCGCGAACCCACCGGCCGCCAGACCAGCACCAGCCACCTCCAGACCAGCACCAGCCAGATTCTGATCCTGGGCTGCTACCACCCCAGTCAGCAGAACACGTTCACCGGCCGGGTCACCGGTGCCATGCTCGATGCGGTGTTCCTGCGCGCTCGCCAGCACGCTGGGCTGCCCTGAAGGCAAGCCAATGCCGATAGCCTGCGCATCTGCGTAACAGGTCGCTTGCTTAGCGTGAGAATGGCGCGATAAACCGGGCCCGGCCTTGTCGGGGTGCACAAATTGCGAACTTGATGACCCATGATATCCAGATGACCGCTTCTATGAAGCCTTTGAATATTCGACGTATGATGGGGTACGATTTTCGCGCCCCCGTAGCCCAAAGGAAGAGGCCAACCCCCTAAAAGGGTGCCAGTGTCGGTTCGACCCCGACCGGGGGTACGTTTGATCAGGCAACTGCTGGCTCGTGCCAGGTCAGCGAGGGTTGCGTGGGTCCTCCGCCACCGAGGCGATGAAATTGCGATTCACTAATTGCGCTCAACGACGACTCAGCGGCGCAATTTCCAGAACAACTCTGTATAAGGAATCGACTGCACTCCTGCGGAGCGTGCGCAGTCAAGTCCACCTATGCCCGTTATGCTAAATGCTTGCCGCCGGCCGGTCAACGGCCCAGCCAGTGGTCAGCCGCTCTGGTCGGGCCCGGCGCGGGTCAGCGTGATCGCCACGATGACCCGGCGGTCGCGGCGCATGGCTTCGGTGTAGTCGTCCCAGTCCGGATGCTCGCCGGAGATCCGGCGGTAATAGTCGATCAGCAGATCCATCGCCTCGGGCAAGTGGATGATCTCAGCGGTTCCTTCGGCCTGGATCCACTCACCGAAGAACCGATCGGTGAGCACGCAAAGCGAAGCATGCGGATCGCGGCTGAGGTTCTTCGTCTTGATCGCCATCTCGCGGGTACTGATCAGCACCCGGCCGTCGTCCCCGACGCCTGCCGTCACGGGAGATAGCTGCGGCCTTCCGTCCGACCGAGTCGTAGCGAGCACCGCCCGGTGATGGACACGCAGGAACTCGCGCGCTCGCTCAGGATCCATGCCTGCGGGTCAGGCGCTGTTCAGCCGGGTACGGCGCTGCACTTCGTACTCGTGCACGATGGCGACCGCATAGCCGTGCGACAGTCCGTGCTCGTCGGCTAGCCAGTACGCCCGTTCCATGTGACGCGTGAACGACGGTCCAGATTCCAGCCGGTGGAACCACTCCCTGAGATCACTGCCGGTGACCCGCGGAATGCGGGCGATCAGATTCTTGTGCATCTCCGGTGAGTGGATCAGGGACAAGGCGCACCTCCAGGCCGAGATCTTCCTGAGTCGAGCCTGCCCTACCAGACGGCTGCTGGCAAGAGGAGAACGTGACGCTTCCGTTATGCAACCAGGGCATTAACGCGACCTGCCAGGCGAATCGGGTGGTCCCGCCTGGCGGCAAGCCCGTCGGCCCGAGGTCAGGAGGTCCGATCGAAGGTCAGGAGAGCCGCTCGAAGATCATCGCCATGCCCTGGCCGCCGCCCACGCACATGGTCTCAAGACCGAAGGTCTTGTCGTGGAACTGCAGGCTGTTCAGCAGGGTGGAGGTGATCCGCGCACCGGTCATGCCGAACGGGTGGCCGACCGCGATCGCGCCGCCGTTCACGTTCAGCTTGTCGATGTCGATGCCGAGGTCCCGGTAGGAGGGGATCACCTGGGCCGCGAACGCCTCGTTGATCTCGACCAGGTCGATGTCATCGATCGTCATGCCAGCCCGCGCCAGCGCCTGGCGCGAAGCCTGCACCGGGCCGAGTCCCATGATCTCCGGCGACAAGGCGGTGACGCCGGTCGAGACGATCCTGGCCAGCGGGTCGATACCGAGCTCGGCTGCCTTGCGGTCACTCATCACGATCACCGCAGCCGCACCGTCGTTCAGCGGGCAGCAGTTACCTGCGGTGACGGTGCCGTCCGGCCGGAACACCGGCTCAAGCGCTGCGACCTTCTCCAGCGTGGTGCCGGCCCGTGGCCCGTCGTCGGTGCTGACAACCGTGCCGTCCGGCAGGCTCACCGCGGTGATGTCGCGCCGCCAGAAGCCGTCGGCGATCGCCTTCTCTGCCAGGTTCTGCGACCGCACGCCGAACTCGTCCTGCTCGGCGCGGGTGATGCTGCGTAGCTTCGCGACGTTCTCCGCCGTCTGTCCCATCGCCATGTAGATGTCGGGCAGCTCACCGTGGGTCCGTGGGTCTTGCCACTCGCCGGTGCCGATGCCGGACCGGGCGGCCGTCCGCTCCTCGGACGGCGCGAAGACCGGGTTCCTGGTGTCAGGCCAGCTGTCGCTGCTGCCCTTGCTGAACCGGCTGACGCACTCCACGCCCGCCGAGATGAAGACATCGCCCTCTCCAGCCTTGATCGCGTGATACGCGATCCTGGTGGACTGCAGCGAGGACGAGCAGTATCTCGTGATCGTGGTCCCTGGGAGGGAGTCGTACCCGAGCATGACAGCGACCACGCGGGCCATGTTGTAGCCCTGCTCACCGCCGGGCAGGCCACAGCCGAGAATCAGGTCCTCGACGTCCGCCGGGTCCAGCGCTGGCACTTTGGCCAGGGCCGCCTTGATCATCTGGACCGTCAGGTCGTCGGGGCGGATGCTGGTCATCGACCCCTTGAAGGCCCGGCCGATCGGCGAGCGCGCGGTTGCGACGATTACTGCCTCAGGCATGAGTGGCTCCCTGGCGAAACAAATATTTACCGCACAGTAGCTTAACTCGCCGCAACGGGCACCGGCCGCGCCACGTACCACCCGGGCTGGAGGTGGTCCGCCGACGTCAAGCCGCTGGTCGGTACCGACTCCTGCCAGTTGCCGCATACCGGGTACGTCATCTCGGGACGGTTCCGCGTGCGGACGGACGCGGGACAGGAGATGGAGTTCGGAGCAGGCGACGCGCACTCCGTCCCGTCCGGGCACGACGCGTGGGTGGAAGGCAGCGAGCCGTGTGTGATCATCGACTTCGCCGCCGGCTAGCGATCGCGGGCGGGTCTGGCCGGATACGGGGTGACGGTGCGGGCGGGGCGGCTCGCTGAGCCTGGCTCGGGGTCACGCGAATGCGGGCAGGGTTGGCCGCCAGATGCGGAGGGACCGTGCTGCGGGGCGGCTCCCTCAGCGTCTGGCGCCGGTCAGCGATCCGGCCAACGAGGCGGCGTTCCAGCGGGCGGCCCCAGCCAGGTCCCTGGCACGCTCGAGCACGTTGTAGTCCAGCCGGGCCGAGGTTTCGGCGATGGCCCGGTCCAGATCGTTGCCGCACCGGTCGAGCACGGTCGAGAAGTCGCGGCGGACTGGAGCATGCAGGTGGTAGCCGAAGGACCGGTGAATCCGGGCGAAGAGCGGCTTGTACAGCCGGGCTCGCTCATGCAGGCCGGACGAGTGCGACATCGGGTTCTTCGGCCGCCGTCGTACAAAGCCGGGCAGCACATCGGCGAACGCTTCGCGGAGTATCCACTTCTCTTGTCCGTCCCGGACCTTCAGCTCCATCGGCAGCCGCATCGCGAGCTCGACCAAAGCCAGGTCGAGGAACGGCACCCGGGCCTCCACGCCGTGGCCCATGCTGGCCCGGTCCACCCGCTGCAGCTCGGTCCGGCCCAGATTCGCGATCTTGTGCAGGAACAGCCTGCGCGCTTGCGCCGCGCCGATCCGGTGATACATCGGGTAGCCGCCGAAGAGCTCGTCCGACCCGTCCCCGGTGAGCACGACCTTGATGCCAAGCTCGCTGACCCTGCGGAACAGGGGCACGGACACGATGGCGTTGATGATGTCGCCGTACTCAGTCAGCTCGGACATCCTGATCGCTTCGCGGACATCCGCCAGCCGGATCTGGCCAGGGGAGAGCTCGATCACCTCATGCGGGACGCCCAGCTCGGCGGCTAGCCGACGGGCGTAGCTGATGTCCTCGCTGCCCGGTGCGCCCACCGTGAACGCGACGCAGTCCGGGTGCATGGCGCTGACCTGAGCCAGTGCGAGTGAGCTATCCAGGCCGCCGGACAAGATCACCCCTACGGTCAGATCGGTGTCCACCCGGACCCGGACGCTGTCCTCGAAGGCCGCCCGGACGAGCTTTGCCGCCTCAGCCGGTTCACCGATGGGCTCGTCGTCGTGACCAAGGCGGGTCAGGTCAGCATGCGGCACTAGCTCGGGCCGCGCTCCTGGCCCGGCCCAGCCGTGATGGCCAGGCGGCACCTCAGAGATCGGCACCCCGATGGCGGCCAGCGCCTTGATCTCGGACGCCACATGCAGGCAGCCGGAGCTGACCGACCAGTACAGCGGTTTGACCCCGACCGGATCCCGAGCCAGATAAATGCGCCCGACCGACAGGTCGGCGATGGCGAAGGCGAACTCGCCCCGGAACCTGGACACGGCGTGCTCACCCCACTGGCCGAACGCTTCGAGCACGACCTCGGTGTCACCTTCGCTGCGAAACCGCCGACCGAGCTGATGCAACTGCGCCCGTAGCGCCCGGTAGTTGAAGATCTCGCCGTTGTAGCAGAGCAGCCAGCGACCGTCAGCCGAGACCCAGGGCTGCACCGCGCGCTCCCGGTCGACGATGCACAGCCGCCGCGTCCCGGCCAGCAGCTTGTCAGCGCAGCGGACCTCCTCCTTCTCGCCGCGCGGCCGCTGCACCTCGAGCATGCGGCGGAACGCTGCCGGACTGGCACCGGATCCGGCGATCAGGGCAATGCCGCACACCGCGAATCAGATGCCGGACCGTGGCGCGGGAATGAATCGCGGTCCCTCGCCGGGGCGCGGCTCTTCGTCCAGCGGGAGCCCCTCGACCGGTCCGGTTTCATCGTCCAGCGAGGGTCCTTCGTCCAGCCAGAGTCCGTCGTCCAGCGATGGATCCTGGTCCAGCCAGAGTCCATCGTCCAGCCCGGGTAGGCCGTCCGGCGATGGCCGTTCCAGCCGCCGTTCTTCGACTGGTTGCAGCGCCAGGGCAGACCGTGGTTCCAGGGCAGCGCGTGGTTCGAGCACGGGCCGTGGTTCCAGCACCGGCCGTGGTTCAAGTATCAGCCCCGGTTCCTGGACAATCTGGGGGTGCAGGCACACGTGCCAGGCCTGTCCTTCATCGATGATGTTGACCTCGTCGGCGCGCTGCCGATCCAGCAGCAGGGCGCGCAGGATCCGGTGGGCATGGAAGCGGCGATACCACGCCATCTCGATGTCGGCGGCGTAGCCGACACAATGCGAGCTTGGCAGCAGTGCGACATAGCCAAGGGACTTCAGATGGCGCTGGTGCGCGACGCTGCGTGCCAGGCTGGTGACCCAGAGCGGCGGCGTGCCTGGCGGGGCGACGGCGGCGAACTCGTGGGCGATCTGATTGAGCCAGGCCACCGCCTGTGGCCTGGCTCGGGCCAGCCATAGCCCTGCGGTGCGGGGCGAGCGACCGGGCAGCGCCCGCCGCTCGGCAGACCGAGCTGCACGCTCAAGCAGAGTCGCTGCCTGGTGCCGGTAGCGGAATCGCAGCTGTCCGGTCGGCTCAAGCGCGTCGAGATCGACGAGATCGGTGGCATCCCGCAGATCAGAGTCGGTCAGGTAGCTGCGGGAGTGCCCCCACCACAGAACGTCGATCTGGGCGAGCATCGAGATCCGGACGAGACCCGCCAGGCTGCCAGCCGAACTGCATGGATTCGGCCGGTAATCCCTGACCTCAACCAGCAGCCTGGCGCTCGCATCGTCCCTTCCCTGCGGCGTCGCCGACAGCAGGGCTGCGATCGGATCCTCATCGAGGCGCTTGGACAAGATCTGCTCGGCCAGGCGGGGCTCGGATCCCGCTGTCCGCCCGATCTCGGCGGTCAGGTCGCTGACCGCCGCCCGATAGCTGCTCACGTCAGGAGTGCACGACGGGAAGAACTCAGGCGGAGGGCCACTGACTGCCGCACCCTGGTCGGCTAGCCACAACGTCACGATTTCCCCAATGGTTCTAGCGGCCATAAACTACAGAGTACAGAGTGTAACAACGCGACTGCGAACGGTGACTGATTTTCGGGTCTCGGTTCGTGGCGCGTCGGTGCGTGATCCCGACTGCCGCCGGGCGGCGGCTGACCGTGGCTAGGCTTGACATCGTCCGGCCTGCGGTTAGCGTGCGGATTCGCGTGAGAACAAGGTGGTCCTCCATGCAGGTGCACGAGTCGCTGATCGAGTTGATCGGGAACACGCCGCTGGTCAGGCTCAGGAAGGTAACCCGCCAGCTGAGTCACGGCCACGGACGGGCGCCTGCCGTCCTGGCCAAGGTTGAGTACGTCAACCCAGGCGGCTCGGTCAAGGACCGGATCGCGCTGCGGATGGTCCAGGACGCTGAGGCATCAGGCGCGCTGCGGCCGGGTGGCACCATCGTGGAGCCGACGTCGGGCAACACCGGTGTCGGACTCGCGATCGTGGCGGCTGAGAAGGGCTACAAATGCGTCTTCGTCTGCCCGGACAAGGTGGCCCAGGACAAGATCAGCGTGCTGCGTGCCTACGGTGCCGAGGTCGTGGTCTGCCCGACTACCGTCTCGCCGGATTCCCCCGACTCCTACTACAGCGTCTCCGACCGGCTGGCCCGCGAGGTCCCCGGCGGCTGGAAGCCGAACCAGTACGCCAACCCGGCTAACCCGGATTCGCATTACCACTCAACCGGCCCGGAGATCTGGGAGCAGACCGATGGCCGGGTGACCCACTTCGTGGCCGGCGTCGGCACCGGCGGGACGATCTCCGGCACCGGCCGGTACCTCAAGGAGGTATCCGGTGGCCGGGTCCAGGTGATCGGCGCCGATCCGGAGGGTTCGGTCTACTCCGGCGGGACCGGGCGGCCGTACCTGGTCGAGGGCGTCGGCGAGGACTTCTGGCCGGACACCTACGACAAGAGCATCTGCGACCAGGTCATCGCGGTGAGCGACGCCGATTCCTTCCTGATGACCCGCCGCCTGGCCAGGGAGGAGGCGCTGCTGGTCGGTGGTTCCTGCGGGATGGCTGTGGTGGCGGCGCTCGCCGTGGCCGAGCAGGCCGGGCCGGATGACATCATCGTGGTGCTGCTGCCCGATGGCGGTCGCGGCTACCTGTCGAAGATCTTCAACGACGACTGGATGGCTGACTACGGATTCCTGACGTCGGAGACCGCCGAGCCGCGAGTGGCCGACGTGCTCGACCGCAAACGCGGCCAGCTGCCGCTCTTCGTGCACGCGCACCCGGATGAGTCGGTGCGGGCCGTGATCGAGACGCTGCGCGAGTATGACGTCTCACAGCTCCCGGTGCTCAAGGAGGAGCCGCCCGTCATGGCCGCCGAGGTGATCGGTTCGATCGTGGAGCGCGACCTGCTCGACGCTCTGGTGACCGGCCGGGCCGTACCGACCGAGCCGGTGGCCGCACACATGTCCGCGCCGCTGCCGATGATCGGATCGGGCGAGCCGATCAGCGCCGCGGTCGCTGCGCTGGAGAAGGCGGGCGCCGCCGTGGTGCTGGTCGACGGCAAGCCCGCCGGAATGATCACCCGTCAGGATGTGCTTACCTTCCTGGCTGGCTAACCTGGCTAGCCAGCCAGCCAGGCTTCAGCTTCACCTGGCGGGTTGGGTCTAGCTCAGATAACGACGTCTGCTGCTAAGGAATCGCGAATGGCTGAGATAGCTGCGATGGATGGCTTCGAGACCCTGGCAATCCATGCCGGGCAGGAACCGGATCCGCTGACCGGTGCCGTAGTGCCGCCGATCTATCAGGTGTCCACTTATAAGCAGGATGGTGTCGGCGCCCTGCGCGGCGGCTCGGATGAAGGACCCGGCCGCTGGATCGAGGGCTACGAGTACTCCAGGACGGCGAATCCGACCAGAGGCGCGCTTGAGGAGTGCCTGGCCGCCCTGGAATGCGGAGCCAGGGCGCTGGCTTTCGCGTCCGGCATGTCCGCGGAAGACTGCTTGCTCAGGACAGTGCTGCAGCCCGGTGACCACGTGCTGATCCCGCACGACGCCTACGGCGGGACGTTCCGGCTGTTCGACAAGGTGCTGAAGAACTGGGGGGTGACCTACCACCCGGTGCCAGTCTCGGATTCGGCGGCGGTCCGCGCCGCCGTGACCGCAAACCGGGCGAAGCTGGTCTGGGTCGAAACGCCCACCAACCCGCTGCTGTCGATCGCCGACATCCGTGCCCTGGCCGAGATCGCCCATTCGGCGGGGGCGCTGCTCGCCGTGGACAACACGTTCGCCTCGCCTTATCTGCAGCAGCCGCTCACCCTGGGTGCCGATGTCGTGGTGCATTCGACCACCAAGTACCTCGGCGGTCACTCGGACGTGGTCGGCGGCGCGCTGGTGGTGGCCGACACCGACCTGGCCGCCAGGCTGGCCTTCCTGCAGAACGCGACCGGCTCGGCCGGTGGCCCGTTCGATGCCTGGCTGACTCTGCGCGGCATCAAGACTCTCGGCGTCAGAATGGACCGGCATTGCGATAACGGCTCGCAGGTGGCGGTCATGCTGGCCAGCCATCCTCGGGTGGCGCAGGTCTACTATCCTGGCCTGCCGGATCATCCCGGCCACGAGGTGGCTGCCAAGCAGATGCGCGGCTTCGGCGGCATGGTGTCGTTCCGGCACGCCGGAGGCGAGCAGGCCGCCGTCGAGATGTGCGGGAGAACCCGGCTGTTCACTCTCGGAGAGTCACTCGGCGGGGTGGAGTCGCTGATCGAGCATCCCGGCCGGATGACGCACGCGTCGGCGGCAGGTTCGCCGCTCGAAGTCCCGGCCGACCTGGTCCGCCTCTCGGTCGGCATCGAGACCTGCGACGACCTGCTGGAAGACCTGCGCGCCGCGCTCGGCTAGGTGGCTCAGGTTACTGGCGGGGGGATACCGTCGCGTCGCCGCCGAGTGCGCTGCGTGCCTCCTGCTGTTCGTGCCTGACGACATGCATGACGGCGTTGATCAGCGCCAGGTGGGTGAAGGCCTGCGGGAAGTTGCCCAGATGGCGGCCGGAGCCAGGGTCGATCTGTTCCGCGTAAAGCAGCAGCGGGCTCGCGTAGGACAGGACCTTCTCGCACAGGTCGCGGGCGCGGCGATGCTCGCCGATCTCGGCCAGCGCCGAAACCAGCCAGAACGAGCAGATCGTGAAGGTGCCCTCCTCGCCGCGGAGCCCGTCATCGGTCTGGTCCAGCCGGTAGCGGGGGACCAGCCCGTCGTTCGATAGCTCGTCAGCGATGGCCAGGACCGTGGCCCGCATTCGCGGGTCGTCGGGCGGCAGGAAGCTCATCAGCGGCATCAGCAGGGCCGAGGCGTCGAGTGCCGTCGTCCGGTAGTGCTGGCAGAACACGCCGCGGTCGTCGGTGGCGTTCGCGCAGATGTCGGCGTGGATCTCGTCAGCCGCCTGCTGCCATCGCCCGGCGGTCTCCTCATCCTCCCTGATCCGCGCCAGCCGGGCGCCGCGGTCCGCTGCCACCCAGCACATCAGCTTGGACGAGGTGAAGTGCTGCGGCTCGCCGCGGACCTCCCAGATGCCGTGGTCGGGCTCACGCCAGCGGGCCAGAGCCTGCTCGACCTGCTGGCGGGCCATCCGCCAGACTCGTTCGTCCAGCCAGTCCCTTGACCTGGCATGCAGGTACAGCGAGTCGACCACCGCACCCCACACGTCGTTCTGCCGCTGCGCGTATGCGGCGTTGCCGACCCGGACTGGCCGGGCGCCCTGGTAGCCGTGCAGGTGATCGAGCACCTGCTCGTCAAGTTCGCTCGAACCGTCAATCCGGTACATGATCTTCAGGTCCGCGCCGTCGCGTTCGATCAGGTCGGAGATGAACGCGAAGTAGTCGCTTGCCTCCCACTCGAAGCCAAGGGTGAACAGGCCCCAGAGCGCGAAAGTCGCATCGCGGACCCAGCTGTAGCGGTAGTCCCAGTTCCGTTCCCCGCGCGGCGTCTCGGGCAGGGACGTGGTGGCCGCAGCCGCGATGGCACCGGTCGGCGCGTACGCCAGCCCCTTGAGGGTGAGCGCGCTGCGGGTCAGATGACTGCGCCACCGGTGGTCGGGAAGGCTGCCTCTGGCCAGCCAGTGCCGCCAATGATGGGTGGTCCAGATCAGCCGCCGCTCCGCTTCCAGGTAGTCCTCGGGCGGCAGCTGGCTACCCCAGGACAGCGCGCAGAACCGGGTCTCGCCCTCCCGGAGCAGGGTTCGTGCCTGCGCGCTCGGGCCCTCGACGCCGATCCGGATGTCAGAAGTGAGGGTCAGCGTCAGGTCCCCGCCCTCCGGACGGATCGCGGCCTGCCGATAACCCTGGCCGGTGTGACTCCAGCGCGCCCGCTGACGGCCGTAGTCGAACGCCGGCTCGCAATCCATGACCAGCTGGACTGAGCCGTTCGTGCAGCGCACGGTCCGCAGCAGTGTGTGCTCGGCGTCATAGTCCGTCGGCGGCCTGGTATGCGCGCCGCGCTCGGGATGCTCGTGCCGCCACGGGCCCATCACCAGGCAGTCCTGGACAACGATCCAGCCTTCGTCGCAGTCCCAGCTGGTTTCCAGCACCATCGTGCCCGGCAAATAGCGACGGTCGGCGGGGACGGTCATGTCCGCGGGGCCGAAGCGGAACCAGCCAGCGTCCCGGTCAAGGAGCGACCCGAAAACGCTCGGGCCGTCCAGCCGGGGCAGGCACATCCACTCCACCGATCCGCTCGGCGCCACTAGGGCGGTGACTTCGCAGTCCGACAGGAACCCGTAGTCGGCGATCGGCGGGTACGACGAGAACTCCATCCGATCATCGGTGTCATCCTGAAGCGTCATCCGGCATCACTGCCCCCCGAGGAATCACCGGAACCGGGTAGGGCGCCGGCGCCCGCTACTTCACGCAGGTCTACCCAGATACCCAATGACCATGGCTGCCCGCCGGGGCAAGCCCGACCGATGGTGGGGCTGTGCCCGACTGCTGGCAGGTAACGACGCCGCTCGATCAGCTGTTCCAGACCATCAGGACCAGGACTACCAGGTAGGTCAGGCCGACCACGCCGCCGAGCATCGCGATCCTGCCGCGCTCGACGGTGGCCAGTTGGCGGGCCGGGCCGGCCGGTACGGACGCCGGGCTGGCCCCCTGAGCGTCGTCCGCCTCGCTCTCCTGAGTCGGCGCAGCACCCGTGTCGACTGGGGCGACAGCGCTCCCGGCAGCATGCTCGGCCGCCTCTTCAAGGGCACGGATGGCATGGCGCTGGTCCCTGACGATCAGCACGAGCAGGACGATCGCGACCAGGAACAGCGTCGCCGAGACGATGAGCCACGGCTTGCTGGCCTCGTTCAGCATCTGTGCCAGGACCTCGCCGGCGATCAGGACGCCGAGCGAGCCGAGCGTGAAGATGAAGGTGATCCGGGACAGATAGCGGACGACGGTGATGTTCTGCCGCCTGACGTACCTGGGAGTCGACATGATCGCCACCGTGAGCGGGCCGACCGTGAAGATGACGAAGACGACGTGCAGCCAGAGAACCAGATGCTGGGAGAAGGTCAGATGACCAGAAGCGCCAGTGGCAATGGACATGCGCTGAGTCTAGGACCCGATCACCAGGATTCTCCGGTGCTCCCGGATGATGCCGGGGCCAGACCTAGCGCCTGGCACCGCGGCACTCCGGGGATTGCGGATCGGCTAACTCAGCCGACCCGGCTAACTTGGGCGGTCAGGTCAGCTGCTCCGCTTGTTCATGATCCATGCGCCTGCCAGCGCGGCCACGCCTACCACGGCAGAAACGGCGCCGCGGGCATTGTGGTTGCCCTTCTTGACGTGGCTGCCAGCCGTCAGGAAGCCGGGCAGCGCGCTGCCGTCGACGAAATACAAAATGCCGAGGACGATGGCCAGGACGCCGATCACGGCCAGCACGATGACCAGCGGCTTGCGCCCGGCACCTGTCACGCTTGCACTACTCACTTTCTTCCTCCTATAAGGCTTCCGCTTGATCTTGGCCGACGGTCGCACGCCCGGGCCAGCGGAGACGACTACGACCGGCACCGTACTACGTGCGGGCACCGGATAGGTGTACTTCCAGAAACCGGCGAATATCAGTGCTATCTGCTGCGTTCCCGCCGGGCCCGCAGGAAGTCGCTTACCACGTACTCGCCCAGACTATCGGGCATCGCCCGGAGCACGCGGCCGCCATTGCGCCTAGCCACTTCATCAACGAAGGCGGTCAGCCGCTCATCATCGGCCAGCATGAAGATGTTGAGCGTCGCCTGGCGTCTGGTCATCTTGTCCACCTCGGCCATGGTCAGCTCGAGCGTCTCAGGCGACGGTGGCCAGTCGAACCAGGACCGACCGTCCCTGCGCAGGTGAGCGGTCGGCTCACCGTCGGTGATGATCAGCACCACCGGGTTGTGCTCGGGGCGACGATCAAGGAACCGGCCGGCCAGCACCAGAGCGTGGTGCAGGTTGGTGCCCTGCACCATGTCCCAGCCGAGTTCGGCCAGATCCGTTTCGCGCAGTTCCCTGGCGTAGTTGGAGAATCCGACAACTTGCAGCGAGTCCTGCGGGAATCTGGTCCGGACCAGTGAGTACAGGGCCAGCGCCGTTTGTTTCGCCGCTCCCCAGGTCCCGCGCAGTGCCATCGAATAGGACAGGTCCACCAGCAGGCAGACCGCCGCCGACGCGCGACGCTCGGTCTCGCCGATCTCGAAGTCGCTGACTGACAGCTGCACGTTCGGCCGCTGGCCGACCGATTCGCCGGGCACGCCGCCGCGAAGCAGAGCGTTGCGGACCGTGGCCGCGGTGTCGATCGGCTGCTCATCGCCGAACCGCCACGGCCTGGTGGCGCCGGTCAGCTCGCCGGCCTGGCCGACGTCGCGCTGATCGTGGTCGCCGTGACCACCCTCGGCCAGTTTCGCGAACACCTTGCGCAGCGCGGTGTCGCCCAGCCGCCGCACCGCCTTCGGGGTGAGCTCCAGCTTGCCCTCGTTGGCCTGCAGGTATCCCTGCCGCTGCAGCTCCCGCTCGATCTGGCGGAGTGCCTCCATGTCATCCACCGCTTGGCGGCCCAGTGCCCGCCGCACCGCTTCCTCGTCGATGTCGTCAAGTCGCGCACCGGGGTAGTCCTGGCGCAGCGCCTCCTCGAGCTCGGCGAGGTCGGCAAGCTCGGCCACGGCGGTCGTCGCGTCACCCAGACCGAGCGGGTCTGAGCCGGTCATCCGCTCGCCGTTCGGTCCGTTCCAGTCGATGTCGGGCCGCCGAGCCCGCAGCGCGTCGGCCAGCCTGGCCATCTCCTGTGCCAGCCCGGCATCCTCCAGGGTCTGCGACATCAGCCCGGCCAGCTCGTCGCGCTGGGCGTCGCTGAGCGAGTTCAGCAGCCGCTGCGCTGCGGCCATCCGGCGGACCAGTGAGTCCACCAGCTCCTCGAGATTCGCCGGCGATTCAGGAAAGAAGTCCCCGTACTCCTGCATGAAGGCGTCGAAATCCTGCTGGGTATGGACGCCTGCGGCATCTGCCTCGATCATCGCCGTCAGCGCGGACATCATATCCTTGACCCGCCGCATCGCCTCGGGATCCGGCTCTTCCATGGTCTGCTTGATGCCGCGGAACTGGCTGTCAAGCACCTCGCGCCGCAGCAACTCCTTGAGCTGCTCGAAGGTCTGGGCGGCAGCCTCGCTCTGCCACTGGTAGTCGGCCAGCCTCCGGATTGCCTGGGCCGTGTCTGACGGCAGCGCGTCGAGCTCAGCCTCGCGCATCCTGGCATCGTCACTGGGATCGGGGAAGAGCTCGGCCCGCTCCTGCCCGATCGCTGTGTCCAGCATCGCCCTGACCTGCTCCAGGATCCCATCGAGGCGTCCACTGCGGCGCAGCTCCCGCTGCCGCTCGCGGACCTGACGGAGCAGGTCGTCCAGGCCGTGGTGGTCCGAAATGCCCCGCCTGAGCAGGTCACGGAGCGCGTTGGCCACATCGTCGCCATTCAGGATGGCATCGCCGAGCGCGTCTACCGCGCCGCGGACGTCATACGGCGGCTCAAGCGGATCGGGCCCGCCGTGGTAGGGGCCATACCGGTAACCGGTCACCGTCTCCTGCCCTCCCGCGCGGCTACCCTGCCTCGCGCCTAGCTGCGATAGATGGCGGTGCCGTCCACGACATCCTTGGACAGCCGGCGCATCAGGTACAGCCCCTCAAGTGCGAACTCGAGGGCGGCGGCCGCCTGGCCGAACGACTCGCCGCCGTCCATGTCCAGCCGCTCCATGATCTTGGCCAGGCCAGGCACGTCGCCGATTCTGCGCAGCAGCTCAGCGGCCGGCAGCAGGTCGCCGGACTCGACCATGCCGCCCTCGGCGAACTTGTCAAGCAAGCCAGTCAGGTCGGCACTGCCGAGCCTGGCGCGAAACGCGTCAGCGATGGCCCGGCGCATCAGGTGCTCGAGCACCTCGGCCTCCCGGCCTTCCTCGCTGACCTCGAACTCGACCTTGCCGCGCAGCGTGCTGATGATCGCCGGCAGATCGCAGATCCTGGCAACGGGCTGATCTTCGCCGCTGATCGCCGCTCGCCGGACCGCCGCGGCGACGACGGCTTCGGCGGCGGCGATCGCGAACCTGGCGGAGACGCCGGAGCGGGCGTCCACCGCGGGCGAGGCGCGCACCAGCCGGGTGAACCTGGCGATCACCTCGATCAGGTGCTCGGGCAGGACCGCGTCGGGTGACTGGCCGCCCCAGGCGATCGAGGCCTCCTGGCGGATAACGGCCAGCTCGGCGTCGAGCGAGAGCGGGTAATGAGTCCGGATCTCGGCGCCGAACCTGTCCTTGAGCGGCGTGATGATCCGACCCCGGTTGGTGTAGTCCTCAGGGTTCGCGCTCGCGACAAGGACCAGGTCAAGCGGCAGCCGCAGCGCGTAGCCGCGGACCGCGATGTCCCGCTCCTCAAGCACGTTGAGCAGCGAGACCTGGATCCGCTCGGCTAGGTCTGGCAGCTCGTTCAGGCAGAAGACACCACGGTTGGTGCGCGGCACCAGCCCGTAATGAATCGTCTCCGGGTCGCCCAGCGTTCGTCCCTCGGCCACCTTCACCGGGTCGATGTCGCCGATCAGGTCACCCACGCTGGTGTCGGGCGTGGCGAGTTTCTCGCCATACCGTTCGCTCCGGTGATGCCAGCTGACCGGCAGATCCTCCTCAAGCTCTGCGGCCAGGCGGCGGCATCTGGTGCAGACCGGCGCGTACGGATGGTCGTTGATCTCGCATCCGGTGACCACCGGCGACCATTCATCGAGCAGGCCGGTCAGAGTACGGATCAGCCGGGTCTTGCCCTGGCCGCGCTCGCCGAGCAGGATGACGTCGTGCCCCGCAATCAGGGCGCGCTCCAGATGCGGCAGGACCGTCTCACCGAACCCGAGGATGCCGGGAAAGGGATCTTCGCCCGCGCGCAACCGGGCGAGCAGGTTCTGCCGCACCTCGTCCTTGACGCTCCGGAACTGATGGCCGCTTGCGCGTAGTTCACCGAGCGTCTTGACTGCTGGGGCGGCTGCTGCGGTAGTGGTTGGCGAGGACTGGCTTCGAGGCTCCACCATTCGACACTATGTCCATGGCGGCGTAGTCCGCACCTTGGGAGGCCCAGCATGGCGGAGAGCGGTCCGGTCCTGGTTATCGATGTCGGCGGCACAAAGATCGCCGCCGGGGTGGCTGAGCCGGGCGGCCGCCTGATTACCTGGGCGCAGGTGGCGACGCCGGGCGATGTCGATGCCGAGCACCTCTGGCGCACCCTGGAGTCGTTGCTCGTCCAGGTGCTCAGCACCGCCAAGATTGCTGATCCGGCCGAGCTTACCGGGCTTGGCTGCGGCTGCGGCGGCCCGATGGAATGGCCGGCCGGCCTGGTCTCGCCGCTCAACATCCCTGGCTGGCGGGCGTTCCCGCTGCGGGCACGGCTAGCCGAGCGGTACCCAGGTATCCCGGTGCGGGTGCACAATGACGCGATCTGCATGGCGGCAGGAGAGCACTGGCGTGGCGCCGGCCGGGGCCGGCGCAATGTGCTCGGCATGGTGGTGTCGACCGGCGTCGGCGGCGGGCTGATCCTGGACAACCGGCTGATCGAGGGAACGTCCGGCAATGCCGGGCATATCGGTCATGTAGTGGTCGATCCGGACGATGGTCCGCTCTGCGTGTGTGGTGGCCGCGGCTGCCTGGAAGCGATTGCCCGCGGACTCGCGCTGGTCACCTGGGCGCAGGCCGAGGGCTGGCGGCCGGATCAGCCCGGCCTGACCGCCAAGGACCTGGCTGGCGATGCGGCCCAGGGTCATCCGATCGGCCACGCCGCGATGCGCCGCGCGGGCAGGGCGCTCGGCATCGCGATCGCGTCGGCGACTAACCTGTGCGATCTCGAGGTCGTCGCGGTTGGCGGCGGGCTCTCTCAGGCCGGGGCGCTGCTCTTCGATCCACTCCAGGAGGCGCTGGCCGCACACGCCAGGCTGGATTTCGCCCGCCAGGTCCGGGTTGTCCCCGCTGCCCTAGGGCAGAACGCAGGCCTGGTAGGGGCGGCGGCGCTGATCTTCGCCGGTGACCGGTACTGGGCCGGAGACTAACGATGCCCACCGCGACGTGGCCGCCGCTCACCGCGACCTGGCCGCCGTCTGACCGGCCGGATGCCGCAGGCCCGGCCCCCGGCAGTGCCACACTGCAGTCATGACGACGTTGCCCGAGGTCAGCCACGGCGACATCCTGGCGGCAAGCGAGGCGCTGTGCGGTGTCGTGCGGGAGACTCCGGTGCTGCGTTCCAAGGTGCTCTCGGATCTGGCTGGTGGTCCGGTCTGGCTGAAATGCGAGCATCTGCAGCGGGCTGGCTCGTTCAAGATCCGCGGTGCCTACTGGCGGATATCCAGGCTCACCGAGGCAGAGCGGGCCCGTGGTGTGGTGGCAGCGAGCGCTGGCAACCACGCCCAGGGAGTGGCGCTTGCCGCGTCCATCCTGGGGACCCGCGCCACGGTCGTCATGCCGCAGAACGCCCAGCTGCCGAAGCTCGCGGCCACCCGGGCCTACGGGGCCGATGTCGTGCTGTATGGCGATTCGATCATCGACGCCCTGGCCAAGGCGCGCGAGATCGCCGACGCCGACGGATCGATCTTCATCCACCCGTTCGAGCATCCCGACATCATCGCCGGGCAGGGCACGGTCGGACTGGAGATCGCGGCGCAATGCCCGCAGGCGCGCACGGTCATCGTGCCGGTAGGCGGCGGTGGCCTGATGGCCGGCATCGCGCTCGCGCTGGCTGGTCGGCCGGCGGACGCGAAACCGCACCCGGCGAACTTGGCGGGCCCGTCAGACCCGGTCGACTCGGCAGGCTCGGCGGGTTCGGCCGCATCGCCAGGTTCGGCCGGTTCCCCAGGTTGGGCCAGTTCGGCCGGCTCGGCGGGTTCGGCAGGGTCGGCGCCGGTGGTGGTCGGCGTCCAGGCTGCGGCGGTAGCGCCGTTCCCGGCTTCGCTGACGGCGGGGCGCCCGGTCGGCGTCACGCCAGCCCCGACAATGGCCGACGGCATCGCGGTCGCGGTTCCCGGCGAGATCACGTTCCGCATGATCAGCGAGCTGGTCAGCCAGGTGCTGACCGTCACCGAGGAAAGTCTGTCCCGCGCACTCCTGCTCTGCCTGGAGCGGGCCAAGCAGGTGGTGGAACCGGCCGGGGCCGCTGGGGTGGCCGCGTTGCTTGAGCACCCCGGCGCGTTCGAGCCGCCGGTGGTGGTCGTCCTGTCCGGCGGCAACATCGATCCGCTCGTGCTCGCCAAGGTGCTGAGATTCGGCCTGACCGCGGCCGGCCGTTATCTGGCGCTCCGATGCCGGGTACCTGATCGGCCTGGCTCGCTGGCCGGGTTGCTTGCCGAGGTAGCCGCGCTCGGCAGCAGTGTGCTCGATGTGCTGCATGAGCGCGCGTCACCCGGTCTGCGGATCGATGAGGTCGAGATCAGCCTGCAGCTTGAGACCCGCGGTCCCGAGCACTGCGCGGCGATTGTCGCGGCGCTGACCGGCGCCGGCTACGCCGTCGAGGTGATCTGAAGCGTGTCCCGCTCTGGCTGGGGGTGCCCCTAGCGGTTCGTCAAGCGCGGCGGGGAGGAGCCGCTACAAGTACGCGGACCCGGAGGCCAGACTCCCCCGTGAAGGCTGGGAAGGACAAGCTGCAGTCGTGCGAGCCTGGCGAATGGACGCTCGCCGGCTCCGACGCCAAGCGGGGCGCGTCGACATGGCGTTGCCCGTCAGTTAGTGCACCACGGCTCGGCGTGGGTCAGGGATTGACGACTGCACCCGCTGATCCCGAG
>Ga0116218_1000837_pt1 | contig 20694 bp, 20 predicted proteins | sample Sb_taG_2_FD_88966 | JGI IMG/M metagenome (GOLD analysis project Ga0116218, IMG submission 88966) | Peat soil microbial communities from Weissenstadt, Germany - Sb_50d_5_LS metaG | ecosystem: Environmental > Terrestrial > Soil > Wetlands > Peat | place: Germany: Weissenstadt | collected 2010-09-21 | reverse complement strand
TAGGTGTGCTCAAAGATGAACGACTGCCGCACCTGGTAGTTGGCCAGATTCCAGAGGTTCTTGGACGCCAGAGCCATCTCGTCGAGAGCGCGAAACTGCGGGTGAGACTGTTCAATCACGTGTTGTTCGACGCGCGTCATGCCTTTTACTCCCCTCCCCTATGACGATCTCATCGCTTCATAGGAAGATATCTTTCTTCCAGCTTGTAGAGATCTCGAAGCAAAAGCCGTCCTCCTTTACACTGAGAATGGTCGCTTCTTCTGTCTTCCCGATTTCATCTACTCTGCTCCTATTCTTTTCCTCTGCCCGAAAGGCGGAACGCCTTTCATCCCACGCAGGAATGTTGGGGGCTTTCAGGCCATGTTAGGTGTACCGTCGGTTATCATGATATGTCAATGTTTTTCATGATTTCGAGCGAACGTTCGCTACACATAGAAGCATGCTACCAGGGGATCTCCAAACGTACGAAGACGCTGTGGACCAGGACCTATTGCAAATCATCAGCTTGCCCGTATGTGTGCCGCTATCACCCACTCGCATACGACGCAGGGAAGCGAGCTAGACCTCATGATGGAATCGGTTCTTTGAGACGTGTTCTGTTTTCGTGATACATTGGCCCTCAATGGGATGGTCAGTATGCACGTTCAGGTGCAGATTGGAGTGACCCCACTTTTGGGTGACGCGGCCCATGCTAATGATTTGCGAGATCACTTTAAGACGTTCCCCTAGCACCTGCCCGCGAATATCCATCAAAGCGGCCATAAGCCATATCTCTGCACGAACTGGCCCATTATGCAGAAGACAGCGAAGCATAGGCTGACCAACAAGCTCTACCAGGAAGACTCTTCTCGGAAGCTAGCTGGTGGCAGGCCTCCGGGTCTTCAAGTTGGTAACCAATGCCTGCAGGTTGGGGTCTTCAATAGGATCGGTCACATGCACCGTATGCTGTTTTCCCGCATCTTCGATCGTGATGGTGTACTGACGGTAATCCGCTGCCCCAGGTGCAGGCGAACCCACCACCGCTGGGAGCGCAAAAAAGTGGGCTGCATTGACCAATCGCTTCAGCTCGTCGGCTTCCTGCTCGGGTAATTGATCACTGTCGATCGTGCCTGGTTTATTGAGTCCGGGAAAGTAGGCGATACCACCCTCCATGTGAAACTGTACCTGCATCCATGTCCTCCTCTCTCGCTTAGGAAACTGAGACCCCTACTTCGCGCCAGGCATCTCTGACTGCCTTCCGTTCAAGACTGCTCTGGCCATAGAGCTGATCTGCGTTCGCAACCGTCAGGTGCGCAAATGCTTGAAAGCTGGCAGTTGGGCGTAGGCGTGGATCAAGCAGCGTTTCGTACCAGATCCGCCCAGCCTTCTCCCAGGCATATCCCCCAATCTGTATGGCGGCAAGCGCAAAAGCGTGGTTAGGGATGCCAGAATTAATGTGCACACCCCCGTTATCTGCAAGCATCTGGTTATAGTCTTGCATCGTGCCTGGTTGCGGATCTTTGCCCAACACCGGATCATCATACGCTGTGCCAGGGTCCTTCATCGAGCGCAAGGCAACTCCTTGCACCCTCTCCGTAAAGAGTCCCACACCAATGAGCCAATCAGCCTGTTCAGCCGTCTGTTGTGCCGCGAACTGCTTCACAAGGGAACCGAAGACATCCGCGATGGACTCGTTCAACGCTCCAGGCTGGTTCAGATAGACGAGTTTTGCCTCATCTCCAATGACTCCATGCGTCAGCTCATGGCCGATGACGTCAACGGGAATCGTGAAGCGGTTAAAATAAACCCCATCGCCGTCGCCGAAGACCATACGCTCGCCATTCCAGAAGGCGTTGTCGTAGTTCTGGTCAAAGTGAACGGTCGCATCGAGTGGCAACCCCTGATCGTCGATCGAGTTACGCTGATAGACGTGCCAGTAGAGGTTGTACGTATCTCCCAGTCCATCATAGGCCTCGTCTACGGCAGGGTCGCTCGTTGAACCTGTCTCCTCGGTACGGACAACATCGCCTGGTAAGCGAGTGGTGTTGTGCGTATCGTAGATGGTACGTTGGGGTTGACCAGCTGGCACAGCAGTCGGAAGGCGCCTTTCAACTGCGCTCAAGAGATCATGGTTCACACGCATAGTACGGAAGGTCGTATCAGTTCCCGAGGTCTGCAGTGCATACGTACGCTCCCGTGGCGCCGCGTTTCGGACGATCGAGTCAAGTATGTACGGCGGGAGAATACAATAGATGGAATTTCGGTGGCTTCTTCCTTGGCACATAGCATGTGCCTCCCTTCTCGTTGTCCAAGTCCCTGTGCTTGGACAGTTCACTAGCACTAGTTGGATACACGTGTAGATAATCTCAATACCAACAGTACGTTTTCACAATGATGAGTTTCGACAAGAGTAATTATACTACATGCATCTGCCGACTCCCCAATGCGCATTAGCCGAGGGAGTGTCAGAAGTAGTCTCCCCATGGAGTTCTTCTCAGAGACCCTTGGCGCATGGCTCTTTTCGACTGCGTCGATCCAAGGGCGTTTCATGGATTGTTAGACTTAACCTTCAGGACAGGAAGCACGCGCAATTCCACGATAACCGGGTGACCAATCGCTTCAGCAAGCTGGTTTGCCAACTGTTGTGCAGGTTTCAATGGGCCATTGCCTTCTACAGTTACCTCCACGACTCCATCGTTGGCGTTCACCGTATCAATTCGATAGGGCCGTGCCTACCAGCCACTGCTGTACTTCCGCCGTTGCGTGAGCGTTTTCCCTGGCGCTCATGACGTTTTGATAGGCTGTCAGCGAGAGGGGAATGCTCACGAGTAGAAGGCCCACCACGATCAGCAGAAAGGCACGGCGGCGGAACTGCCCTTGTTCATGCGAGCTCACCGACTTTCCCAGGCCGAGCACCAGAAAGACCACGCCGCCCGCGAGCAGAATCGCCAGAAAGTTAGTGAGAAAGAGCAGAGAGGCGCCCGCGGCTGCACCCAGTTGACCTTGCTTGAGCGAAATGCCGACCACGCATAGCGTGGGCACGAGCGCGATAGCTATAGCAACGCCGCCCAGCGCCTCGGCGATTTCGGAGCGGGAGGTAATGAAGGCGCCTGCCCCCAACGCTGTGAGGAGCGCGTAGAGTCCTGGGTGGATGCGCGAGATGATCTCGGCATCGCTCAGAAAGGAGGTCGTCACATCGGGTACGACCCACGCCAACAGGTAGGAGAAGAGAATCACGCAAACAGCGCCGGCACCGGCGAGAGCGAAGGCGCGTAGCGCTCGTGGAAAGGACCCCATCACGACTGCGGCAGTCGTCGCCATCATTGGCTCCATCAAGGGCGCAACGAGCATGGTCCCAATGACCGTCGCGGTGGAATTGGAGAGCACCCCATAGGTGGCGATGACGGTTGCAAAGAAGAGCAAGGCGAAAAAATTTGTCAGACGGCGCGCTGTTTGTGGTCCCTCGAGAAAGAGCTTGTCCTCGAAGGCCGGCAGATACGCCGGGTCGAATCCGAGTTTCGTGAAGAGAGCAGGTTGGGTGTTTGTTGACATGATGCCTCCAAAACGAGAATAGGATGAGAGATGATTGTCCTGCGCGTTGAAGTGAAACAGTATTTCTGGGCCGAACACTGATTCCTCATCGATCCCACAGGTTGGTGCTACGCAGGGGTCGACTCAAGCGCCAGGCTGTTGGCCGTTTGGGCTGCACCTTCCTCTTCTGCGTAGCACATGGTTCTCCATACGAGCAAGCTGCGAGCATGTGTAGCAGGACTTGACGTGCAGGAACGTGTACATGCCGCGTAAGAAAAAGCCTGAATGGACTACCCTGCAAGGAACCACCAGGATTATACCAGAGGCAACGGCCTTCTACCAACAGACCACGATCCCACAAGTGCAGCACTTGAGTGCCTTCTTTGCCCTCTTTAACGGGAGTGTGGTTCTGACAACCAGTCATCAACCTGTCAGGACTGAATACAAAATTTTGGAACGTCGTGGGAGATACTGTTTGATCGCTACGACTTCCGATCCAACCCAACATGCAGTTGATGCCCTTGAACACATGAATATGGTCAAGGAAATCTGGGAGCAGACCCATTGGCATGCTCAAGAGAGGATGGTACATTGGCCAGACCGCGACCACTAGTGTGGTATCCTATGAGAAAAGAAGCAGGAAGGAGGACGCCACATGCCCAGCACATCACTCGCAATTGAACGGGTTCTGACCCTGCTTCGAGATGCGCCGACGCGCCTCGCCGCCCTTACCGCTGATCTCTCACCAGAAGCGGTGCAGATGAGACCCACCCCCGATGAGTGGTCTGCGAGCGCAGGTACTCGCCCATCTGCGGGCGTGTGCCGCAGGTCTGGGGCGACTACATCAGAACGATCATCGCCGAGGACCGGCCTCAGTTTAGGGCGGTCAGTCCCCGCACCTGGATCAAGCAGACGGACTATCCTGACCTGGCATTTCGGCCCTCGCTCGGTGCCTTTACGGGGCAGCGTGCCGAGCTCCTGGCTGTCCTCTCTCCGTTGCCGATTGATGCCTGGGAACGCTCGGCGCGAGTTTCGAAGGTTGGAAGGGTCCTCGACCCGACCCGACCGTGCTCTCCTATGCAGAGCGACTGCTTGTCCATGAACGGCCGCACATCAAGCAAATCGCAGGCATCGCGGGCACGATGCACGCGAGAAAGGGATCTGAAGATGGGTCATGAACCACCGCATAGAATGCGGTGGTTCATGACTTCACATATTTTTCATGAAAATGTCTGGCCCTCTTCCCTCTAGGGGCAAGCACGCCCCTTCCTTTGAGATCGAGATATATCCAGAGAGCCATTCCAAGCAAAAACCCACCAATCAAATAGGCGCCTAAGACGTCGCTGGCCCAGTGAGCTCCCAGGTAAATGCGCGAGGGTCCTATCAGTACAACAAACAGCCCGGAAACAATCAGCAGCGTGGTTCGCCACCAATGACGGCCTTGAAAGAGGATTAGGGTGAACGAGAAGATCAACCCCCAAAATGCTATATAGGACATGACATGGCCGCTGGGAAAGCTCGAACCACTTGTACTGTGCATGACGTCGACCAGATCTGGAGCGGGACGAGGACGTCCCACAATATACTTAATCAGCGCATTGAGAATGGCGCTCGTTGCAGAAAGGGCCACCACCATGACAGCTTCCAAACGCAGATCTACGATCCAAAAAAGCGTGGTAGCCAGGGCAATGAGGCCTACGAAGAGAGGTATCACATCGCCGATAAAGCTGACGGCTATCATCGTGTAGTGTAACCATGGAGCCGGATTTTCTTGAAACTGCTGGGTGATGAAAATATCGATCGGTAGTATGGGGTGGTAAGATACCCACCAGGCAAGAAGTGCAAAGAGCGCGAGGAGTATGGCATACACCACCAGCAGTATTCTGCCCCACCTTGAGCTTTGGTACCAGGGCCTAAGCGCTGCCGCTACCGCCAATTGAGCTTTTCCCACAACGTCTTCCACACCTCCTTGGAGGTGTTCGCTTACCGATTCTTGATGGGAAGTGCCCTCCGCACTGTCGTGCTTTTTGTGGCCCTCATCCCTCTGTTTCTGCTGCAAACCATTTCCCCCGTTCAATGAGCCAGTGAACAATGCTTATCGCTGCGGATAGTATATCCTATTCCCTTTCTAAAAGGTAGATGGTGTGAAGTAGCGTTGAATTGTTCCTATTCTAAGAGCAGGCTTTCTGCGGGCGGATAGGTCTTCACGCCACTTAAGTTTCATACGCGCGCAAGTGGTCGCAGCGTACCCTTCCTTTAAAGATAAAGGGGTTCTATGAGAGAAGAGAACGATTCATGAAAAGGCCGCCGGATACCGCTATCTTTCAAGTAGGGGTATGGCGGCCCACGGCCCACACAGGAACTTCACAAGAATTAGAACACATGTTACACTGACGTGTATGGATGCACAGCACACCAAACACGTCACCTACAAGCTGGCTTACCATTGTGTCTGGTGTCCGTGCATACGGCAAAAAGATTCTCGTTGGCAAGCTGGCTACGTTGATCGAACAGGAAATTTGTCGTATCTGTGCATCTCTTTCGCGAGTCGCTCCCCCGAATGTTTCACCTTCACAGATCGCTCACACGCGCGACGAGATGGACTACGAGAACCTGCCCGCATACCTGGGATAGCTCATCGGCACGCCTTTGAGGCCCGCTTGCCTCCGGCGAAGCAGAGCGTTACCGGAAAGAGCAAGCCCAACAAGAATGCGTTCGTAGGACAATCACCGTGTAACAGTGGAGGATGAGAAGGACGGGACCGTTTCTCATCCTTCTCGAAAGCGAACGACATGCAGCAGATCATCACCGCAAAACTGCAGCTCATCACTACGCCGACGCAGTTTCAGGCATTACGCACCACACAACTGGCCTATCGTGATGCACTCAACGCGGTGGGTTCCTACGCTTTTGAGCATGGCAAAACCAGCAGCAATATCACTTTACATCGAGGCATGTACGCTGAGCTACGCGCACGCTATGGCTTGCCCTCCCAACTGGCTTGTAGCGTCGAGCGGCAGGTAGCCACTACCTATAAGGGACTCTGGACGAAGCTCAAGAAAAATGCCGAGCATCGTCGCAAGAAAATCACCAGGAAACGCTTTAAAGGTCTGGACAAGCCGCCAAAATATAGTTCACAAACCGTACACTATACCTATGAGCGCGACTACACCTTTCAGCGTGACAGTCGGGTGAGTCTCGGCACACTCAATGGGCGTACCACTATCCCCTACCAGGGCTACGACAAGCACCTTGCACTCATACGGTGTGGGGCAAGCATCGGTGATGCCAAGCTCTGGTACGATAAAGCCAGGGAAACCTTCTATCTACTCGTTCCCCTGGAAATTGAAGTACCTGAACCAACCTACGAGCAACTGAGCGAGGTGGTCGGCGTGGATGTCGGTATTCGCTATCTGGCAGTGACCTCCACCGGAACTGGCAGAGCGACTTTCCATTCAGGAAAACGAGTACGGCACAAAGCCAACCACTACGCACGATTGCGCAAACGCTTGCAGAAAAAAGGCACTCGTAGCGCGAAACGTCGGATGAGACGCATCGAGCAGCGAGAGAGACGGTTGAAATTGCAAGCGAACCACACCATCGCCAACCAGATCGTTAAGCAGCACCCGCACGCATTGATCGGGCTAGAACAGTTGACGGACATCCGAGAGCGCACAACACGTCGCAAGCGCAGGCGCAAGAAGAACGGCAAGGGCTACGAGCAAGTCTCGCCGAAGGCACGCAAAGCCAATCGGGTCTACTCACAGTGGTCCTTTGCCGAGTTGCATGACCTGATCAGCTACAAAGCGGCGCTCGGTGGTGGACTTTCGATCAAGGTGGATGCGGATTACACCTCAAAGGCATGCCCGGTATGTGGGCACACTGCGGATTCGAACCGCCCACGTAAAGGCTTGCTCTTTGCCTGCCAGAACCCAAGATGCAGGTATGCCCTGCATGCTGATCTGATTGGCGCGAGAAATGTGACCATGAGGACGCTTCTGGTCCGGCAGGACTGGATCAGGACGGGCACCTTGTCAATGTGCCCCGATGCATCGGACAACGAAGCCAAAGCGGCACGCCTCAGCCGGTATGCCGAGTTGCGGTGGAGTCCAGATGCAAGCCTCCGGCTTCTAGCCGGAGGTCATTGACGTCTCAGTTCAGAGCACAACCTCATGATTGAGCGATTCGGGGGATAATTCCCTCAGATGAATAGGTTCGCATGACCATTCTTAAAGAAAGTCGCACAAAGTCCTTACACATCCTTTACACTTTTGTGCGTGTTTCCACATTTGCTCAGGCTACACTTCTTTTAGAAGAAGAATGTGACCTTTCAGAAATGAGCTTTCAGAGAGACTTGGAAGTAGCCACTATCGTTGGAGGATAAAACCATGTTAGATACATATGAAGACACAAAATCGAGGGTAGCCGATCAGGCTCCCACGCAACCGACTTTGCCAAAGACTGCACCGCATCAGGCAGTGCGGGGTTACATGCAGACACCACCTGTCACACCCAGGCGTTCAAGTGGGATGCGCACAGGCACTCTTGTGGCTCTGTCACTGGTGCTGCTGCTCGTTCTGGGTGTAGGCTTATTCGCCGGGTGGCAATTCGGCAGAACCAGCGCCGCAAGTACTGGAGCAATACACGAGGTCGGTATCGGATCGCAATCAACCGTTCCCGCAATCTCCGGCAACAACGAACAGGCTGTACGAGAGGCCGTGCTTGCCAAAGTACGCCCGGCCGTCGTCGAGGTTAATGTGACCACCCAGCAAGGGGGAGCCATCGGCTCAGGCGTGATCATTGATAGCCGTGGCTATATCGTCACCAACAATCACGTCGTCGATGGCGCACAAAGTATGACGGTGACCCTCTATGATGGCACCAATCTGCAGGCCCAACTAGTCGGGACAGACCCAGCTGATGATCTGGCGGTTGTCAAGATTACTCCGCCATCCAAAGGCCTGACGGTCGTCCAGCTTGGTGATTCATCTAAGTTAACCGTAGGTCAAGATGTGATGGCCATTGGCAATCCCTTGGGTATCACGCAAACCGTGACCAATGGCATTATCAGCGCGCTTGGACGCAGTGTCTCGGAAGGTCAGGGAGGAGCCACCATTTCCAATGCCATCCAGACGGATGCTGCTATCAACCCAGGCAACAGTGGAGGAGCTTTAGTCGACATGCAGGGCAACCTAATCGGCATTCCTACCCTGACCGCCATTGACCCCGAATTCAACACCCCGGCCAGTGGTGTGGGCTTCGCTATACCGTCCAATCGGGTCGCAACCATTGTGCCGCAGATCATCTCAAACGGTAGTGTAAACCAAAATGGATGAGAAATTTGAACATATGCTGCGCTCGTGCCCCACTTGATGGAGAACACGAATTCCTTGCTACACATCAGGCCTGATCGATCAGGCCTGATCGATCAGGCCTGATTTTGGTGGACCTTCGTTATCATCCATCCAGCACATACTTAACCTCTATAGAACACTTCGCGAATATAACTATCTCGTTGTACGAGTTAGCTTCTTGCCCATCCCTCGTTGTAACATATGTGGATGTTTCACCTCCATACAGGGCGCTTCCTACGGTCTCGGTGACACGTTTTCACTGTGATGTCACTTCAAGATCATGAGCAGCAGACAATGGCGGATGATGGAGGGACTGGTTTTCTCACAGGAGAAACGTGAGTCACGGGAGGCCGCATTCTGAAATGGCGCCCGTGTCATACTCTGCGAGGGCAAGCATCATACTATCAAACAAGCACATCTAGGCTCTTGGCCGTCTCACCTCATGGGGCATCATCAGGGGTGGTCATGTACGCAGACTGCTGAATATGGTAGTTTTCCAAAACATGCTGAAGTGGGATGCGGGCTCGGTGAAAGCTTGCATCAATGATTTTGTGAGACAGCACTCACGGTGGGCTGGCCATAGCGGCTTCCCTCTTCACGCTGTCTTCTTTTTCCTTCTGGAGACATGCCATGGATAGTAAACACGTGGCTGAGTTGATAGGTACAGCATTCGAACTGGCGGGGGTTGCCGTTCTGGTGATTGGTGCCATCCTCTCGTTCACCTGGTACGTAGTTTCTCTTATCCGTTTTCGTGATGGCCCTGCCTCTTATCATCGTCTGCGTCTGTATCTTGGTAGATCAATTGTGCTCGGGCTGGAACTCCTGGTTGCCGCCGACATCATCAATAGCGTGGCTATCAACCCTACCTTCGCTAGCGTAGGCGTCCTTGGACTGATTGTGCTCGTCCGTACATTCCTGAGTTGGGCGCTCGAGGTCGAGATCAATGGGGAATGGCCCTGGCAGCGTTTGCGTTTCCACAGGAACGAACCGCCAGATCCGAACCAACTGTGACAATCAACCATGACGGCGTGAGAAAGTGTAAGCGCAGGGGGCGTCCCCTCCTGCCAGGATGTGGCGCAATAAGCCTCTTGTCATTCCCCAAACTAACTCATTCGAAGTCTTTAACAATATGTATCCCCCATGTGGACGTGCACCCTGCTGATAAGAGGCGTTGTGCTCATCACCATCCGCTAGAATGGTGGAGAGGTTGCCCGGGCACTGCTCTGATCAATAACGGCAGCAGACGCGAGTTACCTGGTCTCTGTACTGGCCTGCTTGGGCGGAGTCCACTCGGCGCCAGTCTCCTGACAGAAGGTATCGATCGCGGCATCGAGGGTGGGGAAGAAGTGATCCGGATTGAGAGGGCCGATGAGTTCGTAGCGCTCGAGCTTCGTTCGGACGGGGTCCTTGAGTTCGGCGAATACGAGGGAAATGCCGTTGGCGTTGAGTTCCTCGTCGAGGTCGACGAGCATGTCGGCGGCAGTGGTGTCGACATCGGTCATTGGCTCTGCTGCGATGAGGATCCAGCGCGGTCGTGGCGAAGCCCCTGCGAGGCGGCGGATCTGGTCGCGGAAAGTGCGTGCGTTGGCGAAGAACAGAGGCGCGTCGAAGCGGAAAATCACGAGTCCCGGAAGTTCCCCAGCTTCGGGATGCTGTCGCCGGTCGTGCTGGCCCGGCAGGCCAGGAACGCGACCGAGTGTGGTCTGGTACGGCCACCATGCTCGTCGAAACACATTGATGATCGAGAGCGCCACGGCGACCGCAATACCCGCAAGGACGCCAAGTAGCGCTACACCGAGAAGTGCCGCGATTGAGAGCAAGAACTCGACACGCCGCTGATGCCAGAGTCGTACCGTTCCGGGGATGTCGGCCAGCGAGAGTGATGCAACGATGACGACCGCAGCAAGTGTAGGGTTGGGAAGGTTTTGCAGCAGCCAGGGCGCGAACACCAGCATCAACACAATCGCAGCAGCACCAACGAGCCCGGTGATCTGCGTCTTGGCGCCGGCTTGCTCAGCGACTGCGGTTCGCGACCCGCTGGTACTGACCGGAAATCCCTGGAAGAAACTGGCAGCAACGTTCGCAGCACCGATCCCGATCATCTCTCCATTGCCGTCGACCTCCTGCCCGGTGCGGGCAGCAAAAGCCGAGGCGGTCGAGATCGTGTCAGTGAGTGCGACAAGCGATATTCCCAGTCCTCCCGCGACAAGCAGTGGGAGGTCGGTCACGGACTCAATTCTCGGCACTGTGAGTGGTGGGAATCCCTTGGGGAGGGTACCGACAAGCGAGACACCATGGCTGGCAAGATCGAACACCGATGCTGCTGCAATAGCCACAATGACCGCCACGAGTACACCCGGGACACGCGGCAGCCAGCGTTCAAGCGCCAGGATTAACCCCAGACTGACCAGCCCAATCGCAACAGATGCGCCAACTGCCTCTCCCGAAGCGAGCCCGTGCACGAATGCGCTCGCCTCGTTGATCAGGCCGTTCGCGTCAGTGGAGAACCCGAATAGTTTGGGCAGCTGTCCAATCAGAATTGTCAACGCCAGACCGTTCATGTAGCCAATCTGTGTTGGTTTTGAGAGCAGGTCGGCGACGAATCCGAGCTTCGCGATCCCGGCAACGATCATGATCGCTCCGACGATCAGTGCAAGTATGGATGCCAGGGCGATGGCACGTTCTGGGCTGCCATTAGCGCCCAGAATAGGTAGAATTGTCGCCGCAATCATCGGCCCAAGCGACGAGTCCGGGCCAAGCACCAGGATCCGCGAGGGTCCAAATACAGCATAGCCGATCAGGCACAGGATCGTGGTGTAGAGACCTGTGATCGGCGGCAAACCGGCTAGTTCGGCGTAGGCCATTCCTTGCGGTACCAGCAGTGTGCAGAGCACGATCCCCGCGACGAGGTCGCTACGCAACCACGAGATGCGGTAGCTCGTGATCATGCGCGCACCGGGTAACCACTTTGGCACCGTCATAAACCCTCCTGCCAGGTCAAAAACCACTGATGAATCCAGGTGAAGCGTTCGCGCAATAGGAGGCGACCAACGAAGGACTTGGCTTCCAAGTCCTTGACGTTTGGAGATACATGAGCCATGTTCTATCCCTCCTCCAAATGCTTACCTATTCACCACCCTCAGCAGCGTGAAATATGCACGTAGTATACAACCTGGTGTCAAGATCCCGCTTTGTGCCAGAACATCCGATCATGTGTGCAGGACGATCAAGAGAGCAGAAGCAACCAGCAAAAGCAGACCAGCATAGTGGTCAACACGCGCTCGTCACAGGAAAGCAGCGGCCAAGGTCACGACGACAAAAAACTGCCTGCCCTGTCGGCGTACCAGGGGATCTGCCCTGACTGGAGTTAAGAAAGGAACCAGCCCGAGATTGAACAGCAAATAAACAGCAGTGTACCAATCTGCTTTAAGGCGCTTCTACCCAGCCGTGTTCTTCGTGGAAACGCCATCCTTGCTGCTTTGCTTCTTCACCGGTCACATAGGGCAGCAGGTGGCCCACCAGGGGTTGTTTGGCATGGAAACGCCGCAGGTTGTCCTCGGCCCGCTCGATCATGAGTTGCAGGCCGACCAGGGGGTCCCCGATGGTCTCCTGCAAGGTCTGCAAGATCCTTGCTGCTTGCTCATCTACACTGCGTCTCTGCCGCTGGTGACCCAGGTGACGAGCCACCGTCAGCATGCTCCCTTCACCGATGAGCTCGAGATGCTCCGCCCACAGTAACATGCGCAAGCCACGCGCCAGTTCGGAGTCCAGCGTGGCGACGTTCAGTTCGGCATCGTCGCGCATGCCCCGGTTGTTCAGATTGGCGGAGCCGAGCGTGGACCAGAGATCGTCGACGATGGTGACTTTCGCATGCACGTAGATGGGCCGGTAGTCTTCTTCGCCATAGATCTCTCCTGAAGCAGCCAGGCAGAAGGCCTGAATGCGTCCCTGTGCCGCAGCTTCTGGCGCTTCCTCACGTAAGCGGGCCAGCCCCGCATCGGTGAAGGCGCGGCCCACATTGGGATTGTCAGGCAGCACGATGGCCACGGTCGCGCCCCGCCGCAAGGCTGCCGCTAGCTCGGCCAGGTTGCGCTCCATATCCGGGCTGTCGGTTCCCAGCCTCGGCAGGTCAATGCCGTAGAAGGCATGGGTCCAGAAGTACTGGTTCTCCATATAGACGAAGTGCTGCGCATTGCCGAGCGCATGCGCGTAGAGTTGGGCAATGCCTGCGATGCCATCCTCAGGAGCGAAAGTGTAGGTGTGTGCCGGGATGGTACGGGCGACCTGCACCAGGCTGGTGCTCTCTTCTGCAGGCGGTAGCGGGTGGTTGGGAACCAGCAGACGGTAGTCCCACTCGTGTCGCATGACGAGGTCGTTCCAGCGCTGGCGAAAATTTTGTTCCACATCCGCAACTGCCGGTCCTTCGATGATGGCGTGTGCATCGTGCCAGTTATGCGGGCTGCGCTCCGTTTCGTTCCTGCGCAAGGGAGAGAAGTGGCGATGGAAATGCGTATCCCAGCGGTCGTAGTCGCCATTCAGTTCGATCAGCATATCGATGCCGCCGACAAAGGCGTGGGCGCCGTCCACGACCACCATTTTTTGATGCAGCGACTCGATGGGGTGATGCAGGATGCCGTGGGAGCTGTCATCGAGCAGGCAGGTCACGCCGACCTGGCTGAGTTGCTCCTGCGCTGCCTTCGGATCGCAGTGGGAAAAGTGTTCATTACTGGCCCAGATCAAGACTTTCACATCGACACCTTTGCTCACCAGATAGCCCAGCACCGCCTGCACGGTCATGGCATGTGTACACCAGAATGCAATCTCAGGTTCCTCGAGCCCTTCTTCACGGAGTTCAGCTTTGAGCGCCTCCTGTTCAGGACTGCCGTCTGGTCCTGCGCGCTGGTCTGTGCCACGCACCAGTTCCATTAGCGGAGTCATGCCCCAGGCCGCGATGTAGATGTAGTTGCGGGCCATCAGAAAATGGCGGCACATACTGAGGAAGGTGGAGTGCGCATCGACGGCATAGCCCACCAGCGAATTGGTATGGACAGGGGTATCTCCGTCCGCCCACCAGTTTTTCAATGGTTGCTCGTAGTTTGCTGACATAGATCATCTCCTTTTGCAAAAAAGCTGTACCCCTGTTTGTACCAATTGATACTCGCTGACAATGAATATGCAGAGATGCTCGTCTGAGAAGGCTCAGCATCAGGGTAGAAGCGATGATACTGTCTAAAGAGAACAGTGAACGTGACAAGCAGCAAGACCAGGTGCATCTGAATGAAGATATGTTCGCAATGATCATGAGCACCAAGGCCAGTCGGCTCACGTCTGTTCATTCCAAGAAGCTACAAGCGGGGTAAGCAGTTGTCGAGAATGCCACGACACAGCAAAAGCCATACTCCGCGTTTGAGTGGCTTCATGTGCCACCAAGTCGTTGCTCCTATCAGTATACCATAGTGTATGCAGATGAAGATGTCGCAGCCTGCCGTTTCGCCTACTATCACATACATACACACGGCAGTTTGCCGGTGGGTCTGGCCATGGACACCAGCCAGAGTCTCTGCTTTACCGGCGTTGACAAGATCAGCCCGGCTCGCGTCCATAGAAGCCGATCGGACGGATCTGTCGTGCCGTGGCTTCATCCACCGCTTTTGACCCTTTCAACACTCAGAGTGAATGCGAAGCAAGGGCGCAGGAAGCGTTCAAAGGTAAGCCGATGGGCAATGTGTGAAGCGATGCCACCTGGTTACGGATACCCTTGCTCGTCTTCTCCCCATAGCTGTGCCTGCAAACCTGCCTGAGAATGCACTAGATGCACCTTCACTTGCCGAAAATACACCACTATATATCACAGTTCCCAAACTACCCTCTTCTATCCCCAAAGGGGAATAGCTTTCTCATGTATTTTCGGCTATAGTCATTCACATGAGGTGATCTGTAAGGTAAGACAGCATGCACAAGTGTCTGGAGAGTCAATTGACGGGATCGAACAATGAGGATATTTCAAACTTCTCTCTTTGGGTATGAACCAATCTATCCGCTTTATCAAGATCGAACCCAGAGAAGTCTATTCGTTCCCCTTTGGATCCGTCCTCGCCTATCTATGAATGTATACAACGCGAAAGGAGTAGCTACCCATGGCAACGTTAGTCGTTTTTAAGTTTCCCACTGCCGAAGGGGCCAATACCATGCTCTATACGCTGGAGGGCCTGCAGAACCAGCAGTTGATCGAGATTCATGATGGAGCCGTCGTCACCTGGCCAGCCGGAGCCAGTAAGCCCAAAACTAAGCAACTCTCTAAGAGCGTCACGACCGGGGCAGGTGCGTTAGGTGGTGCGTTTTGGGGATTTCTGTTCGGCTTGCTGTTTTTTATCCCGATCTTTGGCCTGGCGGTGGGTGCCGCGATTGGAGCCTTAATGGGGCACTTTTCGAACTATGGCATCGACCAGAGCTTCATCGAACAGGTGCGCGCAAAGATAACCCCGGGCACCTCGGCCTTGTTCCTGCTGGAGACCGGGGCTGTGGTGGACAGAGTCTCTGAGGCGGTCAAGGGGCAGCAGTTCGAGATCATTCAGACCAATCTGTCCAAAGAGCAAGAAGACAAGCTCCGTGCTGACTTCGGTGAAGAGTAAAGTAGCGCATATCGCTTGCCGCCTTTCCGAAAACTGAAAGGTTTAACGTTCGTCACCAGGCCCTGCTATATATGCAGAATGTGCTAAAAATTCGTACTACATGACTGCAAGGCAGGTAGTTGAGCAAGAACCATTACAAGCACTTGCCCAACTACTTGCCTTATGAGCGGAGGTCAATATATCTTGGAGGAGGACGTATTCCCAATAGGTAGTCGAGTTCGTGTGGCACATGATAGCCCTTTCAGAGGACGCAAAGGGATCATCCTGGCTATCCATATGATTGCTGCACCTGGCGAGCCGACATTGTGTTTCTACCTGGTTGCTCTCGATGGAACGCATCTACGGATACCTCTATGGTTTGATTACTATGAGATTGAGCTCGTTGGGACTACTTATGAACAACAGGCTGAATGCTAAATCAAGAGGAGAAAGGGTCATGACTCAACAGTATCGTATCTGCCACAATTGCGGTGCTTCTTTAACACCAGATCAAGCCTATTGCCCTCGGTGCGGGGCACAATACATCGAACCGGTTTTTCAGGAGCCTGGGGTACCACTACCTCCCCAGCAAGCACAAGTTCCCTACCAGCAACAGGGCCAGGGCTTTGCTCAACCCCCCACTTCATCACCTTCTTACCCATCTAGCTACGGGCAACAGGCGCAAATGACACCTGGTCAAGTCGGTGGTACCCCTCAACTTCCACCCTCGCAATCCAGGAAGGGTATAAGCCCCTTTTTAATCATCGCCATAGTGGTTGTGGCATTACTTGTATTAGTCGGTACAGGTAGCCTCTTTTATAACTTAGGTCAGCGGAACAGTTCTCAACCCGGCACAACTCCAACCCCTGGCATTACACCTGCACCGACACCAACTCAAGGAACAACACCGATACCTACACCGACACCAAAGATCACTCCGGGAACAACGCCGACAGCGACCGCATTCAGAGCGCTTGTTAGAATCGAAACTGTATGTCCATCCAGAATAAGCGAGTCCTCGAATACTTCAGTTCCACATGTCCTCTTTAATTCTCATTCAGGTGATAAATGGCCACATTGCGTATGGTTGCGTCCCACTTCAGGCTCGTGAAAAGGATGTGAGAAAGATGATGATTGCAAGTCTATTAAGTAATGGAACAAGCGTAATGAGCCTGGTTGGCCAGGTAGAAATACTCATCCTTTTACTCATCGTGACCTTGATCGTGGCGCTGCTGTCACGCCTGATGCGCATACCCTATACATTGCTGCTGGTCATCATTGGTTTCATTGTAGGCATCGTCGGATTGCTTTCGTTTCTTCCACATGAACATCTCGATCCTAATGTGGTCTTATACATTTTCATTCCCGCGCTGCTCTTCGAAGGGGCCTGGAACGCTGATCTTGATCGGCTGGAGGCCGAATGGCTGCCCATCATTTTGCTTGTGATTCCTGGAGTGGTGCTCTCCATATTTGTGGTCGCAGTGGCGTTGCATGTTGGTATTGGCCTGGAGTGGTTGCTGGCCCTGTTAGTGGGGACCATCGTCGCACCTACCGACCCGGTGGCTGTGATCGCCTTGTTCCAGCAACTTGGTGTACCAGATCGCCTGCGCGTCCTGGTAGAGGGGGAAAGTATCTTCAACGATGGCACAGGTGGTGCAGCCTACGAACTGGTGCTGGCGGTGCTTTTGCCTACCCTTGGCTTGGCGGAAGTTGCTGGCGAACCCTCGTTTCAGAACGCACCAGCCCTGGGGATTATGGCAGAGGTGCTCTGGCTGATCTTCGGAGGCTTCCTGCTCGGCCTTGGAGTCGGCTGGCTGGTCTCGCATCTCTTGCGCCGCATCGATGATCGCCTGGTCGTGATTACCATCACCATTGCGGTAGCGTATGGCATGTACGTGCTCGGAACGGCATTATCGACATCGGGCTTACTGGCTGTGGTGGGTGCAGGCCTTGTCATGGGCAGCTACGGACGCAAGCATGCCTTGGCTCCTCGCACGATCGAAGCCGCCGACGATGTCTGGGAGTTCATCAACTATCTGGCAAACTCCCTGCTCTTCCTCCTGCTGGGCTTCGAACTGGCCTTGACCAACCTGGTGCAATCGTTTCCGGGTATCTTCTTTGGCGTGCTTGGGGTACTCATAGGTCGCGTGCTGATGATCTATGTCTTTATCCCATTGCAAGATGTGCTGGCTCGCTGGTGGTCTCGCCGGACTCTCACGCGAAGCCCCAGACTGACACGTCCCCGTCCCATTCCCCCGGCATGGCGGCCAGTGATGGTGCTGTCAGGACTGCGTGGAGCGCTTTCGCTCGCTCTGGTACTGAGCCTGCCCGAAACGCTCGCGCAACGCAACTTGCTTACGGACATTGTCTACGGTGTGATCCTGGTCACGCTACTTGGCCAGGGGCTGACCCTGCGTGTCTTATTACCTCGCTGGAAAGACAGGTTGGTACGTGCAGAGGTTGAGGAGCCACTTCCTACCCAGGTTTAAATCGGGCTTTGGGAGTTGCTGCGTCTGTTGGTCTCTAGCTACAAGCAAACTATAAAACCTTGGAAAGGAATAGAAATCCTTTCACTAAACTGCGTTTGAACCTTCACAAAGTGATAGTTCGTGTAATTTCAGTTTATTTGCATGGGTCACCTGCTTGAGAAAAGACGACCACTGGTCCCGGGCTCAATAATACCAAATAATCCTATTCAACCATGTATCACTATTCGTGGTGTCAACAGTTGACCAAATTGATTGACAAACATGGACAACCGCGTTTTTGCCGCCCTGGTTCAGTCTGGCGTGCCAGCGTTCCTTCCCGTTTCCAGCACGTTAGCTCCCCAGGAGTCGCTCCGCAGGTGAACGAGTCTGGAACGTCACCTTTGGAACCAGCACTAGCCCCACCACCTTGCATGTTCTTGCGAACGGGCCTGGCCTGGATCGTTGGGATTGCCCTCCCCAGGCTTCTCCCATCCGGGTATGCCCGGACAGGGCGTGTACCGCCATCTCAGCCGCTTGGTGCTGCTTGAGATGGCGCTTTCTCCTTGCGCCTCCAATGCCACTCCTGATAGAACGAGTGGTGCATGTTTTTTGATGCGTTGTGATCGGCATTGGCTTCATAATGACAGAGAGGACAGCGAAACACCTTTCCCCCTTTTGCTTTCATCCATGCGCCGCCTCGGGATGAGAACCTCTCTCCCTTCGCGCCGCAGCGGGAGCAATATTGGGATGTCCCATGCGGATTGACCTCGACTGTCACGACTGACTGCTCGTAGGCTTTGTCTCTGGCGTACTGATTGATTTTGCCGCGGAGCTGATTGGCCTGTTTGCGGTTCATGCGCCGCGATTTACTTGCACCCCGGTGCTTGATTTTGCGCAACCGCTCGAAGAGCAGCACACAGCCGGGATACCTGGCACACACACGAGCAATCTGGCCCGCCACCTTGTGGGCTGCATCCTCGTTCATGCGGCGCACGTGCCGCCAGAGATCCTGATTGCTGTCTTCCCCCTTGACAGGTTTGCCTGAGAGGTGCTGCTTTTTGGCAATGCGCTTGAGATGGCGGTAGCGGGCCTGATCCAGGCCATGATCGGTGAGGAACACGGTCTGGATGATCTGGTCATGCTGCCTGACGGTGATCACGGCCAGATTCTTGACATTGAGATCCACGCCCAGCGTCACCAAGTCGGGATCTTGCTTGCTTTCCACCACTTTTTTCGCCTGGATCCCTCTCGTCTGGGCGAAATGCAGTGCTGCAGATCGCTTGCGCAGCACCAGCTTGGGACTCTCCTTCTCCCATGCTCTCTCTCGCAGGCGCTGCTCGAAGTAACGTGAAATGCGGACAGGGTAGTGGTGCCATTGCCAGGTTTCCCCCGTGTAAACTTTGAGTCTCACAAAGCGGTCCTGTTTGGAGGACTCAGAGAGATCGAGCCTGAGCGTTCCCTCGTAAAGCGTGGGGTGATTGCTGGCTCCAGGCAGCCCAGGTTTGCCTTTCTGCTTTCCTGTCTTCTGCCAGTGAGCGAGGTTGGAGAGGTAGGAGCGCGCCTTTCCTATAGCGTCTTTGATGACGGAGCGGCGATACTCAAACGGCATCTGTGGGAAGCGTTCGCTAAAGTTCCAACCAGCCCACGGGTGAGGATGTTGTTTGGTAGCACATGTTGCGGCTTCGGCCCAGGTGAGCAGCTCTTGAGCAGAGATTTTCCGCTCCCGCATCTCCTGGTGCTTTTCCGAGAAATAGCAGACCTTCTCATCGAGCTTGCCAGCATGCGACAGGAAGAGCTCGAGATAGAAGGCGCGTGCTTCGTTGAGGACCGTGGCGGTCATGTCCAGGTACGTTCGTTTCTCGGTATTGGCTCCGCCTGCTGTGCGTTTTCCCAGGTCAAGCTGGAGCTTGGTCGTGCGTGTAGCCTGTCCCATCTGCTGCCTTTTCACACTCTTTCAGAGCAGTTTTTACCCGCTCTCTGACGCCTTTGGCCCGGTGGCCGTAGAGCCTGCCTGCAAATACGGTGACAATGGTCAAGAGATCTTGCACAAGTTCTTCGATCGGTTCTTGCACCTTTGGTAAATCAAGCAGTTCGAGCCGGACCCCCTTCAGCTCAAAGCCAGTTCGAGGTAGCTGAAGCCAAAACGCACCAGACGATCAGGATATTCGATGAGAACCACGTCCACTGCCAGCTCTCCAATGAGGGCCAGAAGCTTATTCGTTCCATTCCGCTTCTCATTGAGAGATGATGCCTGCGGAGCCGATCATCGCCACCACTTCATACGACCAGGTGCGCGCCGCTTCTTTGAGCCGCTCTGTTTGCTGCACCAGCTTTCCATCTTGTTCTTGGCGTACACTTGAAACACGGGCGTAGAGAGCATAGCGCTGAGCTTAGGGTGCTGGTTGTCTGAGCATCTGTGAGAGTTCCTCGCGAGGAATGCGTCGCAGGTCGCCAGCTGTTCTCACGGCTCGAAGTTTCCCCGCTTGATCCCACCGTTGAATCGTCTTCACCGACACGCCTAACGCGTCCGCCGCTTCTTTCGAATGGAACAGATGCCCGCCATTCATGCCTTAAATATACGAGACTTTGTCCTGTTTGTGACACTCCGCATGGACTGGAAGTCCAGCAGCTTCTGGTAGAGTAGGCGGCCAGCGCGTCACTGTTTGTCCCTTAGACATGCCAGAGTTCCTTTCTGGTAGTTTCATAGGTCAGTACGTTTCCAGCCGCCCCTCCCCGAACCGGACTTGCACC
>Ga0116218_1000832_pt1 | contig 20740 bp, 19 predicted proteins | sample Sb_taG_2_FD_88966 | JGI IMG/M metagenome (GOLD analysis project Ga0116218, IMG submission 88966) | Peat soil microbial communities from Weissenstadt, Germany - Sb_50d_5_LS metaG | ecosystem: Environmental > Terrestrial > Soil > Wetlands > Peat | place: Germany: Weissenstadt | collected 2010-09-21 | reverse complement strand
GCCGGCGTCGGACGGACCGGTCTGGCGATGGCCCGCAACGGAGACCTGCCGCGCGTGCTCGCGTCGGTGCACGGCACCTACCAGGTGCCCGATCACGCCGAGCTCGCGGTCGGCGCCGTCGTGGCGGTGCTGGTGCTGACGACAGATCTGCGAGGGGCGATCGGGTTCTCGTCCTTCGGCGTGCTGGTCTACTACGCCGTGGCCAATGCGTGCGCGTTCACCCAGAGCGCGTCCCACCGTCGCTGGCCGCGCGTTCTGAACGTCGCCGGACTCGCGGGCTGCATCGTCCTGGCCGTGTCGCTGCCCCTGTCCGCCGTCCTCGCGGGTGCCGGGATGTTCGCGGTTGGCGTCGCCGGCCGAGGGCTGTCCAGGCTGAGGTCAGCCAGATCGCCCGCGTGAAACCGCTCAGCTGAGCTGGGAGGGCGTGAGCTGCCGGTGCAGCAACTCCCGGAATCGGTTGGTGTCGCCTCCGGTATAGCGGCGGCAGAGATCGAGGCCCGCCGGGTAGCACGACTCGTAGGGACGCCAAACGCGAGCCTTCAGACTCTCGAGCGACCGGGCCACAAGCCGGTCGTCCTCGAGCATCCACCGGCGGGCGTACGCGTGTATCGCTTCGGCTGGCACCTCACCCTCGTCGAGCATGATGGCGATGTTCGGACGGACGCCGAGCAGCAGTTGCCCGGCCTCGCGAACGGCGCGGGCGGTCTCGACGTCAAACGCGATACCGAGCGGCTGCAGGCACCTCGCCGCCACCTCCTCGGCCTCGTCTCCCAGCAGCGCCTCGGTCGCGTGACACGCGATTCCCTCAGACAGAAGTGACTGGGGGGTCGGGTAAACGTACACGGCGAGCTCCGCGTATCTGCGGTCGACGCCGAGCTCCGCATCCTTGCACGCGTGCTCGGTGTGGTGGCCGGGGTAGGCCTCGTGGCAAGCGAGCTCGAGCAGGAGGGAGCCGCTGATCGGCAGGTCCTCGTTGATCGCGATGTGCGTTCTCAGTGCGCCCTGGTAGTCGGCGTTGGCAAGGTAATGCCTGCCGCGCACCAGCTCGAAGGTGACGTCCTCGCCGGCGGGGAGGCCAAACGCGTCCGAGGTCCGGCCGCGAAGCTCGTCTGCGAGGGCGCGCAATCCCGGCAGCAGCTTCTCGCGTGGGACCCGTTGCGCCCGGTTCCATCGCTGGTAGCACTCGCGCACCTGGCCGCTCCCCGGAAGGGCGCGGGCGAGCATGCGGTGCGCCTCCTCGAACGTTTCGTCCGGCGCGAGTTCCACCTTCGCGCCGTGGCACCGCTCGACTAGCTCGCGGTAGGTGAACCGCTCTCCCGCCAACCACGCGACCGCCGTCGAGATCGCCGACAGCTGCGCCTGCAACCAGCCGCGGCGATCCTCATCGGATGCGACCTCGCCGCAGAGCGCGAGCAGCTCGTGCGTGTCTTCGGCGAGCGCAATCGCCGTCGGCGGCGGCTCGGCGTCGACCGCCGCGGCGAGCTCGGCCGGACCCACGTAGCTTTCGACCAGCTCCGGGACCAACCGGCGCAGCCTCAATACCAGCCGCAAATACCGCTCGCCTATGTCCACGACGTGCGATGATTCCAGCCGGTGGCGACGTTTCTGGGGATCCGGGCTGCGAGAGCCGCTGTGTTTTCGATTGCCGTGCTGTTGGTGGCGCCGGTGAGCTCGGTGGCGGCGGCCGGTTTCACGTCTGGGCTGTGGCAGGGGAAGGGTCATCTGACCGGCGGCTTCGACGGAAAGGGTGTGGACGTCCGCATCACCAAAGGGGGGACGTTCCTGTTCTGCCTCCGGGAGGGATCCGACGGCGTCGTCTCGCGGGGCAGCAAGTGGGTGATCAGGCCTACGGTCATCGGCGAGCAAAACTCGGGCGGGGCGACGGGCAAGGGCAAACTGGTCGGCGGCGGCGGCCTCTCCGGACGTGCCGGAACGGTTTCGATGAGCGGCACCGACAAGCTCAAGATCACCGTCGAAGCCAACGGTCTCAGGTTCACCGAGCCGTTCTCGCTCCCGATCAAGGCAAAGCTCCCGGTCACGCGCGCGACGCACAAGCGGGTGACCGGCGACATCGCCTTCGAGAACCGGCGCACTCAAGAGAAGGCCGGCTTTACGAGCAACGAGCGCGGCACCTACGTCGCCAAGCCGGTCGCGCACTGCAAGCTTTAGCGAGCGGCCGGCCGGCCGTTATTGTCGGTCGCGTGACTGAGGCTAGGGAACTGCGGAGCTACGGCCATGTATTCGATGCTGTGGCCGAGCAGTACGACCAGGCGCGCCCGACCTATCCGCCCGAGCTGATCGACGCCGCCTTCCGGGCGGCCGAGCTCGGGGCGGGTGACGAGGTGCTCGAGGTCGGCTGCGGAACGGGACAGCTGACGGCGATGTTGATCGCGCGCGGCCTCCGTGTCCATGCGATCGAGCCCGGAGCCAACATGGCCACGCTCGCCCGACGGCGAGTCGGGGAATCGGCGCCGGTCGAATTCCAGATCGCCCGCTTCGAGGACGCGCTCGTGCCCGCGGGCCGGTTCGCCGCACTGTTCTCGGCCACGGCGTTTCACTGGGTCGATCCCGAGGTGAGCTGGGCGCGCGCCGGACAGTCGCTTCGCCCGGGCGGGACGCTCGCCCTGCTTCAGTACTGCGCCGTCCGAGACGAGCGGACGATCGCCGACGAGGAGGCGCTGCTCGGGGCGTTGACCAGGATCGTGCCCGACATCGCCTCGACCCTCCCCCACCCACGTGACGCCGACTCGATCCTCACCGGTGCGCGGGAGCGCGCGGCCAACCTCTCCGAGGTGTGGTCATGGATCACCAACCACGAGCTGGCCGAGGCCGGCGCGGCGCCGTTGTTCGAAGACGTTCAAGTGGTCGGCGTGCCGAGCTTCAGGGAGGAAACGGCCGAGACGCTGATCGCGCACTTCCGGACCACCTCTCTCCGCTATCGGGTCCCAGCGGATCGCCGCTCGGCGCTCGAGGAGGAGACCCGCGACGTGATCGCGCAGCTTGGCGGGACGGTCCGCCAGAGCGACCTGGCGATCCTGGCGACGGGCCGGCGCCCTGCCGCCGGCTCCTAGGCCCGGCGCGCGAACCGGTACCAGAACCTAGGCACGTCGCGCATGGGGCCGGGCGGCGCTGCCCCGCTCATACCGTGGTAGCAGCCGCGGTCGTGAAGCAGGCTGAACCCGGGTGCGAGGCCAAGCTCGGGCAAGCGGGTCACGTCGGCACGGATCCAGTCGACCGCCACGCCAGCGGCGGTGGCGCGCCGTCTCGCCTTGCCGAGTGGCTTCTCTACCACGTCGATCCCGGTCACGCTCCAACCCGCTCGCGCTAGGTGGACGGCTTGCGTCCCGGTCCCGCAGCCGATGTCGAGCGCTCGCCCGGCCGGGAGCGCGTCAGCCCCTTCCACCAAGGCCACAAGCTCGGCGGGCACCTCGTCGTTGTCCCACGGGGTGAACCCGACCCGGTACATCACCTGGTAGATGAGCGACACGCCCCGTCAGCCTAGAGGCGCCACCAGCCACCCGTGCTCGCCGAACCGGTCGAGCCTGTCGTCGAGCATCCGCCGAGACCTCCACCCACTCCCTCCGGCGATCTGTCAAGAGGCCCTGGTGAAAGAATGGGCGCGACGATCGGAGGGGATCGCTCGTTCTTCGTGAGGGGCCAGTGACAGCGACGGTCATCTGCCAGCGGTGCGGTACCGAGAACCCCGGGGGCTTCAAGTTCTGCGGGGCGTGCGCAGCTCCGCTCTCCGAGGCCGAGGCGCCGCGTCAGACGCGCAAGGTCGTGACGGCGCTGTTCTGCGACGTCGTGGGCTCGACCTCACTCGGTGAGGAGCTCGATCCGGAGGTTCTGCGCGGGGTGATGAACCGCTACTTCGCCGAAATGCGGCTGACGATCGAGCGCCACGGCGGCACGGTCGAGAAGTTCATCGGCGACGCGGTGATGGCGGTGTTCGGGGTACCGAAGGTGCACGAGGACGACGCGCTCCGAGCTGTCCGCGCCGCCGGCGAGATCCGCGACCGGCTGCCGACGCTCGCCGGCGAGGCTGGTGTGACACTCCAATTTCGCACGGGCGTCAATACGGGTCCGGTCCTGACAGGCGAGGGCGAGAACCTGGCGATCGGCGACGCGGTCAACGTCGCGGCCCGCCTGGAGCAGGCCGCGCGCCCCGGCGAGATCGTGATCGGCGGCGACACACTCCAGCTTGTGCGCGACGCGGTCGAGGTCGAGCCGCTCGAGCCGTTGACGCTGAAGGGGAAGGCGGAGCCGCTCGCCGCCTACCGACTGTTACGCGTCGACCCCGCCGCACCGGGTCACGCCCGGCACTTCGACGTGCCGCTCGTCGGCCGCGAGCGTGAGCTCCAGCTGCTGCGCCAGGCCTGGGATCGAGCCGTACAGGAATCCGGCTGTCACCTGTTCACGCTGCTGGGACCGGCGGGCGTCGGGAAGTCGAGGCTCGTCGGCGAGCTGCTCGCCGGCCTCGGCGACGCCGCCACGGTGCTCCGCGGCCGCTGCCTCCACTATGGAGACGGAATCACATTCTGGCCACTGGTCGAAGCCCTGCTGGCCGTAGGGGATCCTGCCGTCGCTGTGCTCGAGCGCCTCGACGCAGGTGGCGCCGCGACCCCAGAGGAGCTGTTCTGGGAGGTCCGGAGGCTGCTCGAGTCGCTGGCGCGCCAGCGGCCGCTCGTCCTTCACGTCGACGACCTCCAGTGGGCGGAGCCGATGCTGCTCGATCTGCTCGACCACGTGGTCGACCTTTCCAGAGGCGCGCCGATCCTGCTCCTGTGCACTGCCCGCCCGGAGCTGCTCGACGATCGACCGGGTTGGGGTGGCGGCAAGCTCAACGCGACGACCGTGCTGCTCGAGCCGCTCGGCGCTACCGACAGCGAGGCGCTGCTCGACCAGCTCGGCGACGGTCTCGATCCCAAGGCTCGGGCGCGGGTGATCGCCGCCAGCGAGGGGAACCCACTGTTCCTCGAGGAGATGGTCGCGCTCGCGCGCGAGCGGGGAACCGTGGCGGTGCCGCCGACGATTCAGGCGCTGCTGGCGGCCCGGCTGGAGCGGCTGGCGGCGGAGGAGCGTGAGCTGCTCGAGCGGGGCGCGGTCGAGGGCGAGGTCTTCCACCGCCTAGCCGTGCAGGCGCTCGCCGGCGAGCGGCTGGCGACCGAGGTCGAGTTACGACTCGCCGGCCTGGTCCGCAAGGAGCTGATCCGCCCCCATCCCGCCACGATCGCGGGCGACGACGCGTTCCGCTTTCGACATCTGCTGATTCGGGATGCGGCCTACGACGGGCTGCCGAAGGTGACCCGCGCCGAGCTCCATGAGCGGTTCGCGCGGTGGCTCGAGGACGCGGCAGCCAGGATGCCGGAGCTCGACGAGATCGCCGGCTGGCACATGGAGCAGTCCGTGCGCTATCGGCGCGAACTCGGCCAGGAGTCCGATCCGCAAGTGGCTCGCAGAGCCGCAGAGCACCTGCACACCGCGAGCGGGAGAGCCCGCGAGCGCGGTGACTCCAGCGCGGCGCGCAGTCTTCTCGACCGCGCGCTGACGCTCGTGCCCGAGGAGGACGCCCTCTACGCGCGGCTCGCGGTCGACCTCGCGGAGCAGCTGATCGAAGTGGGCGACCTGGGGCGCGCCGATGAACTCCTCACCTTTTGCGAGCACCGGCCAGAGGTGGCCACGTTTGCCGCACTGAACCGGCTTGAGTGGATCAACCGCACGCGCCCGGTCGAGTCCACGGCCGCGATCGAACGGCAGCTGCCAGAGCTGCTCGAGCAGTTGGCGGCGGATGGCGATGAGCGCGGACTGGCGAAGGCTCACATGGTCGGGTTCTTTTCTCACTGGCTCGAAAGCCAGGCGCAAGAGGCCGAAAAGGAGGTTCGGCTCGCCGCCGAGCACGCGCGCAGGGCCGGCGACATGGGGCTGCGATCGCGAGCGCTCAGCTGGTATATGGCGTCGTTGTTCTACGGCCCGCGGGATTCGCATACGGTCGCCGCGGAACTCGATGCGCTCGAGCGTGAGGAGAAGGGCCCGTACTTGGCGGCGTTCCTCAAAACCGCTCGAGCCGAGTTGCTGACGTTCGAGGGTAGCTTCGAGCAGGCCCGGCGGCAGGCGCAGCAGAGCATTGAGGATTTTGCGGCCCTGGGTGGCGCCATGGAGTTCTCGGGGTGGCAGGCGCTAGCCGACGCCGAGCGTGCGGCCGGCGATCTTGACGCTGCGCTCGTGGCGCTGCTTCGGTCCGACGAGATCATGGTCACAGCCGGGGACCACGCCTTCCGTTCGACGAACCAGGCGGACATCGCGGACGTTCAGGAGCTGCGAGGTAATCGCGCGGCGGCTCAGGCCGCGATCGAGCTCTCCGAGGGGCTGAGTGCGTCGGTCGACCTGGTCAACTTTGCGACCACGCATCGCGTCCGGGCTCGGATGGCGCTAGCGGATGGCGAGCCCGAGGAGGCCGAGCGGTGGGCGCGAAGCGCGGTCGAGTTCGCCTTCCGCACGGACTTTCCAAAACATCAGGCCGAGACAAAGCTCGGACTCGCTCATGTCCTGCGGGCGCGTGCACGCCTGGACGAGGCACGCGAGGAGGCGCAGGCGGCACTTGAGCTCTACGAAGCGAAAGGAGACCGGATCAGCGCCGCCCGCGTCGGCGCCCTCATCGACGAAATCGGGACCGGCTAGAACGGAAGGCTCAGCAGCTTGAGCTGTCCTCGCGGGAGCGAGGCGCGTTCGCGAAGCGCCCGCCACATCCCCACCTGCGGTATCTCGACGAAGCCGTCAGGCTGCTGGACGAGGACCGGTGGCGGGATCTCGACGAACTGGTGGCGCACGTAAAGGCCCGCCCTGTCCTGGTGGCAGAACAGGATCACCAGATCCGGTCCGAGCGCGGCCGCGCGCCGGAGGGCCTCGACGATCACCCGGTTCGCCAGACCCTGGCCGCGGTGGGCGGCCGCGACGAACACGCCCCCGATTCCGACCACCGGCGTGACCGGGCCATCGTCGACCTGTATCTCCGCGAGCAGCAGGCCGGTCGACGCGACCAGCCGACCGTCATCGCCCTTCAACGCGACGTGACGTTCCTTTCTCCGCCACCGGAGCCCGGTGCCGCGGGCGTCGAACGGGTCGATCTCATCGCCTTCGAGCTCGGCTCGGTAGGCGTCGGTCAGCGACCCGAATTCGATCACTTCCACGGCTAACCGACGAACGCGAGGACGGCCTCGCGGAAAGCTTCGGGTGCCTCGGTCGGCACAAAGTGGCCGGAGTCCTCGACGCGGACGGACCTCGCCCCTGGGATCGCCTCGATGATCGGGGCTGTGTGCGCTGGCCCGCAGATCATGTCGAGCGCGCCCGTGATCACGAGCGTCGGCGCCCGCACCTGTCCGAGCAGCGGCCGGACGTCGATCCTCTGCCACATGCCCCCCTCCCAGGCCTTAACGGCCGCCAGGTCACAGGCCCCGCTTCGCCGCCAAGCCTCGATCATCCGCTTGACCCGGGGCCGCTCGGGGTCGGCCGTGTACAGGGGCAGAACCTCCGACATCATCGCGTCAACCTCGGAGGAGTCGGTCGCCGCCAGGACGCGCTCGGTCCAGGAATCCCAGGTCGCGCGCGCCTCCGGATACCACGGCGCTCCCTCGTGCCGCGCGAGCATCTCCTGCATCTCGTTCGCGGCGGCCTCACCCTCGTCCTCCTGCCCCACCGCCCGCGCGGCGATCGCGATGCAACGGGTCGTCGGCTCGGTGAACAGCGCGGCGTACGTCAGCGCCACGATCGAACCGATCCGACAGCAGCGCCGCGTCATCGCGGAGCATGCTGGCGCTGAATCCCGGGCCGCCCTGGAAATACAGCATCGGCTCGCCGGCGCCGATCACCTCGTACGCGGCGCGGGCGCCGCCTGGCAGATCGACCGTTTCGCGGAGTGCGGTCATTCCGGTCAGCCTGTCAAGCCGGCGCGTGACGCGTCAAGGTGCCCTACAGACGTGGCCGGTGCGAGACCAGGCCGTCGAGGTCGAGCACCGTCAGCCGCCGCCGTGAGGTCTCGATCAGGCCCAGCCCGCGCAGCGTGCGCAGCGCCCGGCCGGTCGACTCCAGCGACGACGCGCTCCATGAGGCAAGCTCCTCCTGAGAGATCGGGAGCGTCACCTCGATTGCGGCACCGGGGCCGGCGACGCCGAACCGCTCAGCGAGCTCGATCAGCCGGGCGGCGACCCGCGCCAGGCTCCCCGACGTGGCGAACTCGATCCGCCGGACGTCGGCGACGTGAAGGCGTGAGAGCGACATGTCGAGCAGCGCCAACGTCGTCATGGGGTATTGGGTCAGGAATGACCGGAGCGCGGCGACAGATATCACCACTCCCTGCACCGGCTCCATCGCTGTGGCGTTGGCCGACCGCCGGGCATCGCGAACGGCCGTCACCTCGCCCAGCAGGTCTCCGGCTCCTGAGAACGCCAGAACGACCTCGGTGCCCTCGGCGGTCGTAGTGTGGATCTTCGCCAACCCCTCCGTGAGGACGATCGCGCTGTCGGCAGGGTCGCCGCGGCGGACAAGCAGCTCGCCCGTCTGCCACCGCTTTTCGCGCCCGCTGTCGAGCAGCGCCGCACGCTCGGCAACCGAAAGGGACTGCAGGAATGTCGGTCTCGGGACACGGACTGCCGTCATCGCGCCGACCCTAACGCGGCCTCCGGAGCCTCCGAAGCCAGCACGTCAAATGACGTGGTGACGGTTCCGGCGCGGTCTTACCTTGCCACCCACACACGGAGAGCGTTGGGCGATCCGAGAAACACGCGGAGGCACCATGAACTCGCACCTGACAATCATCCACGCACAGTCCCACCACGAGGACCTCAGCCGCGCGGCGCTGGCCGAGTACCGGCGTGAGAAGCGCCTGCAGCGCAGCGGCACGGGCGCGGGACGCCTCCGGGTGCTGTCCTTCCGTGGCGTCGGCAGTCGTCCCGAGCCGAGCCGGGTCCCGCTCCCTCGAACCTGACTCGGAGACGCAGCGCGAGCCGCGGCGCCCTGACCCGCGGCTCAGTCTCCACCGTCTCAAGTCGAGCACCTTGACGGTCCCATCGGGAGCGACAATCACGTTCCCAGGCTTGATATCTCGGTGGACGATGCCGGCGGCGTGGGCGGCGCTGAGCGCGTCGGCCACCTGCGCCGCGATGCGGACGGCCCGGGCGGGGTCAAGCGGCGCCTCGTCGTGCAGGATCGTCGCCAGGCTCTTGCCGGGGACCCACTCCATCACGATGAACCGGGTGCCGTCCTCGAAGCCGGTGTCGTACACGGTCGCCACGCCTGGATGGTTCAACGATGCAGCGGCGCGCGCCTCGCGCTGGAGCCTCGCCACCCAGACGGGATCGCCCTCGGCCAGCGCCGGCGAGAGCACCTTGACCGCCACCGTGCAGTCGAGGACCGCGTCGGTGGCACGGTAGACGGTGTTCATCCCGCCGCGCCCGATCACCTCGTCCAGTTGGTAGCGCCCGGCGAGCCTCGTTCGCAGGCCATCCATGGAAAACATGTTTCCCCCAGGCGCCGGCGTCTACCGGAAAACCGAATCAAACTTCACCAAGCTGGGTTTCAACACCCAGAAGACCGGGGAATGGTGTCAAACCTCACAAGATTCTTCTCTCCGGGGAGGGACGATCTTGTCCGGTCGAACTCTTAACGTCAAAAGCTGAGTTTGGCAACCATGTCTTGGCCACCCTTCATACGCGCAGTGTCGGAATCCAGGCGTTCTCGCCGGACCGTCGCGTTGGCGTCTCCCGGGCCGGCAGCCAAAGGCGTCACCCACAACCGCCATCCCGCGATGAGCGGCATCCAAGTTTCGCCAGTCCACGGCCGCCATTGCATTTGCGATCGCTGCCTGGCGCAGGCTGATAAGGCCGTCTGAGGCGCCGGCGGCGCTCCGGGAACGCCGGCGCCCCGGGAACGCCGGCGCCCCGGGAACACCGGCGTTCGGTGGCGACGGACGACGCCGGATGGCGCCGGCGGTCCCAGGCGCCGGTGGCGGCGCATTGAGGATGTCCGATAAGCGTTGATATTGGATGCTTTTTGACCATCCTCAGGTCGGCGCGCTGACGCGGGGGGCCCCGCCCCGCGCAAGCGCCACCTAACAGGCGCGCCCCCAAGGGCGCGCCCCATAACCGAAGGCCTACGCCTTGCGCCCCGCCGCCGCCCCCACCAATGGCCCGGTCCGCGGCGGTACCTGGCGTGAGAGCGCGATGTAGCTGGTGCATCGCCGGATTGCCGGCGTGCGCAGGAGCTCGTTCACGAGCTCCTGGAGATGCTCGGTGTCACGCGCGACGAGGCGGCAGATCACGTCCTGGGGGCCGCTGATGGCGTCCGCCTCGAGCACCTCGGGCATCGCATCCATGACCGCGACCGCCTCGGCGAGCCGCCCCTGCGCCAGCTCGATGAACACGAATGCGGTGATCGTGTAGCCGAGCGCGGCCGCGTCCACCTCGGGGCCGAAGCCGGTGATGACGCCACGGGCCTCAAGCTTGGCGAGCCGTGCCTGCACGGTCCCGCGGGCGACCTCCAGCTGCCGGGCCACCTCGAGCAGCCCGACCCTGGGGTTGTCGCGGAGGACCTCGATCAGCCGTGCGTCGAGTTCGTCAATGGTCATGTTGACCAGTAATTTAGCCTCTCACCCGCTCAACGTGGTCATTTTGCCCCCTCCTGCTGGTCACACTTGCAGATGTCCGGAACCAGTGCTGCACTACGGGGAGAGGGATGTTCGAAGAGGCACAGCTCTACTCCCCGGTCACGACCGATGAGGATGGTTCCGTCACCGTCCACCTGGCCGACGACCATCCCGGCGCCAACGATCCGATCTACCGCCAGCGCCGCGGCGAGATCGCGGCCGCCGCCCTCGCGTGGAGTCCGGGCGACCCGTGCCCGACCATCCCCTACACGCCGGAGGAGCAGGAGGTGTGGCGCACGGTCTGCCGCGAGCTCGCGCCCAAGCACGAGTGCTACGCGATCTCCGAGTACCGGGAGGCGCTGGAGAACGTCCAGCTTCCTAAAGACCACATCCCGAATCTCGATGAGGTTTCCGAGCGGCTGGTTCCGCTCACCGGCTGGCGCTACGTGCCGGCGGCGGGGCTCGTGCCGCTCGATGAGTTTTACGGCGCGCTCGCGGACCGAGTGTTCCACTCCACTCAGTACGTCCGCCATCCCGCCGTCCCGCTGTACACGCCGGAGCCGGACATCATCCACGAGGTCATCGGACACGGCCATCTGCTGGCCACGCCGACGTATGGCGAACTGCATCGGCTGGCCGGGGACGCGGCCCGGCGGTTGACCGACATCGAGAACCTCCGCTTCCTGTCCAGGGTGTTCTGGTTCTCGCTGGAGTTCGGCGTCGTCGTCGAAGACGGAGTGCTCCGCGCGTATGGCGCCGGCATCCTTTCGAGCTACGGCGAGATCGACGAATTCCGCGGGATGGAGCATCGGCCCATCGATCTGGTCGAGATGGGGACGGCGGAATACGACATCACGCACTACCAGCCGGTGCTCTACCGCGCCGAGTCCGTCGACGAGATCGTCGACGTGGTCGGCGGCTTCTTCAGCACCTGCACCGACGAATCGATCGCCGCGATGGCAACACAACGCGCCGGCGCGGCAACCGCGGCCCCATCGCGGTAGGTCAGCACGCCGGATGCGATCGATTACCTTCGCGACGCGTCGTCCTCGGGGATTCGCGCTAGCGCTGCTACCGCTTCACCCCTGCGTCCTCGCCTCGCTCGGTTCTCGATCGCACCGGTCGCACATCCCTACCGTGATAGGACCTTGACTCAGGAGGCATACATGGCTACGCAGCAGCAGCTCGCCCAATCGGCGCCGAGCACTCACGACGACTTCATGCCTCTGAACGGCATCGACCACGTTGAGCTCTGGGTCGGCAACGCGCTCCACGCGACGTATTTCCTCACGCGCGCGTATGGCTTCACCGAGGTCGCCTATCAGGGCCTCGAGACGGGCGTCCGCGATCACGTCTCGCATGTGCTCGAGCAGGGGCGGATCCGGTTCGTGCTCACCGGCACGCTCGAGTCGGGCACCGAGATCGCCCGCCACCATGCCAAGCACGGCGACGGCACGAAGGTGATCGCGCTTTCGGTCCCGGACGTCGACCACGCCTATCGCGAGGCGACCGAGCGCGGGGCCACCGGCGTGACCGAGCCGCATGATCTCGTGGACAAAGACGGCACGGTCCGGATCGCCGACATCGCCGCCTACGGCGAGACGATCCACCGGTTCGTCGACCGATCGAACTACACGGGCCCGTTCATGCCCGGGTTCGAGTCCGTCGACGCCCCGGCCCAGACCAATGGAAGCGGCACCGATGGCGATCCAATGCTGCTGACGATCGACCACATCGTCGGCAACGTCGAGCTCGGCGCGATGGTCAAGTGGGTCGAGTATTACGAGCGCGTCTTCGGGATGACCGAGATGATCCATTTCACCGACGAGGCGATCTCGACCGAGTACTCGGCGCTGATGTCGAAGGTCGTCACCAGCGGTGACGGCCGGGTCAAGTTCCCGATCAACGAGCCCGCCGAGGGGAAGCGCAAGTCGCAGATCGACGAGTACCTCGAGTTCTACGAGGGCCCCGGCGCGCAGCACGTGGCGCTGACCACTCGCGACATCGTCGGCACGGTGGAGCGACTCGAAGCTCAGGGCGTCGCCTTCCTCAAGACGCCGGAGAGCTACTACGACGACGTCCCCGAACGGATCGGCGAGATCGACCAGGAGATCGGCGATCTGCGCCGGCTGGGGATCCTCGTCGACCGCGACGACGAGGGCTACCTGCTCCAGATCTTCACCAAGCCGATCGGCGACCGCCCGACGATGTTCTTCGAGATCATCGAGCGCCACGGCGCTCGCGGCTTCGGCGAGGGCAACTTCAAGGCGCTGTTCGAAGCGATCGAGCGCGAGCAGGCCAAACGCGGGAACCTCTGATGCGCTACGTCGCCGTCGGCGAGCTGCCGCGCAAACGGCACGTCCAGGTCCGCGACAACGGGCGGCTGCTCGTCGAGGAGGTGATGGGGTACGAGGGGTTCTCGGGCAATGAGTCGATCCTGTACCACCTCCAGTCGCCCTGCCGGCTCGACGAGGTCGGCTCCTTCACACCGATCGCCCGCGACGAGTGGGTGCCCGACGCCCACGTCCACCGGCTTGCCGACATCAATCCCGTGGAGGCGGGCGGGGATCCCGTCACCGGCCGCCGGCTGCTGATGTTCAACGACGACATCGAGGTCTCGATCTGCAAGCCGACGGACCCGCTCGGCGGCTTCTACCGCAACGGCGAGGGGGATGAGGTCCACTACATCCACCGCGGCCGCGGCATCCTACGGACGGTGTTCGGCCGCGTCCCGTTCCGCGAGCGCGACTACGTCGTGATCCCGCGCGGGACGACCGTCACCTGGGAGCTCGACTCGGGCGCCGAGCAGGTGTGGGTGTGCTTCCACACCCCCGGCGAGATCGAGACGCCCAACCGCTACCGCAACAGGTACGGGCAACTCCTCGAGCACTCCCCGTTCTCGCAGCGCGACTTCCACGGCCCCGAGGAGCTCGAGACGTTCGATGAGCGGGGCATGTACGAGCTCACCGTCCGGGTTCGGCACGGTTTGCAGCGCTACGTGCTTGACCGCCATCCGTTCGACGTCGTCGGCTGGGACGGTTACGTATGGCCGTACACGTTCAACGCGGATGACTTCGAACCGCGCGCTGGCCGCTTCCACCTGCCGCCCCCGACCCACCAGACCTTCCAGGGCCCGAACTTCGTGATCTGCACGTTCGCGCCGCGGATGCTCGACTGGGACCCGGAGGCAGTGCCGCTCCCCTACCACCACTCGAACATCCAGTCCGAGGAGGTCATGTTCTACGCGGAGGGCGACTACGCGGCGCGCAAGGGCGTCGACATCGGCTGTCTGACGCTGCATCCGTCCGGCCTGCCCCACGGTCCGCAGCCGGGGACCGTGGAGAAGGCGCTGGGCGCGAAGCGGACCAACGAGCTGGCCGTGATGTGGGACACGTTCCGGCCGCTGCGGCTCACGCCGCTGTGGCGCGAGCACGACAAACCCGAGTATGCGTACTCGTGGAACCCGGAGCGCTCCGGGGATGAAGCGTTGGAGGTGCAGGGGAAGAGTGAGGCCGCGGCCGGGCGGGCGGCTACGGACGGGGAGGCGGTCGCGGACGCCGAGAGCACCGTGACCGGACCCTCGGCGTAGCCGCCCGGTCGCGACGCGCCCCTGTCAGAGTTCTAACCGCGCAACGTTTCGCGGTCTTGATTGCGGTTTGTTACTCCCGGGTAGGGAGTTGGAAATGTCTACGGCTACAACACTTCCACCCCACACCACAGCAGGACCCAGCAGCGAACTCGGCTCCAAATTCGACGCCCGCGTACTGTTCGTACGCTGGCAGCGCCACGGCGACCAGCACGCACGCGAGGAGCTGGTCGAGCGGTTCCTCCCATTGGCCCGCAAGCTCGCTCGCCGCTACAGCGGCGCCCGCGAGCCATTCGACGATTTGATGCAGGTCGCGAGCCTCGGGCTAGTGAAGGCGATCGACCGGTTCGACCCCAACCGCGGCACCGCGTTCTCGTCGTTCGCAGTGCCGACGATTCTCGGCGAGCTCAAGCGCTACTTCCGCGACCTGGGCTGGGCGGTACACGTGCCGCGTGGCGCCCAGGAGCTGGCGTTGAAGGTCGAGGAGGCCCAGCAGCAGTTGACCGCCAAAACGGGTCGTCCGCCGTCGGTGCCGGACCTGGCCGAGTTTCTCGAGCTGAGCATCGAGGACGTGCTCGACGCGCTGGAGACCGCCGGTGCCCATCACTGCGTCTCGCTGGACACTCCGCGCGAGGACAGCGAAGGAGAAACAGGCACGCTCGCCGACGCATTCGGCGAGCAGGATCCACGGTTCGAGTTCGTCGAGGCGAGCGTCTCGATCGGCGCGGCGGCCAAGCATCTGTCCGCCCGTGAGCGCCGGGTGCTCGAGCTTCGGTTCGTTCAGGACCTCACCCAGACCCAGATCGCCGACCTGATCGGCGTCTCGCAGATGCAGGTCTCGCGCATCCTCCGTCGTGCGCTGTCTCAGTTGCGCGATTTGACCGAGGGCGAGGACGGGCCGTAGGGCCTGGCCAGGGCAATCTCACGCCCACCAGGCGACTGCTCGGAGCGGACGGTCGGCGTCCGCCTGAGCGAGGTTGCGTAGCTCCTGGCGCCCCGACCGCCCGATTACGGCCACAGATTTCGGGTACGTGCACGACCGCCGACGGGTGCCGATCGCTCTCTCCATCGCGGACCCGTCGGCGGTCTCTCCCCGTTACAGATACTCTTTCGACGCTGACGAATCGGCGACCCGCTAGAGGGTCAGGAGCCTCGGTCGCGGTGCCGGCCGGCTCATCAGCCGATCGTCTTCAACGAAGAGGTTCCCACCGTGGCTGTGTGTCGTCGGACAAACGGATGAGGCGGCGGACGTGAACGACGTGCCGTCAATCGTCACCCTCGAGCTCTCGAGCATCCCGGAGAACCTTACGCTCGTCCGTGGCATGCTCGGCGGCGTCGCCGAGCTGCTCGCGATGGACCCCGAGTTGCTCGACGACGTCAAGACCGCGGTCAGCGAGGCGGCCAATAACGTCGTGATGCACGCGTACGGCGGCGAGCCGGGCCCGCTCAAGATCAAGCTGTACGTGACAGACGATGGAGTCGAGGTAATCGTGCGCGACGAGGGCATCGGGATGGCGGCGCTGTCGACGGCCGAGGACCGCCAGCAAGGAGTGGGGATGCCGGTCATGCAGGCGCTCGCGGAGCGCGCGGACTTCCGCGCCGGCGAGAGCGGTGGCACCGAGGTGCGCATGCTGTTCGGGGCCGAGCGCGATGGCCGCCCGATGTTCGGGAGCCCGGTGCCACCGGCGCCCGAGGACGGCTGGACCGAGAGGCTGTCCGGCGATGCCCTGATCTCGATCTCGCCGGTGACGCTTCTACCGGCGGTGCTGGGACGGCTGGCCCGGGCACTCGCCGCCACCGCACGGTTCTCGCTGGATCGCTTCTCTGATGTGTACCTCGTCACAGACTCTATCTCTGCTCATGCCGTTCGCGCCGCGACGAGCGAACGGATGGGGTTCTCGCTGGAGGCGGCGCCGCGGCGGATTGAGCTGACGATCGGCCCGTTCGAAATCGGGTCCACCGATGCCCTCGTCGGCGATCGCAGCGGGTCCAAGTCACCACTGGTCCTGTTGAGCGACGAGCTCTCGAGCGAACCGGACGGCGACGGCTCGGAGCTGTTGCGGGTCGTGATGATCGACCACCGGCGCTAGTAACTAGTAACGGCTGCCCTATCGGCGAGCCGGACGGAACGCGAGCGCCGCGATGTCGTCCGCCCGCGGCCCGGTCCGGAACTCGTCGAGGATCGCGTCCAGCCGGGCGAGAAGTTCGCTCGGGCTGCTCCGCGCATGCTCGAAGAGCGCCCGTTTCAGCCGCGGCACCCCGAACCGCTCCCGCTCGCCGCGTGACTCCGTGACTCCGTCCGTATAGATCAGCACCATGCCGTCCTCGCTGACGGCGACCGTCTCGTCGGACCAGGACCCGTCGGCGAACGCCCCGAGCAACGGGCCCGTCCTCGGGACTTCGTGGACACTTCCGTCGGAGCGCACGAGCAGCGCCGGGGGATGGCCGGCGGAGCTGACGGAGATGCTGACTTCTTGCAGTTGGAGGCACAGCGCCGTGCACAGCGAGTCCTCGCTGCGGCTTCTCAGCGCTTCGTCGAGCTGGCGCAGGATCCCGGACGGCCGGGGGTCGTGTCGGCTCGCGAATTGCGCTCCGTGCCGGAGCAGCCCGGTCAACGTGGCGGCGGTGACGCCTTTGCCGGTCACGTCGCCGATCAGCGCGAACCAGCCGGCGTCCGAGGAGAACACCTCGTAGAAGTCGCCGCCAACGTCGACTCGCTCCTCGCCTCCCGCCGGCCTGTAAAGAGACGCGATCTCCCATCCCGGCACCTCGGGCAGCTCGTCGGGCAGCAGGCTGCGCTGCAGGGTGTCGGCGACCCGCGAGAGCGTCGTGTGGAGCCGCGCGTTCTCGACCGCGACCGCCGCGCGGCGGCCAAGCTGCTCGGCAAGCTCGACGTCTTCCTCGGTCAGTCGCCGGCGAGATTCAGCCGTGACCAGCGTCATCACCCCGATCGTGCGGGTCGGCACTCCCATCGGCACGACCAGCACCGAGCGGATCTCCAGCGCACGTAGCAGCCGCAGGTGTTCCTCGCTCTGAGCGCCAGAGCTCAGCTGCTGTTCGGTGACATGGCTGTACAGCTCGGAGACGCCGGTTCGCAACACGCGGCCGGTCGCCTCCTGGGGATCGAAGTCCTCCGGCCCCATCGCGCGCAGCTGCACGGCGAGCGCGACCTTCGCCGGGTCCTTGTGGGCGGCGACTACGTGTTCGCGACGCAGGTTCGCGTCGACCAGGTCGACCGCGCACCAGTCCGCCAGGACGGGCACGGCGAGGTTCGCGACGTTCCGGAGGGTCTGCTGGTAATCGAGCGACGACGCGAGGATGCGGCCGGATTCCGCCAGCAGCCGCATCCGGGTCTCGGCCGTCTTGACGGCCGTCACATCCTCGATCACCGTTACCGCGGCGATCAGCTCCCCCTTGTCGTCCGTGACGGGCGCCGCCTTCAGCTGGCGCCAGCGGACGTCGCCGGTCTCGCGATGCGTCGTGCGCATCACGAGCGGCTGGACCGACTCGCCGTGCATCATCCGCATCGACGGGACGTCTTCGAGCGTCAGCGGCATCCCGCTCTCGTCCTCGACGCTGTAGTCCTCCATGATCGAGCGCGAGGAGCGGCTATGGAGCTCGTCGAGCGACGCGAAGCCCATGCTCGCGAGCGCCGTCCTGTTGGCGTAAGCGATGCGGCCCTCGCGATCGCGGATCGTCACCGCCTCGTCGAGGATCTCCAGAACATCAATGATCGCTGGCCAGCCGCCGCTTCCCGGGCCGCCAAGTGAGCCGATTCCCGCCAGGATCAGCCCCCGCTGAGCGCGTCCTCCGGCGTGTCCACTACGGCCAGGCGCTCGCCTACGCCCGTCAGGGTGAGCAGCCGCTGGACCTGGGGCGGTCCCTTCACCAGCCACAGGCGGCGATCGGCGTCCTCCGCTGTCTGGTGCGCTCTGATCAGCACGCTGAGCCCGGTGGAGTCCATGAACTCGAGCTGGCGGAGGTCGAGGATCACCACCGGCTCGTCCGAGCCGAACGCTCGATCGAGCTCCTCTTCGAGGGCCGGACTCGATGCCAGGTCGAGCTCGCCGCTGACGGCGATCACGGTCCCCCCCGGCTCGTGACGGACATCTACCCGAAACTGGCTCTGCACGCTGGCGCGAGCCTACTGATCTCGACGCCTTCGCGTGCACGCCAGGCTTCATGGCTAAGACCTCTCCTAGAAGCGTGAGGCCCTTCATTTCCGGGTAGCTCACACCGGGAAGGATCCGTCGTCTCGGAATAGGAGGAGTCCTGATGGTTGCTCTGCTCGTATTGCTGCTGATTCTCGCGCTGTTCGGTGGGCTCGGCTTCGCCGCCCATTTCCTGTGGATCGTCCTGATCGTCGCACTCGTGCTGTGGGTGATCGGGTTCTTCATCGGTGGCGCGGCCAACGCCGTCGGTGGCGGTCGCCGGCGCTGGTACGGGCGCTGGTGACGGCGCCCGTGCGCAGCCGTGCGTTGTTTCGGCGCGCGGCCCCCGGGGCGCGCGGCCCCGGGGCGGGGCGCTGTAGCTAGGTCAGCTCGCCCAGCCGCTTCAGCGACTTACGCAGCAGGCGCGACACCTGCATCTGCGAGACCCCGACCCGCTCAGCGATCTCGGTCTGCGTGAGATCCTCGCCGAAGCGCAGGAACAGGATCTGGCGCTCCCGGCGTGGTAGGTGGCGAGCGGCGGCGAAGATCGTCGCCTGATCGTTGACCATGTCCAGCCGATCGTCGTCGTCGCCGATCGTCTCGATCCGAGTGGTGGCGCCGTCGTCGTCGGTGGCCAGCGGCGCGTCGAGGGAGATCGCGTCGTAGGCGTCGGCCGTCTGCAGCCCGTCGAGGACGTCTTCCTCGGAGAACTCCAGGTACTGGGCAAGCTCGCCGACGGTCGGTGCGCGACCCGTCCGCGCGCTTAGTCGCTGCTGCGCGTCGGTGATCTTGCGCGCGCGCTCCTGTGCGCTGCGATCGACATGAAGGGCCCAGCCGCTGTCACGGAAGTAGCGCTTCAGCTCTCCCACGATCGTCGGGACCGCGAACGACGTGAACGCGAAGCCCTTCGACGGGTCGAAGCGCTCGACGGCCTTGACCAGGCCGAGGCTGGCGACCTGGACGAGGTCGTCATACGGTTCGCTCGACGAGATGTATCGCCGCGCCAGTTTGCGAGCGAGCGGCAGGAACCGCTCGATCAGCTCGTCGCGCGCCCGTCGATCCTCGTACCGGTGCCACCGTTCGAACAGCTCAGCAGAGCTGGTGGAGGCCGCGTGCGCGTGACCGTCACTTGTCAACGCCATCGCTTCTTCCCTTCGCAGACAAGCCCTGTTTTATCAGATACGGGGCGCGGTGTCCCGCAGTTCCGGCCCGTGGCCGACCAACTTGCACCAGGCGCCTCAAAGCCCTGCGTCCCGCCCGTCGGTGGCGAGCGAGACCGCAGCCATCACGCTCGCGTTCCACGTGCGGAAGTCCTTGGCGCTGAAGTCCTCGCCAAGCTGTTCCTTGAGGAAGTCGTTGATGTCATCGGAGATTCTCCGCCCGTTCTCGCCGAGGTAGATGAAGCCCCGTCCCCCCTTACACCAACCGGGCTTGCCATCTATGCGGACCGCCGCACGGTGGCCTCGCCGCGTCGCTCGAAGCGTTTCAGCTGGCGCGTAGCGCGGTCGCGGCTTGTGTACGTCTGCACCGTCCTCGGGCGCGGGCGGCCTGCCTCGTAGTGGTCCGAGTCGACTGCGCGGTGCTGGCCGCGGACCGGCCAGTCCGCCGAGCGGACCTAGCGGTCCGACGTGCCGACGACTTGGCAGCGGAAGTGCTTCGATTTGCCGCGGTCCGCTTCCGCGTGGCCGTGGCCTTCTTGGCGGCCGCCTGTCTTTGCGTTCTAGTCTGGGTCGCCATGCTCTCACTACTTTTCGTAATCGGGTTCATGTTTCGCCTACCCGTCCCACGGAGAGGGAAACGACCGTGAGCGTGGCATCGGTCACGTAATACTGAGTGAACAAATGGCATCTGCGCCCTACACATCCCCACTCGCACAGGCCGTTTCCGCGGACCTGTTGGAACGCTTCCTGCGCTATGTGCGAATCGATACACAGTCGTCGCGCGACAGAACCCGGTCACCCAGCACCGCCGGTCAGCTCAACCTCGGTCGGCTCCTGGTCGACGAACTGCGCGAGGCCGGGTTGCGCGACGCGGCGCTCGACGAGAACGGCTACGTCACCGCGACCCTTCCTGCCAACGACCACCACGAGGCGCCGGTGATCGGGCTGCTCGCGCACATGGACACGACGACGGACGCGCCCGGCGCCGGCGTCGAGCCGATCGTCCACCACGGCTACCAGGGGGGCGTGATCGAGTTGCCCCGCGGGGACACGCGCCTGGACCCCGCGACGATGCCCGAGCTGCGGACCAAGATCGGCCACGACATCATCACCAGCAGCGGCGACACGCTCCTGGGAGCCGATGACAAGGCGGGCGTCGCGATCATCATGGCGGCGATCGCCCATCTTGCCGCGCACCCCGAGCTGC
>Ga0116218_1000830_pt1 | contig 20777 bp, 15 predicted proteins | sample Sb_taG_2_FD_88966 | JGI IMG/M metagenome (GOLD analysis project Ga0116218, IMG submission 88966) | Peat soil microbial communities from Weissenstadt, Germany - Sb_50d_5_LS metaG | ecosystem: Environmental > Terrestrial > Soil > Wetlands > Peat | place: Germany: Weissenstadt | collected 2010-09-21 | reverse complement strand
GAGAAATAGCCCTCAGACGAGGAGACGCAGTCATGGCTCGCTCTCTAGCGCATGAAAGCGTGGTGCTTGTAAGAGAGATTGGTGACCGGCTCAATACATCTCGGTCGCTCGCCTTCCTGGCAAAAGTGATTGCGTTTCAAGGTGACCAGGCAGCACGGGCGATGTTCGAGGAGAGCCTGGTGCTAGCAGAGACGGAAAGTTCGAAGCGGCACATAACGTCAGCTTTGGAAGGACTGGCGGGTGTGCTCGCATCCCAGGGGGAACATGTGTGGGCAGCGCGGCTCTGGGGTTCTGCAGAGGCCAGGCGTGATGAGATGGGTACGCCCATTGCACCTGTCTATCGTGCAGAGTATGAACGATCTATAACCGCAGTACGCTCTCAACTTGGAGACAAGACATTTATCGCCGCGTGGGCCGAAGGTCGCAACATGACGCCGGAGCAAGCCCTCACTACCCAATCAACTGTAGCGACCCCACAGCTACCCCCGGCAAAACAAGCATCGAACTTGCCAGCGAAACCATCGCCTGCCTATCCCGACGGCCTGACCGCCCGTGAAGTCGAAGTCCTTCGTCTACTGGCACGAGGAATGGCCGATGCACAAATCGCAGAACAACTTGTAATCAGTCCTCGCACTGTCAATAACCACCTCACCTCGATCTACCAGAAGATCCAGGTTTCCTCCCGTAGCGCTGCTACCCGCTATGCCATTGATCATCAACTCGATTAGCCATCCTCTTCGTGTGTATGATGTCCTTTCCCTTTGTTGATAGTTCTCCTGCCTTCACCGCGTGGAGTTTTTCCCTCTCATCCTTGTTCCATACCTTCGCATAGGTGATTCCACTCAGTATATCGAGGGCATTTCTTAACTGTCTAACTTGAGGTAAATTGCCTTAGACGAGGCTCGCTCCGGCTCGATGGAGAGGCAAGGGTCGCCTAGCACTTCCCCCCATCGCACCCCCACTCCCAGACGTTGTAGGTATCGCTAAAAGGTCCTGGTTGGTAGTTATGCGTACCCTTACGAGCGATCGATACTGGTAGCGTGCTGTAGAGGGGGATGAAAGGGAGCTCCGTCAGGTAGAGCTGATGGAGCTGGTTGAAGATGTGTTGCCTCACACCTGGGTCGGTTGTCGCCAGTTCTTGTGTGTAGAGGGTATCCAGGGCAGCGTTGCAGTAGAAGTCAAGATTGCTTCCACTGCCCTTGGGCGGGATCTGGTCGCAGGAGAGCAACCAGGAATCGTCGGGGTCATAGCCAAAGCTGTTCGCAAACTCGGCGATGTCATACCTGCCCGCTACGGCTCCCGTTGGGGGTGAGGCGTTTCCCCCGGTTAAGAAAGGGCCAAAGAACGTGTTGATGTCATAATTCTGGATGTCGAGTTTAATGCCGATCGCCTGCAAGTTGCGCTGGATGATCGCTTCACCATCGATGCGCTCTGGACTGTATGTGAGTGACGTCGAGTACTCGAATTCCAGGCGCTGCCTGCCTTTGGTACGAACACCATCGGCGCCTTTCACCCAGCCGTTGTCCTCCAGCAGTTTATTGGCTGCCACTGGGTCCCATGGCGGGCAAGGCGCATCAGGCTGATAGCCCGGATGCAAAGCCGATGGATGGTCGGTACAAAGCAGCGTGGCGGCCCCATGCAGAACCGTCTCGATCAAGGCCTGGTGATCAATCGCCATCGCTATCGCCTGGCGTACTTCCAGGTGGTTGGCTAAGATCGTGTTGTGAAAGTTGAAGTATAGCCCCTCGAAATCATTACTTACGGAAGCAGAGATGAGCATATAGTTGATGAGGTGCTGAAACGTCGGTAATAGGCGTATATCGACGATCAGTGCTGAATCGATGGAACCCGCCTGCAGCTCCTTAAGGACGGGGGTCCAGCCCGCCCCCGTCGTAATGTCCTCGATGCGGAAGACGACCTTGTCGAGGTAGGGCAGCCCTTCGCTGGCGCGGTAGTAGCGGGGGTTGCGCACCAGTGTGTAGTGATCCCCAGGCGCGCTCTCGGCCATCATGAACGGACCACTGGTGACCTTGGGGTTCAGGTTCTCGGGCGACTTTAAAATGGCTTCCGGCGGCATCGAACTGAAATGATGCGCAGGCAGCGGGGCAAATAAGCCGTCCACCCATAGCGAGAGGAAAGGGACAAAGACGTGCGTGAGGTGGAATCTGATGGATAAGTTGTCCGCCGAGACATCTGCCGAACTGATCAGGTTGAAGCCATATGTAACATTGGCACCGAACTTGGGATTGCGCCAGAGTTGCCAGGTGAAGTCTACGTCGCGCGCATCATAAGGCTGTCCATCCGACCACACCAGATGCGGTCGCAGATGGAAGGTCCAAGTTTTGGCGTCGGCGCTGATGCCACCATTCTGCACTGTAGAAATCTCGGTTGCCGCTCCGGGATGCACCACCCCTTGTGCATCCCCATAGAAGAGTGGTAGATACAGCGCTTGGTCGGCGTTACCACTATAATACTGAGCACTTCCATTGGGGATAAACGAATTCGGATCTTCAAAGAGATCCGCCGTCCAGGTGCCTCCACGCACCACGGTGGGAGTGGTGGCACCGCTTCTCGTGCCTATCACCCCAAAGTGCACGAGCAAGCTCGCACTACCCAGGATACCTCCTGCGATGATCACGACCACCAACCCAATCAGCAGTGCAGCGCTCATTCTCGATAAACGTCTGGCCTTCCGTTTAACTGGCATGGTTGGCTCCAGAGGAGGTGACACAATAGCAGTCGTGGGTGTAAGCACTTGACCCGACTGCGGTGTGTCGAGCCCATGTGGCGTAGGGGAGCCTGGGTACACGGTCGGTTCGAGATCTCCCATAGGCAGATCGGCAGATGGGGTCGTCTCCGTTGGGAGAATAGGTTGATTCGGCGCAACTGCCACCGTGTCATAGCTAGTTGCAGCAATCGGACTGATAGCGAGTTGCTCGCTGGCAATGTGTCCTGTAGGAGTAAGGGCGCGCTGGCTGGCCTGCTCGAGTGTGGCAGCGAAGTCTTTCACCGAGGCAAAACGCGCTTTGGGGTCTTTCGCCAGGGCACGCAACACGACTTGCTCGATCTCGAGTGGGATCTCTGGTATACGCTCATGCAGAGGGAGGGGAGGCACGCTCAAATGTTGAGCCATCACCTCACTCACCGACCCCTCAAAGGGGCGCTCGCCACACAGCCACTCGTAAACAACGACTCCCAGCGCATACTGGTCGCTGGCCGCGCGCGGATGTCCTTCGATCTGTTCGGGAGCCATGTAAGCAAGAGTACCGGATGTACCCTCTGCACTGGCATTGAGTGAGGAAGTGTTGTGGGCGATAGTGGCAATACCAAAATCGGAGAGCAGCAGTTCCTGTCGCCGACCCACAAGCATATTTTCTGGCTTGACATCGCGATGGATGAATTTCTGCTCGTGTGCGTATTGCAGGGCATCGGCTACCTGCTTGACCGTGGAGACGATCACTGGAAGCGGGACCAGGCTTCCTTTGGGATAAAGATGCCGTAGCGTGCCGTTGGGAGCGTAGTCGATCACGAGGAAGGGTATGCCATCTTGCACATCATAATCGAAAACACGCACGATGCCGGGATGTACGAGCGTGGCAATGGTCTGCGCTTCCTGCTGGAAGTGCTCAACCTCCTGCACAGTCAGATGGGCATGCAGCACCTTAATAGCCGCTTGCTGATTGAGCCGCACATGCTGTCCGAGGTAGACCTCAGCATAGCCACCCTGTCCCAACAGGCTGACCAATCGGTAGTTGCCAAGTTGCTGCCCAAGTCGGTCTGCCACCTTCGGCCTCCTAACCTCCAGCCAGAGGCAAGGATACAATTGTATGTCGATCAATCGTTCAGGTAAGCATGCACGTATTGTAGACTGAAAGAGGAGGTACGTCAAGCGGATATTTCGGTAAAAAAAGGGGAAGGAAGCGGTTCGTTACATTTCGCCCCGATTATTCATTCTCTTCTTCCACGTGTTCAATTACTGCTGGGATAGAAAGACGCCGGTAAAGCTGAGGTATCTCGATTTCAATATCCAGGCTCTCCAAACGAAAGCTTTGTCCGGCACCATATTGCTGGTAGAGCCAACCTGTATCGGAACGAGAAAAGATCTCGACGCGCTGAATAACCTGGCTTATAAAAATGATCTCCTGGATGCTCTCTTTCGCCTGGTAGAGAGCCAGCTTCACGAAGCGGTCAGTCATTTCAGTCGATTTTGAAAGCACTTCGACAACCAGGATAGGCGAATTGATGATTTGTGACTCTCCATGGTCGGCAAGATCACAGGAGACAACCACATCAGGTATCACTATTTTCGTGGAGTTCACGCGGACCAGTTTGTCAGTAACATAAGGTCGGCAAACCGCATCATCACTAAGAGCCTGATCAAGTGCGACACCGAAGTTGAGCGCGATTGCGGCATGATTCGATGATCCGCCTGCCAACAAGCTAACCTCACCATCGTAGTATTCATAATGCTGATCAGAATGAGTAATCAGCAGCAGGTATTGCTCAAGTGACATGTGCTGCCGTGTGTGTTGCATTGACATATATGAGCCCTCACACTTCACTTGCCAGGCCGAGATCCTTCGCTTCGCTCAGGATGACAAGGCTGGACCTTTCTGTTCATGAAGAACTGTCAAATACATTTGAACCATGCCTAATAATAACATTCTCTGAAAGTTTCCGCATACAAACTTGAATCCCATTTTATCTCACCTAGGTTATTCAACTCACTACCCTCTTGAAACGATCCTCTTTGGTCAAAAGCATCTTCCTTCAAATGAGTAATCAGAATGAGTTGTTCAACAGATGTGCCAGAACGGGGAAAAAACTACACTCGAAACATGAAGTTCACACTTGTGGATGGAAGAGCAAGCACACTATATAGTTACCCATTAATGCAGTTTGACTATTAAATGTGGACGGTATGTGTTAACTACCGAGGGTCGATGAATCGGCGGTGGGCGCGATAAATCGGCCCCTACGAAGGGCCAGATTCAATCGTTAATCACCATCAATGGGTGCTTTGAAAGGAAAATGAACATGATTCCAGGTTATCACGACCACGAGAAATTCGTTCAGACCCATCGTCAGAACTTGCTGAACGAGGCAGAGTACGAGCGACGATTGGCACAGTTGCCTCAGTCTGATCGGAGTATCCTGCACCGCTTTCTTGCGAGGCCAACTCAATTCTTGCGGTCGCTCCGCACAAGGCTACAAGAACAAGCAAAGCGCCGCAAGCAGATAACTAAACGCGCAGAGTAGTAGATCTCTATTAACATATAAGGAGAAAGAGTATGTATACGCTCCGTGCTTTCAAATCATTCCTTGTCATCGGCACTTTCGTCATGACCGCCATGCTTTTTATCGCTTGTTCAGCTCGCATTGCTCCGGCAGTAGTTTCTGAACAGGCGAACCGGATACCCCTGGGGACAACTTTCTTAACTACGCAAAGCGTTGCCAGCGTCTTTTCCGTCGCCTGGTCGCCCGATGGCAAACATCTGGCGCTGGGATATGCTGATGGAAGCGTGCAGGTTCGCAATGCCTCAACCGGCAAAATCGACTTTACTGTTCATGGTCATAGTAGTCAAGTTTGGGCATTGGCCTGGTCGCTTGACGGAAAGCACCTGGCTTCGGCTTCCTGGGACCATACTGTGCAGGTATGGGATGCCAGCACAGGTAAGAGCCTGTTGACATATCGCGGACATACAAATCTAGTGCTTGCCGTGGCCTGGTCACCCGACGGTACACGTATCGCCTCGGGTGGTAGCGATGATACAGTGCAGGTATGGGATGCGACAAGTGGCCAGCACATTTTCACATATTATGGTCATTCTAGTACAGTGGAGTCAGTAGCCTGGTCACCTGAGGGTTCGCGCATCGCTTCTGCTAGCTTTGATCATACCGTACAAGTATGGGATGCTACAACAGGTGACCATCGCTTAACATATCGAGGTCATACCGACTTTGTGTGGGCGGTGGCCTGGTCGCCTGATGGTCAACATATCGCCTCTGGAGGCATGGATGATACCGTACAGGTGTGGAATGCCACGACAGGTAAGCGCTTACTCACCTATTACGGTCACACAAACGCTATTCAAGCGTTGGCGTGGTCGCCTGATGGCAAGCGCCTGGCCTCCGGATCCTGGGACACTACTGTGCAGGTGTGGAATGCAACAACTGGACAGCAGATCTTTACCTATAGAGGTCATGCAGATATCATAGGTTCACTGGCGTGGTCACCCGATGGCAAGCGTATTGCTTCGGTAGACGACCAGGTGAGGGTGTGGCAGGCGAGCTAACCTTCTGCTGCATTATAATGTTTTATACAATGACTTTCCATTGTGTTCGTCCAGGAGTCTCGCTCTGGTTGACCAGAGCGCGGTTGGAATGGAGAGTACGTCTACTTGTCATCCTGAGCGTTAGCGAAGGATCTCGGTGCCCATCGCGTGAGATTCTTCGCTGACGCTCAGGATGACATCAGGGGGATGCTCAGGATGACACCAGTGGGACGCTCAGGATGATATTGGGGAGACGAATCGGCTATCCTCGCCTGATAACCTGATGGAGCAATATGTTGGGGTCAATGAGCTTGCTCCATCCTCGTTCCTTAGCCTGCTAAAAAATAAGTGGGGCATTTTTATAGATACCCCACCTGAACCAACACATCACACATACCTATGCATGTGTACTCTTATCAGTGAACAGCCAGTAGTTATACATGACGTTGATCAACAATATGACCAGGCCAACTATGCCAATGCCAATCAAAGCCGGCGTAATTCCTCCTCCTACCGCGGTAGCCAGTACCCCAAGGATAATGGCAGTCAATGGGATCATAACCCCAATCGAGACGATCGCAAGTGCAAAGCTCAGGCCAACTGCTCTGTTATGTGCTCTCCAACACCTCTATCATAAAACATCAACATCACTAAATACTCACAACAGAGCGGTTCTATGTTCACGATAACTTCACAGTTGATACCTCTTGCCGAACTGCATTGTGTCGTAATCTCACCCTACCTGCGAACATCTTTCCTTTTTAGTATTATGCCGGTTACGATAGCAAGAATAATAGCGATTGCCCCCATGGCAGCCCATGAAAGCAGAATACGCTGCATGGCTTCATTCTGGGTATAGGTCGAAAAGAGTGTGCCTTGATAGGTAAGGTCACTTCCCAGCAATTTATCTCCGCCTAATTTGTCCCCATGCAAACCGAGCGATGTTCCTAAAGCGGCCATTGCCCAGTGTGATGCGAAGAATAATCCAAGCACTGTAGTGTATTTTTCGGTAAGCGCTATCTCAACACCGGCAAAGATAATCTGTGGAATGAGAATGACAGGGAGTAGGCTCTGTGCAGTAGCTTCGCTGGGAGAAGCGGCTGACATTGTCAAGCCTATCATCATACCAGTTAAAGCGGCAAGAGCTAATGTGATATATGCCTCTAAAAGGACTGGCAAGAAGATCCCCTGATGTAAGGGTTCAAATAGATCCACTATGAGAATCAGCACTGCACTTTGGAACAGAGCGAGCATACCCAGTACAACAATTTTGGATAACAAATATGGCACTATACCTAGATTCACTGTACGCTCACGCTGATAGATAGCTGTCTCCTTGACGATCTCACGCGATGAATTAAGAATTCCAAATAGAATGGCAATAAAGGACAGCAGGAAAAGCGCTCTTTGCGCATTTAAGCCTTGCCCATCGGGGATAAAATCCTGTAGCGCCTGGTTCACGCCGCCTCTTTGCTGAGCATACGTTATCCCTTGAGAATTAGTTTTGAGAAAATTAATGATGCGGTCACAGTTCACTAGCGTAGTTTGACCAGAAGAAAGGCCGATGGGACCTGAGGACGTGATAACTTGCGACTGGCATTGGATCATCTTGTCTGGGTCGAAGATGCCGGTTCCAATCTCAACGCGGACCAGGAGCATCAGGAAGAGCGCGATGAGAGGAGCCTGCGCAAGTAAGATCAGGAGGGTACTCCTATCGTTTCTAAGTAACTCTAACTGGCGCTGAAAGAGCAAGATAAACTGGGTAAATGGATTGCCACGTTTTTTAAGCTGTTTGCTCTCTTTTAGCTGTTGCTGACGAACATCTGTGGTAGCAGATTCAGCTCTGAGAGGCTTAGCAATATACTCCTGGTATGCCTCTGAGAGCTTAAAGCGCGCCTCTGCCTCTTCAGGGGTGTTTGGTTTTTCCTCTGTTGACTCAAGGCTCGTGTAAATCTCGGCAAAGTCGCTTTTGTCGAAGTAGCTCTTTGCATCTTCAGGCGGTCCAAAATAGGCTAAACGGCCACCCTGCGCAAGGAAACAGATATAATCGCAAGTATTGATATTGTTGGTGGCATGGGTAACCACAATAATCGTATGTCCCTGGTCTGCAAGCTTGCGTAGAAGGAACATCATCTTGCGATCCAGGCCGGGGTCAAGACCAGATGTTGGTTCATCCAGGAAGAAGACACTCGGATTCGCCAGCAATTCCAATGCAATAGAGACGCGTTTGCGCTGTCCTCCTGATAGTTTTTTGACCAACAAATGGCGCCTGCCAGTCATTTCAACATCTTCCAGGACTTCATTGATACGCTGATTAATCTGCTCGTGAGTGAAGTCGCTAGGCAGACGTAATTTGGCTGCATAGTAAAGCGCGCGCTCGACGGTTAAGTCGCGATGAACAATATCGTCCTGAGGTACGTAGCCGAGTTGATCGCTGAAGGAAGCCATGTTACGATAGAAGTCTTTACCATTGTAGAAAACTGAGCCCTCTTGTGGTGGTCTTAAGCCGTTAAGGGCGCTCATTAAGGTTGTTTTGCCTGCTCCTGAGCCACCTACCAGGGCAACGAGTTTGCGTGGGGGAATGGAGAGAGAAATATTGTTGAGCAGTATGACGTTGTTATTACCGAACTTCTTTAGATTGTGTGCATTGATGCGTATGTAGTTACTCTCGTCATACTGAGTCAGGTGCGTGCTTTCGTACACAAACTTGTAAGGCCCAATGCGGATCTCATCACCCAGCTTGAGCAGATGATTTGAAGTGAGTTCAGAATTGACATAGACATGATTGGTGCTGTTCAAATCGAATATGCGATAAGCTCCTCCCTCTTGAACTAAACGCGCATGATGGGCAGAGACCTGGGGATGGGCCAGCACCAGCTTGTTATCTGGATTCCGTCCAATAGTAATCTCAGTATCGCTCAATTTGAATGGACGCACAGAAGGCATAGTTTCTTGCTCCGTGCCACTTCCATCGTTATAGGTGAGGGTAATAAGCGTGCCATTTTCATCGCCGATACGGAAGAGGTCTCCACGTGTCAAGGGTTTATGGAACACTTCATCTCCTCGAATTTTTCGACCCTGGTAGAGAAGCCCATTGACGGTCCTTTGACGGGATGGGTGAGGATGGATGAGGATAAATTGATTTCCTTGACGCACAATCTGTAAGTGGAGGCCTGAGATAATACGATCCTGGATGACAATATCATTTGAGGCATCCCGCCCCACGTTTAAGACAGGCTTATCAAGCAAGTAGACCGTTTTTTCGCCGGAGGTGTTGCTGCTGACTTCGATTGATGGTATGCCTAGCGCGGAGACGGACGCAATCGCTGTCTCGTCCGGTCGTTGAGACAGTCCTCCTGAGCTAAATAATGGTGATGATGGTTGCTCTTGTATGGGGAGACGAGCATTACTTGTTTTATCTGGCAGAGATTGTGCGGGAGAGCTGGCCATGCGGGGTAATGGTTGATTCGTTATCGGCTGCTGGACAAATCCTGGATGATTAGGTGATTGCATTGGGGTTGCTGCGGAGTCTAATGGAACAGATCCATCAGATCTCACAGAAGGTGGCTGAGGCTGCAGAGGTTGTCTTTCTTTAAGTTGTGCATTAACTTGCATACTCGGAAGGAGAAAGACGAAGGAGCTATCATCCCCTAAGCCAACAACGTTGTTATTGTAAATAAGTGAATGTTGAACATGTTGTTGGTTAACGGAGACAGTACTTGTTTGAGAAACCTTTTCGATACTCCACAGGCCATTATTCCACAGCAGTCGAGCATGAAATCTTGAGACTTTCGGATCAGTAACAAAGATGTCGTTACTGTTGTCACGTCCGATAGTGATAATGGGCTTGTTGAGCTCGAAGGTTCTTCCCGCGAGCGGTCCCGTCAGAAATCGTATGGAACCTTGACCTGGAGTCTGATTCATATTGCTCATCTTTTCCCTCCTATTAGTCTGAACGCTGTGATTGTCAACAATCGTTAGAGTTCCCGGCTTGATGACTCCCAGTGTAACAATTTCATGATGTTAGTACATCATGAAATTGTTACAGCCATTATCTTGTGGCTATTATATACTCATGACCTTAGAGTAGCAATATCAGTAGAAATACTGGCTTGACACCTGAGTTTTTATTTCCTATACTTAAGTGAGGAAACAGTGAGAAGTTCCAGTTGATTTTGACAATCTCGCCTTTGAATCCTCCGAATTCAACGTAGAATCGCCATATATTCATTCCCAAAAAAGTAAACTCTGGTCGTTATATTGTCAACGAACCAAAGATATATCGCGTATCCTCTAAAGGAGACAACATGATCAGGTCTACACAGATTCTTGTAGTTGGTGGGGGCCCTGCAGGATCTATCGCGGCCACCTTATTAGTTCGTGAAGGGTTTGATGTAACACTGGTGGAGCGCGATGTTTTCCCACGCTATCACATCGGTGAATCGCTTCTGCCCTCGTGCCTGGAGGTCCTTGATTTAATTGGGGCGCGCGAGAAGATCGAAGCCCATGGCTTTCAGCGGAAAGGCGGTGGGTACTTTTCGTGGGGAAAGGATTCGTGGGTGTTGGATTTCGCGAGCCTGCGCCATCCATACAGCTTCCAGGTAATCCGCTCCGAATTCGACCACTTGCTTTTAGAGCATGCAAAGAGCCAGGGTGTGAAGGTCTTTGAAGGGACAGAGATCCGCAGCCTCTCCTTTGATGGAGATAGGCCACGGAGCGCTACCTGGGCGCAGGTGGTTGGGGGTAGTGATAGTGGGAAGATATCCTTTGACTACCTGGTTGATGCTTCGGGGCGAGCAGGACTTATGGCAATGCGCTACCTGAAGAATCGACGGTACCACAACGCATTCCAAAATGTTGCTCTTTGGGGTTACTGGGAAGGGACAGCCAGGATGTCTTTCGCGCCTGAAGGCTCTATCGCCAATGGAGCAGTTCCTGATGGTTGGCTATGGGGTATTCCACTGCATGATGGAACCATGAGTGTGGGTTTAGTGCTGCATAAGTCGATTTTTAATGAGAAAAGGCAGGAACTTACTACTCTAGAGCAGATCTATCTGAATGCCATCCAGGGGTGTCCATTGATTGCAGACCTCGTCAAGCCAGGCAAGCTTGTCTCTAAACTGAAAACAGAGCAAGATTATTCGTATATTTCCAGCAGCTTAACCGGGCCAGGCTACTTCCTGGCTGGCGATGCAGCTTGTTTCATAGATCCGCTCCTTTCAACTGGAGTACACCTGGCCTCACATAGTGCAATGCTATGCGCGGCAAGCATCGCAAGCATCCTGCGCGGCGAAGTTACAGAGCAGCAAGCGATGGCGTTTTTTGAAAAGAGCTATCGCCTTACCTATCTGCGTCTCATGGTAGTAGTATCGGGCCTGTACCAGCAATACGATGGCAAAGAGACGTATTTTTGGCAAGCACAGCGACTTACCAATCATGATTACGACGATGAGAGTGCTATGATGAATGCCTTCCTGTATGTGGTATCTGGCATGGAGGATTTGATAGATACTGCGAAACCGCGCCGTGGACCGGATTACGCGGGAACAACAAATCCGCAGTCAATAGAGTCCACTGATCGAGGAAATGAATTGTATAACATCTATAACAAGGTGTTTTTCCAGGCCTCGATGTCTCCAGAGACTGCAAACGACGGGTTATACGTTACAACGAAGCCTCGGCTGGGGCTTGGCTTAGTCGAGAACGATCAAGTTGAGGTAGCTTGATGTAGGGTGATTTGCAGGGCGACCTCACATAAACAAATGCTTTGCGATGTCAGGTGGCCTCGTCTCTGGCAACTTGCTCCCGCTTTCCCTTTTCGCACGTACCTTCTCCAAAAAGGTTACGCTGGGCTTATACAACTGAGCAGGTAATGGCCTGTTAACACCGACAGCAATACCCATGGAAGGACTGTCAAGGTCTTAAGAAGGAGAAGCATATGCGGCGACGGGTAGTAATTACTGGACTTGGAGTAGTGGCTCCCAACGGCATAGGAAAAGAGGCCTTCTGGGATGCATGTATCTCAGGCCGCTCGGGCATTCGCCGTATCACTCGCTTCGATGCCAGTCAATTGCCGGTACAGATTGCCGGGGAGGTAACGAATTTCTGTCCTGAAGCACTCGGCTTGACCGGGGATGAATGCAAATCTCTAGATCGGGCGGCTCAATATGCTGTTGCTGGAGCCAATCTTGCTATGCAAGATGCGAAGCTCATCGATGCGCTCGATGAAGAAGAGTACGATCGCATAGGCGTTGCGATAGGTTCAGCGATGGCGTGTGTTGATGGGGCAGACCTACTCTGGGCCGCATATACAGATACCGGAACGCATCCTCCACGTATGACAAGGGATGATTGCATTATTCCCATGCCGCTGATGACTCACGCTTCTGCTGCCGCAGTTGCTAACCATCACCAGCTACATGGACCTTGCTTTGCGCTGGCCACAGCATGTTCCGCGGGAGCGGATGCAATTGGGGAGGCCTTCTGGGCCATTCAAGATGGATACGCTGATCGCATGCTGGCTGGAGGATCTGATTCTGCAATTACCAGGGTAGGAATAGGCGTGTTTTCGAACATTGGTGCTCTGAGTACGCGCAACGAGGAACCAGAGCGGGCATCGCGGCCATACGATCGAGAACGTGATGGCTTTGTTATGGCTGAGGGTGCAGGCATGCTGGTCTTAGAGGAGAGAGAAGCGGCACTCGCACGCGGCGCACACATCTATGCAGAAGTGATTGCGTTCAACTCTAATAGTAACTCATTCCATATGACCTCTCTTCCAGAAGATGGAGCTCCACTCCAACAACTGCTCAGGCAAGCGCTCTATGATGCACACATTTCGCGAGAGCAACTCGACTACATCAATTCACATGGCAGCTCAACGGTTCCCAACGAAGTGGCCGAAACAGCAGCATACAAGGCTGTCTTTGACGAATACGCCTACCGCATTCCCATTAGCTCTACTAAGTCGATGATTGGTCACTCCCAGGGTGCGGCCAGCGCAATTGAGTCGATTGTGACCTCGTTGACGTTAGAGCATCAAATTATACCTCCCACCATAAACCAGGAGAATCCTGATCCACGCTGCGATCTCGATTATGTGCCAAATGTGGCGCGTCAAGCTACAGTCAATGTAGCCCTCACTCATTCCAGCGGCTTTGGTGGTGTGAATAGTGCGCTGATTCTCGCAAGACCAGATTGGATAGATAAGAAATTGTAGAGTTTTTTGTGAAAACGGGATAAGAGAACTATGAAAGATCATGCAGTGCGACGTGTGGTAATCACAGGGCTTGGAGTGGTGGCCGCTAATGGTATCGGTAAGCAGGCTTTTTGGGATGCAACAAGCAAGGGAATCTCTGGAATACAGCCCATTTCATGTTTCTCAACTACTGATATACTTATTGGTGTAGCCGGTCAAGTGAATAACTTTGTGGCCAATGACTACATAGATCGGAAACTGGCTAATCGTACAGATCGCTCTACACATTATGCCCTGGCGGCTGTCGAGCAGGCGATGCAGGATGCTGAATTCGTGATGTCAGACGAGAATAGACAGCGCGTAGGGGCAGTGATAGCCAGCACGCTTGGCGGAATAGAATATGTAATTCAGCAGTTCCAGCCGTTGTACACGCGTGGGCTACGAGCTATGAGTGCCTACCTGGCAATTGCCTGGCTGCAAGTGGCCAATGTAGGCCAGACATCCATTCGCTATGGTATTCAAGGGTATTGTAAAACCCCAACACACGATACCATTGGGGGTTTGGATGCACTGGGTATGGCCTACAGGGCTATTCAACGCGGAGCGGCGGATGCCATTTTCGCAGGCGGTTGTGAACATCTGCTAGAGCCTTCAGTTCTTCTCACATTTGCGAAGGTTGGCGATTGTGTCCTTGGAGACGATCCCAATGCTTACCGTCCGTTTGATCGGCGCGCAGCCGGTTTAATACTGGGAGGGGGAGCAGGAATATGCATTCTGGAAGAATACGAACACGCACGGCAGCGAGGGGTGCCTATTTATGGGGAAATTGTTGGTTTGGGTCAGACCAATGATGCTCATGGGTTGATGGCACCGTCTTCTAATGGCAGGCATTATGCGCGCGCTATTCGGCTTGCAATGCAAGATGCGGATCTCTGTCCGAGGGATATTGCCTACTTCAGCCTTGATGGAAGAGCTATACCTGCTTCTGATCAGGGGGAGGCAGAGGCATTACATATGGTCTTTGGCAATGATCTGGAACAGATTCCTGTCAGTGTTCCTCGCACTATGCTGGGTCACAGCTATGGAGCCGCGGGAGCAATTGATGCAATTACAGCGCTGCTAGCGCTTCGTCACGGGCTAATCCCACCGACGATCAACTGCGAAGAACTCAATCCCGATTATGGACTGAACGTAGTGCAGCAAGAAGCGCATCCTCTTGTTGGGTCAGCGGTGCTGATCGGTGGACGAGGTGTTGGCGGAGCAAACGTCGTACTAGCGATAAAACGAGTCGAGGAGTGATCCTTGTAATGATCAAGGGCGATTCATTGATGGAGTTTGCGTGAAGTCCATTCCAAAGTATAAGCCAGTTGATAACATTACTGTTGTGCGAATTTTTGTCCTCGTCATTGTTGTCACGCCTTTGCTTGGTACTCTTCTAGCAATACGCTTGCTCTGGCAGTTTGCCGTGAATTGGTCAGATCTGGTGCTCCTGGCAGCAATGTACTCCATCACCCTTCCTGGCGTGACAATTGGTTACCATCGCATGTTGACCCACCGCAGCTTCCGGCCACATCCTGTTGTAAAGGCTATCTTTCTTATTCTTGGTAGCATGTCTGCACAGGGACCTGCAATTGAGTGGGCGGCGTCGCACATCAAGCATCATGCGCTGGCTGATCGGGAGGGTGATCCGCATAGCCCGCTCGATGGATTCTTCCATGCGCATCTGGGCTGGCTCTTCAACGGCATGGCTGACCCCAATGTGTACTGCCGTCACCTGGTGAAAGATCAGATAGTTGTCTTTATCAGTTACACTTTCTGGTTATGGGTGGCGCTGTCTCTCATCGTTCCGTATATGATTGGCGGATGGACAGGTCTACTTTGGGGCGGCCTTGTACGAATTTTTCTCCTGCAACATGTTACCTTCAGCGTCAACTCTGTCTGTCATACATTTGGCAAGCGCGAGTTCTCAACCAATGATCAAAGCCATAACGAGTGGATTGTGGGTTTGTTGGCCTTTGGTGAGGGCTGGCATAATAATCATCATGCATTTCCGCGTTCAGCCTTTCACGGGCTCCACTGGTGGCAGTTCGATCTCTCTGGTTATCTTATATGGATTCTCGAACGCCTCGGTATGGTAGACGATGTCTATCGCATCCCTCCGGCATTGCTACAACGACGTTCCTCGCTGAGACATCCACTGTAACAGCAAAGCCAAAGAGGGAACAGTAGTGGCAAATCGTCAAGAAAAAGAAGAGACAAATAATTTTATGGACTAAATGAAAGGAAAGTGTTGTGGCTGCTCAATCCACAAAAACTACTGACCCAGCGGTTGAGACTACGTTGTCGTTGTTACAAGACATACTCGGTCCCACTTCTCAGCATGATTTTGCTGTGCGGCTATGGGATGGCACCACCTGGAAACCCGAAACAGGTAGCAAAGAGTCGCCGCACTTCACGTTGGTGCTGCAACACCCAGGTGCATTGCGTAGCATGTTCCTGCCGCCGAACGAATTGAGTTTGTTCGAGGCGTACATCTACAACGACTTCGACATCGAAGGTGACATCGAGTCCCTCTTTGCAATGCTGGATCAGCTTATTGATGAACGTGGACGTGTGAGCGTATTGGAGCAGTTACGCTATGGGAAACGCCTGAGAAGCTTGCCGAAGACGATCTCACCCCATCACAATGACCTGGCAGTAAAATTACGTGGCACACGTCACTCGAAGAAGCGTGACCTGCAAGCCGTCAACTATCACTATGAGCAATACAAGCAATCAAACGATTTTTTTGCTCTCTGGCTTGATCGCAACATGCTCTATACCTGTGCATATTTTGCAATGCCGAATGATGATCTGGATACAGCCCAGGAACGCAAACTGGATTATATTTGCCGCAAGTTGCGTCTGCGACCTGGAGAACGCCTGCTGGATATTGGCTGTGGTTGGGGTGGACTGGTCATCTACGCAGCACAGCACTATGGGGTAGAGGTACATGGTATTACCCTGGGTTCGCAACAAGCCAATTTCGTGCAGAGGCGCATTCAAGAGGTAGAACTTACGGAACGCTGCCACGTACAGGTTTCTGATTACAGGGATATCAACGAGGCAGATACATTTGATAAAATTGTGAGTGTGGGGATGTTTGAACTGGTGGGTGAAGCGCGCATGCCTACGTACTTCAAAAAGGCCTGGCATCTGCTACGCCCGGGAGGGGTCTTCCTCAACCACGCAATTGCCAGTCCAGTTGGTGTAATAGCACTAGACGAGGCAAACTTCTTCGGTCGCTATGTCTTTCCGGATGGTGACATAATCCCAATCAGCCGGGTACTGCAAGCGGCTGAGTTGAGCGGTTTCGAAGTACGTGATGTGGAGAGCTTGCGCGAACACTACCCACTCACATTACGACACTGGGTGTATAAGCTGGAAGAGAATGCCAATGAGGTTCGTAGACTGACAAGTGATGTTACTTATCGTATCTGGCGATTGTACATGGCTGCGTCAGCTCAAGGATTCCAGAGAGGCCGACTTACCATCTATCAGACGCTAGTGACGAAACCTGATCGGGGGAATAGCGGCTTGCCGCTGACACGCGCTGATTGGTATGCCTGAACTGTCATGCTACCTGGATTCGACTTCTTTAAATTAGGGCAAAGCCAGTTTTATATTGTAACCCTTAATTTAGGGTGGGAAGCGAATCATCTGGTGGCCCTGCCGGTAGAGTAGGGAACGAATCGCCTGGCGAGCCTATTTGTGTAATCGGTGGAGGTGGTTGTTCGGATCCCGGGGAATGATGCATGAGATCGCTAGCTTGCTCTATTGCAGCAGTAAAATCTCTCATGCTGCCAAAGCGCCTCTCCGGGTCTTTGACAAGTGCTTTCAACACCACTTGCTCAACCGCAGCCGAGATTGAGGGAACAATCTCATGTAAAGGTTGAGGGGGAAGAGATAGATGTTTCATGGCTACCTCTATCGCTGAAGAACCCCTGAATGGGTAGGTGCCACACAACCATTCGTAGATGACTATCCCCAGCGAGTATTGATCACTTGTGCTGCTCGATCTTCCACCGTTCCCTCTCGTCCCTTTTCCTTTTCAACTCCAGCAACTTCATATACAGCGTATAAATCAATGGTTTATAAACAAGGTCGTGGGTTTCCAGGAAACGCAATGCAAATCCGCCAAAGCCTCGCTTGAAAAGGTACACGCCCCAGAGTTCCTGGCCTTCTTCTAATACATCAGGGATACCGCGAAAATTGTAATACCAGCAGCCATGTGCTTTAGCCCATTGCATGCCGGTCCACTGCAAGAGGTGATTGGGCATCAGGTTGCGCTGATCGTTCGATGATGCGCCATACATGTACCAGCTCCAACGGCCTAAACGCAGCACGATAATGGCGGCAATGGCCTTGCCCTCATGTTCCGCCAGGAAAAGCGCAACTCTATCACCTTCGCTATAAAGTCGCATCACATCTTCATAATGTTGCTTGTTGTGAATGAAAAATTGATCGCGCTCGCTCGTTGTCTCATAAATATGATAGAACGTTTCCAGGTCAGCCTGCCCCTCGCCCCTGCGTACAATCACACCTTTCCGACCTGCTAAACGCACATTGTAGCGCCATTTTTCTTTCATGCCTGCCAGAATATCTTTTTCATCAGGTCGCAGGTCGAGAACCCATTCATTGCGTACATGAACTGCGTATGGGTTAGCATGAAAACCGCGTTTGCGTAATGATTCTAGCCACTGATCATTCCCATCAGGTATGCTCGGCTCGATTTTGAGCATGAATGCTCCGCGTTTGTGAGCCTCAGTCAAAATGTAGTCGAGCAAGATATCCATCGCAGGCGAAGCGGGATCGTCAATTATCGGGCCTCTGGCCGCATAGAAATAGGTTTTTCGCAGCACCGGTGCGTGAGTAATCAATAACAAGATGGCAGCGCAGAGTAGCCCGGCATCATCCACGACACCTATGCGTAGGGCTTCGGCTCCCAGGTGTGGTGCAAGTTCAGCCCATTCATAGGATTGGGTGATATTGCAACACTCCGAAGCCGCCACAAAGTCATTCCATTGTTGGCGGTCGGTAATGATACGCGCCTGCATACGTTTTTTCTCAGTTTGAATCATTCTCGACGCAATCTCCTTCAACCCTGATTATCGCCTTTGCCTCTGGCGGCTCGTTCTAATTCTACTTTTTTGCGTTCCTCGTGCCTGCGCGTGCGACGAATTTCAACCGATTTGCGCCAGGCATTATAGATAAGTGGTCGATAGACGTAATCTTGCGTTGGCATGTTCAGGCGTGCGAAGCCTCCAAATCCCTTCTTATATTCATATACTCCCCACATTTCTTCTCCTGGCTCCAGTATTTCGGGAATCGTACGAAAATCAAAATAAGAGCATCCGCGTGCCCTGGCCCATTGAATACAACGGTATTGGAGCAAGTATGTAGGCTTGAGATTGCGCTTGTTATTGGAAGAGGCTCCAAACATATCCCAGCACCAATCACCGAAGCGAATCAGCATCTTGGCAGCGATGGCTTCTCCCTCGTGCTCGGCAAGGTAGAGCACCGCGTCACCCTTCTCAGAGAACTGGTGCAAAATCTCGCGGTGATAGTCCTTATTATGAATGAAAAATGCATCACGTTCACTGGTGATTTTGAGCAGTTCATAATACGCATCAAAATCACTCTCGTTTTGCGCTTCACGTATGGCGACACCCTTACGTTCGGCGCTACGAACATTCTGCCGCCATGTCATCTTAAAGTTAGCCAGCAATTGTTCATCGTCTGGTCGGATATCGAGAACCCAGCTTCGCCGTCCATGGACTGCCTGGGGATTAGCCTGGAAACCCAGGTCATGGTATGCTGTAATCCACCTGTCGAGGTATGGGTCGTCATCAGCGATATTTGGTTCCAGACGTAAAACCACTGCGTGTTCAGCGTGTGTGATCTTCTGTACGCTTTCGATCAGAGATGTAAGAGCAGGAGAATCGGAGTGTTCCACTGTAGGACCGCGCGAGCTGTAGAGCCAGTTGAAGCGCACTCCAGGTACTGGTAGAGGAATTGGAACTGGAGAAACTGTCAGCATCATAGTGCCGGTTAACCGCCCATTTTGCATAGCTCCCAGGCGATATATACGACCACCAAGATATTGATTCAATTCGCCCCATTCATATGATTGCAGCAAGTGGCCTCTCGACTGGCTTGTTAAAAAGCCATTCCATTGTGCTTTATCGGTAATTTCCTGGATGATGATAGTCATACTGCAATCAAAGACTCTCTAAAAATTCGCTTCGCAGGATACTGTAGACACGCTCATCGTGGTACTTCCCGAAACGAAACATGGACTGGCGTAACCTGCCTTCAAACTTCATGCCCGCCTTCTCATCTGCTCGCCAGCCACCAATATTCTCTTCAAAATCCTTTGTTTGAATCCGATTGAGATTGAGTTCCATAAAACCATAGCGGAACATTAATGTTGTTGCCTCGGTGCCATAACCTTTCCCCCACACCGAGCGGTCACCAATAATGACATAAAACTCGGCGCTCTGGTTGATATAATTGATATCTTTTAGTCCGACCAACCCGATCAGCCGGTTATCGCTGTTGAGGGATACACCAAAGATAATATGTTTTCCATCTTTGTAGAGCTGCTCAAGCCGCTCTTTGCCACGCGTATCGCTTGTGGGGAAAATCGAAAAATACCTGCGGATTTCTTCATCGTTCATCCAGGTAGAGTACAGGTGATTATCCTGTGCAGGTTCTAATGGTCTCAGGTAAATGCGCTCTCCTACGATAAAAGGATTCTGCATCTGTGAGGTATCTTGCGTCATACGTAAGAGTGATCTCCCTTCTTTTGTACGAAGGCAAGTATAGCATAGGTGGGGTAGTGAGGCAATTGAGATAGCTCATGAGACAACAATATATAGGCCTTTTCTCTCGCCCCACGAGAGAAAAGGCCTATATATTGTTCCATCCTTAGATGGTCGGTGCAGCGTATTTCTCGGCATAATCTCCAATGATGGGAAGTTTGAAGTACTTCCCTTGAAACGCATACACCATCAATATAATCCAGACAACGAGTAATGCAAGTGGCAGCAGAATAGTAAGACAGGTAAAAACAAATCCCAAGGGAATCAGGATAACACTTGCATAGAGAAAGGACTGAACAGTGAAGAGTACAATAAACAGCACGATCCAGAAAGCATTGAAGAGAATAGATTGCATCGCATGAAAACGCACAAAGCGATTCTGTTTCTCACCGAAGTAGAAAATTAGCCCACCAACAATTGAAAACAGGTAACTCAATCCCG
>Ga0116218_1000829_pt1 | contig 20794 bp, 18 predicted proteins | sample Sb_taG_2_FD_88966 | JGI IMG/M metagenome (GOLD analysis project Ga0116218, IMG submission 88966) | Peat soil microbial communities from Weissenstadt, Germany - Sb_50d_5_LS metaG | ecosystem: Environmental > Terrestrial > Soil > Wetlands > Peat | place: Germany: Weissenstadt | collected 2010-09-21 | reverse complement strand
TAAGATACCTGGCTGGTACTTGCCGCTGGCACCTCTGGAAAGAGCCACGAGCCATTGACCAGGCCGGAGCGGCAGAACAGATGATAGTACTCCGGGGGGATGGTCACATGACCTCTTGAGCAGATACCTGCGCGAGACAGTGATGTCCAAGGCGATGCCATGACCTCGGCGAGAACATGACTCATACAGCGATCCGTTTCAGTGGGAGAATCAGGAATGGATGGAACAGGATCACCGCAACACCTGTGCCGCTGAGCCCTGACCGAAGCCCTGGTACCTGATAAGTGAAAAAAGAGGAGAAGTGGGAACATCCCACTTCTCCCAAGATGACACGAAAGGTGGTGAGCTATTGTACCGCAACGACCCTCTCGCTGTTTGTTGCTCGCTCCTCATGAGCTGCTCTGGCCTCATGCTCACCAGAAACTTCCTCCAGCGAGCGTTGATTTGGCTCAGGGAGGGTGAAGACGGTCAGCAAGAGACCCGCCAGCGAAATCACTGCCGCCACTGCCATTGCCCCTGGCAAGTTGAAGGTGGCCAGCAGGAAAGGAAAAGCAAATGCGCCTAGAAACGCGCCAATCTTGCCAACCCCTGCGGCGATGCCATGGGCGGTGGTGCGAACCATCACCGGAAAAATCTCAGCCGGGTAGACAAACGTCGTCACATTCGGGCCAAACTCGGTAAAAAAGTAACTCATGCCATATACAAGCAAGAATGCGGCTGTGATGGTTGTCAAGACAGGTGCCACGAACAGGAGCCCGTACGCCAGCCCCATCATAGCGAACCCAAACCACTGAATAAACCTGCGGCCCAGGCGATCGATGGTCAATGCTGCCACAATATACCCAGGCAAGGCGGCAACGACAAAGATGATCAACGTATAGAACATGTTGGTGAGCAAGGTAGAGTGCGGATTCAGAGATTTCAGGATGAGTGGACTGGAAATCGTCGTCCCATAATAGGCGATGTCTAGCAGGAACCAGGCTCCCGCGGTTCCTATCAGCCACTTCAAATAACGTGAAGTAACCAACAGGTAGAGCCAGGACGTGTCAGGACGTGTATTCCTTTTTGAGGTCGTTGTGACATCTGTCTGTGCTGTGGGCTTCGCTGAAGGTGTCGTCTCGCCTGGTATGTTCTGGTTCCCAGTGACCATTTCCACAGTACGCGTAGCCCCTTCGACATCCCCTTGCATGGTCAACGCAAAACGTGGTGTCTCTGCTATTTGTCGCCGCAAGTAGAATGTAGCCAGTGCAGGGACTGCGCCAAGCGCGAGCATGATGCGCCAGATGAGATCGTGGTTCAAGCCGCTCAACAGCAGGATGATGGCAACCAGTGGGCCAACGATCAAGCCTACGCCTTGCATGGAAAACACCATCGTGATCAGTTTGCCACGATCGCGCCGGTTCGCGTACTCACTCATCAACGTGGCACTGAGTGGATAATCACCCCCGATGCCAAGTCCAAGTACAAAACGAAAGATCAGCAGCCACATCACATTGGGCGAAAGGGAGGAAGCGATAGCTCCGACTGCCAGCACAACCAGCGTAAAGCCATAGATCGATCTGCGCCCGACATAATCCGCCAGGCGGCCGAACATGATCGAGCCGATCGCCGCTGCAATCAATGACGTGCTACCTATCAAGGATATCTCAAACTTGTTAAGGTTCCAGATAGGTGTCAGTATGGCCAGTACGACACCAATAATGAAGAGATCATAAGCATCTGTGAAGAAGCCCATGCCAGATGTAAGCATCGCCTTCAAGTGAAAACCTGAAAGCGAACTGTTGTCTAATGCAGTTAGGACATGGGAATGATGGTGATGAGCCTTCGCTTCGACAACGCTTTCCTGGTGGTCATCTCCCTGCTTTTCTTGTAACATAAACGACGCGATCTCCTTGCTCTAGGGATAGGTGTACAGCGTAAAAAAACTCCTCAGTTGTAGGATATCTTGCGTATGTTATGGGAATGTTAAGCGAATGTTAACAGTTGGTAATGAAGAAGTTGATAGATTGATATGATTGAAGATGTGATTGGAGTGTGATGATGTGCCTATCTACGCTTCTTCCAGGGAAACGTACCGTTGATCCCACTTCAGTTCCACAATCACACCGATAGGCCATTGGCACTTCCTTCCCTCAAAGCATTCACCTTGACGTAGGGCTACGAACGCATCTCAAGACTTGCATTCTTTTTCTCTCGTTTGTGTACAGACGGGGTGTATAAACGCGAACTGCTTTTTCACAAAGCTATCCTGGCTCCTTTCCACCAGTGAATGGAGCTTTACCTCATAAGAAGCCACGAGTATCATATTGGGAGACGGCTGGAAGAAATACCGTTCTCAACGCCAGACCAGTGCTCACGGTGATGAGACGTCTCTTTCATTGCTACTGTGCTTGGCCTCATACCTATCGCAGAACTGGCTGACGCTCATCGAGCAGTATGTTCTTTTTCCCCAACGTTTGATCGTCAAGGTATAAAGCTCACATCTGTGGGGAAGAGGCCGAGCACTTGACGCGCACTTTACTGCTGCTCAAATGCCTGCCGCACACCCAGCGCGATCAGCACCACGCCAATGACTCCTTGCAGGATGGCACGGACGCGGGTGCCAAAACGGCTTTGCCCGGCCCGACTGATTACAGAGCCATAGAGGTTGAGCCAGCCCAGCAGGATCGCCTCGTAGGCCCGGCATCATCAGCACCAACCGCAGTGGAGGATCACCTGGACTGATGAATGCTGGCAAAACCGTGGCAAAGATCGCGCCAGCCTTCGGGTTGAAGAGATTGTTCAGCAGTCCCTGCCTGAAAGCAACCCATTCACCCAGGTGCCTCACCTGGGGAGCAGGTGTCGTCATGCCGGCTTGCTTATTCCTCCTGAAGCTGGCGATCAGGCTGCGCAGGCCAAGATACCCCAGGTATGCCGCCCCGACGAACTTCCAGACGGTGAAGGCGACCACCGATCTCTCCAACAGGACAGCGATGCCCAACACCGATGCAAGCGCCCAGATGATGCTTCCCGCCCCGATGCCCAGGGTGGTGAAAGAGGCCGCGCGCCGTCCAGCCAGAAGCGCATGGCGTATGACCAGAGCCGTATCTGGCCCTGGGGTTACAATCAGCAGCGCTGCTACGACCAGAAAGGCTCCAAACCTTGCGTCGAAGAAACCCATCTCAGACCCTCCTCAGTGCTGGCAAAGAACGCTATAGAGACAGACAGACTTCAGAGTAGTAATGTCAGTATAGAACACCCATGGAAGAGGGACAAGCACCAATTTGTGGCAAGTAGAGAGCCATTTCTCCTTCCAACAATTACTGCCACGTACCCGGCGTCGAGCAGGTTTGCTCTCTTGTAGGGATGAGCCGAAATGAGATGCGTGCATTCCTCCCTTTCAGGACTTGGGTGAACACCCTAACGTTCTGCCTAAAACGTCAATTGGAGCGGATCATAGGTTATGCCTGAAATGCCAAAGCGTGCTACGAGTGTGTAGGAGACACTCGGACGAGGCAGGAAGGAGAAGATCTCGGTTTTGGATGCCATGTGTCCGGCATTCAAATAGAAGTCGGTATTGAGACTGCCAGTTCCCTCATACGTATTGCCCAAGGGATCTTGTAGGCTGAACTGGGCGAAGTAATCGGTTTGTTGTGCTCCGCTCTGGTTGTTCAATGTGATGTTCCAGATTGTTCTCAGATTCGTGGTATCAATCGTGATGGAGTTGATGGTGGTGTGAACGGGATCATCGCAGCCACTGCAGGTCAACGTCCTGTCCTCTTTGATCGTCCCGGGAGTCACAGTCTGTTGGGGTACCGGCAGATCAGGCGACGTCGTATGCTGCTCTGGTGAGATCCCTGCTTGATTCGATCCCGTAGACCCAGAGGGATAGGTTAGAAACAGGGTGTGTGCTGCCAATTGAACCACTTCCAGGGAGCCGAGCACCACAACGAGCAACGTAAGCACAGCGAGAGCGACCTGATATCCTGTGTTTCTTTTCGGCTGGGATACACGTAGTGAGTCTATGCCCGGTGGAGGTGGTGGAATAGCTGTTTCAGGAGCATATGCGTACGGGGAGAACGACTGCGACGATCCCTCATGAAGAGGGTTCACAAAAGTTGACGAGTCATCCTCTCCCATGCTTGGAGAGTGATTCCTCCCCGACATCTTCGCATTGGATGAGTGAGTCTGCCAGTGATCCTGTTGCACCATCTGTTCACCTCCTTCTTTGTCACGAGAACTGCGTGAGCACCTGCGCTCCAGTGTGTGACGCTTGCTATCGACACAAACATGCATACAATCGGTGATATACTCGACCAAAGTGCTCTTCTCACTATTTCTTATAGTACATTCCAGAAAGGAATGTGCCACAAAATCCTGTCAGCATGTCCCAAATGGGCTATGTTTCGTGATCGGTTGAGAGCAGGGTGTGTTGCAAGAAAAAAGCTCATCTGCGAGCGTGGACGGAAACACACACAGGTGTGCTCTTTTTTGATGCACCTGTGATGTTGCACTCTTCCCGCGTGATACCGACGTCGAGTCGTTGCGAGTACACTCGTACTAGACGAGGAGTGGGGGCTGGGAAAGAGTCCCGAGAGGCTGGCGAGAGTGGCAGCGCTCCCTCATTCCCAGGGTTGAGACTGTTTCGAGTGGCAGGAGGAGGCCGATGGTACTTGCTGAAGTGCTCTCGTTTCGCACGCATTTTTGGCCGAGCCATTTCCCGATAGTGGCCAGGTAGTATGAGTATAGGGCCACTGGGCCGTCTCTGACACTGAAGGCTCGGCGGATTTCGACCCGGGAAGGAATAACGTGCCTTTCAACAGGAAGTGACCAGGCGGGAACAGGTGAAAGAGTGGAGTTTCCTCGCCTATTACGAACCCTTTGACCAGCAACATGATGAGCGAGTGTCAGCATGATTATGTGACTGCCTTGCGCATTCCTTCGCTCATTCACACCAGACCTCATACCTGTGGATGAACGATTGCTGACCCACAATGGGATCGATCTCGCTCCCCGGCTCCGCATCATGAAAGACCTCCAGGATATTCCGCTCCTGCTGTTCAGTGCTGATTTCCATGATAAGGAGTGCTGGGAGGAGGAAAGAGAGAGTGGTAACTGGTAAAAGCCCCGAATGTTTGCTCATTTTTGCCTTCAATCTTTGCTTTTTGCCCTGAATTGTTGCTCATATCCCCGAAGTGGTGATTGGCACTTCACTGGAAGGATGAGCGAGTTTTTCCCTCAAGGATCGCACATTTTTGAACCTTTCTACTCATTTTCAGCAAAAGCATCACGCCTCCGAGGCACGTGTGACTTGCAGCATATTCTCAGACGATTGTGCAACCATCATGTGAGACAACACCTGGAGTTGTGCTGATTCTCCAGCAAGCATGCGATGATGAAAATGCATCCGTAAAATGGGACGAATATGCATCGGGCAGCATAACGTAAGGCTGAGTATGTGCTTTCTTTACGGCAGGAGCACAACTTTGCCAAATTGCTCTCGCGCCTCTAAGCGCTGGTGTGCCAGCGCCGCTTTGACCAGGGGATAGGTAGAATCCACGACCGGTCGCAGTTGACCAGTTGTACAGAAGCGTAGCGCCTCCAGCAAATCCCCCTTGCTGCCCACGCGGTTCCCCAGAATGTGCGTGTTGTTCCAGAAGAGCGCGTCCAGGTTGACCTTGCCACGATTGCCCGTGGTCGCCCCACAGGTCACGAGCCGTCCTCCTCGTCGCAACGCCCGTAAGCTGCGTTCCCACGTTGCCTCACCCACATGCTCGAAGACAACGTCGACACCTTGTCCTTCCGTTAACCGGCGAGCTTCTCTTGGGATATCCTGCGTACTGTGATTTAGGCCGGCATCCGCCCCTAAGGCGATCGCTCGCTTGAGCTTCTCATCCGAACTAGCGGCTGCCAGGACGCGCGCACCAAGCAGCTTGCTTACCTGGATCGCCATGCTCCCCACGCCACTGCCCGCACCCCACACCAGGACCGTCTCGCTCAGCTGCAGCCTTGCCAGTTTCACGAGCATATGCCAGACCGTTGTCAGCACAATTGGCAGCGAGGCGGCTCCCACAAAATCCAGTGCTTGCGGCAGTGGGAGCGCGTTCACCGCCGGCACCACACACAACTGGGCATACCCACCGTTCACTCCCCGGCCCAATTGCCGCCACTTCGGGCAGAAATTGTCCTCGCCGACCAGGCACCAACGGCACTGGCCACAGGTGAGCACCGGGGAGATGATGACCCGCTCCCCCGTGTGTGGAGCGCTGACTCCTGGCCCTACTGCAACCACCTCACCTGCAACATCACCTCCAGGAACTATGGGCAGCTCTATACCGGGAAGGCCCCAGCTCATAAACAGGTCTAGATGGTTCACACCAGCGGCGCGTACCCGTACCAGCACCTCGCCTGGTCCCGGCTCTGGGTCTGGCAACTCCTCGTAGGACAATGTCTCGGATCCACCAGGCTCGCGTATCACGATTGCTTTCATCTGATCCCTCCTCGTAAGGCAAGTATACCATCATCTGCTCACAGACTGATCGGTTGCTCAACCTTCACGTCAACGCTCATCCTTCCGGTGAAGTAACAATGCATGTTAAACGATCCTCACTTGTAAGCTCTCAGGTATTCGAGCAACAATTCAGATCAAAACTTTGACCCGAATTATTGCTCATGGGTCAAGGTTCAAGCTCGGAGGGGGGACAAACATTCGGGGAAAGTACCAGTAACTTTGTGATGGTTCTGTGATGCTAAAGGGGCTTGAGGCCTTGCTTGAACACATTTTTGAGGCTATACTGTATATGTCGCAATGAGAGACGGATGTCAAAAATGACTGGTTTCTGCATTGCAGGCCAGCTTCGGTATATTCGCTACGTGCGTGAAAGTTGCGTAGTTCGGATTACTATCGGAGATGCGCTCCTCCCTATGGCTCTTAGACTTTCACGATCTGGAGGAGTGAACCGGAGCCGAGTATATGCCGGATATCAGGCAGGTACTTGGCTTCAGTAGTTTTTGGGCATGCAAGCTCCTCTTCTCGCCGCTCTCACTTGGCCACAGTGGTCTGAAAACGTCATGTCCCAGAGGAAAGAACAAGCTGAATCACTGACCACTGCTCTGCAATTGCCTGGCTCTCTCATGCATTTTTCTGTTCCATCTTCTTCCTGTTTCTCTGCAACATTTCTCTCTCAAAACCTGCAACACCTGTCTCTCCTTCTTCTCTGGGATTCCGCTACACTCAGTATGTCAAGCATCGAGTGATCCCAGGCAGGAAGGAGGAGTCACCAATCATGTATCCAGGTCATTTCATGCGCGAACGTGCCGTGGCAGAAGAGCAGCACACACCAGGGCGAAACCAACAAATATTGCAGCCGCGGCTCCATCGTCGCTACAGAATCTGCATACTGCTGGTCCTGACGCTGTTCGGACTGCATTTGCTCGCTGCTGGATCGGGTGCAGGTCCGGGCGAGCATTTCACAGGGCAACAGACTGCATTCGGACATACAGGCATTGTTTCCAGGAACGGCAATCCTCTCCAGGTCGGCCTGGGTGCTGGAGCCGCCCCCGACGGGATTGCAAACGCAACCGCTCCAGCGGCAGTCTGTCTTAATCCGTTAGACGCCACCTGCTGGTTGCAGAACGCTGCCCAGTGGATGGCACAGCAAGTTATGGGTGCGCTGCAACCCGTGATCGGGGCCATCATGCACAATCCGCTCAACATCTTGACGCAGACGCCACCTGCCGACACGTATCAGAACCCGGTGGTGATCACCTGGTGGCAGAGCTTCCTCGAGGTGGTCGATCTCGCCCTGGCCAGCCTCATCGTTATCGGCGGCTACAACGTCGTGGTAGGTCGCCACCTGGGTCTGCCCCACTCCGAACTGGCGGAGTTCCTGCCACGACTCCTGCTGGCCTTTGGCGCAGCGCACTTCAGCCTGTTTTTCCTGGGCCTGTTCATCGACCTGGAAAATGCACTGAATGTGGTTGCGCTGAACCTGGCAGGTACCTCGATGCTCACTAACATTATCACCGCGCTGTTCCAGGGCAATCTCGCGGCTGAGGGATTGTTGGTGTGGGTACTGACGTTCGTGCTGGGGGTCATGGCGATTCTGCTCGGCGCACAGATGGCTGTTCGCCTGGCGCTCCTGTGGGTCTTACTGGTGCTCTCCGGGCCGGGACTGGCCTGCTTCGCGCTTCCGCAAACGATAGGGTACGGTCGTATGTGGCTCTCGCTTACCGCCACGACGGTGCTGGTGCAGTTCTTCCAGGTGTTGACACTGGCCCTGGGCGGGATGCTCGTGACCTCGCTGGGTGCCTCCAATGTCTTTGGGGTCGGAGGCACCCTGGCGACGTTGCTGGTATGCGTGGCCTTGCTCTACCTGGTCTTGCGCATCCCCGGCATCGTGCATCGCTTCGCCCTGCGCCCCATGATGGATGCCTCGAGATCTGTAGCCGGAGGCGCTGAGGGGGCGGCAGGCGTGGTGGCAGATGTCGCGCCGCGCCTGCTGGCGCTGCTGTAGGGGAGGGACAGGTATGATGAACAGCTCAGGCAAAACCTTGACGGTACTCATTGGCAGTGTGGTCGTCATGACGCTGCTGGCCTTTCTGGCGCTCTCCGGCGTCGCAGCCACCTTCGCCTGGATGGCAGGTGGCGGATACGGGAGCGGCCCGGCTCTCTGCCAGAATGTCACGCCTGGGATGGGTACCAACACGCCTGCCGCTCCATCTACGCCTGGTGGAAACACCTCTCCCTGCGTGCCCGCGAGCGAGGTAGGTGCGCGTGTCGTGGCATGGGCGCACGCGATGGCCAACGCGCTCTACGTGAATCCAGCCTGTGGAGGGCGCATCAGCTACCCGAATTGCTACTTCACCTGGTACAAGGCACCTGGCGCTGCTTCTCCACCTGGAGTATCTCCCTTCCCGCAGGCGGTGATCCAGTACGGGCAGCAGATCTGTCCGGGCTGCTCTGCCTGGGCCAACGGCACCTACCAGTGCGTGAGTTTCGTGCGGGGCTCCTACTCCCAGGTCTATCCCATGCGGCTGACGGCCAATGCGTTTGATCTATGGGCAGTCTATGCCACACAGCCAGGTTGGAGAGAGATTCCCTCGGCCTCTGCTCCTGCTGGACAACGCGGTATTCCTAGACCAGGTGACGTCATGGTCTTCAAGGATGCGAGTATCGGGCATGCGGCGATTGTGATGAGCGTCGAGATGCCGTCTATGACGACGCTTGGAGCGATTACCTTCAGTAATGCTAATAGCGTGAGCCCATACACCACCATGCCACTGTTACCCGACCTGACCGTCGATACCGCCATGTGGCCCGGCTATAGCGTCTGGGGCTATATCCGCCCCAGCCCCTGGGGCAGCCTTCACGCAGATGTTACCACAATTCGGTCAGACACAATCATGAGCACCCGCGCGCAGAAAGGAGCAAGACACGTACTATGAACACCAAAACCCTGTTTGCCGCCGCACTGCTGCACCTGGCGCAGTGGGCGATGCTGGTGAAAACCGCCGTGAACGCGCTTATTGTCCTGGGCAGCATCAGCGGCTTCTTCGGCAACCTGTATAACGACCTGACGGCCTTCGCCGTGGCCATGGCGACCTTTTTCTTTGGCTGGGCGGCACTCCTGTATATGACGGCCAACCAGAACGAGAACCACCGCGTGCAGGCCAGAAGCGCCCTGTATGTAGCGCTGAGCGGACTGGCGCTGGCTATTCTCGCCCAGACCATTGCAGGCTTGATCAATGGTGCGGCACATGGGCAGTAGTTCTCGATCAGTTGTCCAGGAGACTCAACAGTCAATCGTGACGCAACACACGAAGTAAGCATGAAAGTGAGCTTTTGCTATGTCATCCTCTATGCATGGTCAATCTACCATGCATACTCCCAGGAAGCATATTGTGCCGACGCATTTACAGATGCCGGATCAGGTGCTGACGCTGTGGTCGTTCAGCCTGACGGCGCGCCAGCTCTTGCTCCTGCTGGTCGGCGGGGGCATTGGCGGCACCATCTGGCAGCACCTGGCCCTTTTTGGTCACTCTGCTGTCCCTGGAGAGATCTTGCGGTTCCTGCTCTCACTGCCGCCTTTCCTGCTGGCCCTCTTTATCGCCTGGTACCGGTATGCTGGCCGCTACATAGAGGTCTGGTGCGTGGTGCTGGTGCGCTACCGGCTACGTCCCAAACGCTACCTCTGGCGCAGTATCCGCATCTACGAACAGCAACTCTATCCGCTCGTTCAAGGTGGAGACGATCGTGATATGGAAGAGAAAGCCAGCCTGCATACCCGAAATACCCTGGTAGGAGCGGAGGCGCGATGAAGTCTGTACGTGAACAGCCCGGCGTCCAGCGCGACATGGTGCGCCTGCGCGAGACAAAGGGAGAAATGCTCTGTCTGTACGCACCCGGCACGCCTACGCGTCGCAGCTATCGCGCTGTGCTGGAGGTCTCGCCTATCAACCTGTCGCTGAAAGCCGAGGACGAGCAGGAAGCCATCATCGAACGCTTTGGGGCGCTCATCAGGTCCCTGTCCTTTCCTGTGCAGATCCTCGTGCGTAACCAGCGGCTGGATTTGACGCCCTATATCCAGCACTTGCTCGCGCAGCCGGGAGCAGGTGGGCAGCACCCACTCACCTGGTATGCATTGGCGCACAGCCTGGCCCAACTCTTGCAAAGGATCGCATCCCAGCGCACGCTCATCGAACGGCACATCTACATCGTCATCCCGGCCTCGCAGGGCACTGGCAGTTCCAGACAGCGTGGCGGGTTCCCAACGCTGTTTGGCAAGCGGCGGGCGCAGCGCATCACTGAGACAGAGGAACAGGCCCGGCAGGAACTGGCACTACGCGCAGAGGCACTTACCCTGCAAATGGCGTCCTGCGGCCTCACCTGCCATCGCCTGCACAATATAGAACTGGCACGGCTCATGTACAGCTGCCTGACACCCGAACGTGCCCTTGCCCATCCCCTCTCCGACCAACTCTTGTCTGCGGTGGGACGCCCTACTAGCATGAAACGCCGTAAAGTTCGCGCGCCTCGCTCCCAGAGCGTGCAAGCAGTAGGGAGCGAGCACCACAGATCCGCAGCCTCGCAGGTGATAGACACATCGCAACGTTCGCTTCCGCTGCCCGATCTGCTGCACCTCGTTGACCTGCTGGCTCCGGAGTGTATCGAGGTCACACCCGATGCGCTGCGTATCGGGCAGGAATACGCCTGCGGCGTGGCCGTGACCGCCTGTCCTCGTGAAGTCTCTTTCGATGGCTGGCTGGCCCCGCTGTTGCTGCACGACGAGGTCATGGACATCAGCTTCCACTACCACCCGCAGGACACAGCGGCCATGAAGCGGCAACTCGCGCGCAACCGGGCGGGACATGCCTCGGGCCGCCGCTTCAACCGGCGTGAGGGACGCGCGGACGATCTCGATACGCTGGTGGCCGAGGAAGACATCAACCGCTTGCTGGACGACCTGGCGCATCTCAAAGAACGCGTGTTTGACCTGGGCTTTTACCTCCTGCTGCGGGCAAGCAGCCGCGAGGCCCTAAACGCCCGGCTAGAGCGTCTCTACTCTGTCCTTGGACTGCTCTCGCTGGACGCGGCGGCGCACCCGGCTACCTTTGAGCAGACCGAGGTCTTACAGTCCTGCCTGCCACAGGCGCGCGACGACCTGTTGCGCACGTTCACCCTGGATTCGACCACACTCGCCACCATGTTCCCGTTTTTGTCCAACTCGCTCATGATGCCGGGTGGTGTGCTGGTGGGCGTGAGCGAAACACATGAGCCGGTGCTGCTCAATCCCTGGGACGCTTCGCTGGAGAACCCGCATATCTTCATCGGCGGGGTGACCGGCTCCGGCAAGAGCTATCTCGGTAAACTGCTCGTCGAGCGTGATCTCTTGCTCAACTGGCAACGCGGCGACCAGTGTTTTGTGATCGATCCCGACCTGGAGTACCAACAACTTGCCGAGGCGCTGGGTGGGACGGTCGTGCGCCTGGCCGCGGGTTCGGCGCAAAGGCTCAACCCCTTTGATCTGCTGCCTCCCCGCTGTGACTTTCGCACTTATCTGGTGGAGGCGAGCAAGGGAGACCGGCTGGCCGAGAAGATTCAAGATCTGCATGCAATGCTCGACATCATCCTGGCGGAGGACGTGACAGCCTCCTCATCCGGCGGTGGTATACTCACCAAACGCGAGAAGGGTCTCCTGGACCGGGCGCTCTACGAAACCTATCGCAGGGTGGGTATCAGCGGCGATCCACGCACGCATCACCGCCAGCCACCGCTCTTGCACCAACTGTACGAGCTCCTGAAGAGCGGCCTCTGTGGACCCGACGAGACAGATCTCTCAGGGCGGCTGTACCGTTACGTCTCCGGCAGCCTGTCCAGCCTGTTCTCGGACGTCACCTCGGTCGATCTGGCAAGTCACCTGGTCGTGTGGGATATTCGCGATATGCGCAGCGAACTGCGCCCCCTGGCCATCTCGCTCATCGCCGACCGCGTCTGGACGCAGGCGCTCTACGACAGCCGCAGGCCCCGTTCGCTCTATATCGACGAGGCGGCCTCGCTGATCGAGCACCCCGCAGGAGGGCACTTCCTGGCGACGCTCTCACGCCGTGCGCGCAAACGTTACCTGCGCCTGGTGACGATGACGCAAAACCCTGAACAGTTCGTGCAGGATCCCTGGGGCAGCGTCGTGGCCTCCAACGCGGCCATCAAAGTGCTCAAGACACAGGATGCGACGAGCGCGGCGGCAGTAGCCGAGCGCTTCCACTTAACCCGCAGCGAACAGCAGCGACTCATCACCTTTGGCAGGCACGAGGCGTTGGTGCTGGCCGGAGGCAAGCGCGTCACCATCACCATCCAGGCCAGCCAAGATGAGCATGCGCTGATCACCACCAATCCCGTGGAACGCGCCGAACACACCATGACGAGAGCTGAGCAGATCAGCCTCAGTCCTCTGAGCACATCTCTTCAGACGTCACAAGAACCACTCGACCATGCAGCGAGCCACCAAAAGACGGCGCCACTGCATCTTCTAAAGGTGCAAGAGGATGATGAGGATACCGTGAAGATCAGGACGAACCATCATCGTCAATCAGAACACCACACGACAGTGTAGGCACAGCCATAGGAGGGAAGAGATGCGCAGACTGGCGAGATGGGGCCATTTGTTCGAGACGCCGGTTCAAGCCGTAGTCGAAAACGAATGCTACCTTGCGTCGGTGATCGTGCCGCGAACGAGCAGCACCAGAGATATCACCGTGCTCGAAACAGCCATGCAGGGGCTGGCGCAAGATGCCAGACATCCAGTAGCGTTAGAAGTGGCAGCAACGGCTTCCTCTCGCCAGTTCCTGCTGCGGGCCACCTCAGCCATGTCCCAGAGACATCTCGCAGACCAGGTGCAGGCACGGTACCCTCAGGCGATTCTTCATCCACAGACTCAGGAGGACGACCCCCTGGAGCTGCGGGAGGGTGAGATGGTCTCAGCGATCGAATTGCGCGCGGGTGCAGCGGCCTATCTTCCCCTGCGCGCCTTCCGCGAACGAGAACTGCTGCAAGAAGGAGCCGATCCCCTGCTCGGTATTCTCGGCGTGTTTAACCACCTGCCAGCTCATATGCGCGTCGTGACACAACTGGCACTCATTCCAGCGTCCCCGACGTGGTCACGCATCTATCGCCGCAAGTCTGTCGAACACCCGCTCGAACAGGAACGCCTGCGCACGCGGCGTGAGATGAGCACTGCGCAGGCAAACGGCCCCGGCACACTCCAGCTGGTTGGCATGGGCGTGCTGGTCGCGCTGCTCCTCGTATGGTGGCGCTTTAAACAGCAACTCGATGCCCTGATCCCATCCTGGCTGATACAAGCAGGCCTGTCGCTGCTGCATGGGAAGACGCCACAACTCACCTCCGCCCATCTGGCCATGGTAGAGATCGGAGGGGTCGTGTCACTCATCGCCCTCTTCGGCCTGGCGTTCGTCATCTTGCAGATCAAGTACCGTCTGGGTACGTCTCCCATGTACGATATGCGCCTGGTGGATGAAAAAACGGCCCGCCCGGCCTATCGCGTGCGCGTGCGCCTCTTCGTGTTTTCGGCACAAGCAGAGTCAATCTCAGCGAACCATACTCGTCCATCGGAAATCTTGCTTCAACGCTTCTCCCGACAAACAAGTACCGGTTCATCGCCCGGAGATGCCTACCAGAACTGGCGGGAAACAGCACGGCACACCAAGCAGCGCAGGCAAGAGCGGAGCGACGTGCTTGATCATCTAGTGGCCGCCTATCGGCAGTATCATACTGCCTCTGGTGGCTACTTCGCACCAAGCCATCTCTCCCAGGCGAAGCTACATCGCCTGCTCTCACAGCACTGGGGATGGCTACCCATACGTGGCACTGGTTGGGCCTATGATTTGAGCAGGTCAACGCATTTGCTCAGCGTAGCTGACATCGCTTCGCTGTGGCACCTGCCCCAGGCGCAGGACCTCTTCGATCTGCCGTATATGCAACGCGCTCGCGCCCGCACCGCTTTAGCTCCCCCTGAACTAACCTTCGGCAATGGCAGGAAGATTGGCACCTCAAGTCATGCCGGGCACTGCGTACCAGTCTTCCTGCCAGAGGAGTGTCTACGGCACAACCTGCTGGCCGTCGCCAGTACCGGCAAGGGTAAAAGTACGCTCTTCCAGCACCTGGCGCAGGCGGTGTGTGCTGTGCGAGCGAGTACTTACAGTACAGGTGCCCCCGGTCTGGCCTTCATCGAACCACACGGAGATGTGGTGCATGCTTTGTGCGGGCTCCTTCCCGCCAGTGAGCGGGACAACGTGGTGCTGATCGATCTGGCGAATACCGACTATCCGGTGGGTATCAACCCGCTCGATATGGTGGGCAAGGACAGGGATAAAGTGGTGGACAACCTGATCACAATCGCCGAACACCTGTGGGCCTCCAGCTACGGCTCGCGCACGGAGAACGTCCTCGAATACGCGCTCAAGACGCTGGCCGATGCCAATGAGCTGCTCATTCAGACTGACCCGTACCAAGGGCCGGATCGACAATATACACTGCTCGATGTGGTGCCACTCTTGCGGGCGGCGAGCTTCCGACACGCGGTGCTGGAACAGGTGAGGGACAGCTTGCTCAGCGATTGGTGGCAACACTACTACGAGCCAATGGATGCCCACCAGCAGCGCGAGATCACCTCTTCTGTCATCACCAAGCTCTCCAAGTTCGCCAGTTCACGCGTGGCGCGACGCATCCTGGGGCAACCGCGATCGACGATTGATCTGCGGGAGGTCGTCCGCTCGGGACAACTGCTGCTGATCAACACGGCCAGTGGCGTGGTCGGGGCCGACCTCTCGGAACTGATCGGCATCGTCCTGCTGGGTCTCTTTGAGGCGGCACTCGCTGAACAGGCTGGCCTGTCACAAGAGCAGCGGAGGCGCTATCTGGTGCTGATCGACGAGTTCCAGGTCTACCGGGGCGCGAACTATCAAGGTATGCTGGCGGAGTTACGCAAGTACGGCGGCAGTTTCGCCCTCGCGACGCAATCGCTGGTCTACCTGGATCGGCTAGAGCGGACGCTGCGAGCGACGGTGCTGGCCAATATCGACCACCTGTTTGCCTTCCACATGGCCGGGGAGGATGCGCGGCTCCTGCATGAACTGGATGGCATTGCGGAAGATGACATTACCAACCTGGATGATTTCCAGTGCTACGTCAAATTGTCGCTGTACGGCCACCGCCTGCCGGTCTTCTCGCTGAACTTAGATGCGCCGCCACGCCCTAACGAGGAATTAGCGCAACTGGTGCGACTTCGCAGTCAGCAGCGTGATGCTCGTCCAGCCGGGGTGATGGACGATTTGATTAGGCAGATCCAGGCGCGCCAGCGTAGCGCCGCTCCGACCAAACAACGAACATACAGCAGAAGAGAGGAAGAGAACAAAGTTGCGAGCAGTGACAATGGCGAAGGAGAGGCAGTGAGCGCGCGACGTCGGAAGAAGCGTGGCAGTGGAGGTCACAACAAATCGCAGGAAGGAGCGGTTCCGCCTCATCTCCACCTGATGTATCTCGAAGAGGCTTCTCGCGAACGAGTGGAAGAAGAAAGGAACTCTCCCGATGCCTGAGTCTACACGTGAACGCCGTCGGACACGACGCAAGCTCACAGTAGGAACACTGGTGGAGCTAAGCGAGTCCGTCTCGGTTATCGATTGGCGCCTCTTGGACTGGCTCCTACATTATCCCCTGCAACGGGCCGACGACCTGGCGGTGGGTGTAGCGCGTTGGGCCAGCCGCGCCACGGTCTATCGCCATGTGCAAGCACTAGAAGCGAATGGACTGGTCGAAAACGTCCTGCCGAAAACGCCTGGGTCTGGCAAGCGGCTGTACCACCTGAGTAACTTCGGTTTGCATCTACTGGCGAGACATCTGGAAAGGCCAGCCCGCGAACTCGCACGCAGGTGGCAAGCCGATGAAGCGGGACTCTTACGTTTGTTGCCGCGTCTGACCACGCTGCTTGTGCTCCAGGAGGTAGTGAATGGCCTTGTCTCGCACGCAGCAGATGCCATGGCAACTCAGGGACGGAGGCCTCGTCTCGTACGCTGGAACTGGCAGCGTGATGTGACGCACCGCTTCCTGTATCGCGAACAGAGGATGCGCTTTTTTGCTGATAGCCTGATCGCTTTGTGTATTCGCACACAGCAGGATGATGGCAGCGTGCTGGACAAGTGGTACGGTCTATTCATGCTCTCCACGGAACTTGATGATGAGTGGTTGATGCGCCTGCGGTTAGAACGTCTTTTGTGTTGGCGCGAGTGCTCTGAACGCTGGCCTTTCTATCAGCATATACTATCGGTGCTGATCCTGGCGAACTCTCCACGTCAGCGCGACCACTGGCAGCGTGCAGTCGAAGCGACTTCGCTAAAACTGCGCCTTGAGCCCCTTGCTGGTGCATTGGCTTGTTTGCTTAGATCGGAAAGCACTTCTGCGAATCCCTGGTTGCTCAATTGGCGCACGCTCTCTACCGACGTGCCCTGTCACCTGCAAGACCTGCTGAGACCACTGCCACATGCAGCGTTCCCATCCTCGGTACGGCTGGAAGAAGGAGAGGATGAGAAGCGCAAAGCCCGGTCACCGTTCAGCGCTTCCGTTACCACAGTATCCGCAGGGACGTATTCTCGTCTCGGTCGTCTTGTTGTGGGAGAACTGGCCAATCGCGCTGCACACGTCAAGCATGTTGGTCTGGATGAACGGGAGATGATCGCCCTGCTGGGATTGCGGCTGACTCCTTGCCAGTGGAATATCCTCCACTTGTTGCTGGCACACCCACTGCTATCTGATGAAGAACTGGCAGCGTTTCTGAGTCTCCAACGAAAGTCAGTTCGCTGTTCGCTGTATGAACTGCATCAACTGGGCTGCCTTGAGCCGATCCCCACTGAGGTTGGGAAACGTTGGCATCTCTCTAAGCGCGGGTTGCACTTGATCGCCGCAGCAAACCATATACATATTCGCAACATGGCAGCACTGTCTGATGATGGTGCGGAGAGCGAAATGTCAACAGTGGTTCAGCGAGGAGAAGCTTGGCTGCTACAGCATATCAAGCACACTGCTGGCATCTATAGCTTTTTTGCCAGCCTCACCCAGGCAGCAAGACGGGAACCAGGACAGGAACTCTGCTGGTGGGAGACGGGGGCGGTGTGCGAACGCCGCTACCGGGTGGGTGAGCAGTGGTACAATCTGAGGCCCGATGCTCTGGCGGAATGTCGTGTGGGATCACAGCAGATACGTTTCTGGTTGGAGTGGGATCGCGGCACCATGAATGTACGCGATCTGACGGTCAAGTTCACTTCCTACGCGCACTACATCGCCTCACGTGAATGGGCAAGAGAGTGCTCGTTGCTGCCAGTGCTCGTCTGCGTTGCGCCGGATATCGCACAGGAAAGGCGGATGCAACGGGTGGCTCAGGCCGGACTCACGTCAACTTCTGGATTGGTTGTGTGTACAACCACTATGGTGCTCTTGAACGAGCAGGGACCACTGGCCACCATTTGGTTGCAGAACAGTCAAGCAGCACAGTCAGGCGGTTCGCTCAGACAACGCTTCTGCGATGTGATTCCTGGCAAGAAAGGCAGTTGAAGCGATGGTTATTATTGCGTTTCCTCTCATGCCGCTCGACGCTGACCGTTCTCTTATGGAAGCAGGAACTCGGTTTGAGCAAGGCCTGTCCATGCCTACTTTTTTCTGCCATCTTTCTCACCTTCGGTGAAAAATAAGAGGTCTTTTGGCTTCCAGTCCGCACGAAACAGTGGTCGTGCGCTAATGGGCAGTCTGCGGAACAACACTCATGTTGAGGTAGCTTCTCTCAGGCCCTGCGCTTGACGCATTGGGTTTCTGACGCTCCGCTACATCAGGTAACCCGTTCATCGTTTCATCACAAAACGTGCGCATCTCATTCCTTAAGAAGAACTGCAGTCGAAGAGGCGAGCAAAAGCTATACCCAAATCCATACCCTGTGGGATATAGCTTTAGCGTGCGTCTTCGACTAGACTGATTCTTAGGAGGATTCCCAGTAGCCTGCCTTGTGGCGTCGATCCTGGTTTGGCAATCATACCCGAGTATGCGTCACTGTGCACGTTCACTGGCGAGATCTACAGCATGACAGTGGATGTGGGCGGAGACGTGATGAAGGACTCTGAAGTCGAGTTACGCCTGATAAGGCGATAGAGAATGTGGCGGGATGAGGAAACATGGATCTCGCCTGTGAATACAAAGAAGGAGATAACGATTATGTTAGGGTGTGGATGTCTATTTGCACTGGGTGCAGCGTTTTTCCCGCGCCTGGCGGTGCTATTCGTGTGGCTGTTTACGCCGTTGGTCGACCGCGCATTCTCTATGGTGATCTGGCCCATACTAGGGATCATCTTTCTCCCGTTTACAACCCTGATGTATGTGTTGGTCTACAATCCAGTTGTCGGTGTGACTGGTTGGGGTTGGCTCTGGGTGATTGTGGGACTCTTACTCGACATCTCATCGTATGGCGGCAGCGCGTATAGCAATCGTAATCGCATGCCAGGCTACAGTGGGACATAGAAGTGAAGTCACCTAAAGGAGCGCACCATGGAAAAATACCGCCCAGGTGTCAGTTTGTTAGCACCAGCGAGATACCGGATCTCTATCCAGGGCACCCTGGACAAGAATTGGTCCAGGTATTGTGGTGGGATGACGATTGAGCACGAAAACGATCCAAAACGAGGAGCGATGACGATCCTGGCGGGTCGATTGACAGATCAATCCGCACTCGTTGGAGTGCTCAATTCGCTGCATGACATCGGTTGTCCGATTTTGTCGGTTGAGTACATGGAAGCTGCTTAGATGCGAAGCGTGCTCGATCTAGCAGAACGACAATGACGAAAGATTGAAGCATTCCAGAGAATGTATCTGCTGGAATCGATCAAAATGTATGTAGACACTGTGAAAGGAGTCTAAACCATGGCGACATTAGTAGCAATCACGTTCCCTACAACCGAGGACGCTCAGACAATGCTGAATACTCTAGAGAACCTGCAAAAGCAGCAGTTGATCCAGATTGAAGATGGGGCCATCGTCACCTGGCCTGAAGGAGCGAAGAAACCAAAGACCAAACAACTCACCAGCATGACCGGGATCGGCGCACTTGGTGGTGCGTTCTGGGGCATGTTGTTTGGCTTGTTGTTCTTTATCCCGTTCTTCGGTCTTGCTATCGGTGCCGCAATGGGCGCCTTAATGGGACACTTTGCCAACTATGGCATCGATCAGGGCTTTATCGACCAAGTGCGGTCGAAGATTACTCCAGGTACCTCTGCCTTGTTTCTCTTGACGAGTGGAGCAGTGCTAGACAAGGTTGCCGATGCCGTCAAAGGTCAGCAGTTCGAGATTATTCAAACGAACCTGTCCAAAGAGCAAGAAGAGAAGCTCCGCGCGGACTTCGGTGAGTAAAGACGATGTGTAGTTGTATGTTTCAGAACTGTGAACTACATAATGCTGTACATCGAGTGTATCCAGGCAGCCGGGCCTGGCTTTCAACGAATGCGCTATCATGCCGGTTCGGTGATGTGCAACTAAAGGAGAGAAGATTATGACGACTAAACAGGGCCTCCAAGTGCCCGAAACAAACAAGACAAGTCTGGGGCTGTATGTGACGCCCCAGGAGGCGTATGCCATGTGGAAAGCCGATCCCGCACGGGTCAACATCCTCGATGTTCGCACCTTTGAGGAGTACACGTTCGTCGGCCATCTGGAAATGGCGAGGAACATTCCCTTTGTTTTTCCCAGATATAAGCCGCCCACTGACAAAGAGGCGCAATCTGCCCCTGCGCCTGGTGGACGACCTCCAGGTTGCTATGGGGAGCCAAATCTAGAATTTGTCTCCACCGTGATGAGCCTGTATAAACCCACCGACACCATCCTGGTTTACTGTGCCACTGGTGGCCGTGGCGCCATGGCCATCAACCAGCTTGCAGCAGCCGGGTTTGTGAACGTCTTTAACATCATCAATGGCCTGGAAGGGGACAGGGTCGATGACCCGGGAAGCGTCTACAACGGAAAACATATGAGAAACGGCTGGAAGAACTCCGGGTTGCCCTGGGGGTACGATTTCCATCCAGATCTGATGTGGGTCTCTCAGGATCAATCGACATAGTCGGCTTGATGCTTTTGTACACAATTGAGTACTCTGACACTCACCCGCATAAATGACGGGTGGTTCTTCCTTCATCCAGCCCGCTTGCCCGTAGTCCGTTTGGATGTACGGGTAGAGGCAGTCTGTCCAGAAGCGTTTTCCGCCGAAGCGGATGT
>Ga0116218_1000820_pt1 | contig 20871 bp, 20 predicted proteins | sample Sb_taG_2_FD_88966 | JGI IMG/M metagenome (GOLD analysis project Ga0116218, IMG submission 88966) | Peat soil microbial communities from Weissenstadt, Germany - Sb_50d_5_LS metaG | ecosystem: Environmental > Terrestrial > Soil > Wetlands > Peat | place: Germany: Weissenstadt | collected 2010-09-21 | reverse complement strand
TGGCCGACATGACCCATTGTACTGCGAAAACCAAGTAAAGCGTTGGGGCGCAAGATTGATTGCACCGAAAGATCCAGCCCCAAATGAATTATTTTATAATGGCTTCTCGATTTTAAATCACGCAAAAAACTGAAGCAATCTTCCAAATGCTCGATAACATCTATAGACAGCACGAGATCAAAAAAACTATCCTCCTTCCTAAAATCTGCCAGTTTGAAGTGAAGGCTTTCATTCTCTCTAATCTTGGCGAGCTCAAATGCTTGTGGTGAAATTTCATATCCCCAAAACGAGCACTCGTCACTCATTTCCTCTTGTAACAGCCTCAGAATCTCTCCTGCTCCACATCCTACTTCGCAGATAGTTTTAGGTCTAATGCCACTGCGTTCAATCATTTTCATAATCTGCCTTGCTTTCCAGGGAGAGTGTTCGATATGCCAGTTCGGATATCTCTCCAGGTACTTGCCAGAGGTATATATTTCTTGAAACTTCAACTGTACCTCCAAATAGAAACTCATAAGATCACGATAGAATCTTAGCTATACCTTGTTAATAGCAGTGATGAGTTAGTGTTATGAATACATCGACTGTATTGTAACTTTGTGGGGGAGAGCAACTCTGTAATACAATCCTATTGAGTTCGGATAGATTGATTGGATACAATTGGTGTTTCTTCTTATCATTCTTATCACAGGTGTATCCTCCCATCCTCGACCGTCAACCCTTTTCAACCTGATGCTATAGTAACACTTAGGACACAGGAAGTCAAGTTTGCGAGAGACTCTCGCCAGGGCTTTTTGAAGTATCCGAAAAGCGCTAAAAGAAGGCGTGCTGCTGAAGGCGAGAGCCGTGGAACAGGCTGAGAGCGACTCCAGTCGAGTGCCTGCACACCAGCAGGACGAAGTGCTCACACATGTTGCAATGGATGGCAAAACCTTGCGCGGGACGCTGGGGCATGCGAGCGAAAAGCAGCCGTCGGTGCATCTGTTATCCCTCTACGAGTGCCAAAGTGGGATCGTCTTGACCCAACGCGCCGAGCAGAGCAAAGAAAATGAGATCAGTGCTACTACTGCGCTGGTGCATCCGGCGCTGGTGAAAGGTCGCATCATCAGTACGGATGCGATGCATAGGCAAAAGAAGTGGTGTGCCTGTGTGCCTGTGTATGGTGGGTATTATCTCACCGTCGTGAAAAAGAACCAGCCGCAGCTCTATCAAGACCTGGTGGATTTCTTCGAGGACACGGATGACGAGCAAGAGGAATGGCAATATAGTAGACAGGTGCAGAAAGGACATGGCCGATTAGAACGCCGCGAACTGTAGGCCAGTACACAGATGAATGCCTGGTTTGAGACCGAGTGGGCTGGGATCGCTCTAGTCTTTCGCTTACACCGACACGTGCAAGATGCAGACCAAGCGCGCGAGGAGACGGTCTATGGGCTGACGAACCTGCCCAGGAAGAAGGCTACCGCCTCACGCCTGCTTGCCCTACAACAAGCCCATTGTCGTATCGAAAATCGGCTGCATTGGCGTCGCGATGTCACTTGGGTGAAAGATGCCTGACAGGTCCGAATGAGCGGAGCTCCTGAAGCTTTGGCTGCCCTCAATGGCGGAGTTCTCGCTTTAATGGATTGGCTTCAGGTCTCCAATGTGGCTTCTCACATGCGCCATTTTTGGGCTCAACCAGAGAAAGCCTTACAATTGCTGTGTAAAAAGCTTTTACGGTAGTACGGGTACACCAAAAAGCCCTGAGACTCTCGCAAACTGTCATTGACAACTATCGTGGTCTATAGTAAAGTGCTAAGGGCTGCTGGTGATAAAGACAAGTTCCACATCGAGCCGTCACAATAGCGATAATTGGCCTTCCACCCTGATTGTGGATCTTTAGCACGCGGAGTATGCTGCTACTCCAATCGTCGGAGGTGATTCACGATGATCCATACTGCCCTCCTCATCACCATTGATACAGAAGGAGACAACCTCTGGTCCCAACCGCGTGTCGTCACGACAAGGAATGCAGAGTATCTTCCGCGGTTTCAGGTGTTGTGCGAGAAATATGGTCTCAAACCGACCTACCTGACGAATTGGGAGATGGTTCATAGTCCCGCATTCCGAGAGTTCGGCCGGGATGTTCTCTCGCGGCGTACAGGCGAGATCGGCATGCACCTCCATGCCTGGAACTCTCCCCCGTTGTCCCCCTTGACTGCTGATGATGATCACTATCAACCTTTCCTCATTGACTACCCTGAGGACCAGATGCGTGAGAAAGTCAAGAGGCTCACCTGCGAGTTGGAGGACACCTTCGGTGTTACAATGGCGAGCCATCGCGCTGGACGATGGAGCTTTAACGAGACGTATGCTCGCGTTCTCGTCGACCACGGCTACCGTGTGGACTGTTCGGTCACGCCACATGTCTCTTGGGCAGCGACTTCTGGCGATCCAGCTGGGACCGGGGGAACCGACTTCTCGCGGTTTCCCGAAACGGCTTACTTCGTCAATCTCAACGACATCGGCCTACCTGGCGACTCATCCCTTCTGGAGCTGCCCGTGACCATTATTCCGTCTTCGTATCCAAATGTGCTGCAGTCCACGCGGACATTCCTGGCGCACCACCCTTTCGGTGCGCGAGTAGCCAACCGCTTCTTTCCGCCCGCTCTGTGGCTGCGTCCCACACAGCGCAATCGCAAGATGTTGCTGCATATTCTCGCCATCGCCCAGCAGGAGCAGCGGCCGTATATCGAGTTCATGCTGCACTCCTCAGAGCTTATGCCGGGAGGAAGTCCTACTTTCCCGTCGCGGAAGAGCATTGAGGCTCTCTACGATGATCTAGAAGCGCTCTTTACAGCAGCACGAGACATTTTCGAGGGCCTCACACTATGCGACTACTACGAGTGTCAAGCATCTCACCAAGCTGGAATCGGTGGAGAAAAGTGAGACGAGCTAATGTGTACAGAAAAGCACTCGTGTTAGAAAGCGGTACACGCTCTTTTCTAAGCGTCGTTCGCTCACTGGGACGGGAGGCGTGGAGGTACATGTCGCGTGGCACAAGGTAGACAATCCAGCACTGCGTTCGCGGTACATCTATGCAGCGCTCGCCCCACCTGTGGTCTTGATCCAGAAAAATGAGCCGATTTCTAAGCAGGAGCTGCTCACTCCTGAGCACATGCCATTAGCTCTTCTTATGGATCACTCGCCTTTTTGGAGTTGGCCACCATGTCATTCAAGCCGAACTGATCAAAAGTCCTGTCTACAAACTCTTTATGGGCTTTAATAGTCTCCTCGGGCAATAATCCCAGGCGGACTAGATCATGCGGACTGTGCCAATAGATCCAGCTAGCCGGATCTTGGCGAATCGCGGCTTCCCCTTCTGCTAAACAGCGCCTAAAAGTTGTCATGGTATCGCCATCCAGCGGCATCGGTGGCGAAATCTCCAGTATCTGGTGTCGCCAATCTACCGCGCGGCGCATGAACGTCATCAGCACTGGTGCTCCCGTAAATTGGGCGATCGTAATAGCCCCGGGCAGTAGCATAGCCTGCCTATTGAGAAAATCCATCGAGACTGCGCGCTCCCGATTTGCAGGAAGGACTATAGCATCTAGACAAATACCGATCAATTCGTTTTTTCGTAGGATTGCAGCGGCTTGAAAAGCTGTGTCAAACTGCCCGCGCGGCTCGATGTTCGGCCGGTGCCGGTGGCGTTCCAAAGGCTTTTGCATGAATCGCTGAAAGAAGAATCGCTCTATTGGCCGATCGAACTTGGATTGCCGGCGGCCAATGAGGGTAATGGGGAAACCATGGGCACCAATCAAGGAGAAACAACTAACATAGGAGCCAACGTGCATAGTAGCGATGATAGCTCCCCTGCCAGCAGCCAGGGCTGCCTCGATGTGCTCTAGACCGCGTATCTCCACGAGTCGTGCTAGCGCCCGACCCCTCCCAGCCAGTCGCGTCTGGTCAATTGCCTCACAGGCACGCAGCCGGAAGTACTTGCGCGTAACCTGAGCACGCTCAGCCTGGTTCAGTTGATCACCGAGAACCTCTTTGAGACCAAGCATGATCGCCTCTCGTGTATTTGTTTCCCGCCAATATCTCCAATCGCCGCGCAGGCAGGCCAGTCTATAGGCCAAAGGTGCGAGGAGAAATGCCATAAATCTCAAGGTCAAGTAAAAAGTAGCGAGGTACAAATCCGAAAACTTGGGCACTAATTTTACTAAATGATGTCTATTCAAGTAGACCTCCCTGGTGCATTCCATCTTGATGTCCGAGGTGGACATAGTTCCCATCGGTGCCAAGGGTCACTATATCGCCCTCTATTGGGTCTGACTCAAACGATTTGCTCTGCGCCTGGCTCCAGGCGCAGAGCACCTGCCGGTCTATCTTGCCAGTTGAGGTAAGTGGAAATGCTTTCACGATGTGGAACCGCTCTGGGAGCATGTAGCGCGGAAGCAGGTGCAAGCAGTGCTGGCGGAGGTCCGACTCGACAAGTTCCACACTATGATGAGGGACAATGTAGCCTTCAAGCTGTGCGCCAATCTCAGTGTGTGGAATGGCAATGACTGCCGCCTCGTGGACGCCCTCGTGACTGAGCAATGCTGCCTCGACCTCGCCCAGTTCGATGCGGTAGCCGCGACTTTTGACCATATGATCGCGACGCCCGACGAAGAGATAGTTGCCAGCCTCATCGCGTCTGACGATATCACCCGTGCGGTAGGCATATTCATTGGAAGCGAGCGACTTGGGACAGGAAATTAATCTCTGCGCTGTTTTGATCGGATCACCCCAATAGCCAAGCATCACCGAGTCACCTCCGACACACAATTCGCCCTCTGCATCGCCAGTGAGGTCGAGGGGTGATCCAGTGTCATCCACTGTGAAGGTCGTGGCGTAGTCGCAGGCTCGCCCAATTGGTACTGGGTGTGTCTGTATGGGCGCGACATCGTCATCAGTAACGTGATAGAACGTACAGACATTGGTTTCGGTGGGGCCGTACAGGTTATACAGTTCTGCCCCAGGCACAGCGGCACGGAGCCGCCGCAGATGCTTGATCGGGAACACTTCGCCCGCGAACAGAACCACACGCAGGCAGGACTTGGCAAGCAGCCGGCTGTTCCTGGCCTCGAGCATTCGAATTAGCGCGGTCGGAACCGAGTACCAGACTGAGATTTCTTCCTCGACTACCAGCCGAATCAGCGCAACGCCCAGGCCTTGCTGATTCTCGGGCACAAGTACGAGCGTTGCACCCGCGCTGGCCGCACCAAAGATATCGAGAATCGACAGATCGAAATGGAATGGCGCATGGCTGGAGAGCCGGTCATTGGCGGTGAGACGAACGCGTTGGCGTGCCCAATCGACAAAGACCCGCCCGTTGCGATGCGTCAGCATGACGCCTTTGGGCGAACCAGTAGATCCAGACGTGTACAGAATGTAGGCGAGTTGATCAGGGCTGACAACATATCCCTGGTTGGAGTCGAAGTGCGGGGTCCCGCTGAATGCTTCAGGCCAGGAGAGCAATGGAATACCAGCAAGTGGTGGCTTGATAATGGCACGGTCCGCCAGCACAAGAAGTGCCGGGCGCAGGTCCTGCAAGAACGATTCGTCGAGGAGTGTCAGGCGCTCCTGGGAGGTGATCAGGCAGCGCACCTGGCAGTCGCTCAGCATATACATCGTGCGTTTGATTGGCGCGATTGGATCGATTGGAACGTAGGCAGCGCCAGTTTTGAGGATCGCGTAGATGGACACGATCGCCTCGATCGATTTATTCAACCAGATGCCAATACGCTCACCAGGACACACCCCAGCCTGCGTGAGTCGAGCCGCAAGGGCACTGCTCATCTGATCCAGATTCGCGTAGCTAATCGATTGATCCTTATAGCGAACGGCTGTGTGGTCAGGATATACCTTAGCAGCGGTCGTGAGATAATCATAGAGTGTATTCATAGTCGGAACCTCCTTAAGTGAGCAAATTGTATGACTGTGCGGCCGGTCGCTCTTCTTACCACAGGCCAAGTTTGGCAGCAATAACGGAGCGCTGCATCTCTGAGGTGCCAGAGGAGATGCGTGTACCCAACGCATCACGTAGGTCTCGCTCGATCTGCGCACTGACAGTATAACCGTAGCCTCCATATACCTCCATTGCATCCTGAAAGGTCTGCACCGCGGCCTCACTCGTCTGCAGTTTGGCGATTTCCGAGAAGATCGAAGATTCACCGAAACCAAGCTGCCAGGCTGCTTTATAGGTCAGCAGGCGAGCCGATTCCAGACGCACCTGCATATCGGCGATGGTGTGCGCCATCCCTTGAAATCTACTGATTCGTTGACCGGACTGGCGCCGCAGTTGAGCATAGGCGACGCATTCGTCGATTTGGCGCTGCATCGAGCCGAGGAGGGGAGCCAGGATCAGCGCACGCTCCCAGGCCATTGTTGTCGCGAAGATGTTGTGACCCTGCTTCTCCGCGCCCAAGCGCTGACTGGCGTCAATATGGCAGTCTTCCAGGATGATCTCAGCCCAGGGCGAGGTGCGCAAGCCCATCTTCTCGTAGTGTGTCTCAACGAAGAGGCCAGGCTGATCGCGCTCTACAAGGAAGGCAGTGATGCCAGTGAAACCAAGCTTCGGATTGATGGTGGCATAGATGAGGAAGAGATCAGCGATCGGGCCGTTGGTGATGAAGCATTTCCGCCCGTTCAGTACATAACCCTGCCCGTCGCGCTTCGCATGAGTGCGTAGTGAGAGGGTATCAGATCCTGCATCCGGCTCAGTAATCGCGTGCGCACCGATCAGCCGTCCCGTACAGAGTTGTGGCAGCAACCGCTCGGTCTGCTCTGGCGTGCCGAACTTCCAGATCGGCAGCTCTACTGCCCAGATATGTGCCCCAGCCGAGAACAGCAGGCCGTTGTCACGGCAGCCGTAGCCTAACCCCTCCAGAGCGAAGGCACAGGTCAGGGGATCGTAGCCCAGGCCGTCATACATTTCCGGGATTGGCAGCGCAAGGACACCGTGTGCAGCACAGCGCTCCCAACCTGTTCGTGAGAAGAACTGCGCGTGATCCCGATTGACCAGGTCTTCGCCAAGTTCGTGCTCAGCGAACGCTCGCAGCCGTTGGTGCAGGGCGAGCTGATCTTCGCTCCATCTAAAATCCACGCCATTACTCTCCTTCCACAACAGGGATGCGGGCCAGTGATTGAGCAATCTGGTCGTCCGCTACTACATAGTCCTCCATTCGGCCACTCAGATACAATTCATAAGCTGTGAGGTCCATCAGCCCGTGGCCGCTTAAATTGAAGAGAATAACCGTCGCGCGCCCTTCTTCCCTTGCACGCAAGGCCTCGTCGATGGCACACCTGACGGCGTGTGCCGACTCGGGGGCGGGGACAACCTTCTCGCTCTGGGCAAATGCGACACCTGCTTCAAAGACGGTGCGCTGTGGATAGGCAACCGCCTCGAGCAGGCCATGATGGTACATTGCACTGACGATTGGCGCGGCACCATGGTAGCGCAACCCTCCCGCATGGATGCCCGGCGAGATGAAAGTATGGCCGAGGGTGTACATCTTGGTCATCGGGGTAATGCCCGAGAAGTCATTATAATCCCAGGTATAGCGACCACGGGTCATCTTCGGACAGGCCTCCGGCTCGACAGCGATGAACCGCGTGCTGCGTCTATGGCTCATTTTCTCACGGTAGAAAGGAAAGGCCAGGCCAGCGAAGTTGCTGCCCGCACCCATGCAACCGATAACGACATCGGGGAAGTCGCCTGTTAGTTCCATCTGGCGCAGAGCTTCCTCGCCGATGACAGTCTGGTGCAGCAGCACATGGTTCTCGCCGCTGCCAATCGAGAAGCGGCACTGCTCAGTCATGCGAGCGTGCTCAATTGCCTCCGCGTTGGCGATAGCAAGACTGCCATCGGTATCGGGATGCTGCGCCAGCATCTCCCGACCGACCTGGGTGCGTTCGCTGGGACTAGGGATGACCTCAGCATCGCTCAGATTCATGAGTACCCGACGGTAGGGTTTCTGAGCGTAGCTCACCCGCACCATGTACACCGTGCAGCGCAGGCCGAAACTCTGGCAGGCCATTGCGAGAGCGGAACCCCATTGTCCCGCACCTGTGCCAGTGGTCAAGTGACGAATCCCGGCTTTTTGGTAGTAGTAGGCCTGTGCTAAAGCAGTATTGAGCTTGTGGCTGCCAGCAGGGCTGCTACCTTCATATTTGAAATACATCCTGGCGGGTGTATCGAGCAATCGCTCCAGACGATAGGCACGATAAAGAGGTGTGGGTCGCCAGCGTCGATACTCGTCTCGCACCGGCTCAGGAATTTCGATAAAACGCTCCTGGCTGATGCTCTGTCGATACATCGACAGCGGAATCTGGGCCATCAGCTTCGTCTGTCCGGTGTCGGAAGCCGTATCGAACCTGGCCTTATGTTCCTGCGGGACAGGAAACTCCAGGTCCGCCAGAATGTTGTACCAGTGAAGTGGCACATCTTCTTCGTTTAAAAGAAACTGCGTGCGTGGAACTTTACTCATAGCATCCCCCTTCATGATTGATAGGGTGACCTGCCGTCGCTTCTCTCGTCGCGTAGAGGCTTGGCCACCAGCTTGTCTTCAAAGAGCTGGATCAGGTTACCAACTGTTTCGAGATTGGCTTCCATCACATCTTCGTCGTCGATCTGGCGGCCAAACTCCGCCTCAAGCGCGATGATTAGATGCAGGAAACCGAGCGAGTCCAAACGGATACTCGATGAGTAAAGGGGCAGTTTATCATCGATTTGCTCAGGCGACAGGTCCAAATCCAACACCTGGACCATGATCGCTTTGACACGTGAAGCTGTACTCCCATTCGTCATAGAAACCTCCTTCAGTAAGCACTTGTTTGATCATCAATTGATCAATCTCAGAATCCAATACATTTTGTACTTGCTACTTCCCCAACTTAAGCATTAACCCCGCTAAAGCAGTAGTTCTATTGGGGCTGGGTGGCTCAAAAAATGGATCGGGCTGACTGTCTGCCAAAGGGTCAACCCCTTGATCAGCAGCTCACCTCGCTGATAGTGAAATTGCTCCATAGGCACATGGCGCCCTTTTTTCTCTTTAAGCTCGTCCACTGCAATCCCAGTATTTCGTGATCCTGAGGCGCCTCGTGCTTCTGTATTCTCCACGACAACCGTGTCCGGCAAGTGTCGCTTTGCCCGCTTCAGTAGTGCAGGATTGTGGTCGATCACTATAATAATCTCAGCCGGTGACAGGGTCTGTTCTTTGACTGACACCACCGCTGCTACCAGATCATTCCAACGATCTTCGGTATATGCACACACGATCACTGAAATATCACAAGCCATGCATAGAGTACCTTTCTTTCCAACTATGCCAGGTTATATAAACTTTCAATATATTCTAACTCATACCTTAATCCTTCACTAATGGGAAAAACAGGAGAATATTTAATAACCTGTTTCGCCAGGCTAGTATCCGCAAAGGTATCTCGAACGTCACCATATTGCTTTTTCTCGAACTTTAGGTCCACAGGTATGCCAGCAATTTCTTGCAAGAGTTGGATCACCTGTCTTAAAGACACACGCGACCCCCCCGCAATATTCAATACCTTACCTACCGCGGCATCTGAAGTAGCTGCTCGAGCATTCGCCTCAATCACATCCGAGATATATGTGAAGTCGCGTGTCTGCCCACCGTCATCGAAGATGCGAATAGGCTGATGTTGGATTATGGCTTTACAAAAGCGGTGGAAAGCCATATCTGGTCTCTGGCGCGGTCCATATACCGTGAAGTAGCGGAGCGAGACCGTCGGCAAGCCAAAATTATGGTAATACAGAGAACACAAATGTTCTGCTGCCAGTTTCGTCACCCCGTACGGTGAGACGGGATGGGGTGTAACGGACTCAACAACGGGTAGGGTTGTGACTTCTCCATAAACGGACGAGGAAGACGCATAGACGAAGCGCTGAACGCTTTTCGCCTCCAGTGCTGCCTCTAATAGACGCTGGGTTGCAAGCACATTGCAATCCACGTATCGTGAAAAATCCTGTCCCCAGCTGGATCGTACTCCCGCCTGCGCAGCCTGGTGGAAAATCCACTCCACTCCTTCCAGCAGTCGCGAGAGATTCAGAGCAAGCAGATCTCCCTCGATTAAAGTGAAATGCTTCGATGAGCGCGCAACCTCCAGGTTTCTCTCTTTGATAAAGCGAGGGTAGTATTCGATGAAAGCATCGATACCGCATACTTCGTTCCCCTCAGCAAGCAGACGATCGGCAAGATGCGATCCAACGAAACCGGCTACGCCTGTTATCAAACAGCGCATGATGTTAAGACCTCCTGTGAATGTAATAGGTGTGTTATCACATCAGTTAGTCCACCTCAGATCTTTCTACCGATTGTTTCCTACCGAATCTTGACCGCAAGGCATCAAACACCATTCTGTCCTCATCGCTAAATCGTAACACTGCCAGCATCCCCACATAAACAAGCATGAATGGAATCACCAGGCCCAATATGCCAAATATTGCCCGGTATCCGGAGCTGACGGGAACAAGGGGCCGCAAAAAGAGTCCCACCACACTTGCAACTCCCCCTGCCACGGCCGGTTTCAGCATATCCCGTCGAAACACCGGAACCTTCACGATCAGGTAGACTTCGAAGAGTCCTGCAAGATTGGGAGTAGCAAGTGCGACCCCTGATGCAATAGCTGCGCCTATAATGTTGAAACGGGGTATTAATAAGAATGAAAGTCCGATATTGATCGTAATAGCTACAACGGTGTTCGCTAAAATCACACGTGTGTGACCTGTCATTAACAGGAGATCTCCTACCGGACCAACACTTACATCAATCAGAATGGCAAGAGAAAGAATAATGAGCGCAGTACCTGCCGCCGTATACTCGCTGGAGAAGATACTGAGGATAGCTTCATGAAAGATACTGAGGCAGAGGAACAAAGGCAAACTCAGTGAGAACGACCATTTCGTTACGATCTTGGCTAGGCTAACCAATTGTTCGTGTTCACCGCGCGCATAATGTTCAGCGATGAGCGGAGCAAAGATAGTAATAAATGCACCGAGTGGCATCCCCACAACGAGACTTACGCGATCCGCTGCAGCATACAAACCCACCTGGGCAGCACTGCCGAAGGCGGCGAGAAACAAGATGTCCGTATTATTCAGGATATTTTGTACAATAGAGTTGAAAGACATAGGCAAAGCAAAATGCAGCCATGTTTTCGGAGCAAATGTGGGAATCACATTACGAATAAGGTCTTTAGTGGCCCTGCTCAATAGGATCTTTCCTACAATGATGGAAGCAAGATAACCACAGATTGTGGCAAGAATCAAAGCCTCTAGTCGTAATCCAAGAAAGTAGAATACCCCCAGAAGGATCAGAGACACTGCAGGCTGGATCAAGGGATCTGTATAGACTTTCCATTTGATCCTCTTCATTGCCATCAATCCGCCAGCTAATACAGGCTGTAATGCAATGAGAGGGATAAGTAATGCAGCTTCTCTAAGTGGTAAAATATACGCATTTTGGTGATAGACTAAATGTGCAAGTAAAGTAGCAGAAATATAGAACAATGTTCCACTGACCAGGCCAGAGATAAGCGTCGTCCAAACTGTGAAGCGGAGCACGCCAGCGGCGAGACTTCGCTCATTTCTTGTACGGTACATAGAAAGGAAGCGAATTAACGTATAATCCAGTCCAAACACTATGACGGTACCGACAATAGTTGCAGCAGCAAGTACAGTTATGTATATTCCATAAACACTCTGAGAAACAGTGTTAGTTATGACAATATTTGTTACAAACTTGAGTATTGCTGAAACAAGATCGCCAGCACCGGCGATAGCAGCGTTTCCGGCCGTGCTGGTTATAACTTGACGCTGATCTGATCGAGCCTGCTTCTCTTCTACTAACACTTTCTGAGGAAGCTGCAGTCTGTCCTGGCGTGTAATATCCTCGGTTAAAGATTCATTGATTATATGCGTTTGTTGAGATCCCTTCTCATCTGGGTTTGTTGAATGTATCAGCTCTGTATCAAGGCTCGAAATCTCCTCTTGTGCTGGATGCACAAGACGTTCTAGCTGAGGGTTAATACCTCCTTTCTGAGCATCGAGATGCTCAGCACCTCCAATTTTAGTTTCTTTATGGGCACGGGATCGAAACAAGAACCCACTCCTTGTAATTGATAATATTTTGATCTTCAAATTTTCGATGCAGCTCGCTTAACTGACCACAACTCCTTGAGTAGACTACCATTTGCTGTATCAGCGCACTGATCAGGAAGAGCATAGCTGTTCCTGCCCAATTTTACTTGCTCTCGCAGTGTGTATCGTCAAGTGAACATCGCGATAGATGCTATTCGGTTCGTCTGTTCGATAAAGCTGCGCTTCAGCATCAATGGATGCGGCAGCTTCTGCCTTTATTGTTACAGATTGCTCCCATTTTTCCTGGGGAGCCAGGACCACAGATGGCCAGGTATTTACCTGAATATCATTAATCTTCACCACGATACGATATGTTATGGGCGCTGATTCATTGCTTTGCACTCCGATTTGGATGACACAGTTATTATTGACCTGCTTCGATGGAAGCATCCAGAATTGCGTAAAATCGGCCTGGGTTGCTGGAGGTCTGACGATAGAGAACCAGACTGCCCCGATAGCTAGCAGTATCGCTAGTCCCATGAGAATGGATTGGTAGGTGGTGATGCGTGGTCTGGGTATTCTACCGCTATTCAGAGGACCATTTCGCCGGCGGTAGATTGCACACAGAGCAAATAGGGTTGACAACGATCCCAGAGCTATCGTCCACGTTTGCCCTCGTAATCCCATTGGTAACACGTTGAGCGTGAAACCCACGAGCACATCGATCGCCAGGCTCAAGCCGAGACTTAAAATAATGTAATCAACAGTACCAATGGGTTGCCCGATCTTCAAACTTGGCGCAAGAATAAGATCGCTCGAAGGTTCGGGCGCTGGCTGTCTGCGAAAGAGGGCCTGGGTAAGCGTGTATCCAGGCAAGACCAAGACCAAAGGCAATCCCAGCACAATGCCTATTGCCAAAGAGCGTCCGGGAATTAGTTGCCACACGATATTTATGGCTGCAAGACCTATCGCCCCAATAAGATCAATATTTTTAAAACGCATGAATGAAGCCTCCGTTATCAAAGGCCTGATCGACTATAAAACTTGTCTCGTCTTGTTCTCAGCGCTTGCGCCGTTATTATCTGCATTATCATGTTCATAGAAATAATACCTTCTGACTAAGGACGAGCTACAAAGTTCCAATGCGTATTGTTGGCAAACGCTTCCCGAAATTGATCAAGGGTTAACGGCCCATTCCCATCCAGGTCAAAAATGCGCAGTCCCGCTTCACAGTGGAGTAACTCGTAGACTTGCCTGGGTTGAGTGTTGTAATGATTGGCGGCTTTGATACCATGCTCAAACACAACGATGGGCTTGTGCTTTGAAATGGTCTCAATAGCGCCCTCAATGACCAGACGTTCGGCCCCCTCCACATCAATTTTGATGAGTGTCGGTACATATCCAGATGGAAGGCTATCGTCAAGAGTTTCTGTCCGTACTTTCATCTTCTCAATTTGAGGCCGCATAGGGTAGGTTCTCTCGCGAAATCCACTCATGGTAGGCAGATTCCTCACATACGTGAAGCTGGTTTCGCCCAATTCATTTGATGCCGCTGCCTGGCGCACGTCGACGGATGGAAAATGATCGACAAGCTGTTTGTACAAAAATGGCAGGGGCTCATAGGCGATGTGCTTGCCAAGTGGAGCCACACGGATCATTTCCGCCAAGCTCGCTCCTTTATGCGCGCCAATATCGATACAGTTTGAGTCTTCCCTGAGAGCAAATGCCAACAGCAGCCGCAGATTGTGATTATCGATGCGATCGCGCTTTAGGGTAGGGAAGAGGGGTGCGCACATGATTCTCAGTTGGTCATCGATACCCAACCTGACAGCAGAGTTAATTACGATCTCTTTGATCATCTTACCCCCTAGAATATTTCCAAGTAGCTTCCTTTAGAACCCTTACTGACAATTTCTTTCGTTATGGCTCCAAGTAATAGACATTTAGTCTCCTTCAATTTGAATTTTGCTTTGCTCATCTCAATGCTCTCACCTCATAAATCACAATATCTCCGCTGTCGTATATGCGATTTAACTGAGGTACAGCATTGAACTTCGTGAGGTCAGCTCTACTGATCGGTCTGACATAGGCGAAAGCCCCGGGTTCACCATCGTCAAAATAAAATCCATAAAGCGGCACTGATGTGCTTAATCGAAGATCAACAACCAAATAACGTATATGAGCTTGTTGCAGGGTCGCTGCTTCCTGCGGACCAAATCGCGGTGAGAAAAAAACAGATGAAATATCTACCCCAGTGTTAGTGGAGGCAACTATGCGCTGGTCACCGTAGGCCAGCATTAAAAACTGATTAATTCGGTCGGCCCCCACCTGGTTATCAGGCCCCAGATATGATAGTGCCCATGATGCAGTTTGAATGCCCTCTGGCGTGATGGAGCGTGTGTCTGCCCCAACGAGATAAGGACCCGCAAAGCTCGACCAGCTCGGACCACTTTCGATGATAACTCCCCCCAGAAACACCGCTGCAAGCGCGCAGGTGACGAGTGAAGTTGCTCTCCAACTTCGCATACGCGTCGGCCAGAAATGCGCGATGAAAAGAGTTAGCAAAAAAGCGACAGGTAAAAAGAGAAAGGCTGCGGCGCGGTCTGTGATCTCGGCACCAAAGTTCGTGAAACGAAACGCCTGAGAGAGTGGGTAGAGTAGGGATGCGATACCGAGGGTGACAGCTAGCGCATTTCGACGGTAGTGTTGCCAGAGGATGAGCAGCCCAAATGGTAAGCCAAACGAGACGAAGACCACAGATGATAACATCAACAATTCATCCCATATGGGTGCGTGTGAGGTGCCGCTCGCGAACAATTCCCGAGGCGTACTGGTACCTGTAATGATATGCTCAAGCTCATTAAATGTAGCCCCAAAATACTGGGAGAGATAGTCTCTCACCGGATTCCCCTTTAAAAGGAAAGTGTAGGCGAGAGCTAGTAGAACGCCGAAGAGCGTTATTACAATCAGATTTCTTCGCATCCAATACGAAGAGGCTTGAAAAAGAGTGACTGCCGCCCAGAGTATAAGGAAACCAACGAAGAAATAGTCTGTCATATGGTGCGTAATGGTCACCGCCATCAGAACAACATAAGCCGTGAACGTCACCCAGCGATAACCTTTGTCTGCTGTCTCAAAGCGTGCCAGTATATAAAGCATGCATGCTGCGAGCGGTAACGCCAGACTTTCATAGCTGAATATTGCATCGAAAATAAGGAAATGCGGGTTGAGCATGTAAATCATCGTGGCAATTGAGGCCATACGGCTTGACCTGGTAATCTGCTCGTAAAACATGAAAAGCGCCAGAACCATTAATATGCGCGCGGCACAGATGATTGCAATACCCGCCTGAAAAATACTCAATCCAGTTATTGAACTCAAGCCTTCTGCAACCATTTCGAGGCCAGGGTAATAAGGACTCACCGGAAGTAAAGAATTAGGATCGAAGAGATGCCCGCTCATGGCTATATTGGTGGCAGTACGCCATTGCAGAAATTCGTCGTAACCGGAAAAACGGAAAGGACTTTGCATCCAGAAAATGAGGTAGCAACTTACTCCAAATAGACAGAGAAGGCATATACGCTCAAACCGGGATGGCATCGGAGACAGGAGCCGCACCATATTCGGTACAAAGATGAGAAGTAGTCCAGACAAGAGGACAATTTCAAATACATTGTTTCCATATCGCGAGAGGTAATCGGCAATAGAAGCTATGAGCAGACCCAGTGCAGTTGTCAGTGATAGAACTGGAAGTGATCCCAGAGTGCTAGTTCCCTGTTTCCCTGCTTGAACGCCTTGTGTATAGGTCCTTTCTGGTTGCGGATCCAGTGCACGAGCAAGCCCGGCTATAATGGCCTGCCGGACACTCACAGGTAGGTGATAGCGCTCTTTTTCAGGATGAGCCGGAGGCGGTCTATCGATAGCTACTAATGGCACGGTAAAAAGATGATACTCCTCTTTTTCAGGCAGGGCTGCAGGCGAGCTAGATATGGGTCCTAATGGCACGTTATCCAGTTCAGTCATCGAATCTCGGCCAGCAGGTAGAAACTGCTCCCGGGGATCTTCTTTTTCGTGAAAAGGTTCAAGCCCTCTGATTTCATGCTTCACGGTGATTTACCTGCTTCCAGATCTTGCCAGTGGTCGTTCATCGAATGAAGACTCACCTAAGACCTCCTGGTAGGCGCTTTCAATCCGTGCGACTACCGATGCTGCCTGAAAGGCCTCTGCGTGTTGCTCGGCCACGCTGCCCATGCGCTCCCTGCGTACCGGATCAGCCAGCAGGCCCCGGATGGCATCTCGCAGTTCGCGAGGGTCGCCAGGGGAAACCAGGCAGCCCGTCTGGCCGTCCACCACCATATCGGGGATCCCACCGATGCGCGAGGCGATCACCGGCTTGCTCATACTCATCGCCTCTATTGCCACTGTCGGGCACGAATCAGCCACGATGGAGGGCAACAGTGCGAGCGAGCAGCGGCGCCAGGCCGCCATGACGGCGTCGTGGGGCCACCCCCCCAGGAGTAGGACGTTGGGCGGCAGTTGCCCACCAAGGCCTGAAAGTAAGGGCCGCCCGATGAGCACCAGCGGCACATACGTGTCCAGTTCGCTGTACGCACGCAGTAGGACCTCTGCCCCCTTATCGCGGGTCACATCGCCCACGAACAGAAGGAAGTCTCCCTTAGGCAGCTGCGCCAGCAGGGGATGCGCTTCATCGCAGGCGACCTCCGCCTGGTCGGGGATGAAGTTGGGGATAACGCGGTAGGGCAGCTCGGCTTTGGCCAGGCGGTTGCCCTCTGCCACCGCATGGCTCACCGGCAGGAACAGGTCGACCGCCCGCCGCTCCCACTGGCTCCAGAAGCGGTGGGCTAGGGCGGATGGCGGACCTTTGAGGAGGCCGTAAAACTCAGTGGCGCACCCCAGGCACTTGCTGAAGCCGGGTCCGCTGCAGCCGACCTCGTGGCGCATCAGCCGCTTTTGTACACATATGAGGCCGTAACTATGGAGAGACATGATCAGCCTGGCCTTGCTCCACGCCTTTAGCGGCGTGAACGAGTGGACCATCCAATCGTGTGCGTGAACGATGTCGGGCCGCTCCTGTAAAATAAGACGGCGCAGTGCGAACACCACCTCTGGATCAGGAGACGGCGGTGCATAGCGACGATCGCTTTCGCTAAAGAGCATGCCCACGCGCTGCATGGTGCCACCGATGCGGTGGATGCTTACCCCGCGCTTGATCTCGAACAGCGGAAAACCCTTCTGCTGAAGGGTCACAACGGTCACGTCGTGCCCTCTAGCCGCCAGTTCTCGGCTGAGATCGGCGACGTGACGTTCTTGTCCACCGATGGTCGGCGGATAGAAGAATTGCGAAAGCATTAAGATGCGCATCGTTCCCTCTCAGCCGATAATATATATAATTTTATCTGCTCTTTTGACATTATTTCTCTTTCTCTACTTCGTCCTGGTAATTCTAGTACCGATGTGCATCGACTTACTGAAGAGCACCCTCTCCTGTAGTGAACGGGTGAGTATCTTTTCCCTCAATCACAAATTTTTGACGAATTCGGCTCGCTGCAATCCGACTTAGTATATACGCAAACGGCCCGTACAGCATCCCTTTCAATTCCAAAGCGGTTAGTTCTTTAGGATAATCCTTTGACCTCTTCCTATTTTTAGGTGATCGAGGACTGAAAATGAAAAAAAGGCCATACGGTAACTTGGTGAAAAGATCGATCAGGTGCAATGGATTTTCCAGTACGGCCTTTGTCAAAGAGGCCGATATACCAATCGCATAGCCATAGACCTGCTTGCACAAGCCGACATAATCTCGACGATGAAGATGATAGAGCAACGCCCCGGGCTGGTAGACTAGGTGGTAGCCTCTAAAGATCACCTGGTGGAACATCGCGATATCCTGGCCATTGCGCGATCGGCCACTCCCGCCAAGGGCGGGATCAAAGCCACCCACCTGACGCAGGAAATTAGCCCTAAAAGCCATGCTTACCCCTGCCCCAAATCGTCCAGCCGTATAAGGGTAAAGTGGCATTTCCGAATAGTAGTTTTTTCTTTGAGGCGTGAAGACACGGCGAGTGAATCCCTTGTTGAACCCCCCATGCGCTTCGAACAAAAACTGCGCTTGGGACTCGAGTTCCAACGGTAGAGCAAGGCCTGTAACACAGGCCACATCCTCAGCAGTTCCAAATTCTTTGGCCAAACTAATTAACCAGTAAGGATCAACAACCACATCGTCATCAGTGAATGCGACTATTTCACCCTTGGCTACCATTATTCCACGATTGCGTGCCCAGGAAAGACCGGGACGATCTTCGCGCACATAGCGGATAAAGGGAGCTGCCTGCGAAAGCTCTTGGATTAGATCGATCGTTGCATTAGTCCTTGGAGCATTGTCTACAACGATCACTTCGTAGTGAGGATAACGTAGGGACATGAGCGATTGTAAGCATACTGCCAGTTGCTCGGGGCGCTCACGGGTTGAAACAATGACGCTCGCAAATGGCGCATCGATTAAGAAACGCTCGCGTTCCTCTATGCACGGAGGCACGTTGGAGCTAGGCAGGCCATTTGCGGTGAGTGCTGTTGCTGGAGGCAAACCATCCTGTCGCAAATGCTCGTTTATCTGCACATTCAAAGCCAGCCATATCTTCTCAACATACTCTTCGGGGCCAAGTTCATCCCCATCGAGATTTAGTTCAACGAGGCCAAGTGGCTGCGTATGCAAACGTACAAGGCAGAGAGCTCGCCGATAGGATCGTCTGCGCGCCACATCAAAAGCCGGTATAATGGGTAAGGGACGTTCAAGTTCTATTTCCAAAATGCGCATGGGAGCAAACTCCCTCGATTGATCATTGATAGGTGTGATTTTCTGTTGCACAGCATTCATATTTGGGCCCCTTCCTTTCCCTCATCGATTCTTTAGGTGAAGCGTTTCCTGAAGATGATTGGTACTTTTTTCTCTTCTAACTGCATAACTGCTAACCATCAATTTTGCTGAACGTGCTGTACTTTAGAGGACAGATCTTTCGAATCTAAACTCGATAGATTACAAGGCAGGCCGAGAACGTCAAAAAGCTCCTGATACTTTACGGCGGTGCATTCCCACGAATGAGGATCACGATACTGTCTGCCCCGCAAGGACGCCACCTCCGTTAGAGCTCGCTTCAGCCCGCCAATATCTTGCGGAGCCACCAGGATTGCACCTTCATAGGCTGCTACAGCCTCGGTCAGGCCCCCGACGCTAGTAACCACGACCGGTAACCCGTAGCTCATGGCCATATGTAGTGGTCCGCTCGCCGATGAGCGATGGTAGGGAAGCACCACTGCATCGGCTCCGCCGAAAAACCTTGCGACCTCGACGTCGCTGACATAGCGATTGACGAAGGTGATCCGATCGCGATAGCAACTTTTTTCAATAAGCTCCGCCGGTAAGGTCCATCCCTCCCATGTCTCCCCTACGATCGTAAGCCAGTATGCATTGGCTTTGTTCTCTGTCAGGGCATCAAACGCTGTGATGAGATCTTCGAGCCCCTTAAACGGCCTGATCACACCAAAAAACAGGAGATTGCAACACGACATAGGCGCCTCTCGTTGTGCTTGCTCCTTAGCAGCCAATTGACTATGTCCATAGGGGCCGTGGTAAATAACTGCGATTGGCCGCTTCTCGAGCTTGTAATGCTTCTCCAGCACTTTTCGATAGTACTCTGAGTGGATGACGAAGGCCTGCGCCATACTGATGAAGAGCGGCGCGAAAAGTCTAATATAGGCCCGTACCGGTGCCAATTTTGCTTCTCCTGCATCGAGCACTTCGTGAAATTCAATCACCACTTTCGCTCCCAGTAGTCGTGCGACAAGCGCAAGCAGAAAATAGGAATGCAACACTGTTCCGCTCCACCACTGGAATACCAGGATATCCGGACGCTCGTGAAAGAGAAATATAAGCGAACGGACTATACTAGGCAACCAATACCAGTCCACTCCATCGAAGACGCGCACAGGCGGATCGTACTCTAACTGCGTCAAGTTCTCTCCAACCCGCTTCCTTCCAGGATAAAAGGCTTTCGGCAGCAATTGGCGCATCAAAATTACCGATACTCTGTGGGAATGTGCCAATGTATTCGTCAAGTGGAGTGTGTAGTAGCTAATACCACTTAAAAAGCGCTTCCCTGCCCCAACTATACACACTTTCAACTCTCTGTTCTCTGTCATTTATACCCAACCTTCTCCTAGAATTAGTTTACCGATCAAGCCCAACTTATTCTTCTACTGAGGGGCATTGACCAGCGTATCGGCTTGTGGCAATCTTCTTTAGCTTGATCACCCCAAGTTTATTGCCAAAAAGTTAATCGCCCTGTCTGTGTAAAGGTAGAAGCAATGTTTTGTCTCGAACCTCTATTGCTCTTTGGTATATCCAAACGTATCTTCTTGATACCAATCCGCGTTCTAAGTGACATGTTTGAATAGCCAGTGACGCATAAGAATGCAGCGCAATGTAATCAGTTAGAACGCATATTGGTATGACAACGTTGATGAGAGGTTTCTGGAAGTTGATATATCCATTCTCTCAGTATCGTCTTTAACACCCGCCATCCATCTCTAATCGCTCGTAGATTGCTTTCGCCGTAGATGCGCGAATGCTCAAAACTCGCGACTTCGATAATTTTAAAGTTGGCTTTATGCATACGTACATTGATGAGTGCCTCAATCTCGAAGCCATCGCA
>Ga0116218_1000818_pt1 | contig 20919 bp, 18 predicted proteins | sample Sb_taG_2_FD_88966 | JGI IMG/M metagenome (GOLD analysis project Ga0116218, IMG submission 88966) | Peat soil microbial communities from Weissenstadt, Germany - Sb_50d_5_LS metaG | ecosystem: Environmental > Terrestrial > Soil > Wetlands > Peat | place: Germany: Weissenstadt | collected 2010-09-21 | reverse complement strand
GCCCGCCTCCCACGACCTACCCCGTGAAGGGAACAGTACTCAATCCGAACGACCAGACGATCGGGGGGGCCACCCTCATCGCTATCGACGGCGGGACCAAGGTCGAGACTTCCAGCTCTCATAATGGGTCGTTCTTCCTCTCGCTGCACAACGGGAGCTACTTGCTCAGCGCTGGCTCTCCTGGCTACCTCAATGACTCGCTCAATCTCACAGTGAGAGGTTCGCCGGTATCTGGCGTCAACCTCACCCTACCTTGGGCGTCCGGTCCCCCCCTCCCCGGGAACGGGACGATCCAGCACGTGGTCGTCATCATGATGGAGAATCAGCCCCTCAGCACGGTCCTCCGTACTGGGCCGTACGAGCGGTACCTGGACGCCCGTTATGGCAACGCAACAAGGTTCTACTCGGCCTGCCACCCGTCCGTTCCGAACTACCTCGCGGCGACCTCGGGTGACCCCTTCCAGTGCGGGACAGATGCCTATCGAGTCCACACCACGACCAACCTGCCGGATCTACTACAGGCCCGAAATCTCACCTGGGCGGGTTATTTTGAGAACATGACTGGACCGTGCAGCCTATCCAACAACGTCACCTACGTGGAACACCACAACCCCTTCCTCTACTATGCGGACGTGATTGACAACGCGAGTCGGTGCCGCGCCCATGACCTTCCGGCGACGTCCTGGAAGCAGCAAGTGGGTTCAGGAACCCTTCTCAACTACTCGTTCTACGTCCCCAACAACCGGAACGACGCAGAGAACACCTCCGTCCCGTTCGCCGACGCTTGGCTGAAGGGGTTCCTTTCTCCCTTACTGAATTCCACGAGCACGCCGCTCAAGCAGACCATCGCTCACACGGCTTTCTTCATCCTCTACGACGAGAGCAAGCTCAGCGATGGTTCGGGGTACAACGGGACCAACGGGGGCCACGTTTACGGTGTCGTCGTCAGCCCGTACTCGCGAGGGGTCACATTCACCAATGACACGACCGACTACAACCTGTTGAGCACGATCGAGTGGCTCTTCGGCTTGGGAGTTACCGGACATTACGACGGGACGTCGAAGTTCCCTGCCATGAAAGCAATCTTCAACTTCAGTCTCTGATCGTGGCGATGAGGGCCCTATTCACCTCGCGCCCCGATCACGTGGACGAACGGAAAACTCGATCTCACCGAGATGCGGTACGCGATCGATGAATGAATCGCAATCACGGACGGGCCTAGATTCCGTCGAGCGACGCTTGCACCAACCGAGCGGTGTCCCTGAAGGGAATCGCTCCCTGGCCCCCGCCTACGCCGGGGGCGTGGCCATGGGAGCCGCAGCACCTGGTCTGAGTCCTGCCATGCGCACCCTGAACATCATGGCCAAGACAGACGAAAACGCCAGGATGAACGCCACTCCCATCGCTACCGTCGCCGCCGGCGGATTCGGAGCGGAACTGACGAAGGCCATTCCTGCAACAGCGGCGATGATCACTGTTACCAATGTTACAACCGAGGGAACCACGTTTCGGGCTTGGCGTGAAAGGACCGCAACGACTACGAGGATAATGGAGAGAATGCCCAGGACGTAGCCGTTCAACCAATGGACGTTGTAGATCCCGAAGTCGGTGTTCATGTTGAAGCCAGCCGGTGGCGCATAGGCGCTCGTCCCGAGACCCGTGATATACTGGATGACCAAGTCAATGCCGACAATCGGCAGTAGGACGTTCAGCGTCCTGGTTGGCCATGTTCGGGTCGAAACGGGCACGAGGAAGTAAGAGGTCTCGCCCGTTATGAACTCGCGGTGCGAACAGGCGGAAAATCGTCTGGTGCGCGACGAAGTCGAGCCCCGACGCTGCTCGGGCTCGTCAGCCGCAGAGATCACGGCCGGTGGGTGCAATGGAGATTACCCCGACTGTGGCGCCGTGGAAAGGCGGTCAGTCCGAGCGGTTAGTCGACCGCTGGTCTCCGAAGCGATAGATGTCTCGACAGCAATTTCGTCTCAGGGCGTCCGATGCCCGACGCACGAGCGAGCTGACTGACCTGAGTGGGAACCGACGACCAAAGGGAGCGGCACCCAGCCGGGCACCTCCGACGCCTCGGCCTAAGACTTCGATTCCGCCGTCGGTAGTAGGCCCGCACGGGCCGCCGAAGGCGGCAATGCGAGCCGTGGCTAGGTCCCGTCGATCGTATCGGTGCACGTGTAGCCGAAGATCGCGAGGCAGTCGTTTTCGTAGTAGTACGGCGGGGGAGCGACGGATTGTCCGACCATCAGGACGTCGGATAAGGACACCGATGTGTCGGCACTAAACGCAATCGCGCCGACACCGTACAGTCCACCAAATACGAAGTTCTGGGCGAAAGAATAGGATCCGTCATAGCCCACGAGCGCGTAGTCGATGCTGTTGATCAGGATGTTGCCCTTAACGACGCAGTTAGGGCAGCCAGAAGACAGTCCAATACCGAAATCAGAGGCCGAAGCTAGTCCAATCCCGACATCAGCATTGGAGATCAGGTTGTTCTCGATAACTGTTCCCAGGCCGGGATCGCCGATGTCAATCATCGCGACAACCTGCGCCTGCGAGATATCGCTCGGACCGCACAGCCCCGCCTGCTCGTAGGTGGCGTTGAACTCACACTCGAAGTTGCTCAGGACATTGAACGATACCGTTGCCGAGCTAAGGTACAAGATAATCCCTCCGGAAAAATCGGTTGTGCTTCCCGTGATCGAGTTAAAAGTGATCGTGGCCGAACTCGAGAAGATGACTATGGCATCAATTTCCGGGCCGACGAGGATCGAGTTATGGGCGATGTACGCCGAGCTCCCAGAGTAGACTTCAATCACGTCGATAATAGTACTCGGCAGACTCGATAGGACATTGCCGACGATCGTCGCAGAACTCGGATACCCTCCAAAACCCACCGAGATGGCTGGGGCGCCCGATGCGACGAACGGAAAGACGTTGAGGCCGAAGTCGTCCGCGCTCGTTGTGATCTGGTCGTTTGAAATGACTGCGTGACTTCCTGCCGGCGAATCCGCCTGCCCACCGATCGAAACGCCGGGACCACCGAAACCGAATCCGGAGATGGTCACCCCGAAGATCGTCCCGGTGCCGATGAGTTGGGAGGCGGGGGGCGCACCGGTGACGTAGTCGAGGCCGAAGTCGACCCCCGTCCCGTAGGACATGAACGCGGCCGCACCGCACGAGGCACCCTCCGCCGCCCCTGTAGTAGTAACCACGGCCGACTGGAGGTTCAGAACCGCACTGCCACCGACCCCGATTCCTCCGCCCGCGTACACTTGAATGTGGGGGTGGACCGTCGGGTCAGGGGGGAGGCCCGAGGAGAGGATGCATTGCTGGGTCACGAGTAGGGTGAATCCTGACAGGGTGACCTTGGCCCCGTTATCGATCTCGATAGTCCAAGGGTTTCCGAACGCGTCCTTAGCCAACACGGCCGGGCTCTTGATGACCGTCTTTCCCGCGCCCGAGCCGATGATGGTAACCGACTTGTGAATGGTGAGCTGCTCGACGTAGGTTCCCGGGGCGACGAGGATGGTCTCGCCAGGGCTCGCCGCGTTGACGGCACTCTGAATCGTAGGATAATTCTTGGACGGGACTTTCAGCGTCGGGGAAATCAGCAGGTGCGAAGCTCCGGCAGCTGGAGCAAGAACCAGGACTCCGAACGCGGCAAGGACCATGAGCCCGGCTACCGAAACCGGCCAAATTCTTCTCCGGAATCTTCCCGACCGGTCGGAAACTCCACTCTGATTCCACATAATTCCCATCCGGATCCCCACCCTACAAGACAAAAGCCAAGATGGGTCCTGACCGCCTCATTGGCTGTCAGGCATTAAACCGACTGGAAACCGAGCTATCCATTTCGGACAGGCCGTGGATGGCGGCTTCGATGCGGGTGTCGAAGGCACGGGGGAGTGAGATGTTCTGTGTCGGGAATCCGACCACCACGTCTACCACGCCGGGCAACGTCAGGAAATCGCGTCGCAGCTGATCCCCTGAGGAGGCGGAGGGCACGGGAAGGAAGAACGGAAAACGACCTCCGATCGGCGGTCGGTCCGAGGGGGGGAGCACATGCTCGAACGGGAAGATCGGGTCCACCCGGAAGAGGTTCGGAAAGCGTTGGGTGATCTCCGTCTCCAGTCGGACGGTATCCGCGCCCTTTCCGAACATGATTCCGACCCAGGCAACCGACCCGGGCGAACGGCGAAAGTCGACGTCCGGGAAGAAGAAAAGCGCCCTCCCTTCCATAAGTCGCGCCACTCGTCGTTGCAAACCGCGAAGGCTGACCCCGACATCGTTCGCGACCGCCCCCCAATCGGGCCCTGGAAACCGGCGCAAAGACCGGATGATCTTCCAATCCCTCAGCCCGAGCGTCATGGAGGAGGATACGAAGGGGAAATCGAGCGGGGGACAGAGGACGTGACTTCCGTTGACCTCCCGGAATCTACCCTGCCGTCGGTCGGAGATTTCGCGAGCTTCCGCAAGGAAGAGGGGATTGTAGACGTCGTCCGACTGGAAGAGGAACGCCGGTTCAAGGAGGTCGATCAGCGCGCGCTCCGACCTGCTCCGGGTTCTTCCCGGTTCGAGCACGACGGACTGCATTTGGAAGGAGGTTCCCAGCGCGTCCGGATTCGGAAAGGCGACCACGTTCCGCCAAAACCCCTCATCTCGCCAGCGGGCAAGTCGGCGACGTACGGTGACTCGGCTCAGACCAGCCGAGCGGGCTAGATCCTGGACCGAAAGTCTAGGGTCGAACGCACGGATTGCCATGACGTTCCCCGGGAACATAGCCCGGAACAGCCGGATGTCCAGGGAATCCATCCGTGTCTCCGAGGTTATATGGCGCTTAAAACCCTCGGTCTCTTACCAGGTGTTCGCCGACAGGTCCTCAAGGTGTAAATGACCCTGCGGCCCGCCGAATCAGCCGGAGCCTTGTACGATTTCCGTCTCGTACTTCGCGAAGAGGCGGGCGACCGAGGTCCGATCGGGGGTTCGGCCGTTGGGATCAACGAACTCCGTCCCTCGATCAATCCAATGTGCATCCCGGGGGAGAAGATTCCCAGCCAACGTACGGGAAGGTCCCCATAACCTGGAAGGTAGCGGATACGTTTCGAGGAACCAGGAGGTAGACTCTACGCGTTGCAGCAATAATCTGGTTACCGTCAATGAGTCTCATCTCGCCTTCGAGAATGAACCACGTTTCCTCGAATGTCCGGTGAAGGTGGGGCGCTGGTTCCACCTGGCCAGCCGCGCCCGCGTACTCCATAACGGCGAACAGCCCCGACGCTTGGGAGTGGCCGCCCTTGACCAGGAATCGATCCAGCGCGAAACGAAACTCGGGTCCTTCCCCCGGGCCAGGAAAGACAACCTTTCCCATCGCCGTCATTCTGGCCCACTGTACGATGCAGGGAGTTTCCGAGGAGTGGATCTTCGGAGGCCAGACCCGGGAGGGTCTGGGAAGGCGGTTGAGGCCGGGGTGAAAAGAGAGCCTGCACCCACCATTTTCCGAAGTGCACACCGAAGAGCTTGCGGCAGGGCCGATAGTACATCGCGAGCGAAGGACAACCTGCTCGGGTCCCAGGATCGCTACCGTGCGCCCGCCCCTGCGCACTGATCGAGGTGGAACTGTGGAGCATCGACCACCGCCGGAGCCCGCCGACATCGGGAGCCGGGAGAATCGATGGAGTCCCTCTTTTTGCCTGGGATTGTTTGCACGCAGACTGAGCAGGTTCGTTCCGTGACCCGAACGATTCGAATTGCCCTGGCTACGATCGTTGCCGGGTTTCTGGTTGAGGGCGGAACCGAGACGTATCAGTTCTTCAGCTATGCCTACGCCCTCCCGGTATGGACCGGCTTCTACTACGTTGGTCTGTTCACGACCGGCCTAGGCTTCTATCTGATGTACCTCGGGTTCCATCAATGGGCCCAGACGCATCGACGCAGTGTCCCTCAGGGCCCTCGTCGCCATTGGGTAAGCCTTGCAATGTTCATCGGAGGCGCGGGGACAGTCGCGGTTCTCGGTGCCGTCGCAGGTGGCCCGGGAGCGGTGGGACCGACCGACCTCGTCGCGTCGCCCGTCGGGGGTCTCGTGGTGCTCGCATTTGGGAATTTCTTTCTCGGCCTCGCGGTCCGCATGGAGCGGCTCGTAAGTGGGGTCGCCCGGCTCATGTTGTGGTCTGCGTTTGCCTGGTCCATCGGAGTCGCGGTGCTGACTGGATATGTCGTTGGAAACGACATCCTCGAGCTTGTGTATGAGTTCTTCACGAATCCGTTGGGCCTGATCGCATCGTCCGCCCCCCTCGCCTTCGTCATCGCTCCGCTCTTCGTTACGTACTTCCTGCTGGCCACGGCGTACACCGACGCCTATCTCCGGATTCGGGCTCAGTCAAGGCGGTCGGCGACGAACCCGCCCGAGTAGTCCAGTCCTTCAGACTCGGCCACCTGATGGGAGGATCCACACTAATGCATTGCCCGTTCGGATGCCCGCTTTGGGCTCGGCTTCCATCGAGAACCAACCCGTATCCTTCGGCTCCTTGGGGGAAGCGATAGAGAATAAGACGAACGCGGGGTGAGAGGGAGTTCCGTTTCTTGGGAAAACAGGGTCACTCGCACGGGAGTACAAGGGATCGACGATTCGTTGGGATCGGTGCAAGATACGGATGTCTCCACGAGACATCAATCGCTCGCGTACTCCCCGTTGAGAATGGTGGTGTGCCCACATTCAGTGCACACCACAGTCAGGTTGGTTATGGTCACGAGTGTCTTCTCGGCTCTCATGTTCTCGAACGGCTTCAGACATTGCTCGCAAACCAAGGGCTTCGCCATAGTTCGGACTAGCCTGCGTGTCTAGATGAAGGTTCTTTCGAAGCTACGCTTCTAGGACGCCAAGGTGCGTCGTCGGCCCGTTGGGGAATGGCTCAGTCTACCCCAGTCCGGAACAGAGAGCGGGCCCTCTTTAGACCAGAAGCGCATCTACCGTTGAGGGCACGATGAAGAGCAAGGGAATCATCGGGAAGGAGGTGGTGGGATCCGGCGGCTGGACAATTGGCGAAGTCCGAGACATTGTTTTCGACGAGACAAACTGGCGCATCGGATCACTCGAGGTGAAACTGGATAGGTCAGTCGCCGAAGAGTACCAGATGAAAAAGTTGCTAACGAGAGCCACTCTTACGATTGACGTCGCCTCGGTACGAGCCGTCGGCGATCATATCATGCTCTCGGTGACCAAACCCGAGCTCGGACACATGGTCTCGTTTCGGAAGCCCTGATCCACCCTGATTTTCGAACCTTTCGCCTCGGCCCAACCACGGGTCCGTTGGCGGTCGAACCGTGGATCGGGCGCCCGAGGGCGGTCCCGCGCGCCGAAGACTCCACACGTGGGCTGGCCGACATACTCCGAGGTCGAAATGAACGGATTCTGAGCCAACCGTGCCGTCGGCGCGAATCGGGAGGAGTGGCATCCCTCTCAGGTCCCTTCGAGTTTCCACCGTTCTTCGTAGACCTCTTGGTGATTCGGAGATTCCTGAAACGACCACCGAGTCCGAAAGTGAAACGTGTGAGAGGCGTCGAGCGAGAGGACATTTTCTGCCATCTGGCGATGGAGGGTTTCTGCGGTCGTCCCGGCGAGGAGAGGCACGACGGCCCGCCACTCCGCGGGATGTTCAAAGCTGGGATGCAGTGGAACCTTGACGTCCCACGCCCCCGGCCACCGCTGCGAAAGCACTGAGCTGATTCTGCTCGCTAGCTGTTCCGATAAGCCGCCATCGACGTAGAGTTCTAACCGCACTTCGATTGCCGGGTTGGAAGACATTTCACGGGAGTTACCCGGATTCGGGATAAAGGCACGTCGACCCCCGCCCGCGTGGCGGATTCGACGCGGGAGGGGCCGAATCGAAACCGAGTCGTCCTCGAGCGGCACGAGCGCCGAGGAGGACACTCCCAACGACAAATCAAGCCCGTAGAAGGCGGAGGATGAAACCAAGCTGAACCGTCCCAGGTTGTGGAGAAGGAAAGCCCCATCCAAAGCCGTCAGGGGGGCAACATTTGCAACTAACGAACCATGCGGGGGAAGGACTTTCACGAGGAATTCAGTCGAACTCTGGGCGAAAGCCTGGCAAGGGCGAGGCCCAGGATGAACGCGAGCAAATCCCTCGACCGAGCCGGCAAACCGCCGAAAGTGCGTGGAGCCACGCTAGTTCCCAAGTGGGGGACTTCCCCGCACATCCACAGGCTCCGGCCTATCGGTTGACCAAGACACCCCGTTCCAATTGACCGTAACGACGATGGTTCTCGGCCGACCCCGTTGGATGAGCGATTTCTTTCGATCCGGCGAGCTCCGGGGCAACCTGAGACAGCCCGAGGCCGAGGCTACTTTGGGTCCTCGGAGGTCGGTTCAGTCCATTCTTCCATCGGAGTCCGCCGAATCCCGGCGGCTCGAGCGAGGACGTTCTTTGTCCCTTCTTTGGTCAAGTGAGGCGCGTCGGTCAAACCAATCTCGACGTCCTTGCCGATCCCCCCCAGCGCCTTTCGCATCTCGTGAAGGTGTTCTCGGAATCGCGGCTGCTCCGCATCGTCGGTCATGAACTCGGCCGAGGGAGTTCGACCTCCTGGTCCAAAAACCTTGAGGTGCACGGGAATGGGGGAGCGAGTCCTCTCCTCCGATGCCATGTCCTCGGGGAGACGAGGGGCCAGATTGGTCTTCTGAGGGTGGCCCGGTCGCACCTGTGCCGAAACGTGAGTGGCGATCCGGTGCAAAGGAGCATGAGTCCGGGCCCGCCCCCGACACGCTCGTCCCCCATTCCAGGGGCTGGGATGTGAACAACGGGTGGGGTAGGTCCCTCTAGCCCCCGGTTCCTTCGATGATCTCACCGGGCGGGCGGCCCGGATTGGCTCGCTCCGGAGCCACATGCTCGGACTTCGGGTCCGAGTTGCGCAAGATATCCGACCCGTTCGCCATTGCCTTTCCCACCGTGCCCGGCGATCCTACGGAAGCGGGTGAGAATCCTGAGCTCCGAAGGAACGGTGTCCTAGAACCGATGGCGGAGGGAGCGTCGCGACTCGGGTCGGAGCGCCTCGACCACCTACCACCGGCTGGCTCGATTGTCCCATCCTCGTCCGCCCAGGGACTGGCGCCCCCGGAACCCGGGTCGATTCCACCGGTCCCCGGTCAAGGACGAGATTCTGCGCGATATGGGGAAGTCGACCTCGATTCATGTTGACTAAGGCAGACTTCGGCCTCGCCCTCGGGGGCGTGACCCGGGATTACGAGAGGTTCGCCATCCTGGGCGCACTGCTGGCCCGGGCCACGAGACTTCGGGGGAGGCTCGTGATACCGGGGGCGCGGCCATCTCGATTCGAACGAGCGAGGAGGGGATCACTCAGTATGTGGATTTGATCGCGCCTAGGTCTCGGGTTGTTCCCGTGCTCCGGCGTTGGAGATTCGAAAGCGTCGACGACCCTGCCGGACGGCGGTACTGGGTTCGACGTAATTTGGGACTCGAGATTGGCATCATCGATCGGAGAACGTGCTCCGGGCGAGACTCGGGCCTTCGCACGTTCCTGACCCTCTATGGCCCGGTAAGGGTGGCAGCGGTCGAGCTTATCATGCATCTTCGGATCGATGCGATACCGTGCCCGACAAAGCCAGGCGCCTCGAAGTTGCAAACCTTGAGAGGGCAGAGGCCGCCATTCGATGGGAAGACGCGGCGAACACGGCCGATGAGACCGGCCGCGCTTCGGACGAGATCAAGGCAGAAGAGGACGATCGAGTCCTTGATGCCGCGGATCGCAAGATCAAGAAGATAGAAGCAGAGCGATAGGCCATCGCCCCTCCTCCGGTCCTTGGGAGAGATCCAGCTCCGCGACAGGTCAGAGTCACACGAGGCAAAAGCGGGCGGCACCGGCTAAGAATCTAGCTTCCAGTATTCAGAATCGAACTCGGTGGGAGCAAACGAGCTTTCGCCCGATCCGGTTCGGATTTGGATGCAGCGCCCTTACTGCCACGTCGATTCCGACCCCCGACGCGGTCGATCCTTGCCTCCCACAGGTTGCGGCAACCGCATTCCTCGCGGTGGGCCATCGACCGCGCGAATTGCCCCGAGCGTTTCGCCGCTAGCGAGATCCTGGCGACCCATCGGCTCCGGGAGGGCGGAGCGCTTCCGCGAACTGGTGTATTAGGAAAGGTCTGAGGAGGACGACGTCCGGACGTTCCGTCGGATTGGAAGGGAGGTCAGGGACGTGCGATGCGGGCGCCACTAGGATGACCCGAAGCCCCGGGACCAGGGCCCGCGATTGACCGATCAACCCGTACAGGCTTCCCTCGGCCAGGCTGGCATCCACGATCAGGAGCGACGGGCGATGTGTACGGACCAGCTCGAAGGCTTCGTTCTCGCTCCTCGCCTCGCCCTCGACCCAAACTTGGTGTAATCGAAGCAAGGCTCGCAGCAGAACCCGGGTTTCATCGTCACCGGCAACAACGACCGCCGTCAGGGTGTGGCCTTGCGGGCCGCTCAAAGTCTCTGTTTCCGGTGCGAACCCGGTTCGCACCTCCGAGCGCTGAACAGGATAGCGCGCCGCCTCTATTTTTCAGTTGGTCTCGAGCGCGGCCTTCGCAGCGAGCCTAAGTGAACTCGTTCCTCGGCCCAAGAATGCTAGACGCCCGGCGAAGGGAGCTTTGCATCGGGGACTCGGATTGCCGAAATCCTTAGGCCGCCCAGAGAGTCTTACCTGACGAATCTCGCCAGGACTCTATCGACCAGGGCGAGTTTTCCCAGACGAAGCTCCGAGCCTGTTCGCATCACCCCGGACGAGCCGCCCTTCTCTACTCGAAGGGTCGCCTGCTTCCAATCCTTCGGATCGGTTCCGTCTATTCGAAGAAAAGTGAATGGCAAGTTCCATATCGTGAACCGGGATCACTATGTGACCGATTGCGAATTGAGTTCGCTCCACTCCGGTCGCATGGGTTCTTGAGATAAAAGTTGAACCCAAATCTGACCCTCAACCACAAGGTACCGGCTACAAGCTGCTCTCCTGATTTCCATCGACCCACTGGGTGCAATCGAGCTTGCGCCCAATTCAGTTCCGCGGCGTTCGTAAAAGTGCCGACAGCCATCCCAATTCACAACTAGGCACAATAGAGCTTGATTTCGACCCCGGTGCCTGCCGGGGTAAATCCGACGATTCGGGTTTGTGGGTACGGTTCGAATAATTTACGCCGGAGTAAGTTTAATAGACCTACTTCCCATGGTCGAGTTGGAGAACAACCGTGCAGGACGTGGCGATCCCGAGAGTTCATTGCTACCGTTGTGTCTACACTTGGACCCCGGTCAAGACGCCGGTCCGCATGTGTCCCCGCTGCAAGTCGAAACTATGGGATGTTCCAAAGATTCGACCCTTGCGTCTCGGGAACTGTCTCGGGATTGAGGACCTCCTCACGCCTCACCTAGGGGAGATCCGGCGGCTTGCGCGAAGGTACGGGGCGGAACAGATTCTGGTGTTCGGATCCGTACGTCGCCGGGAGGCGACCGAGACCAGTGACGTCGACCTAATGGTCCGCTGGAAGAAGCCCGTCTCCCTACTCGACCGCGCCGGCCTCCGCCTCGACCTCGAGAAGACCCTCGGTCGATCCGTCGACCTGGTCAATGAGGGGGGTCTCCACTGGGCAATCCAGCCGCAGGTTCAGGCAGAGGCAGTACCGCTGTGAACCAGGTCGAGCAACGAGATCGCATTCTCGTGAGCGAGATGCTGCGCCACTCTGAGATTCTCGATGCCATCGCCCGGAAGGGGAAGGTCGTTTTTGTCTCGGACTCCACTAGTCGATACGCCACGGAGCACGCGATTGAGCTGCTCGCTGAGGCTGGGAAGAAAACTAGCCAAGCATTCAAGGACGCGAATCCCAGGGTGCCATGGGTTCGACTTCAAGAACTACGCCCCGCCGTTGCGCATCCGTACGACCTCGGCGCGGAACCGGTCAACCTCGACCAGCTATGGCGGTTCGTGACGCGGGATGCCCCTCGCATCACTCGACGCCTGAGGGACGCCAGGTTCGCTACCTAGGACGACTGATTGCGCCCGGAGTGGCTCTGAATCGTCGTTCGTGGCCCCGGGAAGTGTCGGAGGGGCATCAACTGGGAGCGGGCGTCCGACCGGCTAATGGGCGGTGTCTTGAAAGCCACGTATCTCGTGGTCTGTGGGCAGGATTCGGCGCAGGAGGTCGCAATAGAGCTCGCGTGTCTAGAGCCGGGCGCACGCTCCGGAGGAAACCTATTTCCCGGGCCGATTCGGGCGTGTTTCTCGGGGGACGGGGGATCGCCCCGGGGCCCCCTACATGGCACCCGTTCCAGGAGGTGCTAGTCCAGCGAGGTTACTGCACTTTATTATTCAAAGTTTAAGTAGATACGATTGTTGTTGCGCTGAGGAGTGAACAATGCAGTCTTGGCACGAGCTCCACGAAGCGAAGAACCTGAAGTCGGGCGAAATGACGCATGGGCGGGCCGGGGGGGAGGACGTTCTGGTCGTGAACCAGGCTGGCGAGCTCCACGCGTTTGTCAACCGCTGTGGTCACGAGAACGCGCCCCTCGACCTGGGCACGTTCAAGAGCGGCGTACTGAAATGTCCTCAGCACAACGCGGTCTTCGACGCGCGCACCGGCGAGGTCCGTGGTCCGCCGGTGATGTCGATGCCGGGTATGGACAAGCTGCCCTCCGAACTGATCGAGGCCATGGTCAAGCTGGGCCCGGTGATGGCGCGGATCGAGTGTCGCCCCCTCACCCCGCTCCCTGTCGAGGTCACGAACGGTTTGGTTCGGGTCTACGTCTAGTTGAGGCCGATCGACGCCCTCTCGCCCGTGGGTGGCGTGGACGATCGCGCGGTGGATAGGGAACCTCGCGGAGAAAGCGTTCCCACCAGCGGAGTCCGACGACCCCTGAGTCCGGACATCTACCGGCGGTTCTCCGTAGCCCACTTGAGGCGAGGCGTGATATCCCGGAGATCTCGTTCTTCTCAGGAGCGGGACGACTTAACGGGTCGATCTCTGTCACACCATGCGAGTGATGGTCTTCCTACATGGCACGACACTGATGCACCCCTCTGGGGTCAACGAGCCGAGAGAGGTTCGTGTTCGTCAGTCCAGAGACCGGGATCCATCGGTCACTGACTTTGCCAACTACGTCCCCATCGGCGACGCGGCGGAGAAACTTGAGGCCTGGGCAGCCAAGGGGGCGGAAATCGTGTATCTCAGTTCCCATCGAAATTCCCTGGACTTGGTCGCCGACCGGGCTGTCATCAGCCAATGGGCGTTCCCTCCCGGGGAGGTCCTCTGGCGCGAGGCGGAGGAATCCTACGCGGACGTGGTCGCCCGTGCTGCGCCGGACATTCTAGTCGAGGATGACTGTGAGAGTATCGGCGGAAGGAGGGAAGCGGCCTCCACGGACCTTCCGCCGGAGTTGGCGAAACGAGTGCGATCCCTCGTAGTGAAAGAGTTTGGCGGCATCGACCATCTCCCCGATGATCCGGCCCATCTGCTAACCCTCGTCGACGGATGAGCGGGGCGTAGCGCTGACAGGGTCGGGGCGCCAGTCGATCTGACGCCCGACTGCGAATGGAGCGGCGAAGACGAGTGCGTCGCTCAAGTTCACGGCTCAGGCGAAGGAGCTCGACGCACCTTTGGGCGTGAGCGGGCTCGCCCTCAGGACGCTCGCGGGCCGGAGGGTCTCCGGGTAGGCAAGAACAGCGATCCTTCCTCTCTCGATATCGGCTGAGTGGGGCCCAACGAGCTTGCTATCACTCCTCTCCCCGGACTCGGGGGCGGAGAAAGCGATGACGTCCTCCCCGAGCGGCGTGCGGATTGTGGGAGAGTATCTGCTCGCTCCCTGTCGCGCCAGCGGAGATTGACGTACCAATCACGATAGACGCCGGAAAATTCTTCCATGAGCGAACCAGCGCGAAACGTAAGTCTGAAGTAGGGCAGCTGAGGTCGCCAACGCCCCTGACGGTCGCCGTGACGAGTCCAGGACGGAATCTCGTCGCCGTTCTCCTGTCCCTGGGTATCGTCGCGGCGCTTCTGGCCACGCCCCTGCAGTTCTCGCCAACGAACATGCCCCAGACGCTCCCAGCCCAGCCGGTCACGATCTCTCCCCCCGCCGCATCGTTATCCCTCGACCCGGACCCAAGCGACTGGCCGACCTACATGGAGGACCCCCAACGGACCTCCGCGAATCCCGCCGAAACGACGGTTACCGTCTCGAACGCGAAGAATCTCGTCCTGAACTGGTCGTACTTGACCTCGGGCTCGATCTCGGCATCCACCACCCTGGTCGACGGGATCGCCTACGTCGGTTCTTGGGACGGCTACGAGTACGCTTTCACCGCATCAACCGGCGATCTGGTGTGGAAGGCAAACCTGGGACTGGCGGTGACCAGCGGATGCGGAACGCAGGGAGTCGGGTCCTCAGCGACGGTCGACGATGGTACGCTCTACGTCGGTGGTGGGAACGGGTACTTCTACGCGCTTGACACGGCCACGGGCGCAGTCGATTGGAGCTACCTCGTGGGCGACCCGTCCGACGGGTACTACAACTGGGCGAGCCCCCTCCTCTACGATGGCTTCGTCTACGTCGGCGTGTCGAGCTTTTGCGACCATCCTCTCGTTCCGGGAGGTCTGCTGCAATTGGACCAGACCACGGGTGTCCTGGTGAACGAGTTCCACACGACCCCGACCGGGGAGATCGGGTCGAGCGTATGGGGTTCGCCCTCCGTAGACCCTGCGACGAACACGGTCTTCTTTGCCACGGGGAACACGCAGACCGGAGAAACCGGAGAGTTTGCCGACTCGATTGTCGCTGTAAACGCCACGACGATGAACCTGGTGTCGAGCTGGGAGATCCCCGCAGCCCAGCAGGTCCCCGACGGCGACTTCGGCAGCACACCGACGGTCTTCCATATCTCTGGCGGCGAGACCCGGGTCGGGGCACTGAACAAGAACGGGTTCTTCTACGCCTGGGATGCAGAGGACCTCGCGGCGGGGCCCGTCTGGAGTGACCATCTTACCACCGGCCAGTCGATTGGTTCGGCCGCGTTCGCAGAGGGCCTGGTGTTCGTCGGCACGGGAACGGCCTCGTTTGACGGCACGAACTCCTCCGGTGCGGCGTGGGCCTTGGACCCGGACACGGGGGACGTCGTCTGGGAGGCTCCCCTCACGGGCCGGAGCCTCGCCGCCCCGGCCTATGCCAACGGTCTCCTCGTCGTCGACGGAGGGACCCACGTCTTCGTACTCGACGCGAAGACCGGGGCCCGGCTCAATGATTTCGGTTGCAGTGCGCTCTTCTTTGCGCCCCCCTCGATCGCCCATGGGCGCATTTTCGTGGGCTGTTCAGACGGCACGGAGAAGGCCTTCGATCTACCGACGGAAGGTTCGGTACCTCTCTCCGTCTCCTCCCTCGTCGCGTCGCCGAATCCAGTGGTCGCCGGGTCGTCGACGACGATTACTGCGATCGTCAACGGGGGCGTAGAGCCCTACTCCTACACGTACACCGGCCTCCCGTTCGGCTGCGTAGCGGTGGACCTTCCGACCTTCTCCTGTTCCCCCACCGTGTCAGGAGAGTTCTTGGTCCGTGTGACCGTCGATGACGCGAACGGCTCCGATGCGAGCCGGGCGACCACCCTGTCGGTGGAGCCGGTGTACCTGGTTGAGTTCCCGGAGAACGGGCTTCCTCCTGGGACTTCCTGGTCGGTCTCGCTGAACGGAACGCTTCGTTCCTCGTCAGGGACAACGATCGATTTCTCCCTACCCAACGGTTCCTATCCGTTCACGGTCACCGCCGTGTCCGGATACGCTGCGTTCCCCTCCTCGGGAACCGAGTCCGTTAGTGGTACCCCGGTGTCTAGGAACATCTCCTGGACCCCGACGATACAGAAGTACTCGGTCGCCTTCTCCGAAATGGGTCTTCCGGCCGGGACATTCTGGAGTGTCGTCCTGGGTGGAACCTCTAATTCCACGACCACCGCCATCATTGGATTTGCCGAGCCTTCGGGGAGCTACGGCTTCACGGTCTCTACGGTTCCGGGGTACTCGCTCCCCTCGTACTCTGGAACGGTCGATGTCTCGAACCGCACCGCCGAGGTCAACCTGACTTGGACGACCTTCCGCTACTCGGTGACTTTCGCCGAGTCCGGACTCGGGTCGGGGACGTCCTGGTCGGTCACGTTGAACGGTTCGGAATCGAGTTCCACGTCCGCCAGGGTTGAGTTCTCCGAACCGAATGGCACCTATGACTTCTCGATCTCGAGCGTGGCCAGTCACTCCGTCGCGCCGTCCAGCGGGGCCGTGTCGGTCCAGGGCGCGGACGTCCGGGAGCCGATCACGTTCACGCTGATAGGGTACAACGTCACCTTCTCGGAGAGCGGCCTTCCCGCGAATACCCCCTGGGCGGTCCGGCTGAATGGGGTCCCCGAGGATTCGACCGGCGTTCAGGTTCTCTTTCAGGAACCGAACGGCTCCTACAACTTCACGGTCTCCACTAGTTCGGGATACCGTCCGTCGCCCGCGTCGGGATCGCTGAACGTAGTGGGGTCCGACGTCATGGAGCCGGTCCGATTCTCGACCCCGGCCATGTACTCCCTCTCCATCGTTGAAACCGGCCTTCCGGCCGCATCGCCTTGGTCCGTGACGGTCAATGGAACGCTCCTGACGACCAACACTATCGTTGCCTCCGTCCGTTTGCCGAATGGTACCTACTCCGTGCTGGTGGCCCCGGTGGCCGGGTATCGGGCGAACGTCGGAAGCATCGACGCGACGATTGCCGGTCACGACATCGCGCTCTCGGTGTCGTTCGCGGCGGCGCTCTTTACGGTCGCTTTCACCGAAACGGGACTCCCCGTGGGTGCCTCCTGGTCTGTGACGTTGAACGGAACCGTGGAGAGCTCCAAGACTACGACGGTCGTCTTCACGATGGGCAACGGCCGCTTCGTTTTCACGATTGGGGAAGTGGGTGGCCATTCGAGCTCGCCGTCCTCCGGGACTGTAGTGGTTGCCGGAACTAACGTCAGCCTACCTGTTCAGTTTGCTACCGCCTCCGTGACCTCGTCCGGATTGAGCCCCCTAGATGGAGACCTGATTGGCGCGGCAGTGGTCGAGGGGATCGCGGGGGTCGTAATCACCTGGGCAATCCTGAGAAGAAGGCGAGAACAACGGTCGGGTGAACGGTGAGCCGATTTGGCTCGGCCGAGCGTCCCGTCGGGTAGCTTTCGGTGCCCCGGGCCCATCGGGTCCCGTCGCCCGGAATCTGCGAGTTCACGAAATAGTGTTGCGGCGGGCTCGGCCGTCGGCGGTTATCTCGTAGCCATCCACACGAGCTAGTCCTGGTCCCACCCCGATGAATTCCTTCGACGGCGCAACCGCGCAACCCTTCGATGGGGTTCCGCCAAGGTTCACGGTTCCGAGTTCGGTGGAAGTTACGGAGTCGGCGAGCGCCGGTGCGATATACCCCGAGGAGGTACCAGAACGCAACGTGACGGTCAAGTGTCCTGACTGCGGCCAACTGTACGAGGAACCTGTCCGTGCCTTCGCCTGCGGTCCCTCCGGTTGTTTCATGACCCTCTTGTGCCCGATCTGCGAGGTCGTCCAAGCCGTTGTCCCGATCTGAGCCTACGCTAGGAGGGTAGGTTGCGGCTACCGAACTCAATCGCCGACCAGGACCTTCCATGTCTCCGTCGCCACGACGGAGGCGAAAGGAGCGGTGAAAACGAGTGCGTAGCTCAAGTCCACGGTTCAGGCGAAGGACCTCGACGCACCTTTGGGCATGTGCGGGCTACCCTCGAGACGCTCGCGGGCCCCAGGGTCTCCAGGCAGGCAAGAACAGCGATCGTTCCTCTTTCGATGTCGGCTGAGTGGGTGCAAACGAGCTTGTGCCCAGCCCAGTCCAGAGATGGGCGAAAAAGAGCCTGCACCCTCCCAAGCTCCGACGCCCTCCTCCCGTCGGAGTGGGGCTGGGCTGAAGCTCGGGCCGGACCCCGACTCGGGTCAGTACGTCTCGAGGACGAGCCCGGAAATCCGCGCGAAATCCCGGTCCCGGCTCAGAAGGGTTGCGTGATGGTGCTTCGCCGTGGCTGCGATCAGCAGATCGAGTGTCCCAACGGCTTCTCCCCGACGAGTGCATTCACCTCCCATTCGAGCTGCGTCGACCGAGATTGCCTCCGTCACGTCCAACACTTCGAGTTCGGAGACGAAATCGAGAGCCTGCGTCAGGCGCTTGCCCCCCTGATGAAACGCGCCCACCAGGAACTCTGTGAGAGCCGGGGCAGGAATCGCGAGCCGCTCGCCGGCTTCCGAAAGCTCCTTGGCTTTTTCCACGGCCTCTCTGGTGCCGTTGACCAGGTCGTTGCAGAATGTTGAATCGAGGCACTTCACGGGCTAGCCCCAGGATCGCCGAATCTTCTCTGCTCTTCGGCGGTCTGCCTCGTGCAGGTCGGAGTAGGTCTGATCGAGCACCTTGCGTTCTTTCACAGTCATGTCGCTCCACACGCCTCCGAAGGAAGAGATGGGACGCCGTGGTCGCGCAAGTCGTTTGACCGCGTCGCTGAAACTCTCCTCCGCCCGCTTCTGGCGCTTCAGCAACTCGTACGCCTCGGGGTCGAGAGCAACGGTCTTGGTCGCCATGTACTTACATTTCATACATGTAGACAAAGTATATCGCTTTGGCTACACTGGAGGCGGGTTCGCCTCGCCGGGCATCTGTTGCCAGCGTGGGGGATTGCGGGCGCGATCGATCTTGCGCCCCGTCGAGCTCAGAGCTGTGCGCAAACGAGCTTGCACCCCATTAAGTTCCGAGGCGGTCGCAAGTGGACTTACATCCGCTCCCACCCCGGATTGGCAATTGATCCGGATTGAAATGTGAACGGAAGGCCTCAAGTCAATTGAATCCAATTGCGCGTTGTGTCGGCGTCCTTGAGCCGTCCCACCACGATCACCGTCACCGAGCGGACTCGACGCCTGTTGGAATCGGTCAAAGCTGAAGGCGAGAGTTTCGATGAGATGATTCAGGACCTCCTTGAGGAAGCGTTCTTTGACGACGAGTTCTTCAAGGAAATTGAGCGACGCTGGCGGACGGAGAGGCGCGTCCCCGGCCGTCAGGTCATGAAACGCGCGGGTCTGGCTTGACCCCATACGCCTACGAGTTCCTCGAGTCCGCCGAAAGGGAATTCCTTACGCTACCCCGACGTCACCAACGTTGGTTCAAGGAGAAGCTACTCTACCTGCTCCAGATCCCGTTCCGTTCTTACCCCTGGCTACGAGTGCGACAGGGCGCTCGGCATCCGGGAGAGTGGAGGTTTCACTTAGGGGATTATCGGATGTTCTACCGGGTTGATGGACTGACGGTCGTCTTCACACGGATCGGTCTCCGCCCGAAAGCCTACCCCAGAAGACCCCCAAGGCAACCACTGGCGCGTCGCCGTCGAGAGTAATGCCCTAGACAATAATCCGCCCCAAAATGTGTGCAATCAAGCTTGCACCACACGTCGATCTCGATGGCGACCGGGGCGACAGTGCATTGCAAAGCACTGGCAAAAATGAAGCGGTGACCATGCAGGGAAACTCGGTCGCGGGGGTTCCCTCCTCGAGCTCGGCCGTTTCGACGCCGGCTTTGACCTTCACTCCCGCGTCGATCATCGGGAGGCTCGCGCTCTAACTGGATACAAGGATCAGCATCGGACCGACCTCATTACACCCGCAGTGTTCGGGCGCGAGTTCATGAATCGCACGTCTCTTCTCACTCGATGCCCCCCGACACTCCACGGGTTGGGACGGGGCGGCCGGGGCCGACCTGCGCACCCCCCCAGAGGGACTTTGTAGGAACGATTGTTGGGCCAACTGGTGAAGTCCGTCGAGGACGACGACCGGACAGGCGAGCTTTTCCAGGGAGCGATGGACGAAAGCGAGGACCAACACGTCTTCTCCGAGCTGCACGCTCTTGGCTTGATAGGCCGCGACACGTAGTTAGGAGGAGAGCCATGGCCGTACCTACTGGGTCGACGATCGCCGAAGCCCTCGGCACGGTAGGTCACCCGGGCTCGACACCGCCGCGTCGCTCCGTGCTTCGGAGCCGCGACGCGACCCTTCTCACCCTCGCGACTCTAGACGAGCAGGGACGGGTGACGTGGCACGGACTCCTTCTCAGCCCCGGTTCAATCGACGCGGTCGGACCGGCCCCGCCCGTGAGCCTGCTCGCCGAAGGTGCCCATTTGGCTGGGCCGACTGGCGCGCTCGTAGACCTCGTCCAAGCCGCGTACCGCTCGTACGCGGAACGACTCGAAGAGGTCGGGAGCCGCGTTGACGCGTTTGAGGTCCGGGCTGAAGTGCCATCGATCGCGGAGCTCGGTGCCCTCAATCAGGCACTGGCGGGAATCCGGAAGCACGTAGTCCGAGCGGCGTTGCTGGTGACCGAACTGGACGGACCGCTCGGCGCGGAATTTCCCGACCTCGCTCAGCAACTCCCCCCGATGCGGGGCGAGGTCGCGCACCTCGAGACTCTCTCGACGGGCCTCGCCCAAGCTACTCGGGACCTCCTTGCGCTCCGCAATGCGGTTGAGTCGAACCGGCTCGCTGAAGCGGCGAACGAACTCGGCCGCGTTTCGAACAAGATCGCCGCCCTCGCGAACAACTCGAACGTACGGATGCTGGGAGTCGCCTACCTCGCTTTCGTCCTCGCCCTCGTCAGCGTGGTCGTTCTCATCCCGAATACGGCTGCGACGGTCCTCGGCATGCCGAGCGCCGGGTGGGTTCCGGGACTCTGGGTCGACGTGATTCTCGCGGTCCTCGCGATCGTTCCTATTGCCGTCGTTTTCTCGCGCCCGTGGGTCCTTCGCCTCCTCCGCGGCGTGGGCGCGTACGAGGTTCGCTCCTCGGAAGGCATCTCGGACCTCCCT
>Ga0116218_1000817_pt1 | contig 20927 bp, 23 predicted proteins | sample Sb_taG_2_FD_88966 | JGI IMG/M metagenome (GOLD analysis project Ga0116218, IMG submission 88966) | Peat soil microbial communities from Weissenstadt, Germany - Sb_50d_5_LS metaG | ecosystem: Environmental > Terrestrial > Soil > Wetlands > Peat | place: Germany: Weissenstadt | collected 2010-09-21 | reverse complement strand
CGACCTGCGCGTCGTCCGCCGGACGGGTACGCGGCCGGCGGTGCGTGACGGCAGCGCGAAGGCGCGCGCCGCGGCCATCTCCTAGGCTCCGGACGCTACGGTCAGTGCCATGCCTCCACGGCGCGCTGCCCGCGGCGCATCCAGCCCGGCTGATGGCGAGCAGCTGCCCTGGGCCGTCATCTACTACCAGGCACCGGACGTGACGGCGCCTGCTCTGGCGTTCCTGGACAGCTGCCCGGCAAGATCGACGCTGAGTTCACCGCGGTGCCAGACGCGGTTGCCGCGGCGCCGCCGCCCCGGTTCTCCGGAGGCGGCAAGTAGGAGGCCATGCACGGTGACATGGGCGGCCGCGGTGAGCACGGGCCCTGTCGCCGGCCGCCACGCGGGCTGGTAGCGTCCGCGGTGTGCCGTCGGCGTGGATCGGACTCGCGCTCGCGTTCGTCTCGGCGCTGGTGACCAACACGGCCTATTCGCTCGAACACGACGCGGCGGCGGCCCTGCCGCCGCTGTCGCCTCGCCGACCGTTCCGGTCGGCGAAGGTGCTGCTCCGCGACCGGCGCTGGGTGACCGCGTTCGCGGCCGAGAGCGCTGGCTGGCTGATGTACGTGGCGGCGCTGCGGCTCGCGCCGCTCGCGCTTGTGCAGGCGGTGACCGCGTCCGGGGTCGCGGTCCTCGCCTTCGCGACGGCTCGCGGGCACCCGTCCCGGCTCGCCTGGCGCGAGCGGTTCGCGGTCGTCCTCGCGCTCGCGGGGCTGACGCTGCTCTCCCTCTCCCTGGTCGGGGCTCAGGCGTCTGATCACCGTCCGGCAGTCGCCGGAGTCGTCATCTGGCTTGCGGCGTGCGGCGGTGGCGCGGTGCTCCTCATCGTTGTCCCGGCCCGCTTCGCCCGCGCGGCGACGCTCGGTCTGGCGACCGGCCTGCTGTTCGCCGACGGCGACATCTCCGCCAAGCTCGTGGGCTACGGCGGGCTGTGGCTCGTGGCGCTCGTCACGCTGATCGTCGCCTACGCCAGCGGGACCAGCGTGCTTCAGTCCGCGTACCAGCACGGCGACGCGCTGACCGCGGCCGGAACGGCGACCATGGTGACGAACGCGGTCCCGATCGTGGCCGGGTTCGTGCTCTTCGGCGAGACGCTGCCGCTCGGGGCGCGGGCCGCACTCCAGATCGCGGCGTTCGCGTGCCTCGTCGTGAGCGCCGTCGCACTCGGTCACCCGCAGGGGCCACGCGACCGCCAGCCAGGATCGCGCTGACCCGGATCGGGACACGTCCGCCCAGCGCCCGGGCCGGTGTGCCCCCGGCGGGCTGACGCGAGCCAGGGGCGAAGGACCCGTGATTTTCGGTACCCGCCGCCGGCTGTCCAGGGTCTTTCGGCCATGTCCGGGCTGCGGCTCCGTTCCGAGCCTGGAGCGGTGACCGACGTGGCAATGGTGCAGACCACTGGACTAAGCAAGTCTTACGGGCGCGTGCCCGCGCTGTCGGATGTCAGCTTGTGTATCGGCGGCGGTGAGGTGTTCGGGTATCTCGGTCCTAATGGCGCGGGCAAGACAACGACACTGCGGCTGCTCATGGGCTTGATCCGGCCGACAGCGGGCAGCGCGGCCGTCCTCGGCTTCGACGCGTGGCATGACAGCGCCGAGATCCACCGCCGGGTGGGTTACCTGCAAGGTGAGGCCGCCCTCTACGACCGGCTGACCGGACGGCAGCACATCAGCTACTTCTGCCACTTGCGCGGCACCGGTGACCAGTCTGGCGCCATCAAGCTGGCCGACCGGCTCGACCTCGATCTGGACCAGGCCGCGCGGACGCTGTCCAAGGGCAACCGGCAGAAGGTGGCCGTCGTGCTCGCGCTCATGTCCGCACCTCAGCTGCTTATTCTCGACGAGCCGACCAGCGGCCTGGACCCGCTCGTCCAGCAGGAGTTCCTCACGATCCTGCGCGAGCACACCGCGCGCGGCGGAAGCGTGCTGCTCTCCTCCCATGTCCTTGCCGAGGTGCAGCGGATCGCCGACCGGATCGGAGTGCTCAGGGCCGGGCGGCTGATCGCGGTCGAGCGCCTGGAGGTCCTGCGGGCCAGGTCGCTGCACCACATCACCGCACGATTCACCGCGCCCGTCCCAGCCGATGCCTTGGCCGTCTGCCGGATGTCCGTGACCTGCGAGTCAGCGATCAGGTTCTGACCTGCACCGCGCCGCAGAGTGCGCTCGACGCGCTGCTGAAGGAAGTCGCCAGGCACGACATCGCCGATTTCGAGTGCGCGGAGGCCGAGCTGGAGGAAACCTTCCTCGCCTACTACGGAACCGGAGCCAGCGATGCTGCGTAGCGTGGGCCTGAAGACCCTCCACGACCAGCGCCGGGCGCTGATCGTGTGGAGCCTGAGCCTCGTCGTCCTGGTGGCGATGTATGCCGCCATCTGGCCCAGCATGCGCGACCAGCCCTCGATGAGCGAGTTCCTCAACCAGCTGCCCAAGGCGATGCGAGCGCTCTTCGCCGCGGCCAGGGCAGACCTGTCCACCCCCGTGGGTTACGTGCAGGTCGAACTGCTGTCCTTCATGGGCCCCCTGCTCCTGATCATCTACAGCGTCGCGGCTGGTGCCAGCGCCATCGCAGGCGAAGAGGACCGGCATACCCTCGACCTGCTCCTGGCCAGCCCGGTCAGCCGCACGCGCGTCCTCGCGGAGAAGCTCGCCGCCATGGCCGCCGGCGCGACGCTGCTCGGCGCGGTCACCGCCGCCGCGCTGCTCGGTGAAGGACGCCTGGCCGGCATGTCGCTGCCGGCCGGCGGTGTCACGGCGGCGATGGTCCACATGACGCTGCTCGCCCTCGTCTTCGGCACCCTCGCGCTGACGACCGGGGCCATCAACGGCCACCCGGCACTCAGCCGCGCCCTGCCCGCCGCCGCCGCGGTCGCCGCCTATATCGTCAACGGCCTGGCACCCGAGGTATCCTGGCTCAAGCCAGCGCAGCGGTTCTCGCCGTTCTACCAGTACGCCGGGCACGACCCCCTCAGGCACGGCTTCTCCTGGCCGGCCATCCTCGTCGCCGTCTCGACCATCCTGCTGCTGGCGGCGATAGCGGCGGCAGGCTTCAATCGCCGGGACCTCGCCGCGTGAACCCCGAAAGCCCCAGGCCGACATGACATAGGACGCCGCGACGCCGGACCCGCAGCAGGCCAGGGCAGATTCCAGCGGCACAGGCGCACATCCTGGTGAACCGCACACCGCCGGGATGGCCGGGCGCCTCAACTGGCTTCGCGCCGGGGTACTCGGGGCCAACGACGGCATTGTCTCAGTCGCCGGCCTGGTCATGGGTGTGGCCGGCGCCACCACCTCACGGGGCGCCATCTTCACCGCGGGTCTCGCCGGGCTCGTCGCCGGCGCGGTCTCGATGGCACTCGGCGAGTACGTGTCGGTCAGCAGCCAGCGAGACAGCGAAACCGCGCAGCTGCACAAGGAACGGCACGAGCTCAAGAACACCCCCGCGCAGGAGCTCGCCGAACTATCCGCGATCTACGAAGCCAAGGGGCTCTCGCCAGCTACCGCCCGGCAGGTAGCGACGGAACTCACCGCCCGTGACGCGCTGGCGGTGCACGCCGAGGCGGAGCTGCACGTCGATCCAGAAGACCTTGCCAACCCCGTGCACGCAGCCGCTGCCTCTGCGCTGTCGTTCCTCTTCGGCGCGCTGCTGCCGCTGCTCGCGATTCTGCTTTCCCCAGCACAATGGCGAATCGGCGTGACCGTCGTAGCAGTCCTGGCCTCACTCGCCGCCACCGGAGCGATCTGCGCCCGCATCGGCGGCAGCAATCCGCGACGCGCAGTGACTCGTGTCCTCATCGGCGGCGCGGCGGGTCTCGCACTTACCTACGGCATCGGCCACCTCTTCGGCACGGCAGTCGGCTAATCGCTCCCAGCGTGCCAGGACGCCACACACTCGCCCTGCCTCCGTTCCGTCCGAGCGTGCCGACTTGTTGATCCAGCGATCGCCAGCCGACGCCAGGCCACCGCCGCTAGACGTCGGACCCCGATCTTGCGAGGTCCTCCGTGGCCTTTCCCGGTGCAGGACTCGGTCGAGCCGCACAGCGGCGTACCCGAGAGTAGACAGTGCGCAGACGATCAGCAGATCGGTCAGGGACAGCGGCTGGGTTTTCAGCAGGTCGCGCAGGAAGGGCAGGTACAGACCAGCGAACTGGAGAAGCAAGGCCGCGCCGATAGCTACGAGCAAAGACGGGTTGTCCAGGGTACCCGAGCGGACCCGGGAGCCCGCCGCAACAGCAAGCTGGGTGGCGCCGAGTGCGAAGAAGGCCATGCTCTGCCATGGCCGCCCGGTGGCGTGGCCCCAGATGGCCACGCCCAGAGTCACCGCCGCGATCACCAAGCCGACCCGGATAACGCGCTGCCATAGCCCGGCCCCGAGCACGCTTTCGGCAGGGGGCCGGGGCGAGCGGCGCATCGCGGCCGCGTCTGCCCTGGCTACGCCGATGTCGGCCCGGCGCAGCGCCGGGCCGTCGTTGACCCCGTCGCCAGTCATCGCGACGACGTCGCCCGCGGCCTGCCGGGCCTGGATGATCGTGAGCTTCTGCTCTGGAGTGGCCCGCAAAGTTCCCGCCAGGTCTCGGGGCGGCCCGGGATGTCAGTGCGGATCGCCTGATCGGGAAGACCGAGCACGCGGCGGAGGATCGCCGCCGCGGTCGGCTCTGCCGCGCCACGACCGTCGAGGCCGCCGGTGTTGGTGAAGACGATGACCCCGATCCGGTCATCGGGAGCAACGACCATCGCGGAGAGGAAGCCGGACACGACGCCGGTCTTGCCGACCGTCTTGTGACCGCTCTCCTCGCCGGGCTCGAACCCGAGTCCCATGCCGGGCACCCTGGGATCGGGCCGGAACTGCGGCTGGAACATCGATGCCAGGGTGCCGGGCTCCAGCACCGAGCCGTGCTCGCCGGCCGTCATGCGCAGCAGAGCGGCGACGTAGCTGGCCATGTCCGCCGTGGTGGAGTACATCGCGCTCCCGCCGGGGGTCAGGACCTCGCGGTGGGCGACCGGCTTGAGGCCGCTGGAGCGCAGCACGTATCCGGTGGCTAGATGGTGGCGCACTCGCTCGGACCTGGTGAGGTCCGTGTGCTCCATTCCCAGTGGCTCGAAGATGTGATCGCGCAGATAGTGTTCGAGGGGCTGGCCGGTCACGTCCTCGATGATCTGGCCGAGGACTGCGAACCCGTGGTTGCTGTATACCCACTTGGTCCCCGGCTCGACCTCCACTGGCAGGCCCTTGCGGTAGTAGTCGGCCAGGGGCGGCGCGCCCGATCGTCCTGCCCGGTCGCCCGAGCCGACGCCGGACCGCAGCGGGTCGGGCAACCGCCGCCAGTAGCCGATCCCGGCCGTGTGGGTGAGGAGGTGCCGTATGGTGGCGGGCCGGAAGCTCGCCTTGGCCGGGATCAGCCGGAAGGAGCGCAGGTTGTCGTTCGCGGGAGCGTCGAGGTCCACCAGTCCCTGCTCCCATAGCTGCATGACGGCGATGGCGGTGAAGGTCTTGGTGATGGACCCGATCCGGAAGACCGTGTCCTGGGTGATCGGCTCTTTCGATTCGGCATCGGCGACCCCGTAGCCCCAGGAACCACTCCAGGGAGCCGTCGCGGACCACGCCGGCGGCCAGCCCGGCCGGGGGCGAGCGGTCCAGGACCGCGGCCACCGTGGCCCTTAGATCGTCGCTGGTCACGGCAGACCACCACCCTGGCACATGAGATGTGACCTCATCTTCAGTCAAGAGCGCATGGCCAGTGGCGGACAGGGCTGAATAGTGTCCGTCAAGGTGACGTTCGGCTCTAGCCGCTGGGACTGACTTCGCGTCATCCTGACCGCAGACTCGCGATCCGCAGCTCGGAACAACAGACACAGGCGGGGATCACCATGAAGATCGAGTACTTTCACGCCTCGAAGTACGGCAACGGGGCCATCGTCGCGGAGGAGTTCAAAGACCAGATGATCGCCATGGGCGTTACGGTCAACGTCCATCCCATCCGGGCGGCGAGGCCCGAACAGCTGCCGTCGGCCGACCTGTACCTGTTCAGCTCGCCCGGGCGCTTGGGAAAGCCCATCGGCGGCATGCGCCGCTTCCTGAGGAAGGTGGGACTGCCCGCGGGCACGAAGTACGCCATCTTGACCACTGAAATGGCACCACGACCGGACAAGGAGACCGGGCGAGTGCCCACCGAAGACGAGCTGGCCAAGTGGCAGCGGGTCCGCCCGATTATGAACGAGATCTTGCAAGGCAAAGGGCTTGTCGAGGTCGCCGAGGACAAGGTGCTGGTGACCGGGGTCAAGGGGCCGCTGGAGGAGGGCTGGCAGCAGAAGGTCCGGGCCTTCGCCGCCCGCATCCCCGTGCAGGCCTGACCGGCGCGATGCGCGGCACCTGTGAAGAAGCAAGTGCTCCTCGCCGCCGTAGGCGGCGGATCGGCAATAGCCGGTCGGCGCGTTGCCCGCCGCTACCGGCTCGACCTTGCGGCGGCCTACGCACGAGTGACCGCCGTCGATCGCGCTGCCGTGGTGACCGCGTTCGGCGCGGTCGAGTACGCTGAACGCGGCAACGGTGAGCCGCTGCTCGCGATTCACGGGTTCTTCGGCGGCTGCGACTCAGGGCTCCAGTCTCTGCGCGGCCTGGCCGATGACCGCCGGGCCATCGCCCCATCGCGTTTCGGCTACCTTGGCTCCAGCATGCCTCCGGGCGCCAGTCCGGCGGACCAGGCCGACGCGTTCGCCGCCCTCCTCGACGTCCTCGGAATTGGCCGGTCGGACGTGATCGCGTTCTCATCGGGGGCTACCTCGGCCCTCCAGTTCGCCCTGCGGCATCCAGATCGGGTCAAGCACCTCGCCGTGATCTCCGGCAACCTGCCTGGAAGCTCGACGGCTGCGGTCCCGCCACGAGCTGCCAGGCTGGCCTACCGGGATTTCCTGATGTGGACGCTCAAGGTCTTCGCCCGGCCGGTCCTGCTCCGGCAGATAGGAGTCCCGACAGGGTTCCCGCTCGCGGCCGGGGACGCGCGGATTATTTCCGACCTCATCGACAGCATCTTCCCGGTCGCGCTCAGGGCCTAAGGCGCGACCTTCGACGCCTTCGTCTCCGACCCGGACGTGAACAGCTACCCACTAGAGGCGCTCATGGCACCGACCTTGATCGTTCACGCCAAAGATGACCCGCTTGTCGCCTACGACGCGGCCCGGCGGGCCGCGAGCCGCGTTCCGGGCGCCCGGCTCGCCAGCGTGGAGCGGGGCGGGCACCTCATCCTTGGCAACGGGCAGGCCGTCGGCCGCGAGGTCACCGCCTTTCTCGCCGGCTCGAGAGTGCCCTGACTCCGACCCATAGGGGGTTCAGACATGAGCGTCAAGGCCACCGAGCTATGGCAGATGAGTGCCGCGGACCTGGCCGATGCCATCAGATCCAGGCAGGCTTCCAGCCAGGAAGTTATCCAGGCGCACCTACGGCGGATTGAGGCGGTGAATCCCGCGGTGAACGCCGTCACGGTGGTGCTGGCCGAGCAGGCCCTCGATGCCGCGAAGGCGGCTGACCGCGCGGTCGCCGGTGGCGGGGATCTGCCGCCGCTGCACGGGGTCCCCTTCACCGTCAAGGAGAACATCGACCTGGCCGGGACGCCCACCACGCAGGGCGCGAGGGCGCTGGCGGGCGCGTATCCACGTCGCGACGCCCCCCACGTGGAGCGGCTCCGGGCGGCCGGTGCGATCCCGATCGGCCGCACCAACCTTCCCACCGGCGCGGTCCGCTGGCACACCGACAGCGAACTGCGGGGAGCGACGGTTAACCCGTGGGACCGGACCCGGACCCCTGGCGCCTCCAGCGGCGGCGAGGCCGCAGCGCTCGCCACCGGCATGAGCCCGCTGGGGCTCGGCAACGATACGCTCGGGTCGCTGCGCTGGCCGGCGCAATGCTGCGGGATCAGCGTCCTGAAGCCCACCTTGGGCCGCATCCCGCACGCGACCAGCGTTGAGCCAGCTGATCTCCCGCTCGGCACCCAGCTGATGATGGTCGAAGGCCCGATGGCGCGCCGGGTTGCCGACCTGCGGGCCGCCCTGGAGATCATGGCCGGACCCAGCTGGCGCGACCCGTGGACGGTGCCCGCGCCACTGCGCGGCCCCGCACCCGCCACGCCCATCCGCGTGGCCCTGGTCACCGACCCGGCCGGCCGGGGCACCGCCCAGCAGGTGCAAGAAGGGATCCAGAAGGCGGCCAGCGCTCTGAGCGACGCCGGCTACGCCGTCGAGGAAGCCGAGCCGCCGTCGATAGCCACGGCCGCCAGGACCGCGCTGGAAATGCTCAGCACCCCCGGCACGCGGGCGGGCTGGCAGCTGATGTCATCGCTGATGCCGGACGACACCAAGCAGTTCATGGCAGCGTTCTTCGAGGCGGCCGGCGACCCGGACCCGGTGACGGCCACGCTGAGCTTCATGACCCGGCAGTCACTGCTGCGGGCATGGGGCGAGTTCCAGGAAACACACCCGCTGATCGTCGCACCGATCTTCACCGAAATCCCCTTCGAAGCGGGCACGGACCTAGCCCCCGGCCACGTGGCCCACACCATCCACGGCATGCGCATGACCCTCGCAGTCAGCGCGCTCGGACTGCCCGCCGTCGCGCTTCCCGTCGGAATCGGGGAGAGCCTGCCCCAGTCGGTGCAGGTAATCGGCCCACGCTACCGGGAGGACTTGTGCCTGGACGCCGCAGCAGCGCTAGAGGACAGGCTCGGCATCATCACCCCCATCGATCCCAGATAACGCAACCAGCATGGTCGATCTGCTAGTCGATCTGGAACCGCCACCGGCTGGCGGCAAATCTCCTGCCTGACGCTGCAGAGGCGATAGCGTTCGGTGCCCAGATGGCGAACCTATTCGCGGCGACAGGCCAGGTTGTAGGCACGGCCAGCCGTTCAGGAGGAGCAGGTCGAAGTCAGGGTGAAGGCGTTGCCAGCGTGATTAAGGTTGCCTGTGTTGCAAGGGCGCCGCTATCGTCGCCAACGATTATGATCTGGTCGGAAAGTCTTAATGCCGCCGGCCCTGGTGCCGGAGGTGACATGCACGGCCGTCGGGCGCCAAGTGCCGAAGGGCGGCCAGGGCCATGTTACGCGAGCACCTCCGGGTGTTTCGGCGACCCATTCGGCGCTGGCGTTGGAGCAGCCGCGCCAGGCGGGCACTACTGGGTGGCGGCGAAGCTACTCGCTGGATGGGTGCTCTCGGCGGCGGCGAGCCTGTAGCGGTGGTGGGGAAAGCGCCGGGATAAACCGGCATGGAGGAGGAGATGAGAGAGCTCTACGTCGAAGGACTAGCGATCCACGACGGCCCCGAGTCATGCGTCGACGACCCGCGAGGGCGTGGCGAAGCGTTGGCAGGGGCACGTGCAGGCCGGGCTATCGAGCCGCGAAATCAGCTCTTCGGGGTGCTGACACTGTCCCACTTGTGGAAGGCAACACCGCTGCCGGCGCTATGCGCGAGCCGTCAGCGGGCCCCGCGCGGTCAAAGAACCAGGGCATGTGCGGAACCTTCATGCGCGAGAACCGGGAGATCCCGTGTCTTGCCCGCCTGGCTGATCACCGGGCGGGCCGCTCAGGGAACGCTGAGGCGGTAATACTGAGATGCACGAGCGCGGGAAGTCGGACTCCTGGGTCACCCCGAGCCGCTTGGGCATCTCGGCCAGCCGCCGGACGGGGGCGTCATCCAGCATCGCGGCGACAGCAGCGTCGAACCTCTCCTGGCCGCCGGCGGTCTGCACCGCGCGCTCCAGGTGGCCAGAATCCCGCCACCGCGACACGTTACTCACAATCCCCTCTCCGCCTCACGTTCGGCCACGTAGCCGGCGTACAGCTGCTCCGCCTGCGGGATCGCAGCACGGTACACGCCCGCTCCTGACCGAGCACTGCTGGCCACGATCGGTAACTGCCGCTGTGGACGCAGGACAGGCCGTGCGCGACATGCCGGCATGTTCACCGCTTAGCGTCAGGTGAGCTGGGAGAGGTCGAGTTCGGCTTCGTGCCCATCTGCGAACCGGACAATCACGCTGGCGTGCCCGCCCACGGCCTCAAGGTAGGCGTTGAGAGTGGACAGGAGCAGGTCGTGGGGCTGTTCCATGCGGCTGACCGCTGCCTGCGTGACGCCCATCCTCTTGGCGAGTTCGACTTGGGTTAGCTTGGCGGCTTGCCGTAGCGCGGCCAGGCCCATCGCGTAGGTGCGGTCGGCGTCCTCCATGTCCCGGCGGACCTGTGCGACGCCTTCGGCCAGGTCTGGCCGCTGGGTGAGTTCGCTGATGCGGTCGTTGCCGCGGATGAACCTAACGTCCTCGGTCATCGGAGTTTCCCTTCTGGCGCAGCCAGGCATCGACGAGCGCTTCCCCGCGTACTGTCGCGCTTGCGTAGAACACGTCCCCGAACGTCTTCTTGTTGAAGCCGATCAGCGCGATCACGGCCTCGTCGTCGGCGGGGAACCAGCAGATGATGCGGACGGCGACCTCGGGATCGAATGGGTGGGCGACCCGCCAGAGTTCGTGCCGGCGGGCTTGGCGGACTCGCTTGAAGGTCGCGGACTCTTCGGCCGGCTTCGCCGGCAGGTCGGTGAGGGCTTGCAGCAGCGCGACGGCGATGGTCAGGAGTCGGCCGCCCTGCTTTTCGGCGTGGTGGAGCCAGCGGTCGAACTCATCTGTCCAGTCGACGAGCACGTCTCTAGTATGAGTTACAGTTAATATAACGTCAAGTTTGTATCCACTGGTAGGCGGTCGCCAGACTGGCGTTCCCGGTTGTTGACCCTGCACATCAACGGCGGCGGCATGGCTCCGTGACGCACGAGGTCAGGTTCGACGTGAGCGTCGCGACGCTAGCGTTACGAGATCCATGCCGGGTCTGCTGTGTTGGCGCCTGGCGTGGGCGGCAAGCGCCTCGGGTCGGGGAAACCGAGACTGGTGTAGCCGGGCGCGCGTTTGGCCAGTGCCGCGGAGAGGACGCCGGTCATCTCGTCGTGGTAGTCGTGGACCTCGGCGGCGCTCTTGCCGTCGCGGGACCGGAGGATCCGCCCGGGTACTGCACCACGCGGCCCTTGTAGGAGACCGGCGCGGCGAGGAACAGCGTGTCCAGCGCCGGGCAGTCGAATCCTTCCCCTGCGTAGGGCCCGGTAGCGACGACGAGCAAGGGCGGGCCGCCGGGCTGGGGCTGCAGCCGCTCAAGTGCCGCGGCGCGGCTCTTCGCGCCCATGCCGCCGCGCAGCACAACCGGATCGTGGCCCATGTCCCGCAGCGAGTCGGCCAGTTTCTGCAGGTGCGCGGTCCAGTTAGTGAGAACCAGGCAGTTCCTGCCACGGGCCAGTGCGGCGGCCACGTCGGCGGTGACCTGCCTGGTCCGCTGGTCGTCGGCCGCCGGGTCGCGGTAGATCGCCGTGATCCCGCCGGGCACCGATGGGTCAGCGTCGCCGGTGTAGCAGTACGCAGTCTTGTGCACACACAGCACGGGAGCAGGCCGGTCGTAGGTCTGAGCGTCTTCTGGCAGCGCAAGCGTCGGCGGGCCAGCCTGGTTGAGATGAAACGTGATGGTGTGCCGGACCTGGCCGACCTGCATAGTGATCAGGCCGTCGAGCTTGTCACGGCGGAACGGGGTGGCGGTGAGGCCGAGCCAGCGACGTGCCGGGATCTGCTTTGACCGCGTGCTCGAACGCTGCTGCGGGGACGTGATGGCATTCATCAGCGACCACCAGGCCGTATCCGCCGGTCAGCGCGGCGGCGTCGTCCCGGCGGGCCAGCGTCTGCAAGGTGACGACGTCGATGGTTCCGCGGAGCCGGGCGCGGCCGCCACCGAACTGGCCCGGATTCACGCCGAGGAACTCACCGATCCGGGCCCGCCACTGACCGGCCAGCGCCTTGCGGTCAACCAGCACGAGGGTCGAGGTCGCATGTGCGGCGATCACTGCGCAGGCGATGACCGTTTTGCCAGATCCGGGCGGGGCGACCAGCACGCCCAGGTCGTGGCGGATCAGTTCTGCGGCAGCTTCCCGCTGGGCGGTGGTCAGGGTGGCGGTGCAGGTGAAATCCTGATCGCTTCCTGCCGAGCGCTCGTCGGTCACCTCCAGGCGGCTGCCTGCCTCCTCGGCGAGAGACGTCACCGCGCCGAGCATGCCGCGCGGCAGGATCAGGCCGCCGTCGATGGTCTCGTCGAAGCTGTACAGGAACCTCGGTATGCCGTACGTGGAGGCGCGCATGCGCTGCCGCTCGTAGAACACGGGGTTGTGCATCGAGGCCGCATGTCGCAGCGTCGCGGCCAGGCCCGGGGTCAGCTCGGCGTGCTCCACCCGGATCCCGGCGCCGAGCCGGGCGCGGATGACGGGAGCCGGCGCCGGCCGTGTCGCGGATGAGGTCGGCGAGGCGAGTCGCGTTACCTCCGCGCCGACAGCAACCCGGCAGGCACGGTCGGCTGCCCGGGTGAGCTCGCGCGGGGTCATGCGTCCCAGCGTGGACAGGTACGCTCACTGGTCCTTGTGCGGTTCGAGTGTCTCCATATTCAGGAACACGGTCGCGCCGTCGCGGCGGGCGGGCTTGAACAGCGGCGCGGCGATCAGGTTGCCGACCCCGCCTGCCGGGAGCAGGTCCTGGGACGGGAACAGACGGTCGTAGCTGGCCAGGTTCATCCGCCCGCGAAGTGCCATCGCCTCTCGCAGCAGGCCGCTGCCCAGCCGGCGTGCCGCCTCGGCCGGCACCGGGGCAGTGAAGAACACCGACGCGTGGGCTCCGACGCCCGACCGTGACACCTCCAGAGCCACCGGCACCTGCAGCGCCCGCCCGGCCTTGACATACATCAGAACGTCGAACATCGCTTCGGGCCCGCCGAAATCAGCGGCAAGCCAGCAGCAACGGTCACCATCTAGCAGCGGGTACAGCCCGACATGCGCCTGCCCTTTCAGGTGCGCGGCCAGGACGTCTGCGGTCATCGGCAGGTAATCACGGTCAGCATGCCGGACACCCTTCCGCCAACCGCCGCGGACCGCCGGGACCCACCCGGCCTTGCCGGTACGCCGGTTGTGGAACCGGACCGCGTAGACATCCGCGCGGGCAGCGAACAGCGCGCCAAGAACGCCACCTTCGCCTCCGGCGGCGAGCCATCATGCACCGGACCGGGCGGCGCCTCGAAATACCCCGCCCGTGCAGGCCCGGGCGGCGCCGCCTGCTGCGGACTGAGCCTCAGCAGCCTCAACAGGCGCTCATTCTCGGCCCTCAGCCGCGCAAGCCCGGCCGGGATCGTCGCGGGGATCTCGGTCACGCTCACAACTTACGCGCGCCAAGTGGCAGGCCGAGCCGTGTACATGAGCGCCGAGCGTAAGACCCGGGCATCCACGGCAAGATCGTCCTTGTTCCTTGAGTTCCCGGGTGCCGCAGGTCCGGGTCTTACCGATCAAGCGCCTGGAGATTCAGCGGGAGATGGCTGTCGATCGTGGGTGCTGATGTTCGCCGGGATTGCTGTCTTGTGTTCATATGCTTACCTTCAGCGGTGACGAGGGCATCGGTCGTGGCAGGCTGAGATGGTGAAGCGGGAACGGGCCATCGAGCTTGCCGAGCATGTCTTGCGGAATCTCCAGAACGGCCAGGAGGAGTGGCCGCTGAGCCTGGTGACCGAGGTGTACGTCTTCGGCTCGTTCGCGCGTGGCGCGTTATCTCCGCACGACCTCGACGTCGACATCGAGCATGAGCGTGATCGCCGGTGGGGTACGCACTTCGCGACTTCGCTGGCCTACGGCCGTGATCCGCATGCGGCCATGCGCCGGATGCTCACTACCGGGAAGCGCGGCTGCCAGTTCACATTTGACTTCCGGAGGGAAGCTGATTTCGGCCTGACCCTGTTGTGGCGGAGGGGCGACAGCCTCGCCACTGCGCTGGAGCGCCTGCATGCGATCAAGGCTGACCCCATAGCGGGGCGCGCGCCACGGGACTCCATGCTGCCGGAGTTCGAAGGACTCGACGAGTGGGTGCCCCGCCCCTATCGGGAGGCCCTCTGCGCGGCTGTCAGCGGGAAAGTCATCGGGCTTGAACGCGTCCTGCTTCCGGACGGTCCAATAGCGAGCCAGATAGCGGCAGAACATCTTGCTGACCGGTGGAAGCCGTCGAGCCCGCTGTACCGGGCCGCCACTGCGGTTGTTCACTACTGGGAGAAGCGTGGTATCGATCCTGGCCGCTGTCATCTTCACGGGACTGACATTCGTGACCAGCAAACGCCGTATTTCGCGGGGTTCGGGTGGCGGTATTTCAGGTCGATCCCGGCGTGCCTGACAAGGTTTGGCGGCGTGGAATGGATCGAGGTCGTCCATCCCACGAGAACCCGGCCCCTGGATTGCCTCCGGATCGTTCCCCTGGACGGCGAAAAGCTTGATCAAGCTGCGTGGGACTGAGGTTTCGGCTGGCGTAAGGATTCACGGCGAGAGGCAGGTCATGAGCACCGATGAGTTGAACCCTGAGCCGGAAGAGCAGCTCATCGGCGAGATGCTCCGCGAGCGAGGCGGCATTGATCCGGGCAGGCTTGGGCCGGTTGCTGACCTGGCAGCGCTGGGCCTGGTGAACAGCGCATGGCGGAACACGTGCGTCGAGGACTGGCACGCCGAGGGCCGGGTGCATGACGGCGACATGATGCGGATCAACAGCCACATGACCTGGCGTGGCCGCCAGATCCTCCGCCGCTGGATGACCGACACCGGGCTCGTCGCCGATGGACCTCTGTCGGCTATCGACGGTGTCCCGGCCGAGGAAGTTGATTGGCTCGCGATCCGGCTGTTCCGGTGGCTGGTGAACCCGGCCCGGAAGCTGGCTACCGGCGCGACGCGGGCTGAGCTTGCCGGTGACGACCTGGGGGAATACGAAGACGCCGCTGACCTGCGGCTAGGAGGATTTGCCAAGCAGGCCGCAGACCGGGGAGCCCGGTTTGGCCTGGCGCGGGCCGCTGCGCACGGCGCTGTTGCCTGCCCGCGCTGGTGGGGTCATCCTCGCTGGCCGGACCTGGTGGACAGGCTGCTGATTGCCCTCGACGATCCGGCCGATGATCACTGGGGACAGGACGGAGAGTTCAGGAAGCGCCTGCCGCCCGAGCCGTTCATGGTGGCGGATCGAAAGCTGCTTCGTCGGGTTCTCCGTTCGCGTCCGTGGGACCTCACCTCCGAGTCAGCGGTGTGGCTGGTCAGTGCTGGTATCGGCCATCCGCGCGACTGGGCATGATCACGCCGAAACTATGCAAGTCACGCCCCCGACCGGATTATCTGACGCCTTAGGCTCCGCGACGAGGTAGCACCGCCAGCAGGCCGAGCGGACCGCCGCGGGGTATCCGCTGGCGCGAGACCGGGCATCCGTTCACCACTGATACGCCGTCGGCGGGGAATCTGCCCCGGATGGACATCCGAACGGCAGCCCGCTGCGCTAGCGGGTACATAGCGGGGCAATAGCCGCCGCCCGGCGGAGCCGCCTGGTCAATCGGCTGCATGAGTCCTTGGCCGGGTTTGTGCTGGGTGGCGGAGGTCATGGCCTCAGGCAAAGATCTTCAACCTCGTCTGGAGGCCCATCATGAACAGCGATCGCGACATCGTGTTCAAGCGGTGCGGGTGCACCCGCGAAGACACCGGCCGGCAGCTCGCCGGGCACTGCCCGCGCCCGGCCGAGGCAGCACATGGCAGCTGGTATTACGCCGTGCAGGTGACCACGGTCGGAGGGCGCAAGGCCCGCTACCGCCGGGGAGGCTACCCGACCCGGGAGGCGGCGGTCGCTGCCCGCCGAGCGCTCCTGGACGCCCCGGCCGGCCAGGCCGCGGCCGGTGCATGGACGCTGGCACGGTGGCTGCGGTACTGGCTGACGCTGGCCGAGCCGAACCTGCGCCCGTCGACCGTCCATGGCTACCGTGATCACATCGACCGGTACCTCATCTCCAGCCTGGGCCGCATCACCCTGGCCGACCTCACCGCCAGGCGCCTGCAGGTCTCCTTCGACGTGCTTGCGCGCCAGCGCACCACGAAGGGCACGCCGATAGCGGCGTCGACCGTGGACCGGATCCGGGCGACGCTGCGCTCGGCGCTCAACGCGGCCGTTCGTGAGGGCCCTGATAGCCGCCAGCCCGCTCGCGCAGGTCCGGGTGGCTCGCCCGGTGCGGCCGCACCCGGTCATCTGGACCGACGAGCGCGTCGCCGCCTGGCGGCGCGACGGTATCCGCCCGCCGGTTGCGGTGTGGACCCTGCGGCAGCTCATCAGCCTCGCCGACGATGGCTGAGTGCGCATCGCACAAATGAGGTGAGTCATCATCGGTCAAGCCAGCCCCCGCCGGTTGCCCTGCGCGGTGGCGGGTTGCGAGGCGGGCTTCGGCGGCACGATCAGGACGGGGCGCTGCCCGTTCTGGAGAACGTGGATCGAGACACTGCCCAGGAACGGCGAGCCCGGCAAGCCCGCGCGTGCCCAAGGCGATCACCCTGGGCGGCGTCCATGGCGATCGCGAGGGCCCGCCGAACCTCACGGCACGAAGCCCCTCCGCGATGGGCGGGTGCCAGACCGAAACGACCACGGAGCCGCCCGCCTGGCGCGTGAGCAAGCTTCCGGCCGCGCCGATCGCGGCGTCGGCGCTGTCGGCGCCGACGTAGGCGAAGAGGATGGGCATTCTCACTCTCGGGTGCGCTGAAGGGATGCTTGTTTGGCGTCACCGCCTGAATCGTGGGGTTTCCCGTTCACGGGAGGCGGCGTGCCTTCGGCGGCCAGGCCGGCGGCGGCACGCCGGACGGCGCGGGAGTCGAAGAGGTACGGAACCGCGTGGGCGAACTCCGTGCCGGGCCAGGGCGGCCTGTCGGGAGGGGCGGCTGCCGCGGCGATATGCCGCAGGGCCAGCTCGTGGGTGACGACGAGCGTGACCGGTCCGGCCCGGGCCAGCAGCCTGCGCAGCGCGCCTGCGTAACGTCGCAGCGCGTCGTCGAGGCTTTCGCCGTGGGGCATCCGGTCGCTGGCTGTGTGCTGCCCGAGCCAGTCCCAGTAGGCCTGGATCGGCTCGCCGTCGAGATTGCCGGCCCGGATCTCGTCGAGGCCCGGCTCGGTCAGGACAGGTACCGCCCGGCCGCCCAGCGCGATGCTGATCGTTTCCCGGGTGCGCAGCAGGCGTGAGCAGACGGCGAGATCGATCGGCAGGTTGGCGAGTTGCTTGCCCAGGCCGCGCGCCTGCGCTCGCCCCCGCTCGGTCAGCGCCACCGGGCGGGAGGGGTCGGTGTTCAGCACATGGTCGGCGTTCGCCGCCGACTCGGCGTGCCGGGCGAAGACGAAGAACCGGAGCGGCGAGGCGTCGGCGGTAATCACCTGGATGCCTGGGCTGGCTGTGGTTCCTGGCGGGCGGCTGGCACGTAGGGTGGCACGGTGCACGGGCCCGGCGGCAGATCGGCACTGGCCGGTGGCTGTGCTGGCTGCGGTGCGCCGGCGCGGGAACTGCCCTTGGACAAGAAGGTGCTCGCGGCGGCGGCAGCGAGCCCGGCGACGGCCGCTCAGTACACCAGCGCGGTGCCGTGCAGGCCAACACTTGACGCGACGATGCCGGCGATCAGGGCCGGCAGGCCCATCGAGAAGTAGCTGACGCTGAAGATGGTCGCGATCAGCCCGGCCCGGTCACCGGGAGCGGCCAGGGCCACGACGGTGCGGTAGGCACCCAGGAACGCCGGCCCGAACCCGAGCCCGGCTATCCCGGTACCCACCAGCAGCACGGCGCGATCCTCGTGCGCCCCGACCGGTTCATCGCCTGGCGGCACCTAACTGCAGACAACGACCCTCGCGCCGCGCTCGCTGGTGCGCTCGGCCAGATCGTCGCCCAGCCAGCTGCGTGGCGGCCGTGGCGGGCACCGTTCGAGAACCGCTCGCCTGACCCCCCTGACGCGCTGACGGGGGAGTATAAGCAGCCGGTGCAATCGCAGCCTTCCCGGCAGGAGCCGGATCAGTGCGGCGAGGACGGCGCGGCCGCCCCAGTCCGCGGGGTGGGGTTCAGGTGCCCATCTGGGCTTGCACGCGCCCGGAGGCAACCGCGTCAGCCAGTGCCGCGTAATCGCGTTCGGTCTGATCGGCATAGGTCTCGCCGAATTCGGCCACGGCCTGGTCGAACTTCTCTGAGTCGCCAAGGTAGGCGGCGATCGCGATCCGGTCCCCGGTGCGCGCGTGGGCGCGGGCGAGAGTCCAGCCGCACAGACGGCCATAGCCGGTCATCGCCGCGGCGTTCATGCCTTCGATCTCGGCAGTGAACTTCCAGTCACGCAGTTGGCGGAGGTAGTAATCGGCAGAGCTGTGGCCAGGAGGGGCGGCGCGCCGCCAGCCAAGGAAGATATCGCTAACGGCTTGCATGAGATGCTGACCGGCGACGACACGCTCGCCCTGGTTGTCGTATTCGCTCTCACCGGCGTAGTCGGCCAGCACCGAGCGCTGGGCCTGCTTGGCCTGCAAGAGCACCGGCTCGAAGCCGTCCTCGGGTTCCATCAGCAAGATCCACGCCTCGGTACCGACGCTGCCTACCCCGACGACCTTGCGGGCCACCCCGGCCAAGGTGAATCGCTCTACCAGCCAGCGCCGATAGGCCGGTAGGGTCTGCGTGTACCCGGTGCTGAGGCCGCGGATGAACCTGTAGACAGCATCGACGTCAAGGTCCCCGGCCAGCTCTTCAATCGGGACGATCAGTGGCGGGTCGCTGATGATCCGGCGCCGCCCGTCCTTAACGGTCGTCAGTTTCGCTAGCGCCTGCGTGCTGTCCCGCGTGCGAGCCTTCGTCATCTGAGCCTTGGTCTGGCGCACCGCCTTCTTCGGCAGATCAGATTTCAGCTGGGCGATGGCGTCTTCAACGTCGAAGCGGGCGTACCAGACGTTCAGGATCGACCTGGCGGCGAATTCCCCCATCGCGGTGCGGTAAGCCGCCGCAGTCGCCAGAGCAACCCCGCGCCGTTTCCTGGCCGCCAAGCCGTTGTCGCGGCCCGCCACGGCCAAGCTCGCTACCAGCCGCTTGACGTCCCACTCGAACGGACCAGGCAGCGTCTCGTCGAAATCGTTGAGATCGAAGACCAGCCGCCGTTCAGGTGAAGCGAAGGCGCCGAAGTTCAATAGGTGAGCATCACCGCACAACTGCACCCGCAACCCAGAGGACCTCAAACTGGCCAGGTCGGCAGCCATCGGCAGCGCAGCACCCCGGTAGTACGTGAACGGCGACACCAGCATCCGTCCGTGGCGCACCGGAACCAGCTCCGGTACGCGGGACTCGGCCTGGCCCAGGAGCAGCCCTATCGGGTCCCTGGATGCCGCAGGAGAGAAGTCCCGGTGGGATGCGAGCGGGGCTAGCTGGCGGGCCAACTTGCCTGCCTCGACGCTTTGCTCACGAGCCGGATGTGCGCCGAGGTCGGGTCTCTTGTAGCCGTCGGTCTCGGGTGGGGTGGGCTTTGTCCTTGCCGCCACGTTTCGGACATTAGCACTGGGTCGCCCGCTGGTGACGGTCAGCCGGTGACCTGGAGCTCGCGGTTCTTGGACGCGCCGAAGCAGATCGAGTCGTAGCCGTGAGCCGCCGTCGCGCCGCCTGTGCCAGGCCAGATCGCAACAGCTTTGGCTCGCCGTTCGGCTCCCCGCATGCCTGATCGCTTTAAGCCTCCCACCAGTCCGGACGGCGGGATTTGAACGCGCGACCCCTGACCCCCCAGTCACGATCTTTGCATCGCTGGGCGTAGCGGGGCAACGCTCAGTAAGCCGATGAACTGCGCGAACGTAGCTCGGCGTCGCTGGGCGCGGTCCAGCATCTGCCGACGTTGGCTCCCCGTTTGGCTCCCCGAAATTCGGCGAATTCGGCCTTGCGAATCGCCGCGGAACCCCCGTTCGAACGACCCAACATGCCGCACCGGTTCCGCGCGCGCCGCCGCCTTGATATCAGCAAGGCTGAGTTCGCCTATAGGCGCAGCGGGTAGTACTCCAGCCGTAGATCCTGATCTTTGAGTACGGCGGCGGGTTCCGTGCCTGTGCTGAGGTGGCTTTGTGCGAGCCGGATATGAGCGCCTGGCCGGACTGGATGAGCTACTGCGCCGTCTGCGGGAGCTATCAGCGCGGACGGTCGTTTTCGACGTCGAGCCGCTGGTCGCGTTCTGGGACAGCGGCCAGGAGGCTCTCGACCGGGGAGTTGCACTGGTGGTCAGCCTGGCCGGGCTGGTGCCGGGCCTGCAGGTGCTGTGCTTTGCGACGAACTCGGCGCGCCAGCCGTCGGTTGTCCCCGGCGCCGAGGGCGTGCGGGTGATTTACCTGGCGTCGGCCGGCAAGCCGATGCGGATCGCGCCATACCGTGACTTTCCCCGACCTGGGGTGGTGATTGGCGATCAAGTGACTACGGATGGGATCCTGGCACGGCGCCTGGGTTACGCGTTCGTGCAGTACCGTCCGCCGCTAGAGGTCGTTCCGGCCGGGCCGCGGCTGATGGGCCGGCTGGGGTGGCTGGTCCGGCCGGTGATTTTCAGGCGTCCGGGCTGATCGCCCGTCGCGGCGCTGGTCACGAGTCGCTGGCTGCCTGCCGCCGGTAGTGGCAGGCACGGGCTCGGTACTGATGGCGGCGTCCCCAGGCTGACCAGCGCAGCCGGAGGGCCAGGTCGTGCCCGTGCTGGCTGGCCAGGCTGGTGGTGAGGTGGGCGGTCTGGTTGCGGGTGGGCGGGATGAGCCCGGTTGGCAAAGGCCGGCGGTCGTGCTCGGGCACCGAAATGATCGTGAGGAAGGCCAGCTCAGCCTGCCAGACCGCCCAGGAGGCGGAGTCCAGCGCATCGTCGGCGTCGTCCTCGGCGGCCTCGGCGTCATGTTCCGCTGCCTTGACGTCGAGCTCGTCGCGCTTGCGGTCGATGCGGTCATGGAGGTCCTGCATCTTCGCCGCAGCGTCGGCCCTGACCGACTGCCACTGG
>Ga0116218_1000816_pt1 | contig 20940 bp, 20 predicted proteins | sample Sb_taG_2_FD_88966 | JGI IMG/M metagenome (GOLD analysis project Ga0116218, IMG submission 88966) | Peat soil microbial communities from Weissenstadt, Germany - Sb_50d_5_LS metaG | ecosystem: Environmental > Terrestrial > Soil > Wetlands > Peat | place: Germany: Weissenstadt | collected 2010-09-21 | reverse complement strand
GTCGAGGCGGAGCTCGCCAAGCTCGCGCTGAGCGCGCCGTGCGCGCACACGGTCGCCCGGTTGCGGTGCCTGCGCGGGATCGACACGCTCTCAGCGCTCGGATTGTGCTCAGAGATCGGCGAGTGGGCACGCTTTGACCATCCCGACCAGCTCGCCGCCTACCTCGGGATCGTTCCCTGCGAGCACACCACCGGCGCGCAGCGCCGGCTCGGAGCGATCACCAAGGCCGGCTCGACGCACGCCCGGCGGCTGCTGGTCGAGGCCGCCTACCACTACCGCCGCGGCCCCGCGGTCGGTGAAGCGCCAGGGCGCCGCCAGCGCGGGCAATCACCGCAGATCATCAACATCTCCTGGCGCGCGCAACGCCGCCTCAACGCCCGCTGGCGCCAACTCAAAGACGCGCGGCGCAAACCCAACGGCATCGTCGCCGTCGCGATCGCCCGCGAACTCGCCGCCTACTGCTGGGAGATCGCCACCTGGACACCCCATCCCGACCTCGTTCCGCCGACATCCCTGCCGACGGGCGACCCCCTCACGCACACAGCCCCGCTCCCACACAAGCACACACCAACCACCCGCAGGAGACTCACCAACTCACGCTAACCCACTTCGACACTCCCGTTGCGGCTGGCGAGGCGGCCCGAGCATCCCCGGCTCGCGCACAACAACTCCGCGATCAGTCGCCTGAGCACCCGCCCACCCCCGGCGGCCGCGCTCGACAATAGACAGCGGACGTGCGACGAACAAAGGTCTTGGGACAGCCCCCGAATATGAGCATGACCACCCGTCGCGAACCCGCAGACGCCCGGACCGCCCCGCCAGCCGCAACCCCCATCAACCACCCACCACCAACCAGACAATGGCCATCAACCCCTACCCCTTGACACCCGCTCCTCCATATGGGCGACATTTCAATCACCGCCGGCGAGCCTCCCGAACCGCCGAGTGAGGCCTCCGCACCGGAGCGGCCGCGCATAGGCAGATGGGGCATCCTGCAGGTCGTCACGTCAGCCCTGCATCCGGGGACCTGGTGGGTTCCGGCGGCCACCGACCGGTTGGTCGGGACGCTCGCGTCTACGCCAACTCAATGACGAATGCGGGAGCGTAGCCGAGAGCTCGCGTCCTGCCGGTTCGTTCCAGTGCGCTCACGTCCGAGGTCGACATATAACTCGGCGTAATGCGCTGCTTGGTGAGTTCAGCCAGCCCGCGCCTACGCAACGTCGATCGGCCCGAGCTCACGTTCCAATTTCCCCGCCGATTCGAACGGCTGCGAGACCTTGACTCGTTCCGCTACTCGCTTGCGCTCCATTGCCTCTGGGCTGACGCGCTGTACATCCCACGCCAAGCCCGTCTTCTCCATGATCCAGATGAGCCACCACGTTGGATCGAACTGCCACCTCTGCAAGCCGTGCCTAGCTGACCTCGGAAAGGCGTGATGGTTGTGATGATTGCCCTCGCCGAGTCCTACTAGTGCAACAAACGGATTGTTTCGACTCTGATCTCGGGTCTCGAACGGGCGCTTGCCCCAGAGATGGCAAACCGAGTTCACGCTCCAGGTGGCGTGGTGTACGAAGAACACGCGCAGCGCGCCACCCCACAGGAAAGCTCCAAGCCCGCCACGAAGCTTCCTCGTAGCGATCAGCCCAACTGTGAATGGTGCCACGAAGTAGCTCACCACTACGACAAGAGCGAAGCGCCGGTGTACTGCCATCACCACGGGATCATCAAGCAGATCGGGGACATAGCGTTGTCGCGATGCCCTTTCGTCGGCAAACAGCCAGCCGAAGTGGGCGTGGACAAAGCCTCTTATCCGGCCCCCTTTGTGGCCGATATGGGGGCTATGCGGATCGCCCGCCTCATCGGCGTAAGCATGGTGCTTGCGATGGTCCGCCACCCAGTCTGGGACTGACCCCTGGACCGCCGTCGAGCCGAGAACAGCAAAGATGCCTCGGATCAGCGGGTAGGTCTTGAAGCTGCGGTGAGTGAATAGCCGATGGTAGCCCGCCGTTATCCCGAACCCACTCAGCAGGTAGAACAAAACAAAGATGCGACGGTTGGTCGGAGTTGCCAGAAACCACCGCTTTCGGAAAGACGCTACCAGCAGGGTGGGCGGACCGAACACAAACAGGCCGGTGAATACTCGATACACCCGACTGGCCGGGTGCGTCTCAGGTACTTCAGGCACTGGCTCCTGGTCCATCATCATTGACTCCTAGTCGGCGCGTAAAGTTACAGCGGCAACCGACTGCGCTCACGCGGCTCTCCATCACATCCTACTCTACGGTGTATTTATCGGCCCGCCCGCGAATCTGACGCCTTGACGACGGTCGCAACTCGGCACCACCGCGCCTGCCGGTTCCGGCTCCCCCCATCGACGTGGTACTCGAAGTCGTTGTGCGCTTCCCGCGAAACTCAGCGATCGGTTCGAGCCATCCTGCTGCTCCGGCAGCGGATCGCCGTCCCTTCTCCCGGTCCGCGACGGCCACGCCGCGACGGGTTGCTGTGCGCGCGAGTTCGCTGCAAGCACGGCGGTAGACGACGTCCGGTTGCGCGTGCGTGCGGTCGCCCGGACCGTGCCCTCGAAGAAGAGGCCGACGACTGCTCCGGTCGCGAGGCTCCTGCATAGGCATGTGCCCCTTTTCCGAGCGGCCCCGTGCGGCCCTGCTATCGGCGATGTGCAGGAGCGCGGCGGACAGCCCCTTCTCGCCGTGAGGAGCAGTCAGATGATCCGCGGCCGGACGCCGCGGAGTGCCGCGTGTTCGTGGAAGCAGAACTGGCGCCGACCGCCGCCTTCTGAGCGTCTGCTTGCTCGCCTACGGCTAGCACCGCGGCGCCGCGGACTTGCGCTTGGTCGCCGATGCAATCGTGAGCTCGGCGACGTGGAATTGAGCAAAGCGATCGTCCACGGGCGACCTGCGACCCAGGCCGACGACTCCACAGACGCGTGCCGGCGCCTTCACGCGATACCAACGGCGCGGCACGTGCCGCGCGAGGCCGCTCCTTCTGGGCGGGAGCAGCAGCACGCTCGTGTGTCCACTCACTGTTGCCTCCATGAGCGGCCGCGGAGTCATTCCGGGGACGGCGGTTCGCTGACGGTCGCGGATTCGATCTGAGGATCGTCGCGGCCGGCGCCGCTCGGAGCCATGCCGTCGCCGGGGCGCAGGATTGGCTTTTAGAACAAAAAGGCGCGGACCGTATTCGTTCGGTCCGCGCCCTGCGACCTGGCCGGGCGGCCGGCTCGCCGCCCGGGAGCTATGGCACGACGTAGTTGACCGATGTTCCCCAGTTGGCCTGGCCGTCCCTGGTTCCGCCGCAGGTTCCGATCGCGGTGGGATCGAACGCCGATCCGGTGCAGTTCGCGTACTGGATGTAGTTGTTGGCGAAGTAGATCCGTCCGCCGGTGCCCGGCACGAACAGGCCCCAGCTGTAGTCTCCCCAGCGGGGGCGGGTCGGACCTGGGAAGCCCTGGTACTCGGTGAAGCCGTCCTGTGGGGACTGGCCCAGGTCCGCGATGTTGACCGTGGACTTGAGCATCCCGCCGGAGGTGCTGGTCAGCCGGCCGAAGGCGGTGCTCGGGAAGAAGCCGCCGTGGTCGGCGCCCGTCGGCCCGCCGTTGCCGGTGAGCGTGAACAGCATGATCGTCCTGCCGCCGCTGGTGGGGGTTGCGGCCATGGCCGGCATGCTCAGGTCTTCATGCTCCGGGGCGACGTACCCCTGGCTGGTCAGGGTGAACCGGCGGGTCGTGTCGAACGAGCTGGTGCCGACCACCCAATACACCGCGCCCATGTGGATCTCGGCGTTGGCTCTGGTATACGTCTGGGCGATCTGGGTGCTGGTGGCCGTCCAGAGCTGACCTTGCGCTTGCGAGACCTGCGTCAGGTTGTCGCCGTTGGTGGTGATCCCGCCCTCCGGGCAGGAAGCCGGCGGCGGCGAACCCACGCTCAGCCCGGCCGCCCCGCACTCATCGCCCAGCGGTATCGGGCCGTTCCGCTGCGGGGCGAAGATCCCGCCGAAGTTGACCGTCTCGGGATCGTAGTACTGGTCGACGCCGGAGAAGAGCTGGCCGGTGAAGCGGATGGCGGCGCCACAGCTCCCGCAGCCGTTGCTGTTGAGCGCGGACAGCCCGGTCCAGGCCCACGCCGCGATCCGGTTATCACCTGAGGTCGCCAACGGTACGAATCCGTAGAAGTCCAGCGAGCCCAGCATGAACCCAGTGCCACCATGGCTGTTGTCGAACCGGCCCGCCACCGGCTGCCCCGGGATCACTGCCACCCAGCAGGTGATGCCGCCCATATGCAGCACATTGTCGCGGGCGCACGTCCCGTCCGGGGTGCGGATCAGGCCCATGTTCTCCCTCGCCACCGTTACCGCCGGGTTCGGCTGCCCGTTGGATAGCGTGACCGGCAGGCCCTGCTCCAGCGCGGTCTTCCGGAACGCGAATTCCTGCGCCCCGTTGAAGATGCCGCCGCCGAAGCCGGGCAACGACGACGGGAGGAGCGGGAACTCGTCGTAGAACATCATGAAGGCGTCCCGGGTCACCGAGATCTTCGCGAAGTCGTTGAGCAAGGATGGGTAACCCGGCTCGGCCGGGTCGTAGTCGGCGTTCGAGAAGTACACGTGGTAGGGGCCGAACGGGTTGGGGCCGTCGGTTACCGCGATGCCCTCGTAACACTCGTTGGCCACGCCCGAGAAGCAGCCGGTGAACGCACCGCCCTCGGACTCCGGGCTGGCCGAGACGATCTGGGTGAAGAACCAGTGCCCGCCGTTGGCGGAGTCATACAGGCAGGAAGGATCCCCGCCACTGCTCCAGTTCTTGCCGGTGAGCCCCATGATCGTGTCGAACGAGATAGGCGCGGACAGGCGCTTCAAAGCGGGGTTGAAGACCAGGATCTCCCCAATGTTGTTGGTCTCCACCACGAACCCGTTGCCAGCGCACAGCCCCTGGTCCGGGGGCTCAACATCCTGAAAGATGTTGGTGGTGTGCGTGGCGCTGTCGACCGCGTTCAGGCCCTTCACGCCGGTGGCGCCACCCGCCGACGTGCTGATCCGGTCACAGCCCGTGCCAAGCGGCACGCAGCTCACCGACGGGACGGGGAAGGAGGAGACCTGCTGGGTGAGCAGGCGCCGTTGGGCGGCAGAGATATGGACATGCCCGAGAGCCGGCGGCGGTACGGCCTGCGCGCGGTCCAGCGTTGCGGATCCCAGGCCGGTGCCCAGCTGGTGGCCCGATGCGGCCGCCGCGGTGGACGGCGTGTTGAGCGGACCGGTCAGCAGAGAGCAGTTGACGGCGCAGCCAGTGGCCGCCGGGCCGGCGAAGGTTGGCTTGAATGTCCCCAGGCTCGACGAGGTAACAGCATCGGCTCGGGCGCCCGCGGTGTTCCTGTGCGGAGCCGCCGCGGCCGATGCTCCAAGGACGCCGACCGGCACCACCGAAAGCACGAGCAGCACTACCCGTTTGCGCATGATGCTGTTACGCATGCCAAACCTCCCTCCGAGCGGCTCCCCGGACGCCGCCGATAGCTCTCAGGCGTACGCAAACATATTCCTGCCGAAGCGGCGATGTCAATAGTTCCGCGGGGCCTATATTCAGACGCCCGCGCTCGAGCATGACCGCTGCGCATTCACCCACGTGGCGCGCTACCTTCGCGCCGTCGAGCTCGGCCCGTTCGATGGTCCTGTTGGTGATCGGTGGCGCCGTCGCATTGGCTGTGCCCGACGCACTCGCAGGCAGCGGCAGGTCTCCAGCAAGGCCCAGACGCACCGCGGGTGCGACCAAAGGTCGGCGCCGCCGGCGCCGCTGACATGACGGCTGACGATAGCGAACCAGCGGCGGCGGCCGCGACGACCGAGCGCTTGCTCAGATCGAATCCGTGGCCGTCAGCAGAATGACTCCGCGGCCGCTGATGAAGGCAACAGTGAGTGGACGCACCGGTCGCGCTGCTGCTCCCGCCCAATTTCAGCTGTGGCGCCGCTCGGACTCGGACGATTCCTTTGCTCTCTGTCGCCACCCCGATGCGCGCTTCTGCAATGGCGACCAAGCGCAACTCCGCGGCGGCGCGGTGCTAGCCGCCGCCGGGCAAGCGGACGCTCGGGGGAGCAATCGGCGAGCGCTTCCGCTTCGTCGCCGGTTGGGCTACCTGGCGGTCGCTGCTGCTTCGGTCGGCCACAGTCTCCGAGCAGCAGTCGACGAGCGCCCCGCGCCGGCCGCTGGAGTGGCTGCATGTTCGTGGATGGAGAAGTCTCGTGGCATGAGCCTCGCGTGGATTAGGCTTGCGGCCGTGGTCTCTGGAGAGCCGGATCGCTCCGGCGTTCGCACCATGGACGGCAGCGCGTGGCATATCGGCTCCCAAGCTGAGGTCGAATGGATCAACGATGGGACCTCGGTTGGCGAGGCAATCACGGCCGCAATCCCTGCGGTGTTTGAGGCCTACGCCACTGTCGAGTTGCCCGTGAACTGGGAGGAGGCGCAGGGGGGTCACGACGCTGCCGTCGTTGAGGTGCTGCGAGAGCGGTCCGATCAGCAGCCGTGGTGGCTCGGCTATCTCGACACGGGCGCGGACGACGTTGTGTTTCCGGACGCGCCGATGGTCACCGTCTATCAAGGCTGGCGTTACGTGCTCGTCCAGGCGGGACCCGAGCAGGCGTTGTCTTGGCGCCACAGCGACGAAAGCACGTTTTGGAAGGGTGCGCTTTCCAACCTCATGTTTCCTGCGGATCGCTCGTGGCTCGTCTCGACGCTGTGGGACGACGACTGGATGTGCATCGGTGGACCTGCGGCGCTGATCAATGGCTTTCTGGCACACCCAGTTCTTCGGTCACGGGCTCGGCGCGTGGGAACCGACGACCAGTTCCACCCGCGCTCATGCCTAGGAGGCCGTGTGATCATGGACGAGCCATTCATCGTCAATCTCGCCGACGCTCCCGCATCGGGGCATCTACGCCGTGCGACCATCCTGGACTTCGAGGCGGGCCGGGATCCGTTCCCGGACACAGGCGTGAACGTCCAGATCAGGCAGCCGGGCCAGCCGAACTGCCGCTATCACAGCGAGCCGGTCCAAGAGGACTTCCTCGTCCTCCACGGCGAGTGCATCGCGATCATCGACGGCAAGGAGCGGCTCCTGCGCCGGTGGGACTTCCTGCACTGTCCAGCCGGCACCGAGCACGTCTTCGTTGGGGCTGGGGATGGACCATGCGCCGTGCTGATGATGGGATCTCGGCGCGAAGACGCCGCCCACTATCCGGTGAACGCGGTGGCCGCGAAGCACGACGCATCGGTGGCCCAAGCGACGGATGACCCAGGCGAGGCTTACGCGGACTGGCGACAGGAGGCACCCATGCGGCCAGTGCCCAACCCCTGGCCGTTGGTGGGCCGCACCACAGACTCCTTGTACTGGGGCGCCTGGATCGACAACCGGGGTCCGAGCCTCCCCCTCTACGGCATCGTAGTCGACCCCACGCCTGATGCCGACGGCAAGATAGAGGTGATGTTCGACGACGGCGGACTGCGCAGGTTCGACCCCGAGTGTGGAAGCCTGATCGATCCGGCAATCGTCAAGGCCGACGACTCGGACGTGTACGAGCGGATGTTGGTCTACATCGGGAACTACATCGGGCGCTAGAGACTCCCACCCACGCCCCAGAGAACTCGGGATCTGGCGGAGCTGCATCTCGCACCCCTTGCGTCGTCGTTTGAGACGCCATCGCGGGGCACGTGCCGTTAGGCGCGAGCAGCCGCCAGGGTTGAACCGAGTCAGCCAGGTAAACAAAGCACGGAGATCTGCTCACCCGCTTCTGGAAGCGCCGTCGACTACACAGGGGTCAGCTGGTGCGGATCGGTCCTATCGACTTCTAACTCACTGGACCAACGAGCCTTACCGCGGGCAAGCACAGACGGCCGCTTTCCTATGCGGTCGTCACGTCGCCCGGCGCTGCTGCGAAGAACTCGTCGGCAGGAATCTGGACGGGTTTGTCTCTTTGCCTCCGCCCAGCTTCTGTCGTTGGAGCGAGGTCTAGCAGCACTACGTGCAGCCGATAGGTTTCTGTCTGCAAGACCGGAGGCAAGTCGTAATAAGGGCCCGCGCGGCGGAAAACCACACAGAACGCTTCGTCAACGGCATAGGGACCGCCTCGAAGCCGACCGACCGTGTCGAGCACCTGCGCCACGCTCTTTACGATGTCGGCGCGAGCACTCGACGCCGCATACTGCTTTGCCTCGACGTAGAAGCTGGCCAGAGGGTCGAGCAGGTCAGGTTGTAGGCCACCCGCCAATGGCTTTGTCAGCGGCGAGAGCCCAGCGTCGAAGAGATATCGGGCGAACTCGCCGGTCAGGCGGTCCTCGGGTCCGCCCGGAAGGCCGCCGTCGTCCGCGACTGCGAGCATGCGCTCACGGTCGTGCCACTCACATCGCAACTTGAATCGGTTAACCAGCGCGAGCCGCGAGCGGGTGGTACCGATGCGACGGCGCAGTTCCTCCTGCAGTCGTTCAACAGCGTCCCGCAATTCGGCGACACGCTTGTCGATGATGCCGAGGTCAGCCGCATCCAACCTCCCCTGCCAGGCCAGCTTGAAGAGCGAATAACTCTCCGAGCTCACCCACCGCATCAGGTCACTCGCGGCCCTAAGGCCGTCCTCGTCCTCGTCGTCGCGGACCCGCGCCGGAGGGTTCAATTGATCTGGCACCGCCTCAAGCTTGAGCAGCGCGAGCCCGGCAGACGTCCGCGTGCGCAGCCTCAGGAGGCGGACGGCGTAGTCGTAGCGACGCTGCACGTTCCCGAGCCGTCTTCCCCACGCTTCGAGTGAGTGCCGCCCCAATCGGTTCTGCCCGGCTTCGGCTGGCGGTCTGTTCTCGGTCCGAACGCCCTCGGGGTTCGACTCGCCTTCAGCGTTCTCGCGAGCAGCCGCTGCCTCCGCCTCATGCAAGTAAGCGGTCTCCTTGTTCCGAAGGATTCCTAGGAGCGTCTTAGCCAAGCCACCCTCACCATCCGCGTTGAACGGCTCCGGCTCGGAGCCGGCCCACTCGTCGAAATATGCGAGCGTCCCCCTGTAGCTCAAACTCGCCTGTAATTTGACTGCTGGTGAGTCCGACTCCGAGGGCGGTTTCACGTTCGAGTCATCTGCCTCGGGCCGAAGCTCGACAAGCTCGCGCCGCAAGTCGAGAAGCTCTGACGTGAGCTCTCGGTCAACGTCTTCCATGTCATCGACGATCTGTACGACCTCTTCAAGAACGTCGTCGAGGTAAGCGGCGAGGCGCGGCTCCGTTCGCAGAGCGCTGAGAAACGGCTCTACCTGAATGAGGAACGCCGCAGAGTCTGGCTGCCGAAGGAGGAAATCCACCTGGCGGTCGAGCAGCTCGACGAGCGGGTCCACGGCCCGCAGTATGGCCTGTTCCGGACCCTAAGCGCTCTGACGCGACGGCCGGCACGTACTCTCACTACGGCGAACTGGTTGCGGCCACATCCGGCTCGAAAGTCCCGCGCGTACGCCCAAAGCTCCACGGCCAGACTGGTGCTCTTGGTGCGAAGCCATCACGTCACTGGACATCGCCGCCTCGTAGCACTGAAGGTTACCGATCGGACGCTGACAGCGGCGACCGGCGATCACACGGATGAGGCAGCCTTGAGTCGGCCCTCGGCGTGCCTTGCAACCTCGATCACCATGAACCAGCGCGGCATTTTCTCTGGCCTTGAACCCGAGCAGACGTCGTCGGTCGTCGGCGCCTCGCGCCGGCTCCTGGTTTGTCGCCTTTCTGATCACGAGATCAGCACTGCTGGTTCGGCCCGGCCGCCGACCCAGAGCAGGAGCTAGACCTGGGCCTATTCCCGCCTGTGACCTGGCCGCCGGTTCGTGGATGCGGCAGTGTTGGAGCTACTGCATCCGCGGTGTCCTCTGCCGGGCGACGCAGTGCACGCGGCGGGGACACTTTGGAGGCTCATCCTGCGCTTGGGCACCCTGCGTGGTAGGAGCGCGAGACGCTGGCCGCGGTCGGAGGCGTCGGTTCGGTCCAGACCCGGACTGTGCGGGCGGTCATTGGATCGACTTGCCAAACGTAGTTGTGGGCGGGTGCTGTCGTGGTGACTTTGTTGGCGACGCGCCACTGGGCCACGATCAGCCCGCGCGCGTGGAGCACCGACATCGCAGCGCTGACCTGTGCTCCGAACAGGCCGCTGCAGTGCAGGGCCTCACCGGGCGCGAACGCGCTGGTGGTCGAGTCGTAGCTCTCGCCGGCCTTGGCCGGGCGTCCGAGCGTGATGTAGCCGCGGCCGGTGAAGTCGCTTGGGATTTTCAGGCCAATCGGGCATCCGCCTCCGCCTGTGAGGCACCTGCCATGTCCGGTGGTCTGGATCGCATCGTTGCCGCCGTTGTCGCTTGAGTACACGACGGTCCCGACCAGGCTCGGGGATACCGGCACTAGGCTGACGGTGATGTGCAGGCCGTGAGCGGTGAACGCGGCGTCGAGCTGCTTTTCGGCGGCGAACGGGTTTCTGACCGTCGCGACGATCTCGCCGTCGGCGGCCGTGCGGAAGCTCACGGCCGCCTGCGCGGGCTGGGTTTGGACCGTCGAGTTGAGTATGAGCACTGCGACCGCGACCCCTGCCGCGATGACGCTTGCAGCGAGCACCAGCAGCCGGAGGCGCCGGGATGCTCGCGACCGCATGCTGCGCCGCCGTGTGGTCGCTGGGTCTCGCTCGTCAGCCGCGAGCGGACGTGGCGTGCTGGTGATCGCGTGCAGCAGCGCGCCACGCTGTGCTGGCGAGAACCAATCGTCGACGCGGTCGGCGTCTCGCGGGCGCAGACCTCGCAGCGCCTGAGAGACCGCCTCCGTGTTCACAACGCCTCCTTCGCTGAAGGACTCTGGGCCGCAGCCACCGGCCCGCTCGCGCGACTAGGGTGCTTGAGGTCGTGTCGGGCGATCGCTGCTCGTAGGCGTCGACGCGCACGGTGCACCCGTACAGCGAGCGCGCCGACAGAGCAGCCGAGCACACCCGCCGCTTCACGCAGACTCAACCCGTCCCAGGCAACCAACAGCAGGGCTTCGCGCTGGACCGGCCCCAGCTCGCTCAGCGCAGCGAGCACAGCTTCTCGGCCGCCAACAGTCTCGGCGTGATCGTCGGCGCTCTCGCGCAGCGTCTCGCCGATTCGCACAACGAGCGTCTCCTGGCGACCAGCCGCACGGCGCTGGTCAGCGAGCACACGACGAGCCACACCAAACAGCCACGGCCTGGGCTCCTCAGGCACGTCCGACAGCCGACGCCACGCGATCTCAAAGGTCCGCGCGAGCGCGTCGACAGCCGCCTCGCGATCGGCCCGCGCTCTCAAGTAGCCGGCGATCGCCCGAACATGCTCGACATAGAGCGCTTCAAAGCGCTGCTGATCAGCGTCCGAGCTCCGATCTCCGGGTGGCGTTATATAAGGGAAGTGGCCAGGGTCTCGAACATCATTACGGCACCGCGCAACGGACAGAGACAGCGCCGCCCTGCTGGTCCGCCGAATAGCCCGCACGCGGCCAATCCAGACTGCCGGAATGTCGCCGCTGGGGGAGTTGGCAACTGGCTCCCGCTCAGGCGACGCGTCAAGCCGAAGCAGAAGTCGCCGCCGGCCTGAACGCCGGGCGGTTGCAGACGAGCCAGCCTTGGTGGGAGGGAAGCGAGGTGCGGCTGCCGGCCGGGCCATGTCCTCCTCGAAGCCGGTGCCACAGGTGCAGAGTGCTAGGAATCGATCAATCCGACAGAGGCGTGTACGGTGAAACCATGGGAGCCGAACCGCCCACCCACCGCGCAGCGGAGCTAATCCCGTTGTGCGAGCTTGACGCGGGCGACGGCTCGGTCCTCGTTGTCGGCGTGTTTGACCAGGAACGCCAACCGGAAACGAACGCCTCCAAGGACGCTCCCCTGCTGTTGTGGCGGGAGCGGCGCGAGCCTTGGGAGCCGCCCACGAACGTCCCCGAGGAAGAGCCGAGGCATCTGGTTCACGGGCGGTTAAACCCGATCTATCCGATCATGATCGGCGGCCGTGAGCACATCGTCTTTGCTGGCGAGGTGGACGCGGCCGTGGATCATGTGCTGCTGTTCTACACCAAACCCGGCGAGCAGCCGGACCGCCAGTATCTGGGCGTGGTGTCAGAGCCGCTCGGGCGGCGTATCTGGATCAGCCATCCCGAGCCATGGCAGCCGGCGCTGCACGTCCAGATGTGCTGGCTGCACGGGCACCCGGAGCACGTCACGCTCGGCCAGGAAGGCTGGAGCAAGGACGACTAGCCGCTGGCGCACGGCCCGCGCGGGCGTGACACCGGTGCCGTCCGCGCGTCAGCGAGAGCCTGGACGTATCTGCAACAGACGCCATCGCACCACCCCTCAGCGACAATCGTTACTGCCGCAATGTCGCCGACAGGGCCGTCTCGATCCCGCTGCTGCTCTCGGGCCTGACTCGGCCGAAGGAGCAGTGCGGCGGTGCACCGCAGCCGCCGCCGTCGTGACTGCTGATTCGTCGAACCAGAAGCGACTGAGGGCCACGGGAAGTGTCTGGTCGTCCTTAGAAGCGGGCACCTCGTCGGGATTGCCCTCGACCGATCGTTGGAGCAGAGATTTTGGGCGAACCCGAGGGTTTCTTGGAGGCCGGTCGGCGCGGGTGGTGGTCGCTAGTGCGGGCGACGGCGCCTGGTCGTGATTCTCATCCCTTGTGCACAGATGGAAGGGTCAGGGGACCGTTCAGGATGATCTTGCCCGGGGTCTTTGCGCGCGCCTGAGCCTCGAGCGTGACGAGAATCTGGCGGTACCGCCCGGCGTCTGACGGCAGGACCCCGCTCGTCGTCAGTGTCCCGGCGCGACCGAGGTGTTGAGCGATGAAGCCGAGCAGTCGCGCGGCGTGGAGGGTGTTGTAGAGCCAGACCGCGTACGCGTTGTGTGGACCGATGGGTCTGACACCGGAGAGCGTGAGCGAGAAAGAGTCGCCGTGCGTCGATTTGTAGATCTGTGCGATCCCTTCGGGTGTGCGACCTCCAGCGGGTGGACGCAGGCTGACTTGGGCGAGAAGCGTTCCTCGTTGAGGCGGTGCGGGCGCGATGGCGGTGGGAGATCCGACGGCGTCGAAGACGATCTCGCTGGATGCGCGAGGGAGAATCTGAGAGCCGCTGGCTGTGATGGCGATGAGGTTCTTCCCGGATATCCCGTAACCGGCGTAGAACCCGTCGCTGATGGGAACTCGGGTTCGCTGTCCGTGAGGTCTCATCAGCTCGAGCGCGAGGACGCGGTCGGTCACCAGCCCGATCGTGAGTAGCCCGGTGCTCGTCCTGACGGAGTCGCTGCCGTTGGTAGCGGCGAGAGCCGTCGCGGAGTTTTGGAGTGAGCTGCAGAACGCTCCCAGCTCATGGCCGGCGTATTCGGCGTCCCAGCAAAAGCCGTGGCGGCCGGGTATCAGCCAGGCGCGCAACCCTGTCCCCGGAAGGGTCACTTCGCGGGCGAGAGTAGGCGTCAGACCAAGGCTTATCGGTCTCGAGCCGCCGTTGAGCGGCGCGCTGGGTCTGGCGATTTGGGCGAGCGCCGCCGGTAGCCGATCCGACGGTCGAACCGGTCTGCGGAGGATCTTGAAGTCGCGAATCAACGCCTGGTCGATCCCGTTCTCGACGACATGCTGGCCGGTCCCGGACAAGCTGGCGTGGGCCGGGGCATGCGGCTTGCGCACGCCGAACAAGAAGACAGCCGCGACGCCCAAGACAACAGCCACCGATGCCAGGAGCGCAACGGTGCCCGCTGTGATCCGGGGAACGGGCCGGCGATCCTCAGAGCGGCGACCATGCGCCCCCAGGTCGGTCGGTCGGCTCGTGTGTCCCAGGCCGTTGATGCGAGACGGCAGCCCAACGAGAAGCCGACTGCGCCGGCGGTTCAAACGCTCGTGAGCCTCAAGCAGCTCGCGTTCACCTTGCGGTAGAACCGTCATGTGCTCTCCTCTCCGAGCTGATCGCGCAGCCGCGCAAGCCCACGGCTGACGCGCTTTCGCGCAACGCTTTCCGAGCAGCGCAGCTCGGCCGCAATCTCTCCGTAGTCATGCTCATCGACGATCCGTGCGAGGACCGCCTCTCGCTGGTCGGCCGGCAAGCCCGCGAGTGCCTGCATTGCGATATCGCTGCGTCCGGTCAGACGCTCGATCCGTTCGAGGTCCTCGTCCTCCAAAGCCAGGGACGCCATACCCAGCTGCCGCCGCGCACGATCCTCAACCCGCCCGCGCCGGCGACTGTTCGCCAGCTTGTGCTGCGCGATCGCGAACAACCACGCGTGCGCTGGAGACTGGCCAGGCTGATAGCGCCCGCACGACACCAGCACCGCAGCGAACACCTCCACCGTCAGATCAGCAGCGAGCTCCGGATCCCCGACCCGGCGCGCGAAGTAAACGAGCATCGCCGGCTCATAGCGTCTATAGAACGCCGAGAACGCCGCCGCATCCTCAGCCGCCGCGGCAAGGAGCCGATCATCGCTCTCGCGCTCAAGATCCGCCATCGCTACCAGTTAACTCACTCAACAAGCACATCTGTGACCGCAACCCAGCCCCGCCGCCTGTTTCGGGACGACCAAGAACATCCCGGGACCCACCGTGCCGGAAGCTGGACGGACTCCAATTACCTCGAGCCGGGTGGTGATCTCGTCGATCAGCCCACGGCCTCGACTGCGACCAGTTCAGGAGCCGCGTCCCCACCCCCGCCGACGTCGCGCACCCGAGTCGCCATCGCTGGCTCGAGATCGCCCCGACCGTCCGCCAGCACAACGCCGTATGGCCGCTAGCACCGCATCATCCGTGGTGCCTGGGCCAGAACCAACACTTTCGATGGGCCAACCCAGTGTCGACAGTTCACCTTCGAGTCGATCTGCGCCATCGGTTCTGCTTCGTCGCCCCAGCAGCCACGAGGATCTGGCTCCTGCTTCAGGCGCCCGCCGGCTCGGAGCAGAAGTGGACCGCCGGCACCGCACCGGTCGCGTGGTGGCCGGTGGTTCGTGGAAGCGACACTGATGACGGGAACCACGGGGATGGTGTGGTTGGGCGAGGCGCCTTGTTTAGGACGCGCACTTGGGATCTATCGATGCTCGCTTGAGCACGATCGAGCCGGTTTTCAGCGATACGTCGGAGTAATAGAAGTTCGTGGCGTCCGCCGTGAGCAGCGATGCGTCTCGGAGCAGGGGTAGCCGGGCGCGGAGCCGACCCGTGACGGGGTCGGCGCAGTAGGTGATCTCGTGCCCCCGGTCGGGTTTGGTGACCCACAGGATGCCGTCGATCGCGCTCGCGAAGACTCGAGAGCCCGGGATTGCTGGGACCTGCGTCGGCGTCGTCTTCAGCGTCTGGAGATCGATCCGCCAGCTTGTGGTCGTCATCCCTCCGCTGTTGGCAATCCACGCCCCGCCGGCGACGATTCCTTCGATCGACGGCTCAATTGCGCTCCAGCGGACGGTCGTGCGTGCCTGCACCGCGCCGGTGCGGGGGTTGAGCCTGGCGATGTAGGTCGGGTGGTCGAGTCCAAGGCTGGCGAGCAGCACCCGGCCAGCGGGGTCGGCCGCGACCTGGACCGGGCCGCGATAGTGCAGCCTGACGATGCGATCGACGCGGCCGCTGGCCAGCGATACCCGATCGAGGGTCGCAGCACCCACCCACAGCCAGTGGCCAGCGACTGCCAGCGAGCCGACCGTGTTCCTGCCGCTTGTGCCGGGCAGGATCGTGCGCGACCGGACAGCGAGCGAGTGCGGATCGAGCCGTAGGACCGAGTAGTTTTCGCGCCGAGGCCCGGTGAACGAGTACGTGATGACCCACAGCTTGCCAGCCGCGATCAGCGCCTGACCGAACGCGCTGCCGAGGCGGCGGGTTGCGAGCACGCGGCCAGACACCGGATCGACGCGCATCAGCTTGCTGATGATGCCCTTCGCGGTACCGCCGGGGGGGTCAGATCGTGCGCCACGTACAGCGAGCCGCTCGCCGCGTAGGCTTGCGGGTTACGCAATCCCCTCAGCAGCACGCGGCTTTGACCGGGCAACAGGCGGTCTGACACGAGCGGCGCCGTCGGATTTGGCCGGGACCGGGAGCCGGCGACAGATGACTTCCCGGCGGGCGCGCTGGCCGGTGACGCGACGCCGCATCCGGCCGCCGCGACCGTCAACGTGAGCATCATCACAAGGCGACCCACCGCCGGGATCCTGCCCGACCCGAGCAGCGTACGCAAGTTCCGGGTCACGACTGCCTGAAAGCGGCGTGCACATCGCTCTCTGCGCCAGCGCGGGAGCGCGACGCGCGCAACGGCCAGTTCATCGCCGCCGGTCAGCGAACCTGAGACGAGGCGATCGACACATCCGGAGGCATCCTCGCGATCCCGAGCTCCTGCTCCGCGGCCCGACAGGCGCAAAGGAGAAGCGTGAGACCAGGCCAGGCGCCGACCCAGAGGCCTGGTATTTCGTGGAAGCGGCACTGTCCGGCGGGACTGCGCGCGTGGCCCAGGTTGTCCGACGGCAGCTGTCCGGGCGATGCCGGCGAGGCTGCTGCTCTTGTGCTTGCTATTCAGGAGTTCGTGGCTAACGGTCGAGGGCGACCGTCACGTCGGCGCCGCCGGAGTGCTGCATCGCCGGGGCGGACGGGCAGCCGTGGCTGTGCGGGTCGGCGTGGCTGGTGGTGTTCCAGAGGAGCAGCGTCGGATGGCCCGATCGGGTCAATCGGGACTACTGCACGTACGAGCAGGAGCAGTCCTGGGTGTGCTGCCGGTCGGCGGGTCAGCTTTCTCATGCTCGGATCGCTTCTTGGCCCCAACGGGATTCACAAGCCAGGCTCGCGACGCGTGCGGGCGCGCGCTCGTTCTGTCCTCAGCGCACCGGGTCGATCGGGCCTGTCCCACCAGCCTGTTCTCGTTCGCTCGCAAGAGAGGATCTACGCAGCGAGCGTCATCTCACGGTCGGGGGCTGAGATCACCTGGCCGCGCTCCTCGTGCCGAGCCGCCACGCCAACCCCTCTCGACCGCTTTCTGTCGTTCCCTGCATCGGTAGTTCGACCCCTCTCACACCGCGCTCTCTACCGATGCGCGCTGGCTTCACGCGCGCCACGCTTGTTTATTACGGAAGTGCTGGAGGTTTATCCTCACGAGTTCTCGGACGCGATATGCCGACTGAGACGTTCAGTGGGAAGGCTCGCAAGATCGACCTTCGGACGCTTCAATACGGGCGGCGGGAGTGGGATTTTGAACTTCACTCGCCGGATGCTGCGAGCCGCGAAGCCGTGCGGTGGTCGGGGCGCGTCTTCTACGGCCAGATCGTCGATGGACACGACTACCGAGTCGACGGCGAGCGCCCATCATCCTCGGCCGCCATCGACATGATCTCTGCCGACGATCTCACAACGAAGTCCAAAATCGGCTGCTTCGGGGACCGGCACAAGGTCAAGCCTGACCACGTTTGGGAAGGTAAAGCACGCGACGTCCGCGAAACGCGCGAGGTTCCCCACCCCGAGGACGAGCAGCCGGACGAGCTTGTCGTTTTCGACTTCGTCCTCATGCCTGATGAAGCGGATTCCGATTCCGTCCGTGATCCTCTCTCGGTCCAACTCGCTGGCTGTCAAGGCGGCCGGATACAGGAGAGCAACCGTTACCGCGTCGAGGGAGAGAGTCGGAGTGGGCTGGTTCTCGGCGCCGTCGCTGAGGATCTCATCGCTCACGAGAGGATCGAGTGCAAGGTACCTGGCTCCGCATGGAGACTAATTGCTGGCGTAATCTACGTCTTGTTTGTGTTGGCGTTTGCTGGGGCCGGCGTCTGGGCGTATTTGCAGACGAATGCGTGGCAATTTCTCCTGGCAGGCGTGCCGGCGGTCTTGGTCACGGTGGGGGCGGTCGTCGGTCTCGTCACCGGGCATCAGCACCGCATGCGCCGCGCTCAACACCGCTCGCACCGCTGACACCATCTTTCGATTCCGCTTGACACACCCGATACACCACGTCGCGCGCGCTACTTCAAATGACCACCACCTGGACTAGGCAAGGCCGTGTCCAACGACGACCGCGACGCCCTCGCAACCCACGCTCGCAATCGCCTCCAATCGGACCCCGACGATCGCTGTCAGGTCAGCCGGCGCCACTTCCCCTTTGTCGCCGCAGGGGCACTCTCGATCTGACTGCCGCTCGCCGCTGGGACCAGAAGCGGACACGAGCGCCGGAACCAACGGATAAGCGACGCGGTGCGCCTCTGCGGCGCCTGCCGAGCTGTCGCCGAACTTGGTGGTTTGCATATGCACGGACGGGAGTCTGGCGCCGTTCGCGTGCGCCCTGCATCCGGCGACTGACGCGATCCGGTGGCCCGGAGGGACCCGAGCCGGCGTGACTGGGTTTGTCCGACAGCGATCGTGCTGAGCGGCAGCCGGGGCACCGACGGCGTGGATCGTTTGCGCTCGTTGCGGTCAGGTCTCGGTCTCGACTCGGGCCTCGCGAGCCTCCTCGATCGGCGCAGCGACGAGGCGGCTGTGTCGGTTCTCGCGCCGCTCGATCCTGGGCAGCGGGATGAGTTCGTAGCGGCGATGCGAACGGTGCGGCGTCTGGCGAGGATCGGGGCGATCGAGCTCCGAGCGGTCGATCCGATCGACCGTGACGGTCGGCAGTGCATCCGCGCGTACTTGGCCGAGCTCGTCTGGCGCTCGGTGTTGGGCTTCGATCCCGGCGCCTGCATCGGCGTCGAGCCCGAGAAGTCGCGCCGGCCGCGGGCTGCTCACCGAGCTCGAAGCGCTCGCGCTACGCAGTGGCGCCTCGCGATACGACTGGACACCAACCGCAGGCTCGTCGAAGCGATCTCCATGTACCCATCGGCGGGGTATGTCGAGGTACCCGTGTTAGGACGAGTCCTTCACCGACCACTGGTTTGAGAAGCGTCTCGGGCGTCCCGTTGCCGGGAAGCTTCCGGCGGGTCGCGGCGTCTTTTATTGAAACGCCAACTGTCACACCGAGCGGGTCCGTCGCCTTCCGGGCGGCACGTCAGGCGCGTTCGGAGAAAAAGTGAGAAGGAGTCGGACTGATGAAACGCACCCGATTGTTGTTGCCTGCCCTTGTCGTCGTAGCCGTCGCGGTCGTTGCGGTGATCGCCTCGACGAGCAGTGGGTCCACGAAACCGGCCCAGCCAGCGGTCGCCGCCAGCTCGGCGATCTCACTCAAACAAACGTCGCTCGGCAAAGTGTTGGTCGACGCCAATGGCCGCACTCTGTACCTGTTCGGGGGTGAGAAGCTCTCGGCCGCGGGCCGGGCGGTGTGGCCGCCATTCACCTCCAACGTCCGCCCAGCGGCGCAGGGTGGAGTAACCGCTGCTCAGATCGGAACGATCAGCGGCAGTAACGGAGCGATGCAGATCACCTACCACGGCTACCCGCTCTACTACTACGTCGGCGACCACACGCCGGGGCAGACGGCTGGCCAGGGGTTGAACGAGTTCGGCGGCCTCTGGTACGTCCTTTCGGCCGGCGGCTCCGCCATCACCTCCGCCAGCACGTCCACGACTCCGAGCACGTCCACGAGCTCGAGCACGGGCAGCTACGCGTACTGAGCCAAGAAGCTCCCAGAGCAACCCGCGGCCGGCGGCCCGCACCGCGGTGATCACGAACACCACGTAACCGCGATCACCGGCAGCGACCGCGGTCTAACCAACATCGAGCGGCAACGGCAGCCCGGATCACCAGGCACCGCTTGTGCTCTACCGCGACGCCGCCGTAACCGCGCTGCATGCAAGCATCTCGGCCCGCGGTCGCACTACCGATCTCGCTGCCAAGAGGCCACCGGACCAGCGCGAGCGGTATAGGTCTGGTGGAGTGGTCCTGAACCGCCTCGCCGCTGGCTTGGTGGCGCCGGTATGTTTGCGGAGTGGGGCGGGACCACCATCGAGTCACCGAGGCGATCGCGGTGGCGGCGACGTTCAGCGGCCTGCCATCGACTCTCTATGCACTCCACACCGGCGGAAGCTTCCGGTCCGCGGTTCGCTACGTGTACGACGCGACTTGCGCCGTGGGGACGCTCGTTCCGCCCGGCCGACCCGGCTTCATGCGCGGCGCGATCGTCCACCTCGGCATCTCGGTTGCGGCCGGGGAGGCCCTTGCGCGCACCCTCCCTCAACGCCGCTCGGTCGCCTGGGGTGCCACGGCTGGACTCGCGATCGGTGTCATCAACGTCGGCATCATCGGAAGAAGGTTCCCGGCGATCAGCGCGCTACCGCTCATTCCCCAGCTCGCAGATAACGTCGCCTTCGGCGTCCTGTTTGCAGGCGTGGCAGATCGACGTCGCGAGTAGCTCGCGCGGGATGCCACCCCCACGGGGTCTGGCACCCCGCCCAACCGCCAACCAGCAGTCGGCTCTCGCACGTCCGGACGACTGCTCGGGAGATAGAAAATATCTGCCGCCGCCGGGAGGCGATGTCGGACCGGCCTAGGGCCGCGGCGCCCCTGATCACGCTACCGACCTTGCTGCGAAGCGGCCGGCCACCGGACCTGCGTGGCTGGTTCAGGTGGGCGTGAAGCGCCTATGAGAGTCGGCCGAGCGGTCGCTCGGGACCGGCACCAGGACCACGCACAAGTGACGTTGCCTATGCGCCGCCCGAGTTCTGCGCCCCTCCGACGCAGCCCTGCTTGCGGCGACAACCGTGTCTGCGAATCGGCCAGCTCGCGCGATCGCATTCGTCTGCTTACCTACGCCCGAGCGGACGAGTGCTTGGCCACGAAGGCAATCGCCCGACGCCGATCGGCCCGGACGAGTGCAAAGGCGACCAAGCGCAAGTCCGCGACGCCACGGTGCTAGCCATCGGCGAGCAAGCAGACGCTTAGAAGGCGGCAGTCGGCACTAGCAGGCTTGACCCGGCGAAGCCGGGAGAGATGAGTCAAGTTTCAGGCGGCGAGGTTGAGTTGGTCGACGTGGGCGGTGATCGCTTGGTCGAGTCGGTCGAAGTGGTGGCGTAGCGGGGT
>Ga0116218_1000811_pt1 | contig 21004 bp, 18 predicted proteins | sample Sb_taG_2_FD_88966 | JGI IMG/M metagenome (GOLD analysis project Ga0116218, IMG submission 88966) | Peat soil microbial communities from Weissenstadt, Germany - Sb_50d_5_LS metaG | ecosystem: Environmental > Terrestrial > Soil > Wetlands > Peat | place: Germany: Weissenstadt | collected 2010-09-21 | reverse complement strand
CAAGCCATCGCGATTTCGCATCCGCCGCCAAGCGCGAAGCCGTTGATGCAAGCGATCACCGGCTTGCCCAGATTCTCGATCAGGTTCAGCACGCTCTGCCCGCGATGCGTGTACTCTTTGCCCGAGACCGCGTCATGCTTGGCCAGTTCGGAAATATCAGCGCCCGCAATGAAAGCCTTCTCGCCCGCGCCGGTCATGATGACCACACGTACGGCGGGATCGTTCTTGATGTCATGAAACGCCGCGCGCAACTCTTCCATGGTGGCCATGTTGAGCGCGTTGAGGACTTTTGGCCGGTTGACGGTGACGTAGGCAATAGCGCCCTTTTTTTCGAAAAGAATGTTTTCAAGATTCATAAGTTCAAACCTGCTACGGATTTCAAACCGATTCTGTCATTCTGAGCGAAGCGAAGAACCGGTGCAATTTGCCGATTGCGGCAGAATACATGAATCCTTCGCTGCGCTCAGGATGACAAACTTCATGATGAGTCCACTCTGCTATAATTGTATAGCAAGAGGTAATCACATGCTTGCCATTCGCCTTCCCGTAACCATCGAAAAACGCCTCGACCGGCTCGCCAAGCGCACGGGCCGCACCAAGACGTACTATGCCCGCGAAGCCATCCTCCAACATCTGGAGGATCTCGAGGACATCTACCTCGCAGAAAAGCGCCTGACGGCTGTCCGCTCGGGGCGTACCCGAGCCATTCCGCTCGAAGAAGTGATGCGGCGCTATGGCTTGGAAGATTGAGTTCGACCCAGCCGCGTTGAAGGAACTGAGTAAACTGGACAAGCCCGTCGAGCAACGAATTCTGAAGTTTCTCCGCGAGCGCGTCGCAAAACTGGACGATCCGCGGCGGATCGGAGCAAGTCTCCAAGGCACTCTGAGCGGGCTCTGGAAATACCGTGTCGGAGACTACCGCCTCATTTGCTCCCTGGAACACAATCGGCTCGTGGTACTGGTTCTCCGTATCGGTCACCGCCGGGAAGTTTACAAACGTTAGCCTGTGACGAACCTTCGCGAAGCCCTTGCTCGGGCGGACAGCTGAGCGCCACCGTCTCCACGCGGCTACAGCTTGTTCGGCTTCGGATTATTCGGATCCGAATAATCGTAAAACCCTTTGCCGGTTTTGCGTCCATACCAGCCCGCCATGACTAACCGCTTCAACAGCGGCGGCGAGGCGAAGCGCCGCTCTTTGAATTCGTCGAACATCACGTGGGTGATGTAATACGTCGTGTCGAGGCCGACGAAATCGAGCAGCGTGAACGGGCCCATGGGATAGCCGCAGCCCAGCTTCATGGCGTTATCAATGTCGTCGATCGAGCCAACACCTTCTTCGTAGGCGCGAATGGCATCGAGCAGATACGGCACCAGCAGGCGGTTCACGATGAATCCGGTTTTGTCGCTGGTGCGCACCGGCGTTTTGCCGAGCTTCTTGCCGAACTCATAGGCAGCGTCATATACCTCGGGCGCTGTCGCGATCGTGCGCACGACCTCGACCAACTTCATCAGCGGCACCGGATTGAAGAAATGCAATCCGATAAACCGCTCCGGGCGCTTGGTCGAAGTCAGCAGTTCGGTGATAGAAATCGACGACGTATTCGAAGCGAAGATGGCGTCCTTCTTCACGATGCCGTCGAGGGACGCGTACATCTTTTTCTTGTCCTCGACATTCTCGATGATGGCTTCGATCACAATGTCGCAGTCCGCCAAATCTTGCTTGTTCGTCGTGCCTTTGAGCCGCGCGCGGATCTGGTCTTTTTGCTGCGCCGTGATCCCACCCTTCTCCGGCGGCCGCTCGGCAAACTTCGCCAGCGATTTTTCAATCCCCGCAAAACCCTTATCGAGAAACTTCTGCTCTACTTCGAGGACGGTAACATCGAATCCAGCCATCGCGGCTACTTGAGCAATTCCAGAGCCCATCAAGCCACAACCAAGCACTCCAACTTTCTTAATTTCCATTAGCGATTCCTTCTTGCCGAGGCAACTGCTCCACCACAGAGACACAGAGTCACAGAGGACTTATTTCTTAAGATTTCTCTTCGTCTCTGTGCCTCTGTGGTAAATGATTTAATTCAAACTCTCCACCACCATCGCAATCCCCTGCCCGCCGCCGATACACGCCGTTGCCAGCCCATACTTCTTTTTCCTCCGACGCAATTCGTACAGCAACGTGATCACCAACCGGGTGCCCGTCGCGCCCAGCGGATGTCCCAACGCAATCGCACCGCCGTTCACGTTGACTTTGTCGCGGTCTAAACCGAGTTCTTTCTCGACCGCTAAATACTGCGCCGCGAAAGCTTCGTTCACTTCGATCAAGTCGATGTAATCCAAAGTCAGCCCGGCTTTCTGCAGTGCGATCTTCGTCGCCGGCACCGGACCGCGGCCCATCAGCTTGGGCTCAACCCCGGCAATGCCCCACCCGACGATTCGCCCCAACGGTTTCAATCCCCGCTTGCCAGCCTCTTCGAGCGACATCACGACGACTGCCGCAGCACCATCCACGATGCCGCTGGCATTCCCCGCAGTGACGCTGCCATTCTTGCCGAACGCCGGTTTAAGCTTGGCCAGGCCTTCCATGGTGGTCTGCGGACGCCGATGATCGTCTTCGCTCAACGTCTCGCCGGATGGCTCACCCTTGCGATCCTTGAGCGGCACGGGAATCAACTCTTCCTGCAGCCGCCCGTCTTTATACGCGGCGTCGGCCAATTGTTGCGAGCGCAACGCGAACTCATCTTGCGCCTGGCGGTTTATGCCCTGCTGTTCCCCATAAAGTTCCGCGGTGTTGGCCATGTAGAGGCCGCAATAGGTGTCGAGCAACGCGACCATGAGCGAGTCTTCCAACTTGCCTCCGGGAGCAAGAGTAAAACCATCGCGTCCGCGAATTACAAACGGCGCCTGCGACATCGCTTCCATGCCACCCGCCAGCACCATATTAGCTTCGCCCAGCTGAACCATCTGCGCCGCGTTGACGATCGATTGCATTCCCGATCCGCACAAACGATTCACCGTGAGAGCTGGAGTTTCTACAGGCAGACCCGCTCGCAGTCCAACATGGCGCGCGCCGTAAAGGGCGTCGCCCGTAGTCTGCTGTGCGTTGCCAAAAACCACGTGGTCGAATTCTTTCGGGTCCAGCCCGGCACGCTCAATGGCTCCCTTACCCGCAATGGCGCCGAGTTCCTGCGCCGTGAAATCTTTCAATTTGCCGCAATAACGTCCAAATGGCGTACGTGCCCCACTCACAATTGCGATGTCCCCTGGCTTTAACATTGGATTCCTAGTTTCAACTTCGAGTATGAATGCATGCCATCAGAAGAGTTCCGAATGGCCTAACCAAACTTGTTAGTTTAACAGCGGAGAATGGCAGCAGCAACTGAACAGGATGTAGCGTGCCGACTTCAGCAGCGATTTCCTGTCTCTGCGCCCTCTGCGGCTTTTCTCAGCGATCTCTGCGATTTAAGACCTTGTATTTGCCGACCTTCATCAACACCTTAAAACGCAGAGACCGCTGAGAAGAGCCACAGAGGGCGCGGAGAAATGCATATTACCGCAGGGAGTTTGAGCAGCGAGGGTAGCAACAGGAATACGTAATCGACGATTCAGTTCTATGCAACTGCGGCGGCCGCGTACGATGCCGCTAGCGCGACGATCTTGCCCGCGCCCTGCCCGTTTGCGGTCTGGAGCGCCTGCTCAGCGCGATTGATCACTTCTGTAACGATGTCCACGGCGTCGTATTCTCCGCGCACCACTGCTTCCGCGAGGCCCGCATTGAAGTGGACCGGCTCTTGCTTCTCTGGCATTCGTACTTGAGCGAGCAGTCTTTGCAGCTTCTCCGCTGCCATGACGCCTTCTTTTTCCGGCGTTTCCCCTAGCACAATGGCGATGGTCGTCGTCTCGTAGCGAAATGCGAGATCGTTCTGCCGGATATTGGCGGCAAAGAGCTGGCCAATTTGCTGCATCACGGCTTCAACCGCCGATTCCCCGGACTCTTTCAGCATTGCGGACTTTTCGCCAAACTGCATCAGCAGAACGGTCAGCGGAGTGCTTTGCTGAGCGTTGCGGCGGGTCTCCGCCAGCAGCAGATCGAGATATGAAGCCCGCTTCAGCAGCCCCGACCGCTCGTCGGTGACCGAGAGATTCTTGACCAGGCGGCGAAGCCCGGCGTTGTTCAGCGCGATAACAATCTGGTCGCTGATGGTCTTGAGCACCATCACGTCGTTCGAGCCCCAGGCACGCGCCTTGCTGTCCATCAGAAGAAGGAGCCCAACGTGTTCCGCGCCGTCGCTAAGAGGCAAAGCCAGCAGCGACGTTACCGCCATTTGCGACAATGCTTCGCGGACTGCCTGCAAGTCGGAACTCGACTGCGCATCCGCGATCGTGAGCGTGCCGCCTCGGTTGATCGCCAGATCGTGAACCGTGGTGGCGATTTTTTCGAGCGCGCGTGCTTCCCCCGGCTTGCTAAGTTCGCTGCAATACTCTTTTACGCTGGTGGTGTGCAATCCCGGCTTGCGCATGGCAACCACGCACCGGCTCACCTTCCACTGCGATCCAATTTCCTTGGCCGCCGTCAACATCACCGAGTCCGCATTGCTTTGGCGATAGAGTTTGCGGGTGATCTCGGCCACACGCGCAAAGCTGCTGACGTCAGCAGCTTCGCTGGACTGTGCCGATCCAGCTTGGGCGACCCCAGCCTGCGCTACCCGCGGCTCTGCGGGAACCGACGATGCGGCCGCCTGGACTGGCCCTGACGACGCATATTGCGGATTCAATCCCGCTGTCATGTACAACTGCCGCAGATCCTGGTTGCGCTCTTCTTCGCGAGGAAACAATTCTTGAATGCGTTGCAGGCGCTCGACGGCTTTCGAGCGCATGCCGTATTGCACCAGAATTTCCGCCTGCAGCATCAGGTCCTGGAGAGCGGCCGCGCCCAACATCTTGTCCTGATTCGGAGCCGGCGCCGTACTAGCGTCGGCCATACTGGAGAAGCGCGAAGCGATCACCTTGAAGCGGTTGTCGTCAATTTTTCCCCGCAACATTTCCAGCCGCTTCTGGTGTCCGGGCTCGTACGCATCGACCTCGGCAGCGCGGTCCAGAGAATCGGCCGCTTTCGCATAGTTGCCCACGCTGCAATACAGATCAAAGAGCTTGAGCAGAGTCTGGCAGTAGTCGCTTTCTCGATTTGATGCGTTGAACTGCTCGCCCATGAACTCGAGCAACTCGGGGGACGCGCGGTGGCGCGCCGCGATGTCCTGAATCATCGTCAGGAAAGCCCGACGATCTCCCTTGCGGCGATGGTACTGCTCCAGCTTCCGTCCCAGGGCAACGGCTTCCGCATCCTGCTGGGCATCGATGAAGAGACCGATCAGGTTCGCGATCTCTTGTACGCGTGAAGGGTTTTCCTCGAACAATTGCCACTGGATTGGCTCAGCGTCGGTAAGGCGATTGGCAGCCTGCAACGCTTTGGCGTAGGTGTCGCGCAACTCCTCTGAAGAAGAGCCCGCACTGACTTGAGATTCAAGTACGAAAATTGCTGCGCCCGACTGCCCCTGCTCCAGCAGGTTCTTGCTGTACCCCAAAGCGATTTGAGGATCGGCAGGATCCTCCGCGTAGGCGCGTTCCATCCATTGTGACGCGTTCCCACCCGCGGCCTGGGTCAGCTGTGCAATTTTCAGAAATGCCGCAGCCGCAGCCTTACTCTCTCCCAGTTCGGATGAAAGTTCTCCCAAGAGCTGCAAATTCTTTTCGCTGGAATCAAGAGCGAGAACCCGCTTCAAAGCTGCCAGTGAATCCTGTTTACGCCCCTGTTTCGCTAACTCTTGAAAGACGCTTTCGTAGGTCTCGAGCGCCTGCTTCGGGTGGGACTTTTCCAGCAACTCTCCGAACCGGAGTTTCTGCTCCCAAGTCGGAGTCACGAAGCGCGCCAGCTTCTTATAGGTCAGGCTCGCCCGGGTGGCGTCGCCGGCCTCGATCTGGCGCTCGTACAGGTCACCCAACAGCTTTACTGCTTGGGGAATACGTTGCAGGGAAAGGCAAAGATCGGCGGCCATCTGGCAAACCGTGTCATTGCCGGGCTCCGCCGCCAGAACCTGCAGATAGTCTTCCAATGCCTCGGCGGTTTTTCCCTTTTGGAGAAGCTTCTCAGCCCGCTCCACGCGTTTTGAGATCTCGATCCGGTCCATTCGCTTTACAGTGTCTGCCATGAGAGCTAGCGCCGCGCGGAGTAACCCATAAAGAGTCTAGGAGCAGGTTACTAGGGCGGGCAACGACGTAACGCCAACCCGCGATTACGAAGGTCATAGGCAGAATAACTCTTTGGGAAATAAGAGGTTTCTGATATACGTCCCGCTGTGCCTCAGGAAAACGCGACTACCCAGGAAAGCGGCCTCCGCCACCAGCTCAGCGCCGGCCAAATGGCCATGGTTGCCGTGGGCGGCTCGATCGGCACTGGCTTGTTGCTGGGCTCAGCCGCCGCCATGGAGATCGCCGGCCCCGCCGTCATCCTCAGCTTCCTCCTGGCGGGATTCATCAGCTGGACCGTCACCATGGCGCTCGGCGAGTTGTCCAGCATGCATCCCGCCGCCGGATCTTTTGGCTTGTACGCCGATCTTTACCTGAGTCCATGGGCCGGCTTTATCTCGCGCGCCGGATACTGGATCGCCATTTCCGTCTCGGTGGGCGCCAACCTCGTCGCCTCCGCAACCTACATGCGCTATTGGTTCCCTGCGGTTCCCGCCCTCGTTTGGATAGCGCTGTTCTCACTTTTGCTGATCGTGGTCAATCTTCGCAGTGTCGGGGACTATGGCCGCTTTGAATTCTGGTTCGCGATGGTGAAACTGGCAACCATGGCAATGTTTATCATTATTGGCGGGGCGCTGTTGACCGATGGACGTGTTGCCGCGCAATACACCTCGCAGGGAGGCTTCTTTCCCCGAGGCGTGCTGGCGCCACTGCTCGCTATGACATTTGCGCTGTACACCTTCGGCGGAATAGAAATGGTTGCCATCACTACCGGGGAATCACGAACCCCAGCCGAGATTCCGCGCGCGGTCAGGTTGACATTCATTACGCTCGCGGTCGTTTATCTGGGCGCCATTGTAGTTCTAGTCGGAGTGATGCCCTGGAATCGGGTGGGCGTTGCGGAGAGTCCGTTTGTCACCGTGTTTCGCACCGTTGGAATTCCGGCAGCCAGTAGCCTGATGAGCTTTGTGATCCTGACCGCTGCCCTCTCCGGCGCCAACGCTAATCTGTACTCCGCATCCCGTATGCTCTTCTCGCTGGCGCGCGGAGGATGGGCGCCCGCGTCGCTGGGCAAGCTGAATGCCGCCGGATCGCCACAACTGGCGCTGGTGGCTTCCTCCTACGGAATCGTAGTGGCAGTGGTTCTGGAAATGTGGGTCCCAGGAAACGCGTTCGTGTACATACTCAGTGGCGCATTGTTCGGTCTAATGCTTTCCTGGCTGGTCTCTCTGGCCGCCCACATTTCGTGCCGCCGGCGGATGAGTTCAAGCCAAGTGAACGCACTTCCCATGCGCTCACCGCTCGGCGCCTGGGGCTCGGTGCTGGGGCTAACTCTGGTAACCGCCGCCATTCTGAAAACCTGGTGGGACTCGCGTGTCAGCCTGCTCAGCGGCGTGTCCACTCTATTGATACTCACGGCGGCCTACATGTTTCTAAGGTCAGGGGATGCCACCAACTGAGACGTTGCAAGCAACGTCTCTACAGTTGTCCCGCTGTAGAGACGTAGCTCCGCTACGTCTCTGGCTCGACCCATAAATCCAGCTCAGCTAGCCGGACAGCTGCCGTTGGCACTTCTGCCCACCCCCCAGCAGTACAATATCCCCATGACTGACGAACTACTCCACTACCGCTCCGAGTTCCCCATCCTCGACCGCACCACCTACCTGATCAGCAATTCTCTGGGAGCCATGCCCCGCGGCGTGTACGACGCCATGCGCGGCTACGCCGATATCTGGGCCACTCGCGGCGTTCGCGCCTGGGAAGAACGATGGTGGATGCTGGCCGCGGAAGTCGGCGACGAAATTGGCGCGCTCATGAATGCGCCCAAGGGCTCGGTCTCGACCCATCAGAATGTCACCACTTGCCAGGCTGTGGTCGCTTCTTGCTTTGATTTCTCCGGCAAGCGCAACAAAGTCGTTTACACCGATATGAACTTTCCCTCGGTGATGTATTTCTGGGAAGCTCAAAAGGCCAACGGCGCACGCGTTCATATGGTAAAGACAGATGACGGAATCACGGTCCCGACCGAGCGCTTGCTGGATGCCATCGACGAACAAACCCTGCTGGTTCCAATCTCGCATGTGATCTTCCGCAGCGCCTTCATTCAGGATGCCAAGGCGATCATCGAAAAGGCCCACAAAGTCGGAGCCTACGTCGTGCTCGATACGTTCCAGTCGCTCGGCACCGTGCCGGTAGACGTGCAAGGTCTCAATACCGACTTCGCCTGCGGCGGCGTTTTGAAGTGGCTCTGCGGCGGCCCCGGCGTCGCTTACCTGTACGTCCGTCCGGACCTGGGCAAGAAACTGGAGCCAAAATTTACCGGCTGGTTCGCGCATCAGAACTCGATGGCTTTCGAAACCGGGCCGATCCGCTACACCGATCCTCCATTTCGCTTTATGAACGGCACCTCGCACGTACCGTCGCTCGAAGCCTGCCGGCCAGGACTGAAGATCATCACCGAAGTCGGGGTGCAGCGCATCCGCGAAAAATCCAAACGCCAGACCGCCCGACTGATCGAATTAGTGGAAAGGCACGGCTGGAGAGTAAACAGTCCCCGCAATCCCGACAAACGCGGCGGAACCGTGTCGATCGAAATGCCCGACTCGCAGGAAGTTTGCCGCGAGCTGTTGAAGCGCGAAATCATGGTCGACTGGCGCCCCAAAGCCGGAGTCCGCATGTCCCCCCACTTCTACAACACCGATCAAGAACTGGAAACCGCAATCACTGCGGTAGAAGAAATTCTGAAGGAACGAGCAGTAGCGGTGCGATAAGTCTCGTTAACTAAGACTCACGTGGGGACGGGCGCCTCGCCCGTCCAGGCGGAGCAAAGCTCCGCAGGCCTTTGGTGGAGAAACAGTTTCGACGCTCGCGCGAAAACTAAGCTTTAATTGTCGTTGAGAATCGGGACATCTGGCGCGAGATCCGCGGCCACATTACGAACGTAAGCGACAATCCCTGATTTCTGCTGCGACCCGATTTTCCCCTCCGCTATGCTCGGAACGACACACCTGCCTTTTCAAGGGGTGTGAGAACAATCACGTGACCTCATTGCTCGGATTCTTCGCCTACTCAAGAAACGATGGCGTCGCCCTGGCCTTCGTCGGCGCCTTCGCCGGCGTGTACTTGTTCTACCGTGGTTTTCGTCTCTTACAACGCAAGCGCCTGATCCTGAACACTCCCGCCTCCAAGATACGCAGCGCAGCCATGGGCCTGGTGGAGATCAACGGCCTCGCTGTCGGTCCCTATACAATGCTGGCACCCATCACTGGCGCCCCTTGCTACTATTTCCACACCACAGCCTGGCAGTGGCAGCAGCGGGGCAAGAACAGCGAATGGGTCAAGGTCGCTGACGAGAGCCTGCATGTGCCGTTTTTTCTGGAAGACAACACTGGACGCGTTCTGGTGAATCCCCAGGGCGCTGAGATGGATATCCACCGCGACTTCCACGACGAATTCAGCACTGGCCTCTTCTCCAGCAGCTTTGAAATGCCCCCGAACATAGACGATTTTCTCGTCCGCCACGGCGTGTCGACAGACAAGAAAATCAAAATCGACGAATACTGCATCAAGCCGAAGAATTCGCTGTTCGTCCTGGGAACACTCGCCCAGAATCCAGGCCTGACTGTCAGCGCAACCCCGGTTCTCAGCTTGACCGTCAACCCGTCCGCGCTCTCGTTCCGCATCCCGAATGTCTCAAGCTTGTCCGCGGACACCGACGTCAGCACCGCGGGGAAAGTGCTGCTCTCAGCATTCAACAGTGAACCCGCCGGTATTCATTTACTGAGCGCCAACCCTCCCGCCCAGGTTTCTGACCCGGCCCAGCAGCAAAAGATCACTGCCGCATTAATGAAGGCGGGCATTACGAATCCAGCTGCCTGGGCGGTAGCCGGCGTGAATCCTTCCGTCGCAGCCCATTCGGCTTCCGCTTCAACCGGCGCAGGCGCCGCAGCGGCCACTGCAACCGAGCAATTTGATCTACATCCTCCGGTCGTATTAATGAAAGGCGCGCACGATCCGGCATTCCTGATTTCCTGGCACAGCCAGCGCGATGTAGTCAGTTCGCTAAGCTGGAAATCCACATTGATGATCTGGGGAGGGCCTGCGCTCACGCTGTTGTGCGCCTACATCGTGGCCGCGCACTTCGACTGGCTGTAAGGAGAAAGAAAAAATGAACACCATCATCTCGCTAGCATTCCTCTTCGCGATCTTTGGCCTGATTGCCTACGTGGTCACAATCTTCAACGGCCTGATCGCCTTGAAAAACGACATCGCAAAGGCCTGGGCCAACATCGACATCCTGCTCAAGCAGCGCCACGACGAACTCTCTAAGCTGCTCGACGTGTGCAAGGGATACATGGATTATGAGCGCGACACATTGCAGAAGATCACGCAGGCTCGCAGCATGTACCAGCAGGCAGTCAGCGTCGACCAAAAGGCCCAAGCTGATCAAAGCATGACGTCGGCACTCCGCGGCTTTTTTGCCGTAGCCGAGAACTATCCGCAACTAAAAGCCAACGACAATTTCATGCGCCTGCAAGGACGAATCACCGACCTCGAAAGCCAGATCGCCGACCGCCGCGAGTTCTACAACGACTCTGTCAACACCTTCAACATCCGAATTCAGCAGATGCCCGACACTTTCGTGGCCAGCTTCATGAACCTGACCCCGCGCCCCATGTTCAAAGTAGAAGATGCCGACAAAGCGGACGTCCCTATGGCCTTCAGCGCCGCCAAATAGTTCGCGAGCATCGTGTAGGGACGGGCGCCTCGCAAGCCTGCCCTGAGCGACGTCGAAGGGTCCAGTCCGAGCACCGCTCGGCACAGCAGCCGCCATGCACTTGTCCAGGTCATCAGCCTTCGCACTGCCGTAACCACCACAACCAAACCTTCTCAATTAGAATTACCCCGTGAGCGACGCTGTTCGCATTGGCATTCTGGGCGACCTCGACCCTAAATCGCGCGGCTACAACGCGATCAATGACGCCCTGCAGCACTCTGCCGCCAAATTACAAATCAAGCTTGATTCACAATGGATTCCGACCCCATCGGTTCTCGCCCCCGACGCCAAGAAGTTGCTGGAAAGCTTTGACGGAATCTGGGCCTCGCCCGGCAGCCCCTACAAGAGTTTCGACGGCATGTTGAAAGGAATCGAGTTCGCGCGCCGCCGCGACTGGCCTTTTCTCGGTACCTGCGGAGGCTTTCAATACGCCCTCATCGAGTGCGCCCGCAACGTAGTGGGAATCAAAGACGCGGACACTGCCGAGAACAATTCCGGCTCCAAGAACATCGTCATTTATCCGGTGGCCTGCGCGGTCCCGGACCGCAAGAAAGACGCGCCTAAACTCTCTGGCATGGTTCCCGAAATTCGACTGCGCCCCGGATCGTACCTGCAATCTTTCTATATGAAGGACGCTGCCACGGAAGAGTTCTTCTGCAACTTCGAAGTCAATCCCGATTACGAATGGGCCGCCATGGAGGCCGGATTCCCTGTCGTCGCCCGCGGCGCCAAGGGTGAAATCCGCGCCATCGAATCGCCTACGCACCGTTTTTATATCGCCACCTTGTATCAGCCCCAGCTCACTTCCAAGCCCGGTAAGCCGCATCCCTTAGTACTGGCCTTCGTGCAGGCCGCGGCGGACTGGGGAAGAAAAAAACTGGACGACAGCGTGCTCGAGTAACGATGCGTACGTAGCCCGGACGCCTCGTCCGGGCGCCGTGAACAAAAATCTTCCTGAACCGCTTAAACTATCCAATCAAGCGCACATGAACGACCCCACCAACTCGATCCGCGAAAGCTACGATCGCCTCGCCGAGGAGTACACCCGCCGCATCGCCGATGAACTCCAGCACAAGCCCCTCGATCGCGAACTACTCGACCGCTTCGCCAAACAAACCAAAGGACGAGGCGAAGTATGCGACATGAGTTGCGGCCCCGGTCACATCGCTCGCTATCTGCGCGACGCCGGCGCATCCGTCTTTGGCCTCGATCTTTCCCCCGGCATGTTGGAGCAAGCCCGAAAGATGAACCCTGACATTCCCTTTCGCGAAGGAAACATGCTGGCACTCGACATCCCGGATCGAGCACTCGCTGGCATTGCCGCCTTTTATGCCATCGTGAATATTCCCAAGCGGTCTCTGCCCGCGGTCTTCCGCGAAATGCAGCGCGTCCTGCAGCCAGGTGGGCTTCTGCTTCTCGCGTTTCACACTGGAAACGAAATGCTTCACGAGGATGAACTGTGGGGCCAGAAAATCTCCATGGATTTCTTTCTTCTCCCACCCACAGAAATCAAGCTGGAACTCGAGGCCGCGGTCTTCACCATCGAAGACGTAGTCGAACGCGACCCCTATCCCGACGTCGAGTATCCGAGTCGGCGGGCATACATCTTTGCCCGGAAGCCGTGATTCGGGATCAGACCGCGATCAACTCAAACGCGGGATAGCTCTGCGCCAGCGTGGCAAAAGCCTGAACCGGCGAACCCGCTGCCACCGGAAAATACCGCTGCACCTCGCGTTTGAAATTATCCAGATAGGCCTTCAATATCTCCGGCTTGTCCGCGTCCGGTATCGCCCGCAGCCGAAACCGTTGCTCCGTCCTCCCTTTTTTCAGCGTTACTTCTCCCGCAGCTTCCGCATTGCGCACCCACTGCGTCCGCCCGCGCGGAGCCACCAGGAACCGCTTGCCCCCGAGTTCCAGCAGATCAATCGGAGTGGAATAAAGCTTCCCGCTCTTGCGCCCGCGCACTTGCAGCAGGTAATTGTAGGAAAAGCCAAGTCCCAGTCCAACCAGGAATCCGAACACCCGGTTAAATACGCGCTCGACAGCAGTAGGCGCTCGAAATTCAGGCAAAGAATTCATATAAGAACACGTGGGGACAGCCGCCCTCGGCTGTCCAGTCGAGCGAAGCTCGACATTTTTCGAGACCACGAAACACTATCCAACCAGCGCTGGGCGCGTCCAAAGCATAGCAGCATCGTTTCACAACGAAAAAAACAGGCCCGATTCCCATCGGGCCTGTCCACTCGAATCTCACTGGCTAAAAGCTGCCTGTATCCGAACGGCCAACCTGCACACGCTAGTAATCCAAGTCGTCCTCAGGAAGCACCGGATCCACGGTAGCGCTGTTCGAAGCGGTTCCGCTAAACCCGAGAACGGATGTATTATTTCCAAAAACAGTGTATTTGATCTTGCAGCCCGGTCCGCCAGCGGTCTTCGCCGCAGTCAGTGTCTGTGGTGACGGCGAGAAGACTCCGGGGTGCTTCAACACCGCAGTCGTCCAGCTGCCCGCCTTCAAAAAGTTGGTATCTGTGACCATCACACTCACTCCGTGCACCTGACCCGCGATAATCAAAGTGAAAGTGTCGGCCGTACTCGTCAGATTGATGACCATCTTGGATGGCGATTTAGTCGAGAACTTGTTGGTCCCGGCTGTAACCGTGATGGCGCCCGCCGGAAGGGTGTAGGTGGCGGAGGTGGCCGTATGTTTGATGGGATTCAGCGACTCGCTGGCCAGGATCTTGACGGTGCCGCTTTTTCCATCGAGTCCCAGGGGATCGGACCCCGACAGGATCGGGCCGATCGTCCCCTTGACCGTAATCGTGAGCGTGTGGGTTGCTGGGTTGACTGCTCCAACTTCTATCGATTGCGCCCAGGCGGTGCACCCGAGCACCAGAAAGGCGACAATCATGGCGGACGCACGGAACATCTTGGAAAGCATTGGGATCTCCTTCTTAGGGCAGGCACAGAACGGGGGCACTCAGTGCGAGCGTAGGAACGCTACCACGGATATCCCTGAGGACTCAACCGAAAAACGACGGATGCCAAGATTTCTTGTCAAGCCCCTGGAAGGACTTAATTCCTCCCAACCCGCTCATTCCATTCCAAATATATTTTTCAAAAAATGGCGGGTTTACCCTGTCCATCCTGTCATACTGGTATTAGGCAGCTAGATCATGTCCTGGCTGGGAGCCGAGAACCAGGAACCGACAACTGACTTGCACGACGGGACTTTGACGCGACAAGAAATCGCGGTACAGACTTAAGTCGTTTAGAGGAGATATTTTAGGAGATATCTCAAGATATTCTCAAGACGTCTTAAGTGTTTTCAAGTACTTACCCGTTCAATATATGGATCGTCGAGCGATATCCCGTCAATAAGTCCTTTAGAAGGGATATTTTGCCAGGGTATCTCGATACGACGACCTTTGTTTTTATGGACTTAGGCGGAAAACTCATTTTTCGACCTATATATCATGTACTTAAAGATTAACTCGGCAACGCGTTAAGATAACTAAATAGTAATCATCGCAACAGGTAGCCCGGCTATGCGACTTGTCACCTTCGAAGATCCCGCGCAGCGCCGCCGCATTGGCGCCGTGACCGACGACGCCCGCTTCGTCGACCTGCACTCCGCCTGCGCACTCTACCTGCGAGACGTCGAAAACGAAAGCGCATTCGAGCGCCTCGCCGACGCCCTGGTCCCGCCCAACATGCTCGCCCTGTTCGAGGGCGGCGACACCAGCCTCGAAGCCGCGCACAAGGCCTTCGACCACGCGTTGCGCAGCGACGGTGCCGAAGGACCCAGCGGCGAGACCATCTTCTACTCCGCCGGCGAGATCAAACTCAAAGCTCCAATCATTCCGCGAAAGTTCTTTCACACCGCCGGCAACTTCCGCGAGCACCACGAAGAGGCCACCAAGGCCGGATTCTCGCATCCCGTAATGCCGTGGATCGTCTTCTTTCAGAACGTCGACGCCATCATCGGCCACGACGAGCCGGTAATCTATCCCGAGCACCTCACCAACGAACTGGATTACGAACTCGAACTCGCCGTCGTTTTGAAAAAAGGCGGCAAGCATTTTTCCCCTGAAGAAGCAGCCGAACGCATCGGCGGCTATGTCATTTTCAACGACATCACCGCCCGCGACATCCAACGCCGCGAAATGAAGTCCGGCGTGTTCAGCTTCTGCAAGGGTATCGACACCTTCTGTCCGCTCGGCCCCTGGATTGTGACCGCCGACGAGATTCCCAACCCGCACAATCTGGCCATGGAGTTGCGCGTCAACGGAGAATCACGACAAGTTTCGCATTCCAGCAAAATGTCGGTGAAGATCCCCGAGATCCTCTCGCACTATTCGCCCATGGGCTACAGCGCAGGCGATGTAGTTTCCACTGGCACAGTCTCGGGCGTAGCGGCTTTCAGTGGCGATCCGAAAGCCTGGTACCTGAAACCCGGAGACGTAATGGAATGCGAAATCGAAAACATCGGCATCCTGCGAAACCGAGTGATCTCCTGGCAAGAAGCCTACGGCCAAAGGCCCGCAGCCCTAGCGACGCAGGAAGCGCTGAAGTGAGGATTGGGTAATTTTGTAATTCGGTAATCGGCAGTGTTTTCATTTGCTGAAGTGCCCGATTTCTCAATTCTCCAAATGTTTCTCTGTGTCTCTGTGACTCTGTGGTGGGCCGAAACGAAATGACAACAAATTCCAAAATCTGGGTCAGCGACCTGAACGCCCGCCCCGAAATCCGCGCCGCGTTCCCGCGCAACAAAATTCGCTTCTACGACACCACCCTCCGCGACGGCGAGCAAACGGTCGGCGTCGTCCTCTCACCCGAACAAAAACTGCAGATCGCCCGTAAACTGGACGAGCTAGGCGTGAGCCGCATTGAAGCCGGATTCCCCCGCGTCTCCGTCGATGATGCGGAAGCCATTCAACTCATGCAGAAGGCAAACCTGAAGGCCGAACTATGGGGCTTTTCCCGAGCAGTGAAAGGTGACATCGAAGAATTAGTGCGCTTAGATCTGCGAGCCTCCGTAATCGAAGCCCCAACCAGCGATATCAAACTCAAAGCCTACGGCATGACCCGTGAAGACGTGCTGCGACGCGTAGTGGACGCGATGTCCATCGCGAAGCAAAACGGCATTACAACCGCTTTTTTCGCAGTCGACGGCACCCGCACTGAACTCGACTTTTTAAAAAGAATTTATCTCGCCGCTCTCGAAGCCGGCGCCACGGAAATCGTAGTCGTGGACACCATCGGCGCCTGCGGCCCCGAAGCTGTCGAATTTCTGGTTCGTGAAGTGTGCAATTGGGTCGGGCCGGCCGTGCCCGTTCATTACCACGGCCACAACGACTTCGGCATGGCCACCGCCTGCGCCATCGCCGCAGTCCGCGCCGGGGCTACCTGGATTCAGGGAACGATCAACGGCATGGGCGAGCGCGCCGGCAACGCCGACATCTGTGAGATCGCTCTCGCATTGCGTTGTCTTTATGACGTGCCTGTCGACTTGGATTTGACGAAAGTACGTGAGGTCTCTGAGGTCGTGTGCGAGGCCGCCGAATACACACTCGACGCATGGAAGCCTCTGGTCGGAGAAAATCTCTTCACGCGTGAAAGCGGCGCCGTCGCGACCCAGTTCCACATTCCCGAAGCCATCGAGCCGTACTCCGCAGAACTGGTGAACGCCCGCCGGAGCATCGTGCTCGGAAAAAAGAGTGGGCCAGACAGCATCGATCTGAAATGCAAAGAACTCGGCCTGACGATAACGCCAGAAAAACGCGCCCCAATCCTAGCCGAAGTCAAGAAGCGCTCCATAGCCAAGCGCGGCTTGCTGACGGATGCAGAATTCAAAGAGATCGTAAGTAAATCCGCGTGAATCCGTGAAAATCCGTGGCTAATTCTTGAAATGCGGCAATACCGCGTCGCCAAATAACTTGGCCTGGCCGGTGCGGTCATCGCCCCAGATTTCCAGCATGATGTGCGTGCAACCCGCGTCGCGGTATTCCTCGATGCGAGCAATGCATTCTTCCGGCGTCCCGGCAATCGGACAAACTTTATGCAGAATTTCGTCGGTCACAGCATTAGCGGCGGCTTTACGCCCGCCTCTTTCCATAGCGTCAGCGATGGGCCACAACTCGTCGAAGGTCAGGCCGGCAGATTCGAGGAGCACGTCGGCCGAGCCTTTGATGTTCTGCACCTTGTTAGCGAGGTACATCGCCGCCTGCTCGCGCGCGCCTTCTTTGCCCTTCGCCGAATCGCGATTGATGCTTCCAACGATGACGGACCCGAGCACGAGCTGCGATGGATCTTTTCCCGCCTTGCGCGCTCCTTCTTCCATGTTCTTGCGCGAGTAACGGACAAACGCAGGCGTGGTGATGCTCGCCGTAAGCAATCCATCTCCGACTACCCCGGATATTCTCTGCAGCACCGGCCCGGTTCCGGCAATGTAAATCGGCGGAATACCGCGCGGGGTGTGCGCGTCCGGCTTGAGCGGTGGCACGTTCGCTTGAAAGACTTTGCCCTGAAACTCGAAAGCACTGCCGGCGAGCACACCTTTGATGATTTCGATACTCTCGCGCATCACAGTGGCCGGACCAACTTTCTCGCCTTCGCCTTCGCCAATCTCTTTCATGAAGATCTTGGACGCTCCCAGACCAAGCAGAAAGCGATCCCCAGCCAGATCCTGCATCACCCGCGCCTCCATCGCGATCTGTACCGGATGACGTGTGTAGGGTGAAATGATGCCCCACCCCAACTGAATGCGGCGAGTCTCGGCCGCGATGACGGCCAGCACTGCTGTCGAGGAGCGTGCCTCAAACGAATGCTTCCGCCACCAGGGATAAGCCTCCGCAATCCAGAAGGCGTCGAACCCCGCTTCTTCACAGGCCTTCGCCATGGCAACGGTCTCGCGCACCGGCTCCATGCTGAGTTGCAGAACACCGATGTTGAATGGAATAGACATGACTTGCTAGTAGCTCCTAACGTTGACAGTTCCGCGACAAAATCACGCTGTCATCCTGAGCGAAGCGAACTGAACGAACTGGACGTCATCCTGAGCGAAGCGAAGGATCTCTCCATTCCGCCGTCACTTTTCACTCCGGATCTTTCCATGAATGCTCCAGGCCTTTAATCAGCGCCCACAGCGCCTGGTTCAACGGAGTCGGCACGCCTACTTCTTTACCCCAATGCACAATCGCTCCGTTCATGAAATCAACTTCCGTCTGCCGCTTGGCGAGCACATCCTGCAGCATGCTCGCCCGATGCTTGCCGGGCGCGTTTGCGCCCTTCTGCACAAGCTGTCGAGGATCGCCGTGTAATTCGATTCCCATCTCCTTCGCAACTGCCTCACCTTCCGCGATCAGGTCGTTGAAAAGATCTCCCGTCGGCTCAAATCGCGTCGCGGCGCCGTGATGCAACAGCGTGAGCGCACCTACTGGATTTGTCGCGGCGTTGAAGATCAGCTTGGTCCACTGCGCGCCGCGAGCATCTTGCAAGGCTATTGTGTTCATTCCCGAACGCGTGAGTAGTCCGGCTAATTCTTCCACTTTCTCCATCGAGGTATTGGTCTCCTCGAACGGTCCAATCCAAGTGTCCCCTTTGATGTCATAACCAATATGTCCCGGCGCTATCGGATGCCCGGCGGGAAACGTCGTTCCTCGAATCACGAATTGCACACGTTCCGCGATAATCTCTTCGTTGCCGACGCCGTTTTGAACCGAACACACCGCGCTCTCACCGTCAAAGATATGCGCGACTTCAGAGATTGCAACCCGGGTATGAATCGCTTTTGTTGCAACAATGCCGTAATCACATCGCGGCAACTCTTTGGCATCGCTGGTCGCGTTGAGCCGGGAAGTAAAGTCTTCCGCCCCTGAGAGTCGCAGGCCGTTTCGGTGGATAGCGTCGGTATGTTCTTTCCACACATCGTAGGCCCACACTTCGGCCTCGCCAGTTCTCGCAAGGTGCGCTGCGAACAAGCTTCCGACGGCTCCGCAACCGATGATGCAGATCTTCATCGAGACCTTTTCAGATTAATCGCAGTTTTCAGTTCCCGGCTCTCAGTTCTGATCGTCTTTCTTTGCCGGAGTAAAACTTCCAGGGCACAGCCGCGAGGCACTCGCCTTCCGTCTTGCCGATGCGGTAGGTGTCCTGCGTATAGAGGCACACCTTGCCATCTTTGTCCACGACCTGCGGATGCAACGAGAAAATCATGTTCTCTTGAAGCTGCACGTCGCTCTTCGCGCCGATGGCAGGATACTCCAACATGGTGGCGCCGATGCTGTGCCCAGACAGATGGCCGAGGGCGAATCCATACTTGGCAAAAGTTTCAGCGACGACGCGATGAACGCTGCTGGCCAGTTCGCCCGCGCGCATCAGCTTGCGCGCCGCTTCGAGAGCCTGCGGATATGCATCGGCCATAGCCTTCGTTCGCGGACTCAATTTGCCTCGAATGAGGGGACGCGAAAATTCGACCCAATATCCACCCGCTCCCGTAACCTCGAGCGAATAGAGCAACAAGTCGTCGACTGCGGTCACGCGATGTCCTGGAACTTTGAACGACGCCTCCGCTTCGCCGTGCGTGCCAGAAAGAAGAATGTTCATCATGCGTGGACCCGCGCCGCGCGCAAAGAATCGTTCCACAGCCGGCGCCATAATTTCCGCTTCGGTCTTGCCCGGCTCGTAGGCCGCGACCAGAGCCCAGAATCCGTCGACGATGATATCCATCGCGTCGCGCACCTCGGCGAGTTCTTCTTCGCTCTTGACTGCGCGCGCCATGTCGAACTCGAAATCGAAGGGCACCAGTTCAAATGGACCGTTTGCCAGCTTCTGATAATCGCGCACGGCCATGATGAAATTCATGCCATAAACGCCGACTCGCTTCCAGCCGAGTTCCCTTGCCCGTTCAGAGATCCACTGTCCGGGAACATCGGGCCACACATGCTCTTTCACCCACGGTTTGACCTTGTCACCGATCCAACGAGCCTCGCGTGGAAACACTAAGGTGGGTTCGCCTTCGAGAGGCAGCACTGCGTAGACGTAGCGATGCACAATTTCAAAACCGGAGACGTACAAGACAGCGCCTTCGAAACCCGCATATTGATTGCCGCAGACGATGAGCGCGTCGAGACCCGCACGTTGCATGGCAGCGCGGATGTTTTTGTAGCGACGATCGATTTCGAGTTGGCTTGGCAATAGCTTTTCTCGGAACGGAGTCCCTCTACTGCACGCCACAAAGTTCAGCAGCGGTCAGCGCGTAAATCTTTGTGATATCCACCAGTGTTTTGATTTTGACTTTCTCGCCTTCGGCATCGCGAGGACCGCTGGACGGACCGTAGTTCACGGTTTCGATACCATATCGCGTCATCACCGAAGCATCAGAGCACCACAGCACCACATCGCGCTTGGGAGCTTCGCCCATCACGCGCTGATGGTTCATGTCGATCGCCTTCACCAACGCGTGGTCCGGTGCGATCGTAGCGCCGGGCACCGAGACATAGGTCTCGAACTCCAGACCATAATCCGGATAACGCCGTTTCAAATCCAGGAATAACGACTTGGCCGCGCGTCGCGCTCCCTGCATGGACATATGCGGCGGCACCCGCAGATCGAGGAACAACTCAGCGCGCTCTGGAGTCCGGCTGACGCGCCAGGGTTGTCCGCCACGGATGCAGCCAAGATTAGCGACGCCCTTGTGGCCTCGATATGTAGTTTTCTGCTCCCAACCTTTGATCCATTTCAATACCACTCCAAGCACATCGTAGAGACGCCGGATCGAGTTGCGCTCCGCGCGTCCTTCCGCAAATGCGGTATGGACATACATGCCCGAGACCGAAAGGCGCACCCAAAGCGAGCCGTAATGTTCGAGAATGATTTGCATGTCGGTGGGTTCGCCCAGGATGCAAACGTCAGGCAGGACTCCGTGGTTCACCAGGTAATGCGTGCCCACGCCGTAGCCGCGGTACTCGCGGCCGCGAAACTCTTTCCATT